>Ga0187846_10000211_pt1 | contig 36169 bp, 27 predicted proteins | sample TC_taG_FD_161473 | JGI IMG/M metagenome (GOLD analysis project Ga0187846, IMG submission 161473) | Biofilm microbial communities from the roof of an iron ore cave, State of Minas Gerais, Brazil - TC_06 Biofilm (v2) | ecosystem: Environmental > Terrestrial > Deep subsurface > Cave > Wall biofilm... | reverse complement strand
CCGGATATAGTCAATTGTCACATTGACCAGGATAGGTAATGGCAAACCGAGCTGTTCAAGCGTTTGAGATACGACGGCTCGTACCTGGTCGGTAAAACGCAGCAATACGGGTGACGTGTCTGAACTTGAGGCGACATCTGAGGGAGCTTTGTTGAGAGAACGCTCATCAAGGACAATATGGGCCTCAACAGAAAGCTCACCCGGACTTGGATGCTGCAAGGCAATACCCACGACGTGTTTTCCTGGTCCATATGTTGCAGCTCGAGCAAACAACCCTTGACCCAGATCCAAAATACCAGGGACATCACGAATGGCGCGAGCAAGAGCATTCGCAATGTCCGTATCACTCAGGCGCCCAGGCACCAACGGTGCAGTTGCGCGCTGAGCTTCTACCGTACCAGATTCTGCATCAAGGGGAAGCATACTTCCTCCTCTTTAGAAGATTCTCTTCTAAGCTACTGCACGCGAGGACGTTCTACTTCTTCATCTTCTGGAAAGTAGAGATCGTTCACGGAGATATCAACTGCTATCACTGTTAGACCGGTCATTGCTTGCACACGGTCGATGACGTTTCGCCGCACTGCTTCAGCCACGTCCGGGATACTAATGCCATAATAGACAACAATGTTGATGCTCGCTGCTGCTTCGCGCTCTCCGACTTCAACGCTTACGCCTTGACTACGCGTGTCTGCGCGAGTGACTCGGGTGGCCAGGCCAGCAATTGCGGCGCCTGCTCCAATGCCTACTACTTCTCTCACGCCATCAATCTCACGGGCGGCAATGCCTACGATCTTACCTACGACGCCACTTGCAATGGTCGTTTTCCCTTTTGTCGCAGTTGACTCGCTGACTACTACCGAAGTTGAGTCCGCCGCAGGGAGGCCACGGCGGGTGCTCTCAACAGCCACGTTAGTAGAGGTGGTGCCTCCAGAGCGTGCTTCTGCCATGATTCATTCCTTTCCAGGTGTTCAAAATATTTGATCGAAGTTTTTGCTCAATTTTCGCTGAGCTTACTTATATTCAAAGTATACCAGCCAGAATTGCAAAAGACAACCACACAATTCATTCCAGCTACAGTGGTTTGTGCGCGCGGATAAACGCGCTCACAAATTTTCCATCAATTTCGGCTCGCTCGCTTTCTGGAAGAGCAGCGAGGGAGGAGCTTGCGCCACTATCTGCCACATCTTGAATCGAATAGTGCCGGGTGACCTCTATCTCAATAGTAATGAAGCCAGCTTCAGCCAGCAGGCGCCGGTAAGTTTCCTCCTCTAGAGCGCCTGCAATGCAACCTGCCCAGGCCTCGAGGTCGCTGAGAATAGCCTGGGGAAACTGGCCCAGGAAGACAATATCCGAGACGGCAAAACGCCCGCCGGGTGAGAGCACACGGTAAGCTTCGCGCAACACCTGCCCCTTGTCGGCGGACAGGTTTATCACACAATTTGAGATCACCACATCGACGGCGCTATCCGGCAGGGGAATAGCTTCTATTACCCCTTTCAAAAAACGCGCGTTCTCTATGTTTGCCTTAATGCGATTGCGCTCGGCTAGCTCGAGCATGGCATCGGTCATATCCAGGCCATAAACAAAACCTGTGGGGCCAACTCGCTGTGCCGAGAGCAGCACATCTATGCCACCACCGCTCCCAAGGTCGAGCACTCTCTCGCCAGGTTTCAATTCGGCCAGGGCGGTGGGATTGCCGCAGCCTAGAGAGGCGAGCGCGGCTGTGATCGGCAGCTCACCCAGTTCTGCACTACTGTAAAGATCGCTGGTAATGGGATCGCCATCCGTCGAGCCACAGCAACTATTACTACAACAACTGTCAACAGGAGCCTGACCCGTGTCTAATACCTGTATAGCTGTACGGCTATAACGCTCGCGCACTGCTTCACGCACTTGCTCCTCATTATCTGGTACTGTGGTCATTGTGTTTGCCCTTTCTTTCTCATTGTTGTACATAAAGAGCCCCGCACTGCTGAACGCCCTATGCAATTTTCCTTTTCTATAGTATAGACGGTGATTATCCAAAAAGGACGCAAGGCCATCAGCTACTAGAATTACTTACATCCAACACAACTATACTGTTTCGAACAACAGTCACAATTAGGCTGGTAATCAATGATCCTTCCCAGGCGATCAAACTCAAAATGGCAGCAGCTCAACAACATGAACTTTAGTTTCTCTCTTGCCCGCTGAACTCGCGATTTAGCCCCTGAAAGAGATATTCCGAGTCTTACCGCAAGCTCCTTCTGAGTGAGTCCTTCATACTCTGTCAGGATAATGGCCTCTTTATAATCAGCAGGCAGGCTATCAACCATCTCCCGAACATATGGAATAAGTTCATTGACCACGTCATCAAATGGATCTTCAGGCACATATGGCATTTCTGGCAGGTTCAGGGTGGCCTTTTGAGTACGATAGTAATCGGTAATGGCATTACGTGCTATTTGATAGATCCAGCTCTGAAGTTTGTCTTCTTCTCTCAGTGTGTCAATATGAGCATGTATTTTGAGAAAGACATCTTGCAGGATATCCTCTGCGCTTGGTTCGTCTGCAACGCGCTCAAGTATAAAGTGTTTGAGTCCAGTGTTGAAATCTTCCCATACTTTTTCAGTCGACGGGATCATGAGAATGCATCTTTCTTTGGCTTTGTGCCCGCATATATCGTGCTTCAATTCTACACTATATGAGGCACAACGCGCTAAGAACCTGATTATTACTTTTCCGTCTAAATAGACGAAGATCCGGCCCAAAAGGACGCAGAATCCTTGAGCGTCAGCACAATCCTTGTTTCGCTCTCGTATGATGTAGTATATCTAACATCGTTAAGCTGTGCACGAACAAGAAAGGTTGAATTGCATGAAACAGCGTGTGCTTTTCATCTGTACTCATAATTCCGCACGCTCACAGATGGCCGAGGGTTTGCTACGGCATCTTGGTGGTGAACAGTTTGAGGTCTTTAGTGCCGGTACCGAGGCGACCCAGGTACGTCCACTGGCCATAAAGGCAATGGCAGAAGTGGGTATTGATATCTCACAACAGGAGTCCAAGACGCTTGATCGCTACCTGGATGAGCCCTTCGAGGAAGTAATTACAGTGTGTGATACTGCCGCCGAGGTATGTCCTGTCTTCCCTGGAGCATCCCGGCGTCGCCACTGGTCATTTGAAGACCCCGCGCATGCTATTGGTAGCGAGGCCGAGCAGCTAGCAGTGTACCGCCGCATACGTGACGAGATTCGTTCTCGGATTGAGGAAGAGTTATTGGCAGAGGCACACTGACGGTTCTTCCGCTCATTCGCTCATGCAAAATGCGACCAGTTCACGCTTAGGTGACCTCCATTTTTCTGAGAAACGAGCGCTGCTTAGCAGGTGAGGGATATCGAATGTAGATTTAAGGTGCTCGATCTTCCTCCTGCTCGTATGAGGCTATATGCTCCTCGTTTTCGTCTTCCTCCTGCGCGCCTGAGGCCTCCTTCTCCCTGAGGTTCCATGGAGCACTCAGGCCCCATCCGCTATTCCGTAGATTCACTTGATTCAGGATTGCGCGTCTCGCGTAGTACGAGGGTGGGAGCTGGTTCTTTTTGTGGCCAGGGCCGTAGGTGAGGAAGAGGTACGCGAGCGCACTCCCAACAACGAAGCCGATGATGAGTCCACTCCCTCTTCCAATGGGAACAAAGCTTCCGAGGAATGCACAAATTGGGATGAGCGCCAGGCCAAAGAGCAGTCTGAACTGTTTCATGAGACACACCGTCTTTCTTCACTGGAGAGGATCTATGCTGAGACCTTCCTCTCACTACAATAGATAGACGCAAGAAGGCCAGAAATATCGCATAGACAGAGAGATGCCCTGCATGAGCGAGACTGCCGATGAAACAAAACAGAAATGAAGCCTGTCCAGAAGCGCTCTCAAAGAACAACGCGAAAGCAATTATGGGAATTAAGACAAACAACACTTCCTATTTAGAAGGATTAAGCGACCACAGCGAATTACCCTATGCTAACCATCGTCACATCAAAAATCAGCACCGAGTCAGGTGGTATTGTTGGAGGTCGGCCTGCTGCTCCATAAGCCAGCGCTGCCGGAATAATGAGTCGACGTGTGCCACCTTGCTTCATACCAACCAGGCCTTCGTCCAATCCCTTGATTACCTGTCCCTGACCAAGCACGACAGTAATCGCTTGAGCGCTACTATCCCAGGAACTTCCAAATTTCTTGCCAGTTTTCTGGAACCAGCCAGTATATTGTACTGATACATTGCTACCCGTCTTCGCAGCGGGGCCACAGCCAACTTGTACATCAATATATTGAAGCCCATCTGACAATGAGACAGGGTTGCCAGTCACGGCAGGCGGTTTGGCCGGGCCTGCTGTCGGAGTTGGGGTGCTATGCAATCCAGCCAGGCATTGTGCGATTGCTGTTGCCTGGTTTCTTGCAACTCTGGTTGCAGTCGCGTTCGCACTCGCAAGCTGGGCTGCAGCCCGGTCGGAAGTGTAGCGTTGATATTCGATGTAACCAGCCACAGATACTACGATAAGCACTACTGCAGCCATTGAAGCCCCCCACAAGCGCTGCCTGCGTCGACGACGCACCTGACGCTGTAGCCGCTCCTGCTGGCGTTGTCCAGGTCGATATTGTTTCTGCGGTGCTTCTTTCTTTTGCCCATTTGCCGTTTGCGCCATAGGGATAAACTCTCCTTGTGCTAATGAAATAGAATTGCAAGCAGAGAGTACCATTACTGGAGCTTTCTGGCAAGAGGTGGGGCAAGGTTGCAATATCTATACCAGTAAACCCTGCAACACTGAATTACAATAGTAGCCGTTATCATGATAATGCAGATTAACAATTTAATCCAGCCATCTGTAGGGGCCGATTTATCGCGCCCATCGCCGATTTATCGGCCTTCGCTGGCTTTCCCGATATCCAGATTATTGTGTAAATAGTCATTATCAGCACCCGAATTTGTGATATCATTGGCAATTATATACTGCCAATGTATTAAGAATAGCTCATATGGACAATGTAAGGAGAATGTATGTCAGCTCAAGGATATGTGCGCTTTCCAACCATTCACCAGGATCGCATCATTTTCGTTTCTGAGGACGATCTCTGGCTTGTATCGGATGAAGGTGGCCGGGCAGAACGATTGACCGCAGGTACAGGAGAATTATCATCCCCCCATTTTTCGCCGGATGGCATACTGCTGGCTTTCGTGGGTCGTGAAGAGGGCCCCAGTGAGGTATACGTGATGCCAGCACTCGGCGGTGTTGCTCAACGCCTTACTTTCCAATCCGCCAGGTGCCGTGTAGCTGGATGGACTCCTGCCGGCGATGCTATTTTGTTTGCCAGTAATGCAGGTCAGGCACATTTTGACCACAATGCCATCTATGCAATTAATCCTCAAGGTCACGAGCTGCGCCAGGTTCCAGTTGGCATGGCAAATACTATCTCGTACGGCCCACATGGAGGAGTTGTGATCGGTCGCAACACTAATGAACCTGCGCGTTGGAAACGCTACCGGGGTGGCACTGTTGGACATCTATGGTGTGACGCAACTGGCAACGGGATATTCCAACGTTTACTCCACCTCGATGGAAACATTACTAATCCCTGTTGGGCCGGTGAACGCATCTATTTCATTTCAGATCATGAAGGCGTCGGGAATGTCTATTCCTGCACACCTCTTGGTGAGGATATTCGCCGGTATACTGATCACAACGACTTTTACGCACGCAACCTGTCGACTGATGGACAACGCCTGGTCTACCACGCGGGCACCGACCTGTATCTTTTAGACCCTTTAACTGAAAAAGTACGCAAACTGGATGTAGTGCTGCCGAGCATTCGAACGCAACGCAATCGCAAGTTCGTCTCAGCCGGCAGCTACCTTGACACCTATGTCTTGCATCCACAGGGCTATGCTGTATCGCTCACAACACGTGGCAAGCCTTTCACTATGGGCAACTGGGAGGGACCTATTCTGCAACATGGTGAGATTGACGGTGTGCGCTATCGTTTCCTTGAATGGCTCAATGACGGCAGGCGTTTGATCGCTGTCAACGATGCAGCGAGAAGGGAAAGCCTGGTCATCTTCAATCCTGAAGATGGCAGTGAGCCTGAGACGTTTGCCAGCATTGAATTCGGTAGAGTTGTTGATCTGGTTGTCTCACCCACTGATGATGCCGTTGCAATTGCGAACCATCGCAATGAGGTCGTCATTGTCGATCTGGAAGCACATTCTTCTCGCATCATTGATCACAGTGAATTCGAACGGATACGCGGCATGGCATGGTCGCCAGACGGACGTTGGCTGGCATATGGCTTTCCTTTGACGGCTCAGAAAACCGCAATCAAACTGTGTAATCTAGAGAGCGGCGAAACCAGCGTCGTCACCGAACCTGTACTACACGATGTCTCACCAGCATTTGATCCCGAAGGGAAATATTTGTACTTCCTGGGATTCCGCACCTTCAATCCTGTCTACGACAACCTGCAATTTGACCTGGGTTTTCCTCACGGCGTGAAACCCTACCTCATCACGCTGCAGCGCGACCTGCGCTCTCCTTTTATTCCAGAACCCAAAGCTCCTGAAGAAAAAGAGCCTCACCCCCTGGCCCCCTCTCCATCAGAGATGGAGAGGGGTGAGGCCGAGGTTGGAGAGGGAGCAGAGGGTGAGGTAGAAGATGAGGGCAAAAAGGAAGGCGCACAGAAACCAGCACCCAGTGTGATCGACCTGGAGGGAATAACAGCACGGGCCCTACCATTTCCCGTAGCAGAGAGAAAATATACATCGATTCGAGGCATAAAGGGGAAAGCGCTGTTCCTATCATACCCAATTGAAGGGTCAATCCACGAACCTGGTGAGAATTTTGAACCAAAGGGATATATCGAGAGCTACGATTTCGAGGCGTATAAAACTGAACATCTTATCGATGGCGTGAGTGACTTCAACCTCTCGCGTGACAACAACATGCTGATCTACCGCTCGCGGCAGCGCCTGCGCGTGCTGAAAGCGGGAGAAAAGCCGTCAAAGGCGGAGAATGGCGACCGCCCCGGTCGCGAGTCGGGCTGGCTTGACCTGAACCGGGTGAAAGTCTCGGTGCAGCCTGCCGCAGAATGGCAGCAGATGTTCGCCGAGGCCTGGCGCCTGCAACGCGAGCAATTCTGGACCGCAGACATGTCAGGCATCGATTGGGATGCCATCTATGCCCAGTATGCTCCTCTGGTCGAACGAGTCAGCTCGCGTTCAGAACTCTCCGATCTCTTCTGGGAAGTACAAGGAGAACTCGGTACATCCCATGCCTACGAGTGGGGCGGCGAATATCGCCAGCGGCCGCACTATCAGCAAGGCTTCCTGGGAGTGGATTGGCGCTACGATGGGGAACAGGATCGCTATCGCATTGCCCGCATCATCCAGGGCGATCCCTCCGACAGTGATGCCACCTCGCCCCTCACCAGCCCGGGGCTCAATGTGAAGGCAGGCGATGCGGTGCTGGCCATCAATGGCCAGCGCCTCGGTGCCAATCGCGGCCCGCAAGAATTGCTGGTCAACCAGGCAGATAACGAAGTGCAACTGGCCATCGAGGATGCATCGACAAAAGAGACACGCGTTGTGACTGTCAAGGCTCTTTCAGATGAGCAACCCGCCCGCTATCGAGAATGGGTTGAGAATAATCGCCGGGTGGTTCACGAGCAATCTGGAGGGCGTGTTGGCTATATCCATATCCCAGATATGGGCGGCAGTGGCTTCGCAGAATTTCATCGCGGGTTCCTGGCCGAGTACGATTACCCGGCACTACTTGTAGACGTGCGTTTTAATAGAGGGGGACACGTCTCCGGGCTTCTGCTGGAGAAACTGGCGAGGCGGCGCATCGGCTATGATTTTCCCCGTTGGGGGCAACCTGTCCCATATCCTGAGGAGTCACCTCGCGGCCCAATGGTGGCTCTGACCGATGAATATTCAGGCTCGGATGGCGATATGTTTAGCCATGCCTTCAAATTGATGGGGCTGGGGCCATTGATCGGCAAACGCACCTGGGGCGGCGTAATTGGTATCCATCCCCGCCACAAACTTGTCGATGGTACCGTGACCACGCAACCTGAAGCCGCTATCTGGTTCAAGGATGTCGGCTGGAACGTCGAGAACTATGGCACCGATCCTGACATCGAGGTCGACATCGCCCCACAAGACTATGTCAACAATGTCGATCCCCAACTGGACCGGGCGATTGCCGAAGCCCTGCGCCTGATAGAAGAGGTTCCTGTCCTGGAACCGAAGCCAGGGGAGAGGCCGCGAAGAGGAAGGTAGAATTCCTATAAACATCAGGGCCAAACTTTTTTTCCTTGCACCCACGTCTGTTTTATAACAGAAGACGACGAACCAAAAAACAACACGTCCAAAAAATCATTCGCTGTCCAACCAGCCAGCGACGGGTGATTTAAATCCACCTCCACAAAATCGGCAGGCATACCGGGGGCAATCGCGCCCGCCTCTAAACCAAGAGCGACAGCGCCACGACGGGTGCCATATGCTAGCAATAATGGGCCAGGAGATGCCAGCTCACCGGTGACCAGTACGCGCCGGCGTTGATAGCGCATGCGAGCAGAATATTCGGCCCAGCGCAGTTCTTCAATGGGATCGAGGCGGGTATTGCTATCTGAACCAATCGCCAGTGGAATATGCGCAGCCAGGAGTTCAGCATAGGGAGCAATGCCGTCTCCAAGATCTCCCTCCGTAGTGGGACAGATACAGACGGTGCAGCCATGCTGCGCGAGTAATGCAATTTCTCTAGTGTTGGCATGGGTGGCATGCACAAGAGTTGAATTCGCTCCCAGTGCGCCGAAACGCTCAAGTAGCTCAATTGGCGTACAGCCATGTGCCGCCAGGCACTGCTCGATCTCTGACCGTTGCTCGTCAGCATGGACATGCAGCGGGAGCTGATGTGTACGACTGTAGTCAGCAATAGCACGAAACCAGCTCTCTGGCACCGCCCGCACTGAATGAGGGGCAACTCCAATGGGTATACCTGTGACGCGCAGCGCCTCTACACGTTTAAGATAAGCATCGACCGAGGCATCACAGAAGCGTCGCTGACCTTCCTCTGGTGGCTGATTGAAACCGCTTTGCGCGTAGGCCGTCATGAGCAAGACCAGTCGTATACCTGCATCACGCCCGGCCTGTATTATTGCTTCAGACATCACATTAGGATCAGCGTAGGGTTGCCCACCAGGTTGATTGTGCACATAGTGAAACTCTCCCACGCCCGTATAGCCAGCCGCCAGCATCTCACGATAGGTACTGAAGGCTTCTTCATACAAGAGGTCAGGATTCAGTTTCTGAGCCTCGGCATACATGGCAGTTCTCCATGTCCAGAAAGTATCTTGCCTGGACAGTGGACGGTGGGTATGCCCTCGCAGAGCACGCTGAAAGACATGGCTATGGGTGTTAACAAAGCCGGGGAGGAGAGCTACGCCTGGAAGTACATCGGTTATTTCAGTTTCGGGTTCTCGTTCTGAAATGGTGGCAATATGACCATTATCAGCGATAGAGACGATCATATTGGCCAGTAAGCCCTGGGGGGTATAAATATAATCCGGTGCGAGATGCTTCATGAGAATTCCTCTTCAGCTAAATTGGTCCCGGATCCCCAATCAGGTGGAAGCCTGCCCAAAAGTACGGATGCGCTCGATAGGGGCGAATAGAGGTACGCGCGCGTGCCAGAAATGCTCGCTGCGCCCCTGCAAGGGCAGCAGCCTTGCCATAATCGCTTAACAACGCCTGGTAGAACATTTCCATCAGTTCCGCGCTGCTGGCATCATCAACCTTCCAGAGTGTCGTCAGCAGCGAAGCAGCTCCTGCATAGAGGAAGCCACGTCCCAGGCCGATAACCTCATCAACTCCACCGATGATGGCGCGCCCCGTCTCGCAGGCGCTCAAAGTTACCACAGTACAGGAGGACAGATCGAGGTTAAAGACCTCGATGGTGCTCAACTGGTGATCGGCAAGCTTGATATACGAGAAGTTGGCGGCGTCGAGTCGGAAAAGCCCATGCGCAGCGATATGCACAATGGGGCTATTCGCTCCAGCTTCACGCAACAGCGTAGTGGTGGCATCCTGGTTGAGCATGCATGGTGCGCCCAGTTGTTTTGCGACCGCCTGGGCCTCCTGCACCGCATAAGCAAGGTGGCCGCCCTCAGAAAGTCCCATCACAAGCGATCTTTTCAGGGGTATTCTATTTGCCGCGCTGCGTTGTCCGCGTTGATGGCAAATATCCATGAGCGTGGCTGCCGGCAGATAGGACACATCCAGGCGTTCAATAACAAACTGCACTCCGTCAAAAAGACAATGGAATGGCAGGTAATGCAGCATACCGTAAGGAACAATCGTCAGGTGTTCACAATCATTCAACATGCTGGATACAGGCCCCAACAGCAGGTCATACAGGCGCTGCAGCAAGCCAAGACTATTCTCCTGCAAACCAGCAAAGGCCTGGGCGCGATCTCTGGCTCCGCTGGCCTGTGCCGCCAGGTCGAGATTGACACGCCAGAGGGAGAGAAGGCGTTCCAACCTGGGAACAGCCTCTTTTACAATATGTACGTCTATCCCATCACGCGTAATCTGGAAAATGTACAGGTCTTGCTCGGTGAGATAGTATTCCAGCATCAATGCTGAATGCTCAATTTTAGGCGACAGCGTGGTGACGATACTATCCGTCCACTGTGGACGTGACCGTGACACCAGGTCACCCGCCAGGCGCAGCTGTAACTGCTCCAGCAGTTGTTCGATGTTACGCTCTCGCTTCTGCATCTCCTGCCGCGCCTGGCCGGGTTTCATAGCACGTATGCGCATTATCGTCGTATCACTCATGTTTGCTTCGTTCTGCGCCTCGTACACGATATTACTGAACCAGGCCTGCTCCTCGCGAAGTTGCTCCAGGTCTTCAAGGATTGCCTCGCCTGCTTTATCGCCTGCACGCAGACGAATATCTACGTTATTGCGCAAATAATCACCCAACACACGTGACTTGGCTTTTTCAACATAAATGAGCGCGCGGTCGTTATTCCCACGTTCTAATGCCAGAATCACCGCTCGTTTGTAAACATCGCCTTTATCTTTCAGAAAGCTGCTTCGTTCGTCCATAACGAGGTGGCTCTGCACAAGGTCGATACCAGCTATAGCACGATCATAGTAGCGTGCCGCCGCTTCCAGATCTCCATGATACCCGGCAATCTGCCCGAGTAGATAATCACAGAGATACTTGAGGTCGAGCAAGTCCTGGCCTTGCGCAATATCAAGGGCCTGGTGACAGAGATGCTGCGCGCTCACCGTATCCCCGAGGGTAGCAGCAATACGCGCTTGCAGCAGCGCTGCTTGCGCCAGTTGCGGCAGCGCCTCCTGCTCAGCAAAGGCATCAGCGACCTGGCGAGCTTCGCGCAGGCTGGCCTCTAACTTCCCATCGGCAAAGTATAGCTCTGCCTGGTGCAGCCGCACAGTGGTGGCAAGGCCCTTGAAGCCGATCTCCTCCAGGATTATACTGGCTTCTTGCAATTTCTCATCCGCTTCGCGATTATCTCCTTCGAGCATAGCAGCTTCAGCCTGATACATCAGCGAGTGGGCCAGGTTATGGCGATTTGCAGGTGATTGACGGAAAAAACCGACTGTTTCTCCAGCAAGCTCATATGCTTCACGAGAACGATTCAGGCGCAGCAGGCAAAGGCAGGTTTGTTGGGCAACTTCAGCCGCTTCAAATTGCATAGCATGACTTTGAAAGATAGTGCGGCTGCGATTGTAGAGCAGCAGCGCCTGGCTATAGTGTCCCTGGGCTGCGTAAATCTGGGCGATGTTCAATTCCTCCCGCGCTACAGAAATTTCCTGTCCTTTGTGACTGGCAAAGGTGGCGCGAGCCTGCTCGTGTAGCCCTGCTGCTTCGCGAAATCTACCCATAGCGGCCAGGGTAATTGCTTTGTTGGCCTTAGCACGGGCGATAAAAAGGTCAACTCCTTCGCCCTCTAAAGAGTACGTTTCAATAGCACGGTCGAAGAGCCGCAGCGCCTGGTCGTACTGGCCCAATTCGTAGTCAGTAACAGCAGCATTGACATCAATCATCCCGGCACGCAAATATTTTCCATGGCGTATGAAGACTTCACGAGCAGCAGCCGCATCGCGCAAGGCTTCTTCGGTGCGGCTCAGTCGGAGGCAGGCGCTGACACTACCAATACGTGTGCGCGCCCAGCCAACCTCGTCGCCAATCTCAAGAAATTCTGCCCCGGCTGCATCTAAAAACTGCAACGCTTCCTGGTCACGGTCCACCCGTCGTAATGCATCACCATGGGTCATCAAGCTCAATGCATGGACATACTTGCTCGGGATCATCTTGCTGATCAACAGCAAATGCCCTGCAAGCATAAATGATACACCCGACTCCCTGGCCCATTGGCGGTCAGCTTCGCGTTTAATCATTTTGACCAGCAAGGTAAGGGAGGTGTCGTCGAATGTAGGGAGTTGTGCCTGTAGTAAATGCTGCCCCTGTTGCTCATCCATTTGCAGAAGCGCAGCTACCAGTCGTTCAGGTGTCATGCGAATAACGTTTCCGATAAGTATGAACGTACAAGACAGTGGGCGATCCTGGAGCTATCCAGGCGCCTGTAAGGAATAAGCTTACATCTCTACAATTTTAGACGTTTTGAACATCAAATAGATGACAACGATTGTAGCGCAGAATCTCACAGAATGGAAGTGTCTTTTCGTCCTTTAACTCTATCACGAATAACTGCCGGGGTTGATTGATGTCAGAAAACGGAAAAATACCTGCATCCGGCACACCGCAGTGGACATGAGACGCAGGTATTTTTGTTTAACACCCTCAACCGGCCATCATAGCCGGGTGTGTTTTTGAAACTCTTCTATATACAAAGAGTTACTGTGACACACATTATACGTTCTACAGGATAGAACCGCGTATTTTGGCATCAATCCTGTAGGGCAACCGGCAGTTGTTCGATCACTATTGTACTTTCTGGGAGCTGTAACTCCAGCGTATAGGTTGCTGGAGAAACCGATGAAAAGACGAAATTACCGAGTTCATCGATACTCTGCGTATACACGGCGCTTGTTTGCGATGAAAGCACAACCGAAACTCCCTGAAGCGCTTCCAGGACTGCACCCTTGCGAGTGACAAAACCGATCAGTTGCAACAAGTCCCTACGGCTGGTGCCCCGTTCGACCTGAATTGAGATACTAACATCCTCAGCGGAATAACGGCGAGGCCAGATTTCAGAGTCTCCTACATTACGCTGATAAGCAAAACGGGGCTGTGGAGGCAGCAAGGTAGCAATAATGCGTCGAACCTGTGTACCTGACCGGTCGCGCAGGCCGGTTATAAGGCGTTTCGCTTCCTGCGGCGCCTGGTGATTATTCAGGGAGGAGGGCTGAACGGATACACGCTCAACGAGCACAGGGTCATCAGCCAGAAATTGTATGAGCGTTACCAGCTCTGCAGCGCAGAATTCACAGTTACTCAGGTGATTTTTGAGGGCAGACGCAAGGTCGTTATCGAGCAACCCCAGCTGGTATTCGCCGAGTAATTGATTAGGTGGGCAATTCCACCTGTAAAGCTTGCCAGTCAGCGTGAGTTCCATTCGACGATATACTGCTAACTGCGACGAACAGCGCTGGCATCGTAAGAGATGCTGCTGAACTACTGGCCGTACCCTTTCCCCCGCCAGATAAGCGAGCAGTTCTTCATCGCGAATAGTCCCTGGTTCACTACACTCCATGAGCGCTTCCTTTAAACATTAGGATATTTTTCAAGCGGCCTTAGCCGGATTTCCTGCTTGCGATTCAACGCAAGGGCCGCCCCTACTAAGTAGGATCAATAACAGCATGCAGACGATTCTCCCCTACTCGTCAGTAGACTGTACACTACTCAGCAGGCTTCTTTTGTCCTTTTCACCTGAATAAACGAACAGCACTGGCATTTTAGCATTTGCCTGCATATAAGAGGCAAACGTTGTAGCCTTGCCTGATACTCTAAACATCACGGATGTTGATGTTTGAACAACGATTGTAAACGACGATTACGTCTTAGCCGTTCTAAGACGTTACGCTTGATGCGATAGACATCTTCTACCGAGGGGAAGAGCTTCCTATGCTGGCTGCTTATCTCACTCGGCTTCATTCCATGAACGTAGGCCAGATAGATCAAAACGCGCTCGTCTTCGCCATTGAGTTCTTCTTGAATAACCTGCCACAAGCCTTGCGCTGAAATGTTTGACACAACATCATCAGCTGGATCATCGGAAGCAGGTTCATGCTCCATTAATTCCAAGGTCTCTTCATACTGGCGAGCCTGGCGAGAACGAACCTCATCAGCTATGACACTATGGACGCACATTTTCAGATACTTCAATACAGCGGCCAATGAATCAAAATTTCCCATTTTGACCGGGGTGAGCGCCTGCGCGAACTTCGCAAAGGCAGCATTGACCAGTGGGGCGCTTCCATCCTGTCCAAGTAAAGGGGCAGCACTCTGATGCTGGTTGACCCACGTAAGTACGAGTGGAGCATACTGCTGATAGATACACGCCCAGGCATCTTCATCACGCTGGGTGATGGCACGGCGAAACAGCTCTAAGCAGTAACGATCATTCGATACGCTCTGTTTGAGAAATTTGTTTGTTTCTTCGGAGCAGCAACGAGCCAGTTCGTTAATTGAGAGTAGGTCCATTTGTGGCACGCCATCAGCCTGTCCTCCCAGACCTGGGTCTGAGCCAAACGACTGAGAGGGCTTTCGAGACTCCATCGACAATAGCTCCCTACTTCCAGATACCTAGGTATTTCTTGACGCTCAAAAAGTATATCATGAGAAACTCAAGCGAACAAGGCTTGATAGAAGAACATCTTACAGCTTTTCTATATTATCGCACGTTTAAAAGGCGAGTTAGTATCTCAAATCACCTGAAAGTACTTATGTCTATTAACAGAGAAAGGTCCAGTGTGTCATGCTGAGCGCGTGAGCCGAAGCCCTGAGCGAAGCGAAGGGGAAGCATCTGTGTGCCTCTCCCGATAGACCCTTCGCTGTGCTCAGGGTGACACCCTGTGATTGGTCAACCTGGCAAGGACTTTTCTTCACACTGAACCTTGCCTGAGGGCATAAAAATCTTTCCCGTTGCCTGCTGCTTGATAGTAGGGAGCTCGAATCACATGGTTACAATAAGCGCAACCCCAACACCCAGGAGCCCTCCAATAATTACCTGGATTGGCGTATGTCCAATCAGTTCGCGCAGGCGCTTTTCGGCAAATGGCTTCCCTTGAAACGCTTCCTCGATCATCTGATTGAGAATACGCGCCTGGATGCTGACTGCGCGTCGTACGCCAGCAGCGTCATACATCACAATGGCCGCCAATACCAGGCTGATAGCAAACGCGGCTGAATCAATGCCTGTAACACGGCCAGTTGCTGTAGCAAGGCCCGTCACCAACGCTGAATGCGAACTGGGCATGCCGCCAGGAGAGAGCAGGCGGCTAAAAGTGATCTTGCGGTAGCGGAACAGATCGTAAATGGTTTTAGCTAGCTGCGCAATTGCCCAGGCAATAATCGACGCTACCAGGATGTGGTTATCAAGGATAGTTATCATAAAATGTTCGGTAGACTCTTAACCTCTATTTATTCAAAAGGCTCTACTACCGGCTTACCTTCATCGTTCATGCGAAGCTGCTGCACACGTAGTTCAGCCTTTTCGAGCAGGTTGCTACAGTGCTGAGCCAATTTCATACCCTCTTCATAGTAATGCAGTGCGCGTTCAAGAGGCATCTGCCCATCCTGTAATGCTGCTACCGCGGCTTCAAGTTGCGCGAAAGCTTCTTCAAAAGATAATATCTCCATACTTCACCCCTCAGCAGGTCCTGTCATCCTGAGCGCAGCGAAGGATCTCGCCGCCCATCGCGATAGATGCTTCGCTGAGTTTACACTGAGCGAAGCGAACGTGCTCAGCATGACAAAATATTGCACCTCAAATTATGGCCGTACTGTAGCATATATATGCCCATCCGTTACTTGAATCGTCAATTCATCGCCAGGTTGTACCTGTTGTCTGCTGCTAACAACGGCCTGGTCACTATCCCTGCGCACGACTGCATAGCCCCGAGCAATCGTAAGTAAAGGGCTGAGCGAGTGTAAACGCATTGCGACACCTTTCAGCCGTTCGCTGCGCAGTGAAAGGATATGTTGCATGCGTGCCTGCAATAGCGCGGAGGTATCGTCAAGCCGCTGTTGCAGCCTTTCAACCTGATATTGTGGATCCAGGCGCAGTAAATCACGCCTTGATCGTTCCAGTTGCTCACGCTGGTCACCTAGAAATACTTCGAGAAACTCTGTTAATGCCTGCTGGAGTTCCAGCACCTCAGCGCGCCATTCAGCAATATCAGGAACGGCAGCCGCAGCTGCCGCAGTGGGTGTCGATGCGCGATAGTCTGCTACTAAATCGGCAATGGTGAAATCCGTTTCGTGACCAACACCGCTGATTACAGGGATGCGCGAACGCGCTATTGCACGCGCAACGACCTCTTCATTAAAAGCCCATAATTCTTCTATCGAGCCGCCCCCACGTGCAAGAATCACGACTTCTGCCTCGCCATGCGTATTGAGTAAATCAATAGCACCGGCAATAGAGGCTGGAGCTTCTGCACCCTGAACAAGCGCTGGAGAAAGGATGATACGGGCCAGGGGATAACGTGTACGCAGAACGCGTAACATATCATGTAGGGCAGCAGCTTTTGGAGAAGTCACGATACCAATTACCGCAGGACAGGAGGGGAGAGAGCGTTTTCGCGAGGCATCGAAAAGTCCCTCGGCGGCTAATCGCGCTTTGAGCTGTTCAAAGCGCAGAAACAGGGCGCCTTCACCGATCAGTTCTACATCTTCGACGTACAGTTGCAATTTTCCATCACGTTCATAGAACGAGACTCGGCCATTAGCAGCAATTGCCATGCCATCACGCAGCTCTGGAGGCGCTGAACGCATACGAGCATTTTTGAAGAAGACACAGTGCAGTTGTGCTTCGGCATCTTTGAGAGTGAAATAGCTATGGCCGGATGGGTACGTTTTATATCCAGAGATTTCACCCCGCACCCAAACATCCTGTAAAATCTCGTCTGTTTCCAGAAGTTCTTTCAAATAGTGAGATAGTTGCGTAACACTGAAGACTGTTGGCGCATCTAAAAATAGCATTCTGCCCTCTATTCTTCCACGGAGCTATTAATAGTCATAAGCACTTGTCCATATTCAACAGGCTGTCCATCCTGCACAAATATCTCAACTACACGACCGGCTACTCCCGTCTCCACCTCGTTCAATACATTCAGCGATTCGATAGTTCCCACAAGCTGACCTGCTTTGACATGATCACCTACGGCAACTAACGCTCCTCCTTTGGGTTTGGCCCATACATGGAAAGTGCCCACTAATGGCGCAATAACTTTGTGTTCTTTTTCTTCAGATTCTGCGGAGGTGGCAGGCTTGCTGGCAGCAAGGACGAATTGATCTTCAATCGAATGATCGCTGCTCTCAGGAGCCTGAACCTTGCGCAGTATCAGACGTGTCCCCTCGTCGACACGCCTCAACTCTAGCTCGGAAACGTCGCTGCTGTCGAGCACGCGCACGAGGCGCTGCAACTGCTCAATACTGATGAGATTTAGGGAGTTATCTTCCTGTGAAACTCCAGCAGCGTCGACATCCGTAGAGGGCTTGTATCTGCTTCCATCCATTACTGTCTCTCCAACTAGCCTCACCCCCTTCCCCCTCTCCATCTTTGATGGAGAGGGGGAAGGGGGTGAGGCTCCCATCTATCGTTCAATCACCAGTTTCGCAGGTGATCGTGTTAATACCTCAGAGCCTTTTTCAGTTACCAGGACACAGTCTTCAATACGCACGCCGCCCCACCCCGGAATGTAGACGCCGGGTTCAACGGTGACAACGGAGCCAGCAGGCAGTAGCATATCTTCAGGGGCGCGTGCCGACAATGCCGGTCCCTCATGGATTTGCAAGCCAACACCGTGACCTGTGCTGTGAACGTAGTACTCGGCCAGATCTTCCAGGGCATCACGCGCTAAAGCATCAGCGTCTTTACCTGTGATATCTGCATGTATACCGGACTCACACGTTCTCATAGCGCGAAGTACGGCCTGGTAGACTTCAAGCATTCGAGGATCTGCAGGCTCGCCAAGGCAAATAGTGCGGGTCATATCAGCGCAATAGCCTTTATAGCGGGCACCCATATCAATTGTGATCAATTCGCCAGTCTGAATACGGCGCTGGTCTGCATGAGCGTGAGGCATCGAGCTATGAGGACCAGAAGCGACGATAGGTTCAAACGCCGTACCGTCAGCTCCCAATGCAACCATATAGCGTAAAATTTCCCACTGTACTTCTTTTTCTGTCATACCTGGTTGTATCCAGTTGCAAAGATGCGCAAAGGTCTCATCAGTAATGGCAATGGCTCGTTTGAGTAGCTCCAGTTCATGCGGCTGCTTTACGAGGCGTAACTGATCCACAAAACTGTGCTCGAACGGCTGAAGGGTGTATATTTCGTTACCGGCTTTACTAATCTTCTCAAAATCTGCGAGGCTGATGGCCGAAGATTCGACGCCGATCTTTTTCCAACCATGCTTTCTGGCTAAGTCAGCAATAGCAGGAGCGTATTCTCTGCTTTCAGGTACCATCACAGGCCAGCCAATAGCCTCTTTCTCGGCCGCTTCTTTATACAGTGGATTTGTCAGCAAAACTTGCTGCTGCACCCCTACCAACAACATACCAGCGCCTTCCGTATCATCGTTTAGCCATCCGCTCAAATATGATCGATTCTGGGGCTGCGTAACGAGAAAGGCGTCCAGCTCCTGTTCGCTTATCCATCTACGAATTTGATTGATTGTATCTTGACTCATACATTTCTTTCTCCAGGTTTTCACATCAAATTTATTGCACGGCCTGGCCTTCACGCGAATTCAGGCATATGGGACAACCATTCAGTATGCTGTATGCTGTATGATACCATAGTTTACGAAATCTGCACATATGAGGACTTGTTGGGAATGTATGAATTGTTTAGTACAATTCTTCACTGTGGATGCCTGTATCAAGCGTTGTGGATAAGCTAAAGGAGGTGGCATCTGTTGTTGATAAGGTAGCTACCGGTACTGCGCCATCGCGTAAGAACGCTTGCGCGCGATTATCGAATACTTTGAATTTATTCCCAAAGGAAAAGATATATTGCTTCACCATGCCCGTCTTTCGATTCAGCACCAGGATATCATCACCAGTATCACAGGTGTGAGTTGCCAGGCAGCGCGAGCGATCGAGGAAAGCGCCAACAAGTACCTGCGAATTTTGATCCCAGCTCGTAATGGTAAAGTGATGTATTACCCTCAGCGACGAATCAAAAGCTATAAAAGTACTCTGCCCTGCTTGCTGGTTATATAGCATCACACTCAGTGTAGGTTGACCAAAATGACCAACATACAACACCTGGTTGGTTCCCCATCCAGATATGCTCTTCGCTTCTAGCAGTGACAAGTTTGAACTGAAGCGCAAAAATTGTGCATCTCCACTACTGGCATCATAAAGCAAGATCTGCGCACGACCTGAGCCGTTAAAATCTCCGCAATGTACCTCCCAGTTTCCTTGCAGGTTGTGTATTTGCTGGTACTGAGAAACGACCATTTTGCTATTAAAATCCAGGATGCGCGCTTCACCAAAGATACGGTCGTAGAGAAAGATGCCGTCCTGGTGGGGGTTAGCAAAGCGACCGATATACACCTCCCAGGCATCATGCCAGAGTGTGTATTGCTGCTTCTGGTTAATGCTAAAATCATTCTTGAAATTGAATACTAAGATATTGGTCGTTCGCCCCTGAGTCTCCCAGGCTTGTAGTGGGATGCCGCTGAGATCCTGCCCAGGTGTTGGGATTGTATTGGTCGCAGTATGCACTATATCCAGTTTCGCTCCCGCTGTTCCTGTCGGTGTCGGACTGGGTGTTGGGCTAGGTGTTGGACTTGGCGTCGGGCTGGGCTTCGAGCTTGGCGTCGGGCTGGGTGTTGGACTGGGTGTTGGGCTAGGTTTGGGACTCGGCGTCGGGCTGGATGTTGAGCAGGCCGTCGGACTCGGCGATGGGCTGGGTTTGGGACTTGGTGTTGGACTTGGCGTCGGGCTGGGTGTTGGACTGGCCGTTGGACATGGTGTCGGGCTTGGCTTCAAGCTCGGCCTTGTCGGCGTACTGGTAGGCGAAGAACTGGAAGTTGTACCCGGCGTTGTTACTGGATTTGGGAAAGCAAACGGGTTATACATGAACACGCCACTACGCTGCCCATCAAATTGACCAACAAATAGTTCCCAACCCGGCCCCCAGCCAGGAAACGTTAAGTGTTTCTGAATCTTGAGCTGGGGAGTCAGGCTAATCAATTGTAATTCTCCCGTGACGCGATCGTACAACAGGATCTGGGAACGTCCACTGCCCGTGAAATCCCCAATATGAATATCAAGCGATGAACCCCAACCATTGACCGGTGTCTTTGCGTCACTCAAACTCACACGGAGTGGCGTATTATCCATTGGCTGGTATTCTGTAGTGGGATGTGGAAAATGTGATTGGACCTGCCGGAATCTGTCGGAAAAAGTGAGTATGTCCAGGCGCCCCTGCTGGCGGTTATAGACCAGCAGATCGGTGTACCCTGTGCCCGTGAAGTCGGCGTTAAACCCCTGGTCAAATGAACCTGGAGGCAATCCAAGCGTGATACTGCTTTTCAACAGGCTATTTGCCAGGTTGACTTGCGAGCCTATACTGTTGCCATTCATACCCGGAAGATGTGAAAAGCGCACGGGATCGATGGGTCTTGGGAAATAGATAAAGCGCATCTCACCATTCTGGAAACGCGGTTCGTTGATGATCGAAACATTATAGCCCCTGCCAATGAACATAGGAGTAGGATCACCATAGTTCTGATAGGTGACGTTGAAAGTACCACCGTCAGAACTGACCCATGTGACAAAGGCTACATGTCCAGCAGGGCCAAAAGCCCAGACACCATCTCCACGTGGAAAGACCGCTATTGAGCCAGGTCGTGGCATTGTCCCAAGGGGTAGGCCAACGCGCTCAGCATCGACGATCCAATCGGCAGCATTGCCCCAGTTGAGGGGGAGATCATAGCCAAGCAGGTGCCATTGCTCCCATGCCCACCACACACAATTACCACCTATAGGATAGGGACCTGGACAAAGTGAGAAAGGGTTGCCATCAGGTGAAAAATACGCTTGATTACAGTTGCTGTTAACGGTAGGAGCTGTATGGTCAAGCGTGTTAGCATGCACTGTACCAAATTCAACCCAGACGATTGAGATAAGGAAAACAAGTGCGAAAATATGTATGAAATTCCGCCGGTCGAGATGGATGGACGGTAGATTCAGGTCGCGCATAGCAGGCCATGAAGTGCGCATTGAAATAGCTCCTTCGTGATTTGCTCGTCTGACACTATTACTTCCATATACTCATACGACCGAAGTTTCACATTGGTTCCCTAACCAGTTGCAATTGCGCAAGTCCTCTAGCCAGAGGCACTGAGTTGAGCGGAAAAGGGTTGAGCAAGAAGGTAGCTCGCCCCTTCTAGATGTAGTTAGCGGTGCATCTTGATGCAAATCGTTATTGTAATACCAGGTAAAGTATACCATATAATTGATTCATCGGTATTGCTGGACATTTTGCAAGGAGATGTGTACTACATTGACAAAATCGGGGGGGTTGCAGGAGCACGATACGTATCTTCTAGGGAATGTGCTTGAGACGACAAATGCGTTAGGAACAGGGGGAGCGACAGGCACAAGTTGCAAGCCTCCTCGCGCATCAGACCATGCAGGAACAGCAGGTGGTGATGTGGCGTTACGTTACCGTTTTGCAAGAGGCAGAGAGAATAAGACAGAGGGACACGTACAGGCAGTAGTTGTCCCTCTGTTCAGATGCAGGAGAAACATGAGGTGAAATGCCCATGAAAGAGCGTAAGCACCACCGCCTCACAGGGCAAGACAGTCCGCAGACCATCACCAAAGCCGTGACCCACATCCGGCTGGAAGCGACGAATGCCGGCAAGCTTGCTGCCCTGGATGACCTTGCCAAGGTCTATCTGCCGCTCTGCCAGCAGTACGTGACCCTCTTCTGCACCGATGAGCAGCCGAATAAGTTCCGCTCGACCTGCTTTGTCACTCCCCTTTCCGAGCGGTGGCACCGGGTCGCCATCCAGCAGGCGGCAGGCATTGCCCAGTCATGGCGTACCAACCGTGCACGGGCCTATCAGGACTATGTGGATGATCTGCTGGACTATCAGGAGCAGCGGGCTCAGGGCATCCCGGAGGCAGAGGCAGAAGAACCAGCGTGGCGCGAGTGGACCATCCCGCTGCTGCGGCAGACCTGCATCCAGGCCAACGTCAATGTCGCCGTACTCGAACCCGCGCAGGACTCGACCTTTGACTACTGGCTCAAGATCAGCACGCTTGCCTTCCGCAAACCGTTGCTTGTCCCGGTCAAGCTGGCTGTCTATCACCGCCAGGCGCTTGCGGGGAAAACCATCAATACCAGCGTGACGCTCAATAAGCGCTGCGACGGCTGGTGGCTGACGCTGAGCTACGACGAGGTGGTCCCGCTAGAGACCGAACCCTCGGCCCCAGTGGTCGGCGTGGATGTGGGCATTGCCACCTTCCTGACGACGAGCGACGGCCAGCACTACGGCACCTTTCACGGCAAACTCAGAGAGCAGCAGAAGCACGACCGAGAGAAGCGATGCCGCAAGGCCAAACTGCGCACATGCCTGGAGAAGAAAGGGGTCAAGCAGCTGCCCTCCACCAGCAGCACGAGTGGGCAGCGCCTCGCCCGCCATGTGCGCCAGGAGATCAACCGGGCCGTCAACCAGTGCTTTGCTGAACATCCCCAAGCACAGTTCGCCTACGAACAGCTGTCGGTGGCCACGATGAAGTCCAAAGCGCGTGCCATGAACGCTTATTTGTATGCCTCCAACCTGGCGCACATTCCCAAACAGTTTGCCTGGGATGCCGCCAAGCGAGGCAGAGCAGCCACATTGGTCGAGAGCGCCTATTCCTCGCAGGAGTGTAGCGTGTGTCACTATCCAGACAGAGCAAACCGGCCCACCCAGCAAACGTTTTGCTGTGTGGTCTGTGGCCACAGTACGCATGCCGATCTCAACGCATCGCTCAACATCGAACACCGCTGGGGAGATAGCGAACTACGCACCTGCACGAACCGGAAAGCAGTCAAAGCCCTGCTGTTGGAGCGCCATCAGCAATGGAAAACACAACACGGTTGGCCGTAGTCCAACCGCCCGCCCAGTTCGTTCGTCAACGGGCGTAGGTCAAGGCGAGAAATAGTGGCATTGCAAGACATGCCTCTATTGTTAGCAACTATACCATCGATTTCCAATATTCTGGAAGGTGTAACGCGGTGTATTTTTTGGTTTCAACGGAGCGCATGTATTTGCCGGAGCTTCGCATGTAAAAATCCGCTTGACAACCGCCACAGGCAATGCTATTATTGTGCGTGTCCAGGGGCGATTAGCTCAGCCGGTTAGAGTGCTTGCTTGACATGCAAGAGGTCACTGGTTCGAGTCCAGTATCGCCCACTATTATAGCAGCGGCTTCTTGCGAAGCCGCTTTTTTTGTTGCATATCTTGATTACTTCTTCAACTCTAATGGTGGCTTTGAGTAAAAAAAATCGCTTGACAATACAACCAAAACTCAGTATATTTGCTTAGGTGAGCAAATCAGTTGAAGTTTTACTCACGTATTGGAACCTTTTCACTTCGCCTTTTGAACCGCTTTGTAATGCATTTAGCCACCTACCCCTCGCTACGTTTCATGTCGCTTATTGAATAGGTATCAATCAGGAAGTGAGTCCTGCGGAAGATAGTTAGTAAGAGCGGAAAAGATACCATTACACCGTCCTTGTATCAGTGATCGAGCCATCGATCTGACACCCATGGAGACTTGGACCGCCTCTGGTGGTCGCACTTTTCCACCGTGACGGCAACGGAGAAGCAACGATAACAAAAGCAAAAGGAGAAAGCCATGGCAGTCAAGGGAGACCGAGCTATCTGGGAAGCCGAAGCCGAAGGCGTAGAATTGTTGAACACCACTATTGGTGAGTTACTTGAACAACAGGCTGAAAGAAGGCCGGATAAGGAAGCGCTCGTTTACAATTATCCAGAAATAGGGTTGAATTTGCGCCTGAGCTTTCGTCAGTATCGAGATGTGGTGGATCGCTTATCGAAAGGCTTGATGGCGCTGGGCATCGCAAAAGGAGATCACGTGGCTGTTTGGGCACCCAATGTGCCGGAGTGGATTTTCCTTCAACTGGCCCTTGCCCGTATCGGAGCAGTGATGGTTACGGTGAATACCGCGTACAAAGCCTCTGAACTCGAATATGTGCTTCGCCAAGGTGATATCACCACCCTGTTCATGGCCGAAGCGTTTCGCGGGAACTCCTACCTGGATTCCGTCTACAGTATTGTACCAGAGATGAAGGATCTGACCGACCCCGTTGCTCAGCCCTTGCAGAGTGAGAAGTTGCCTCGCCTGAAACGCGTGGTCTTGCTTGGCACGACGCCACGCCCCGGTACCCTGCTGTACTCAAGCGTCGTGAAAATGGGCAAACATATTTCAGATGAAGCGCTGCGAGAGCGACGAGCCAGTGTGGCCCCACAAGACGTGGCGATGATTATGTACACCAGCGGCACAACAGGCTTCCCCAAAGGAGCCATGTTGACGCATTACAACATCGTGAACCAGATGGAGTCTTCCAGGCTCAACCAGGATTACTCCTACTGGCGCTATGTGAACCCCATGCCGCTGTTCCATATCGCTGGCTCCAACTTTGTGATCGCCGCAGTACTCAACGGCTTCACCTTGATTCAGCTCATTGCCTTTGACCCGGTCAAGGAATTAGAACTCCTGGATCAGGAAAAAGGAACCAACTCCCTTTTAGTCCCAACCATGCTCATCGCGATGCTGAACCACCCGCGTTTCCTGGCTGGAGAATTCGACCTCACGTCCCTCGAGCAGGTATTCACAGGCGGGACACCTATTCCGGTAATCCTGATGGAACAGGTTAAAGAGCAAATGGGAGCTGATTGCCGCATTTACTTCGGTCAGACCGAGAACACTGGTGGCGTCACTTTGACCAGAGATGAAGATAGCTTTGAGTTGAAATCGGCAACGGTGGGCAGACTCTACCCACATATGGAGGCCAAAATCATCAATCCCGCGACAGGTGAGCCGGTTGGTTTGGGTGAGAGTGGCGAGTTCCTCGAACGTGGTTGCATTGTCATGAAGGGGTATTACAACATGCCCGAGAAGACCGCCGAGACGATTGATGCGGAGGGCTGGTTGCATACGGGCGACCTGGCAACGATGAATGCGCAGGGGTATATCAACATCGTGGGTCGAGTCAAGGACATGATTATCCGTGGTGGCGAGAACATTTATCCAGCGGAGATCGAACAGTTCTTGATGCGCCACCCCAAGATCGCGGACGCACAGGTCATCGGCATCCCAGATGCCTTCATGGGCGAGGAAATGGCGGCCTTCATCCGGCTCAAGCCTGACGAACAGTTGACCGAAGAGGGGTTACGTGACTATTGTCGCGCCAACATTAGCCATAACAAGGTCCCTAAATACATCAAGTTCGTGACAGCATACCCACTGACTGCCAGTGGGAAGATCAAGAAATTTGAGCTGCGCGAGCAGTTGATCAAAGAACTTGGTCTGGAAGAGGTCGCCAGGACGAAGACCGCTTGAGTGCAACATGAGCAGGGCAACCTTCCCTTTCGGGAGAGTGCCCAATGAGGGCATGTTCCTGATGCAAGCTTCGTGCGAAAGCTACGGGGTATCTGACGTTCTGTATCGCCCACTAAAAAACCACTTTCAGTGAAGTGGCTTTTTGTTTTGTATCTGTGCTATTTTTTGAGGACTTGCAGCCCAATACCTTCGCCGCGGGTGCGATGAACACCGGCGCTTTCCTTGATACCACCCTCTGGATAGACCAGTTTCGCCTCGTGCTCCGGCAGCAGGCTTGCCACTTCCTTCAGCACGGCGTCCAGGAATTGATCTTCAGGTACCGTCTTCACGACTTCGCCTTTGCGGAAGATCACACCACGGCCCTTACCGCCGGCAAGACCGACGTCGGCATCGCGAGACTCGCCAGGGCCATTGACGACACAGCCCATAACAGCAACGTGGATGGGAGTCTGCACCCTGGAGAGCCGCTTCTCTACTTCGTTGGCAACGCTTATCACGTCAATCTCGACACGCCCACAGGAGGGACAAGAGACAAAGGTGACACCACGGTTGCGCAGCTCGAGCGAGCGTAAGATCTCGTAAGCGACCGGTATCTCTTCTTCTGGCTCAGCGCTCAGGCTCACGCGAATAGTATCACCGATGCCATCGGCAAGCAGCAAGCCAAGGCCTACAGAAGACTTGACCGCGCCTGTTACCAGCGTGCCCGCCTCGGTGATGCCCAGGTGGAGAGGGTAATCCGAGCGCTGTGAGAAGCGTCGATAGGCCTCGACCGCGGTCAGAGGCGAAGAAGATTTCAACGAAACCTTGATTTCGTGGAAGTCCAGTTCCTCGCACCAGCCGATATACTCCAGGGCTTTTGTGACCATTCGCTCGGCCAGTTCTTCACGTTCCTTGCGACGTGCCTCGTTTGGATCGGTGCGCTCCAACACGCCGTCGTCACGGAGCCTGACCTGGATGCGCTGCATTTGCCCGCGTTGATCGAGCGCATCAATTGACCCGGAGTTGACGCCGATGCGCATGGCGATACCTCGCTCTTTGCAGGCTGCCACAACCTGTTCGAGAGATTTTCTGCCATTGATGAGGTTGCCAGGATTGATACGCACACAATCGATGCCCTGCCGGATTGCTTCAAGCGCCAGAGCATGCTTGTAGTGAATATCGGCAACTAATGGTATATGGATACGCTTTTTGATTTCACCGATGGCGAGCGCGTCAGCCTCCTCCGGTACAGCAACACGCACCATTTCACACCCAACTTCTTCTAAACGGTAAATCTGTGCGACCGTACTTTCTACGTCACGAGTGTACGTGGTAGTCATTGACTGTACGACGATGGGCGCATCGCCACCAATTGGCAGGTTGCCAACAAGAATCTGCCGCGTTTTCCGTCGCATATTGTTTATTACTCCATCAATAAAAAAAACTTACCTCAGTTAGCCACCCCAATGTACGACATCGTTTACGGTAATGACGACCATCAGGGTAAGCAGTATCGCCATGCCGACAAAATTGATAATGCCCTCCCTTTCCGGTTTCAGGCGCTTTCCGCCACGCACAATTTCAATCAGTATTAAGAGGACGCGTCCACCATCCAGGGCGGGGAAAGGCAGAATATTAATAATGGCCAGGTTGAGGCTCAAGATGGCCGTCAGGCTGAGTATGGGCCACCAGCCAAGGTCAGGCACTGTCGAAGCTACTTCGCCCGTAATCTTAACGATGCCTACCGGCCCTGCCAGTTGTGGCTGGACCGCGCCGGCAATCATTTGCGCTATCTGGTTAATAAAATCTCCAGTGACGGTAAACGTGTGTTGAATGCCTTTGAATGGAGCTTCCCAGAGCGGTGAACTGACGAAGACGATCTTTTCCTCGACGCCCATCGGCCCCTGACCCTCCGGAGGATGTACTCGCACGTTGACCGTTTTCGAGGCGGTTTGCGTTTCTCCAGCGTGCCGGATTACCAGCATAATCGGCACCGTCGAGTGTTGATTGTTATCCCCGGCAATAGCCTTGCCAACAACATTTTGCAAATCAGAAAACAGTTGGACGGGACGGCCGTTTACCGAAACGATAGTGTCGCCAGGACGCAGGCCCGCCACGGCAGCAGGCGATCCTGGAACGACTTTTCCAATCACGGCAGGAAAAGTTGGCTCACCAAGCCCATAGGCAATGGTAAAGAGCACCATCGCCAGAATCACGTTCATAGTGACGCCTGCAACCAGGACGATGATACGTTTGCCCGCCGATTTGGCGGCAAAACTCCGAGGGTCATAGTTGCCCTCGTCGTCATAGATGTCACCACTCTCCCCGGGCATACGCACGAAACCGCCGATAGGCAAGAAATTGATCGAATAGATGGTATGATCCCTGACACGAGTCTTCGATGGGCTGCCACTAGCTCCGTCAATATCCAAAGCAGGCGAGACCGCGGTTGTGCTCGCGCCACCGCTTGTGCCACTAAAAGGGGACTGTTTTCGCCTGCCATATGTATCTTCTGCATTACGCTTGCCGCCGAACCAGATAACTTCCCAGCCCCCTTCGTCACGTTTACGAAAACCGACCAGGCGAGGTGGGAAGCCCACTCCAAACTCCTCCACACGAATACCCATCCGCTTTGCAGCGATAAAGTGACCGAATTCATGCACAAGCACGCACAATCCAAAGACCGGGATAGCAGCAAGTAAAAACCAGTTATTCATAAGAAATTCCTTTGATAAATCGTCTCATATACTTCTCGTGTTGCTCTACGTGCCCAGGCAGATACCTCTAGAATAGTAGGCACATCCGGTTGTGCGACAGGATGATGACGCTCCAGCACAGCTTCTACCAGTTCCGCAATTTCCAGTAATCCAATCTCTCCCGCAAGGAAGAGGGCAACTGCCTCCTCGTCTGCGCCTACAAGTACGCATGGGTACGTACCTCCCCGCTTTGCCGCCTCGCGAGCCAGTCGAAAGCAAGGGAAGCGTGTCATATCTAGCGTTTCAAAATTAAGGCTCGCCACTTCAGCCCAGCGCAGTTCGCGTACGAGTCCAGTGCCGCTAGTATTTAAGCGGACCGGATAGCTTAATGCATCCTGGATCGGCAAATGCATGCTTGGCAGGCTGGCCTGCATTTTCAAAGAGCCATCAACAAACTCGACCATCGAGTGAATGATGCTTTCCGGGTGAACAACGACATCAATCCGTTCATAAGGGATGTCAAAAAGCCAGTGAGCTTCGAGTACCTCCAAACCTTTATTCATTAATGTTGCAGAGTCAATGGTAATTTTTGGTCCCATGCGCCAGGTAGGATGCGCCAATGCCTGTTCTACCGTCACAGAGCGCAGTTGATCGAGCGAAGCACGACGGAACGGCCCGCCCGAAGCTGTCAATATGAGGCGGTTGACCTCAGCAGTATTTTCACCGCGCAGGCATTGCCAGATAGCGCTATGTTCGCTATCTATGGGCAGTATAGAGACTCCCGCACGATGCGCTGCATGCGTAACCAGGTGGCCCGCCATAACCAGTGTCTCTTTGTTGGCCAGCGCAATTGTTTTACCAGCGTTGATCGCTGCCAGCGTCGGGTTCAGGCCCATCAGGCCAGAAGTAGCTGCTACGACAATATCGACATCGCTATGTGTAGCCACTTCAAGTAGCCCCTGTGCCCCAGGTAAAACCCCTGGCAAGGCTTCTTTTGCCGCTCGTTCTATCTCCGGCGTTTCCGCGAAACATGCCGTTAACTCTGCCCCAAATTCCCGCGCCTGTTGAGCCAGGAGTGAGACATTGCTACGCGCAGCCAGGGCCACTATACGGAAATGATCTGGAAAGCAGCGCACCACGTCGAGCGTCTGCCTCCCAATCGATCCAGTACTTCCGAGCAGGGCAATACGCCTGGGAAAATTGGTCATGTGCCTGTATCCATCATCAAAACAGGGCCGCAGAGACCCGCCTCCCTATAAGGGACTGGGAGGAGCCGCACCCTCCAACGTAACAGTTTGATCAGACGACAATCAGAAGGTTTCGCTTCCTGGGTCAATCTCTTCCCTGTATCCAGTGCATGCAAGCTCACTTTGCCATGCATAGTTCCGCCAATATAAGCCCTCCCGTATCTTGGATGCTTGACCAGGGTACCACGTTTTATCCCCAGGCTGACGGTTCCACCATAGGGCTTGCGTACCCCGCCCTTTACAGGCTGTAAACGATGCAGCTCTCGGCGATGCCACTTGAGTGGGGTAATACACAGCAAACGCAGGTTATCAGGCTTGCCGCATCCACCAACGTATGAGTGAGCCAATACCCAGGCATCGATGCAGTGCGCGTGCCAGACCTCTGCTGTCTTCTTCCCAGTCTTCTTGAGACCCAGCGCCTCTCGCAGTTCCTTCGTTTCCCATCCCTGTTTGGTCCCCAGAGGGGCAAGCGTGCCAAGTTCTCTATAAAACCACTGCTTGCCGACTTCCAGTGGAGAGAAGGAACGATCCCAGCGCCGTTTTCCTTTCGTCACCGCTTTGATGTCTTCGACGATAAAGCACGCGACGGGAAAGAGCTGGATGAGCCAGCGACACAGGCGCAGTTTCCACTGCCAGCGCGCTCTCGTTGAGGGTGGCAGCTTCTGCGTATTCCGCAGGCGATTCGCGCGCGGCTGTCGACAAGGCGTGTTACGCCCGCGACGAGTCCGACGCATCCGGCGGCGCTGCTTGACAGCATCCTTCACCCAATCGACTGCATCCGCCTGGATATTCAGATAGGTATGGGCCCGGGAAATGACACTGTAGCCCTCCTTTTTGGATCCGGGATCAATACCTACAGCGATCGGCTGCACGTTTCTCGCTGATGGCTCCACATTTAGACGCACACACCAGAGCCCCTTCTTCCAAAATGGGGTGGCTTTTCCACTCTCAATCCAGCGTCTTGCTCGCGCTGGTGTCGTTGGCATCAACGGCTGCTGGTTGCGATCTACGACTGGTACAAACATGGCGGTAAGCCCTTGTCTTTACATTCCCTTCGCTGCTGACCATCGGAGAGGAGACAAATTAGGGAGGCGTTCGTCTCGTCCAGTGGGCTGCCACGCCCAGATGATTCAGCGTCCTTCAAACGCCCTCGTGAGAGAACTTGGGTAAGCTAGTCTTGCAGTTTCCCTTGTGAGAATCCTGTTGGCAAATCATTCGCTCTCACAAGCCCTTCCTGTTCAACGGGAAAGGCGCTTGACATTTATGGGCGAACACTCAGTTCGTGTTTGCTTGTTCGCTGAGGTTTTTCCTAGTCCATCAGCCGTCTCTAAAAGCCGACCTTCGTTTGCAAACATTTGCTGTCAATTGTATTCTACCACGTGATGGGTTAAAAAAGAAACACCTATGACCTTACTAGCGGTTCTGTCCAGCCCCCCCCAAACATTCTGCTTTAGGATACAATCCAGAGTATTAGCTTTGTTAATTTTCTGATTAGCGAGTAGGGGGAAACGAACCAATAGGGTTTCTACGTGCTCTCGTTGTGTTTTGTTGGGTTTCTCTTACTTGTGGTTGTCTTTCAAGTACTCTTGAGTATCCTGGTTGTGTTTGGGTGTTACTACATTTGTTGCTACAGGCTTTTGCGTGGGTGCGTAGTTGCCTCTTTGCTACATATTCGTGCTTGGGCGTTGCTACATGAAAAGATTGTTATCACGGCACTCTGCGCATGCAAGTGATCTTGCTTGATAGAGGAAGATGTCTTCTAGTACAGAACCACTAAGAATTTGACAGATGAGAAAGAAGAGGGTAAAGTCCCCTCTAAAAACGGAGGGACCCATGCCCAAGAAAGAGTACATCGTGAAATTGCCCGATGAAGAGCGAGCCGCTCTCATCGCTTTAACCAAGAAGGGAACCATTGCCGCACGCAAATTGGCTCGTGCCCACATTTTGCGCTTGGCCGATGAAGGGAAACAGGATGCCGACATTGCGGCAGCACTCAGCGTTGGTCTGTCCACCGTCGAGCGGACGCGCAAAAAGTACATGGAGGGTGGGCTCGCATACGCCCTCAACGAACGCCCTCGCCCTGGAGTCAAACCGAAGCTCGATGAGAAGCAGGAAGCGTATCTCATTGCCCTCGCCTGTAGCACTCCACCGGGTGACCAGGTGAAGTGGACGATGCAGCTGTTGGCAGACCGGCTGGTGCAGGTGGGCATCGTGGGCGAGATTTCCGATGAAACGGTGCGACGCACGCTCAAAAAAACGTGCTCAAGCCCTGGCAAAAACAGCAGTGGTGCATTCCAGCCGTAGGAAGCGAGTTCGTCTGGCGCATGGAAGATGTCCTGGATGTGTATGCAGAGCCTACTGATCCCAAGGTGCCACGAGTCTGCTTTGACGAATGTCCCTATCAGTTGCTTGATGAAGTGCGCGAGCCGCTGCCACCGCAACCTGGGAAACCGAAGCGTCAGGATTGCGAGTATGAGCGTGAGGGGACGTGTAACCTGTTCCTGTTCCTGGAGCCCAATCTCGGCTGGCGACATGTGGAAGTGACCCAACGGCGCACCAAGCAAGATTTTGCGCAGGCCATGAAGGATCTGGTCAGGGTGCATTTTCCCGATGCACCCTTGATCCGGGTCGTGTTGGACAACCTGAACACGCATACGCCCGGTTCGCTCTACGAGGCTTTTGAGCCTGAAGAGGCCCGACGCATTTTGCGGCGTCTGGAGTTTCACTACACACCCAAGCATGGCAGTTGGTTGAACATGGCTGAGATCGAGTTGAGTGTCTTGGGACGCCAATGTCTGGACCAACGTCTGCCGACGATGGATCGCGTGAAGGCGGTGATTACCCCTTGGGAACAGGGGCGCAATGATCATCACGTTACCATTCAGTGGCGCTTTACGACTGCTGATGCTCGTCAAAAGTTGCACCGGCTTTATCCTTCAAATTCTTAGTGGTTAACTACTAGTTTAACGATCAAAATTTTGTGATGTTCCTCTATCTCCATTGCTCTTTGCTAGGAGTAACCTGTCATTCAAGTCTGATTCTCCATTGTTGGCTGCATTTTCTGCCGAGATTGGGTTCTGACAGCAATAAAAGCTTGTATCTCAATGTACTTTTCAGTTGGCGTGTGGTAGACTCTGTGAGGTTACCTCATCCTGTAAGTGCTCTGAACCGTTTGGAAGTTTACTTTCAACGTATTTCATGAGAAGGCGCAATGGAAGCGTATCAGAACGCGTTCTTCCCTGAGTTTGGTATGAACCATGCTGACTTCGATCTCTGGTACAAGGGGGCTGTAGCCTGCAACAGTGGTGAGGACCATCTTGCTGCGATGTAGAGTACTGGCTCAAATGAGCCAGTAACGACCACGTTCTTGATCGCTATAGTGAGCGATATTGCAACCAGTGCTATCTACGATGTGGGCAAAAAGGTGCTGATCAAATAAGGTGCGTATACGACACACAACCGCTTTCGAGGCACAAAATAGCCCGAAAGCATCCGTTTGTACATCGTGAACGGCGACGAAAGAGATAGGTAGACAGCATGGCGGCTTGTGTCAGGAGGAGCAAGTATGGCACTCGTAAGTATACAGGAATCGCGCGAAACAGCTCACGGCTGGGATGCCGTAGTACGCATCGATAACGGTCCGAAAGATCACATTGCTCTCAGTGATCCTTTCTTAGAAAAAGAGAACGAAGAAGGAAAAGAGCCTGGGTGGTACGAAAACGAGCTTGAGTGGTACTTTGAAGAACATCTCACCTTCCCATTTACCCAAAAAGTCCGTGCCCAACATGCGGCTCTCAGTATCACCACGTATGGTGAAGTGCTCTTCAAACAAGTCTTCAGCAACCTCGATCTCTATGCCGACTATCGCAACATACGTAATACTGGCCTGAGCAACTTGTCCATCGAAATTGAGGGTTCGCCAAAGTTTCAGGCGCTCCATTGGGAAGCGCTGAAAGATCCCAGCCTCTCACAGGCATTTGTGTTACAGGCCGCCCTCGTCAGGAAAAATGTTCAGCGTCAAACATTACCGGCAACCTTTCATCCCTCTCCTACCATTAACCTGTTGATCGTCACCGCTCGACCCGCTGGCAGATACGATGTTGGCTACCGCACGATCTCGCGACCCCTTGTCGAGACCCTGAACCGCTCAAAGCTGCCTGTCCAGGTTGAAATCTTACGTCCTGGCACCTATCGGGCCTTCGAGAACCACCTGCGTGAAGTCACAGCACAGCACGGGGAGGGCTATTACCACGTCATCCATTTTGATGTGCATGGTTCCCTCCTCACCTACGAGCAATGGCAACAAGGAAAAGAGGCCAGCCGCTTTGTCTTTCACCATAGGTATGCCCGCGAAGATCTTCAGCCCTATCAAGGCATCAAAGCCTTTCTTTCATTTCAAAGCGAGCGACAAGACAATCAATCCGACCTCGTCGAGGCTTCTGAGTTGGCAGACCTGCTGGTCAAATATCAGATTCCGGTCACTATTCTGAATGCCTGCCAGTCAGGCAAGCAGGTTGGTGAACCTGAGACCAGCCTGGGCAGCTACCTGGTACAGGCGGGTGTGCAGTTCGTCCTGGCAATGGGCTATTCCGTCACTGTCAGCGCCGCCGAACTGTTGATGAAAACGCTGTACGAGAAACTCTTTGCCAATGTTGACCTGCCGCTCGCCATTCGTGACGGGCGCATGGAACTCTATAATCATAAAGAGCGGCAGGCCTACTTTGATCAGAAGATCGATCTGGAAGACTGGTTGTTACCTGTTGTCTACCAGAATCAAGCACTACGGTTACAGACGCGCGAGTTTACGCAGGCGGAGTTGAAGGCATACCAAGAGCGGCAGGCTGAACTGAACCGCTACCAGGTCCTTGAACCGCAGTATGGTTTCGTGGGGCGCGATCTGGATATCTTGCAGATCGAGCAGCGATTGCTGACGAAACGCAATATCCTGTTGCTGCGGGGCATGGGTGGAGCGGGGAAGACCACGCTGCTCTCGCATCTGCAAGCGTGGTGGCAAACGACGGCGTTCGTCAAGCGTGTCTTCACCTTCGGCTATGATAAGCGAGCCTGGACGCGCCAACAGATCCTAACAGCGATAGCCCATGACCTCCTGGACGAGGTGCAGTACGTACGAGACTTCCAACCGCTCTCGCTCGAGGGGCAGCAGGCGCTGCTGGCTGGAAAACTGCGAGCGGAACGCCATCTCCTGGTGTTGGACAACCTGGAATCGATCACGGGCACGCACCTGGCGATAAGACATACCTTGTCTAAAAAGGAGCAGCACGCGCTGCACAGCTTTCTGTCAAACCTCGCAGGTGGGCACACCCTGGTGCTCCTCGGGTCGCGCAGTGGTGAGGAGTGGCTGGCAAAGCATACCTTCGAGGACAATGTGTATGACTTGCTTGGCTTGGATCCCGAAGCGGCCTCCGTTCTTACCGATCGCATCTTGGAGAAGCATCATGCCACAAGGTATCGCCAGGACACCGACCTGCAACACCTACTCAAGCTGCTGGATGGCTTCCCGTTGGCACTGGAGGTCGTGCTTGCGAACCTGGCCCGCCAAACTCCAGCCGACGTGCTCAAGGCACTGCAGGCAGGTGAGGTGACCATTACGGTAGGCAGCAGCGAAAAACGCACAGAGAATATCCTGCGCTGCATTGATTACTCCCATAGCAATCTCTCTTCGGATGCCCAACATCTCCTCCTCTGCCTAGCACCTTTTACCGGGGTAATCAACACCGGCACAATTGACAATTACACCACACACCTAAGACAGCAACCTGCACTTGCTTCGTTGCCTTTTGAGCGCTGGCCGGAGGTGCTACGAGAAGCCCAGAACTGGGGCCTCTTGAGTCCCGATCATGCTCTGTCGCACATCTTGCATCCCCAGCCGATCCTGCCTTACTTCCTGCGCACACGTCTGCAGACGCAAGAGCAGGCTGAGGTGCAACAGGCCATCGAGACGGCGTTTCGTGAGCATTATGAAAAGATTGGAGAGATTCTCAGTCAAGTGCTTGAATCCGACGATCTCGAAGAGCGGCAGGTGGGCCAGCTTCTGATGGGCCTGGAGTACGAAAACCTGGTGACCGCACTGAACCTGGCCCTGTCGGCTCATGTGTCGATCATGGGTCTCCACATTGCACTGAGGCAATATGTGGATTCAACGCAGGAGAAGCAGCGTGGTCTGGAATTATTTCAGACGATACTCGATCGCTTTGAACAGTATCCAGCGGAGCAACTGACCGGCCCGTTAGGCCTTGAGTTGGTCTTTATCATCGATACCATCGCAAATTGGCAGCGTGGCCTCAAACAGTATGGAGCGGCAGAAGCATCGTATCACAAGATCCTGAAGGTCATCTCTCAATTAGAGGACGTCGATGATAAGACGAAGTACAAGCTGGAAGGACCTAT
>Ga0187846_10000210_pt1 | contig 36212 bp, 34 predicted proteins | sample TC_taG_FD_161473 | JGI IMG/M metagenome (GOLD analysis project Ga0187846, IMG submission 161473) | Biofilm microbial communities from the roof of an iron ore cave, State of Minas Gerais, Brazil - TC_06 Biofilm (v2) | ecosystem: Environmental > Terrestrial > Deep subsurface > Cave > Wall biofilm... | reverse complement strand
GTCCCACCGCGAGGAAAGCTCGCGCGCTATCGCGGAGCCCACCACTCCGCCGCCGATGATGACCACATTGGCCTGGTCCATGCGAAAGGAAACGCGAGCGGCGCGCCGCTTTACGGCTGGAACCCCACGCTGCGCCACAGCGCGGCGCAATCGTACATCCTGCCGTTGGTGATTACGTATTTGACCTTGCGAATGTTGTGAACCGACTCGAGAGGATTGCCGTCCAGGATAATCAGGTCCGCGCGCTTGCCCGCTTCCACCGTGCCCAGGTCCTTGTCCAGGCCCATGATGCGCGCCGGCACGATGGTGGCCGCCTGAATCGCTTCCATGGGCGTGAATCCGGCCTGGGCGTAGAGTTCGATCTCGCGATGCAGGCTGTGGCCCGGAACGGTCTGGTCCGTTCCGGCGACAATGGGCACGCCCGCGCGATGCAGCGCTCCCACGATGGCCACTTGCTTGGCGAACGCCTTCTCCTCCAGTTCGGCAACCGGCGCGGCCGGTGGCGGGCCTACATCTTCAAGCTGTTGCCGCAGCTCCGGCGCAACTTTCGTCACGCCCGGCTCAAAACTCGCGGGCGGCTTGGCCGACGATGCGGTGAAGTATTCCGCTAACGCCAGCGTGGGATCCACGACGGTGCCATGCTCGACCAGGAACCCGATCGCTTTCTGCGCTTCCGGCGAGTTGAGATCCAGCTCCGCGCGCGCCTTGAGCCGCGCCATGCGGTCCGCAGAGTCCGGCAGCGGCGGCATCATAATCGCCGTGATGTATTGAATGTGGTTGATCTGGTCCTGGCCCGCTTCGACGGTCTGGTACGCGTTGAGTCCTTCGGGCACGTGGCCGGTCACCGTCATGCCCAGGCGGTGCGCTTCGTCGGCGATGATCTTGATTTCTTCCAGCTTCACCGAGCTGTAGATCTTCATCTGCTGGAAGCCCGCGTCGTGATACTTGTTCACCCACATCTTGGCCTGTTCGGGCGTGTCCACGCGCTGCACGCTCAGCGCCAGCGGCCCCGTGCCGTCCACGATGCCCGCGAGCAGCAGGCGCGGGCCGAGGCCTTTGCCGTTGGCGATGGCGTCGCGCACCGCGGTGATGAACTCGAACTCGTTCCCGCAGTCGCGCACCGTGGTCACCCCGGCGGCCAGGTAAATGGGACCCCACTCCACCTGCTCGAAGTGCGCATGCATGTCCCACAGGCCCGGCAGGATGAACTTTCCGCGCGCGTCGATCTTGGAGACTCCGTGCGGAACGGACACCCTGGAGCGCGGCCCTGTCGCCACGATGCGTCCCTTCTGGACCACCACTGTCGCGTCGGCCAGCGGCGCGCTGCCCGTTCCGTCGATCAGCGTGCCTCCCACAATCGCGAACGTCTCAGCGGAGCTACCCGCGATTCCCTTCGATATTTCCGCGAGCACGGCCATCCCGTCCGTTCCTGCTTGGCCGACAAACTTGCCCAGCGCGCTCTCGTAGCCGTCGCGGATCGCTTCGAAATGGTCGAACTCCGCGTCGAGCGTGACCGCGGCCACAAGATTTCTGTTCGCGTCGAACCACAGCGTCTCGCGGCCCCAAATCAGACCTTCGATCGTGTAGCGCTCGAGCGTTTCTTCCTTTCCGTTGACGCTGACCTTGTCCGGCCCGCGCGGCTCGATCTTCGCGTTTCCCGTCGGCAGCGTGGCCAATTCATTCGGCGAGCCGTGCGCCGCCCAGTAGCGCACCATCAGCATCTGCATGGTGGCCGGCGCGTATCCGGCAATGGTGAAGAATTGTTTTGGCCGCGGAGCTTCCGTCCATTTCTCGCGGTCGCGCAGACGCACCTTTTCGCGGAGTACTTCCACGGCTTGGTCGATGCTCGATTGCCGCGAGTTCTGTCCTTTAATCTCGAAGGCCAGAGGGGTAAGGTCCGGCGCGCCGCGGAACGTGGCCGTGAGCGGCACCGCCGTGCCGCGGTCGGTGAACTTGAACTCCATCTTCACCGCCAGCGCATCGCCGTCGCGCTTGATCTCGTAGCTCTCTTCGCCGATGGCCTGCTCGAATTTGTGCAGGATGAATTTGCCCTGCTCCGCCGCGGCAGCTCTTTCCGGCGCCGCTGCTTGCGGCGCAGGCCGCGAGACGCCCAGCAATGCGGCGCATACGCCGGCGCCAAGAATTTGCAGAGCCTTTTGCGCGATTCCAGATTGCATCGAGCCTCCTGTCGTGGCGCACAAAGGATAGACGCCCATAGGCAGCGTCGCAAGGCCGGATCCCCGCCCGCTTCACGCTGGCACCGGCCCTCAGCTCGCCACGTCCGCCCTCACCCATCGGGAGCATGTGTCATCCCGAACCTGAGCCGCGCTCTTGCGGCTCGGGTGAGGGACCTGCTGTTCGCCTTGCTCGCCCCGCCGCACGCAATAGTCGCGCCTCCAGGTAACCGACGCTTTTTGTCCTGTCACCCCGGACAGGCTCGGCCTTGCCCCAAATCTGGCCGCGCGGTCTATTTCGCCACGCGTTTCGCCGCGATAGGCTCTCTCTAGCGGCCCTGTAAGAAGTGCGGGGCGAGGAAGGAACCCAATGTCCCACTGGATCGGAACGACGTCGCCCTCGGATGCGGGGATGACGGACTTCAAAGAATGCCTGAAGTACCTGCGCGACGGCAGCCCTGACCAAGCCCTGCTGCACGCACGCCGCGCTTTGGGGGTGGCGCCAAAGAATCCATTTTATCTTTCCTACACCGGGCTGCTGGCGGCGCTTGCCGAACGCCGCTTCGGCGACGCCGAGGCCCTATGCCAGGAAGCGCTGGGGATGAAAGTGAACCACGCGCAGTTGTACTTGAACCTGGCGGAGGTCTATCAGCAGGGGGGCCGGACCTCGGAAGCCATTCAAATTCTCGAAAAAGGGCTGGTTTCCGCGGGCCGCGATTTTCGCATTCGCCGCGCCCTGGAACGCATCGGCGTGCGCCGCGCCCCGGTGCTGACGTTCCTGCATCGCAGCCACCCCATGAACCGCACCCTCGGCCGCTGGCGCCACCGCTTCACCGGGCCGCACAAAGCCGCCTGACCTGTGTGGAGCGCGGTGGCTTGCTTGCCCTGAGGCGCCCGCCGAAGGGACACCGCCGCGCCCCCGCGCCGTGGCAATGTGCCGCCGTAGGGGCGCAGCATGCTGCGCCCGCCGCCCTCGGCCGCTGGTGCCACCGCTGCTGATTTGACATCACGTGCAGCACGTGATACACGTATTGTGCGTGCATGCCCCCCATGAGACAGAACATCACCATCAGCCTCGACAAGAGGCTCCTCCGAAAAGCCAAGATTCTCGCAGCCAAGCAAGGTACCTCGATTAGCGGCCTTCTGGCCGGGCAGATCGACCTGCTGGTCGGCGAGGACGAGTTATACGAGCGCGCCGAGCGTCAAGCTCTGGCGCTCTTGGAACAGGGTTTCCACCTGGGCGGAGTGATTCGGGCGAGCCGCGATGTACTCCATGAACGGTAAAACCTTCGTCGATACTAATATCCTGATCTACGCCCACGACATTGACGCAGGACCCAGGCACGAGACGGCCAAACGCTTACTCCGCGAGTTGTGGAGCGAGCGCACCGGCCTTCTGAGCACGCAGGTGCTTCAGGAGTTTTACGTCAATGTTACTCGCAAGATCCCATCACCGCTGCCGAAGACCTCTGCGCGCGCGGTGGTCAACAGCTACATGAGTTGGTGCATCGAAACTGCTTTGACCGACGTCTCGGCGGCATTCCGAATCGAAGATGAATCGCAACTTGGTTTCTGGGACGCGCTGGTGATTGCCTCGGCCGCGAGAGGAGGCGCGCGCCGCCTTCTCTCCGAAGACCTCAACCCCGGCCAAACGGTGATGGGCGTCCTCATCGAGAATCCCTTTTTACCCTGACCAAGGAAGCGCAGCCCGGCTTTCTACTTCTGTGGTTTGAGTGTCGCGCTGGCGTGCCCTGAAGGAAACAACGGCCGTCTCGCTGGCTCGGCTTTTATGGAGTGCGGTGGCTTGCCCTGAGGCGCCCGCCGCCTGATTTGTATGGAGTGCGGTGGCTTGACACCGCTTTGCCCTTGGCGTTGACCCTTGCGCCCGCCGCCCTCCGGGCCGCTGGCGCCACCGCCGCCCGCCGCGCCGTGGCCATGTGCCGCCGTAGGGGCGCAGCATGCTGCGCCCGCTTGCTGCGACTTATTTGCCCGACGCAACACTCGCGCCCGGTTGCATCCCGCTCACCCTCAGCGCCACGAAGGGAATCTCCGGCTGCCTCGCCAGCCGCTCAACGGTTCGCCAGCGTCGCTATCTGACCGAGACCCAGCAGGCGATGGTCCGCTGTCACCAGTGTCAGCCCGAGGACTCCCGCCGTGGCCGCAAGGAAGCGGTCGGCCGGATCGGGATGTGAGAGGGGCAGCTCCTGTGCGGCGATGACGATCTCGTGGGTTAACGGAGCCTCCCGCAGCGGAGCGGTAGTCTGCGCGATCCAGTCGCGCACGTCGCCTTGCACCCGGAGCCGTCCACGGGCACGCAGCAAGAGCGCCTCCCAGGTACTGACCGGCGAGAGCCACAACTCATTCGTGGCGTTTCTGAGTTCACTCCTCACCCGCCGAGAGAGCTTGCCGGGAGCGCCGAGACTCCAGAGCCAAATGTGCGTGTCGAGCAGAAGCTTCAATTCTCGAGGGCCTCGAGCTCCCCCATCTCGATCACCGGAGAGACAACGTCGCCGGTGATCTCCATGCTTTCCGAGAACGCGCCGATCCAATCGCGGCTGGCGATGTCGCCGGAGGGAGGGAAGACGTCCGCGATGGGCTGGCCACGCCGGGTCACGCGCAGCGGCGTTTTCGCCTTGCGAACCTCCTGGAGCAAGGAAAGACATTTGGCCTTGAATTCGGAAACTGCTACCTCCCGGATTGCCTTCTTGCCTTTACTCCGCCTCATCGCCCCCTCCTTGCTAACCCATTAATCTTACCATGGTCATCTAAAATGGTCAATTACCGGCGTGGCACGCCTGGCGGAGGGCGGGCTCAGCGGCGGCCGGAAACGCGCTGGTCGAGGTGCGCCAGCACCTGCGGCCAGGCTTCGTCATGACGCTTCCGCGAGGCTTCGTCCGGGAAGCCCGCGTGCCTCAGTCGCAGGTGTGTGCCGGCCTTCTTCGGTGTGAATGCGACGGTGACCACCGTTTCGGCCCCGTGGGTCGCAGCCGTAACCCATGTCAGCTCGACGAGTTGGTTGCGCTTGAGCCGCAGGAAGCGGCCGTAGTGCGGATGCCGCTGTCCCTGGAAGTGCGTCTCGAAGAAAAACGCGGTGTTGACCTGGCCCTTCATGAGCAGCGACCCCGGCACGGCGAACCAGCGGTCGAATTGCCGGGTCCACGCGCGGTACAGCGCGGCGGGCGACGCCTTCATGTCGCGCTCGACGCTGACTTGCAAGGGCCGGGAAGAAAGATCGGGCGGACAATGGGTCATGCGGGCTCTCTCTCGGACCGTCGGCAGACAGGCGTTCGCGCCTTTGGCGTCCCGACTCTCTTTGTCGGGAAGCCCCTATGCAAAAACGGCCGCGCCTGGCAGCCATCTTTCTCTGTAGGTACGGGCTTCAGCCCGTACGTAAAGCCGCGCCTCCCAGCAACCTTTGCGCAGCTGTACCCGCAGCAAGTCGTCGCCTTCGCTCTTAGTCGCTGCCTGCCCCGTCCTTCACCGTCCCCGCCCCTCTCGTACCCCTGTGTTGCTTCACTCTGAAATGGAAAGAGGGCGCCCTCCGTTAGTGAGTATTCCACCCTTCGGGCGGGGATTTTCAAGGCATCGATACAACCACCAGGCTACCCCTCGGCAGGGTTGCGTCCCGCAGGGCCCGCTTCCGTTTCGCCCGGCCAGATCATTGTAGCTCCACCACGTCCATCCGTCTCAACTTCCGGGTAGCTCGTGATCCGCCCCTAGGAGTGACGGGAGTTTTCTACTGCCCAAACGCCACCACTGGATCAGCTTGCGGGCCTCCTGGCTAGAGAACCCCCGAGCGGCCCGCCCAACTGACGATGTAACTTTGCAGAAAAGAAGTAAACTCTTCGGCAAGTGGCGGGAGTTTTCTGCCGGCGTGCCAGATCTGATAAGAATCCATGTACACCACGGGATTCACCAGCCGGCTCATTACAATGCCTCGATCCCGGCAGGCGATGTGCCCGTATGAAGGAACGATCGCGACCCCGTGCCCCGCCTCGACCATCGCGATCTGTGTATTGAGATAGTTCACTGTGAGATAGGGCTGATACGGGACGCCAGCCTTAGCCAAGTGCTTGTCTATGAGCTGTTGCAAAGGAATGGTTCGCGGCAGGGAGATTAGCTTTTCTCCTTTAAGGGCGGACCAGGTAGTCGTGGCACGACGGGTTTGCTCGGAGCTGTCTGCGCGGATGACCACCGGGGAAAAACGGAACCAGGGCACTCGCCGGACGCCGGGCAGGTGCTTGACGAAAACACCCAGGCCCATATCAAGTGCGCCGGACTGGACCTTCTGCATGACGCTGCCACTGTCACTATCGAACAATTGAAAGCGAAGACTTGGGTGGTGCGACCGAAATTCCTTGATAGCCGGTGCCACGACCCTGGCCATCAGCAAGGGCGGCGTCCCAATCGATAACGAAACGCCGGCCTCCGTTGCCGATCGCCCGATGCGCGACATTGTCCCGTCCAGCTCCTGCAAGTTGCGCTGGGCGACGGCCAGCAGCTCATTCCCAGAAGCCGTCAGCGCGACATGGCGCGTCGTGCGATCAAACAACCTAACTCCAAGCTGGTGTTCCAACTCTCGTATCAAGAGGCTCAGGCCTGAGGGTGTGATGAACAGCGCTCCAGCCGCGCGAGAGAAGCTGCGATGTTGGGCCACGAGCAAGAACGCCCGGAGCTGACGCGAAGTAAAATCAACCATTGAGTATTCCTCATCAATTGTCAAGTTTTATTAACTTGCATTATAAATCTCTTCGAGCCTAAATACCACCATTCCTAAGGGGCGTAGCCAGTTCAGCAGCATTCATCGAATCGGCGCTCGAGAAGGCGCATAAGCACGGCTTGCCCGAGGGGGCGGAGGGCCCATGGAAAATAGCGCAAACAGCGGGACAGGATCGGGGCGCTCCCGCTATTTGCTCGACAACGCTGCCAGAGAGGCGCCCCAACGATTCGCAGTCCTTTCCGCATTGTTTGATCCTGGCACCATTCGTCATTTGGAAACATGTGGGGTAGAGCGCGGTTGGAACTGTCTTGAAGTGGGCGGTGGCAGCGGTTCCATCGCATGCTGGCTCGCCGATCGGGTCGGTCCCACTGGGCGCGTGATGACCACCGACATCGATCCACGGTTTCTAGAATCGCGGAACGTGCCGAACCTCGAGGTGCGCCGTCACGACATAGCGAAAGATCCGCTCCCGGAAGCCGCCTTTGACTTGGTGCACGCGCGCTTGGTGCTCATGCATCTTCCCGATCGCGAGACGGCCCTAGCGCGAATGATTTCTGCCTTGAAGTCGGGGGGGTGGCTTGTAGAGGAGGAATACGATAGCTCCTCCATGCCTGCCGACCCGGCCGTCAGTCCCGGGGAAGTTCTCTTAAAAACGCAAATCGCGCTCGCGAAGGTCTTGGAAGATGGCGGCGTGGACAGACGCTACGGAAGGCAGCTCTTCGAACGTTTCCGCGCGCATGGATTGGCTGATGTTGGTGCAGAGGGGAGAGTGTTCATGTTGCAGGGCGGGTCTCCCGGCGCTGCCCTGGTACGAGCAACCTACGAGCTCCTTCGAGGACCTATGATCGACAGCGACTACATCACACCGCAACAGTTCGACAAAGACATTACATCTTTAGATGATCCTGATTTTTTGACGCCGTCATCCATCCTGTGGGCAGCGTGGGGGCGTCGGCCATGAGATGTTTTGCGTGTCACACGGATCTCAGACTTCAAGGCCAAGTTTCAAGGGGTCCAGTCTCAAGGAAGGAGCTTGCGGATTGATCCGCAGTTGAGAGCATAATGCCAACAACTTTTTGGGGCCGAGTTCAAGAACCGATCGCGCTCCCGCAGGACGTGCCCATGACTGTCACAGCGGACTTCATCTCTGTCCAGGGGCTTTCGAAAGGTTATCCCAGTCGAAATGGATGTGTGGATGCCCTCCAAAACATCAGCTTCAGCGTGAAAGAGGGCGAATTCGTTGCTGTAGTCGGTCCGTCGGGGTGTGGCAAATCAACCCTTCTGAAGCTCTTGGCGGGCCTGTTGTTACCCTCCAAAGGTGAAGCATACCTTCGGGGCAGCCCAATAAATAGCCCGCGCCGAGATATCGGTGTGGTTTTTCAATCTCCTGTGTTACTTCCGTGGCGGAGCGTCCTAGAGAACGTGCTCTTGCCGGTCGATGTGCTGCACCTCGCTGGCAACTCCTACCGGAAGGTAGCTATGGAGTTACTGAGTCTCGTCGGGCTTCAAGATTTCGCACATCGCTACCCGCAGGAATTATCCGGGGGCATGCAGCAGAGAGTCGCTATCGCCCGCGCGCTGGTCCACGACCCGGCAATGCTACTGATGGATGAGCCTTTCGGAGCACTGGACGCCATGACACGGGAGCAAATGAATCTCGAGCTTCAGCGCGTGTGGTTGGAGAGGAAGAAGACTATTTTGCTGATCACCCACTCCATTCCGGAGGCAGTCTTTCTTGCCGATCGTGTACTGGTAATGACTTCACGGCCCGGCCGCATCATGAATACCGTACCGATTGACATTCCTCGCCCGCGGCGGCTGGAGGCCATGAACCTCCCCCAGTTTTGCGCCACTGTCAGTTCCATTCGGGCAGAGTTTAATGCGAAAGGGGCGCTCGATGCATAAACACAGAGACGTTGCGCTCACTGTGGCCATTTTCTGTGGCTCCGTGCTGATAGGCGAATTGATGGTGCGCATTTTTCATGTGCCGACCTACATCTTGCCGGCACCCTCCAAGGTGGCTATCGCGCTCTGGCGAGGCTTCGCCACCGGGCTCTACGAGCAGCATCTCTTGCATACCTTGACGGAGACATTGCTGGGCTTCCTCTTGGGCTCGGCGCTGGGACTGCTGCTGGGCACGGTGGTGGCGCTAAACCGCTACGTCGAATACTTTTTCTATCCCTATATCGTGATGTTCCAGTCGGTGCCCAAGGTAGCGCTCGCGCCGTTGATCGTTGTCTGGTTTGGCCTGGGGATGAAGTCCCAGGTTCTGAACGCAGCCCTGGTTGCTTGTTTCCCGCTGATCGTAAACACGATCGCGGGACTGAAGTCGGCTGACGAGGATCGGGTCAACCTTATGCGTTCGCTTACGGCGAGTAACAGACAGGTCTTCTGGATGCTGAGACTACCGAGCGCCCTTCCTTTCATCATGGCCGGACTCGAGGTGGCGATGATCTTTGCTTTAATCGGCGCGATCGTTGCCGAGTTCGTGGGTTCGCAAGCCGGGCTCGGCATGCTGATTCAAAACATGAACTTCAACATGGATGTCGCGGGGCAGTTCTCGGTACTACTGATTCTGTCGATCCTCGGACTGCTACTGAACCGGTGCATCCTGCTGATCCGCCATCGAGTCCTGTTCTGGGATCCATCGGTGAAACAGCAAATCGAGCAAGAAAGAGTAACTCTATGAGGCGGACACTTGTCCTGCTTATCGCCGCTGCCCTGATTGCGACATTAAGACCGGCTGCGCAAGCACAGGTTTCGAAGGTGCGCGTCGGCTTTTCTGCCCGCACCATTTCCGCAGGAGCCGCGCCATTCGCCGTCGCTACCAAGATGGGGTGGTTCAAGAACGATGGCATTGAGGTGACGGTAGTGCCGCTGGCCGGCTCGCAGGCTAGTGTCCAGAACGTCGCCAGCGGGGAGCTCCCATTTGCTCTGGCGGACGTGCCGGCGCTTGCCGCTGCTCGCACTCAGGGGCTGAGAGCTAAGATTTATTACAGTGCCTACCAGGGGAACATCACCAGGCTTGCGGTGCCGGCGGACAGTTCCATCCAAAAAGTCTCTGATCTCAGAGGAAAAACCATCGGCGTCATTTCTATGGGCAGCGGGGTGCTGTTCGCGAAAGCCGCGGTTGCCAGCGCAGGGCTGGACCCGGAGAAAGACATCAAGATCGTAGTGGCAGGCGAGGGTGCGCAAACTGCGGCAATGGTCAGAAGCAGGCAGGTGGATGCGCTCAGCCAGTTTGATACGCAGTACGCGATGGTCGAGAACGCTGGCATCAAGCTACGCATGCTGGATGCGGGGGAAATAGACCACTACCCTGGCAACGGATTCGTGGCACTTGAGGAAACGATCAGGACACGCCGCAAGGAGGCCGCTGCTGTGGCACGGGGCTATGCCAAGGGCACCATCTTCGCCATGAATAACCCGGAGGCTGCTATCCGCATTCTGTACGAGGTCTTTCCGCAAGCCAGACCCACGGGAAAAGATGAGGTCACAGCAATCAGGGATGATATCAAGGTGCTGCAGGCGCGCATCGCGAATTGGAGATTGGAGAACGCCGGGGTGCCACGCTGGGGAGAGAGCTCCGAGGCGAGGTGTGCCCAGTACCTGGATTTTCTGCGGAAGTGGGGCGTAATCAAGGAGAAGCTCGGCGTCCACGATGTCGTCACCAACGAACTTATCGACGAGATCAACAACTTCGACCCGAATAGAGTAGCAGCCGAGGCGCAGGCCTACAGGTTCAAGTAGAGAATTTTGCAACCGCCCGCGAGGGGCCCACTATTTGCGAATGTGGCCGCCGTTGGAGAGTGGTCGGCCAACCGGAAGTAATCCGTTTCCTCCGTCACGCGGCCCGCTGGCGGCGATTCTTCCGCTGTTCCCTCGCCGCGTCCAACTTCCGATCCCGCTCGGCCTGAATCTCCTGCGGATGCCCGGCGAGCATGTCCTTTGGCGTGATATAGCCGATGGCGCTGCTCAAACGCACGTTGTTGTAATGCTCGACGTAACCCTCGACCAGACGCCGTGCATCTTCCAGCGACAGCGGCGTCCCGGGCATCCCGCCTCAGCGGCGGTTGGCGCGAAGTCCTAGCGACGCCGATGCGGGCGCGACCCGGTCAGGCCAGAGCCTGGCGCAGATCCTCGATCAGATCCTCGGGGTCCTCGAGACCGACGGAAACGCGCACGGTGCCCGGCTCCACTCCCACGGCGCGCAGCTCGGCGAGCGACATCTTGTAATGCGAGGTGTAGATCGGCAGGATAACCAGCGACTCGACTCCCCCGAGGCTCGCGGCCACCAGAAAGATTCGCACGCGGTCGCAGAAGCGCCGCGCGGCGCCCAGCCCGCCCTTCAGATCGAAGGCCATCATGCCGCCGAAGCCGCGCATCTGGCGCTTCGCCAGAGCGTGGTCGGGATGCGACGCCAGGCCCGGATAGTGTACGCGCGCCACCTTGGGATGCTTGGCCAGGTAACGCGCCACCATCATGGCCGTCTCGCACTGCCGCTGCACGCGCACGCCGAGAGTTTTCATCCCGCGAATCAGCAGAAACGCCGCCTCGGGATCCGCCGAGCCGCCCATGTAGATGATGTTGTCGCGCACTTTCCGAATCAGCGCGCGGCGGCCTGCGGCCACGCCGGCGATTACGTCGGAGTGCCCGGCCAGATACTTCGTCGCGCTATGCAGCACGATGTCGAAACCCAGCTCGATGGGCTTCTGCAGCACGGGGCTGGCGAAGGTGTTGTCGATCAGCGAGACCAGATCCCACTCCTTCGCAAACGCCGCGGCTTTCCGCAGATCCACCAGCCGCAGCGTGGGATTCGTCGGCGACTCGATGTACAGCGCCTTGCTGCGCGGGCTGACCAGCTTCTCCAGGCCCGCCAGGTCGGTCTCCACATGCCGCACGGCGATGCCCAGCCGCGGGAAGACGTCGCGCATCAGCCGGTACGTTCCGCCGTAGGCCTGGCGCGTGGCAATCACTTCGTCGCCCGCCCGAAGGACTGCCAGCAGCGCGCTCGAGATCGCGGCCATGCCGGAAGCGGTGACCATCGCAGCCTCCGCGCCCTCCAGCGCCGCCAGCTTTTCTTCCGCCGTTGTCAGCGTGGGGTTGCCGTAGCGCGTGTAGATGTACGCCGCGCTTTTTCCCTCGGCCCAGCGCTTCATCTCTGCGGTGCTCGAGAAGGTGAAGTTCGCGGTGCGCGATATGGAAGTTCCCACCGGCGCGCCCACGTGGAAGCGATGTTCGCCGGCGTGAATCGCCGCCGTGGAATCGCCGCGCCTTTTCGCCCTGGATGATTTTTTCAAGCGCACCGGATTTTTCCTTCCGCGACTCGGGTAGAAATGCGGCGCCAGGCGGCCGCAATCGCCGGCGCTTGAAAATCTAAGCGGTGGCGGCTTCTTCCTCTTCGCCGCGGTGCGGCTTGTGCGCGGCAATCACTTTTTCGGCCAGCTCCGCGGGAACGAAATCGTAGTGCGAAAACTCCATCGAGTAGCTGCCGCGGCCCTGGGTCATGGAAATCAGCTCGTTGGCGTAGCTCAGCATTTCGGCCAGCGGCACCTGCGCTTTCACCACCACGCTTCCGGCGCGCGATTCGCTGCCGCTGATTTTCCCGCGGCGGGAGCTGAGATTGCCCATGACGTCGCCGGAGTACTGCTCCGGGGCATAGACTTCGACGTGCATGATGGGCTCGAGCAGCGCCGGGCGAGCCTGCTTCATGGCCTCTTTGAAGGCCAGCGCGCCGGCGATCTTGAAAGCAATGTCGCTGGAGTCCACGTCGTGGTATTTGCCGTCGTACAGGCTGGCGCGAAAATCCACCACCGGGAAGCCGGCGAGGAAGCCGCGCTCGGCCGCGTCGCGCAGGCCCTTTTCGACCGACGGAATCCAGTTCTTGGGAATCGCGCCGCCGAAAATGTCGTCGATGAATTCGACGCCCTTGCCGCGCGGCAGCGGCTCCATCTTGATGCGGCAGACGCCGAACTGGCCGTGCCCGCCGGTCTGCTTTTTGTGCTTGCCTTCGGCGTCGGCCTTGCCGCGAATGGTTTCGCGGTACGGAACTTTCGGCGGCTTGAGAGTCATCTCCACGTGATAGCGCTTGCGCAGCTTGGCGACCACCACTTCGATGTGCTGCTGTCCCGCGCCGGCCAGCAGAAATTCCTTGGTTTGCGGGTCGCGCGAAAAGCGCAGCGCCAGATCCTCTTCGAGAATCTTGTGAATGGCCTGGCCGATGCGGTCTTCGTCGGCGCGCGTCTTGGGCTCGACGGCAAAGGTGATGGAAGGCTCGGGGATGCGCGCCGGGGGATAGAAGATCACTGCGTTCTTGTCGCCGAGCGTGTCGCCCGTGAGGGTGTCCTTGAGTTTCGTGACCGCGCCTAGATCGCCCGAGCGCAGGTCGTTCACCGAGGTGGCCGTCTTGCCCTGCATCACCTGCACGTGCTGGAAGCGGTCCTGCGAGCCGCGATTGTAATTGTTGAGCGTCGCGTCGTTCTTCACCACGCCGGAAATCACCTTGAAATACGAAATGCGCCCGGCGAAGGGGTCGTGGATGGTCTTGAAGACGAAAACCGAAACCGGCTCGGAGTCGGCAATCCTGCGCTCGATGGCCTCGCCCTTGGTGTCGGGAGTCTTGTGGCCGAACGCCTTTCCGCGAAACGCGGGCGACGGGAAAATATCCACGACAAAATGCAGGACGGCGTCGCCGCCGATGTTGCGCAGCGCCGAGCTCAGCAGCACCGGGAAAATCCGCTTGGCGAGCACCGCGTCGCGCAGGCCCTTCTTCAGGTCTTCGACCGGCAGCGTGCCCTTGTCGAAGAACTCCTGCATCAGCGCGTCGTCGCCTTCGGCAACCATTTCGACGAGCGCCTCGTGCGCCGTCTTCGCGTCTTCGGCGAGATCGGCGGGGATTTCTTCGCTCTTGGCTTTGCCGTCGCCGTCCGGGGTGTACACCAGGGCTTTCATGGCCACCAGGTCCACCACGCCTTTGAAATTCTTCTCCGCGCCGATAGGCAGCTGGATGGGCACCACGCCGCGGCCAAACGCCTGCTGGAGGGAGCCGAGCGCGCGCTCGAAGCCCGCCAGCTCGCGGTCCATCCAGTTCAACAGAAAAGCGCGTGGAATGTCGTATTCGGTGGCGTAGTCCCAGACTTTTTCGGTGATCACCTGCACGCCGGCGGCGGCGTCCACCAGGATCAGCGCCGCGTCGGCGGCGATGAGCGCAGCTTTGGTTTCGTTGATGAAGGTGGAATAGCCGGGGGTATCGAGGAAATTGATTTTTGTCTTTTCCGTGGCGCCCGGCGCAAGCCATTCGGCGTACGCCACGCCGGTGTTGATGGAGATCTTTCGCGCGATTTCTTCATCGTCCCAGTCGGTGACCGTGGAGCCGTCGGCCACCTTGCCCAGGCGCGGGGTCATGCCCGCCGCGTACAGCAACGACGACACGAGCTGGGTCTTCCCCGTGTCGCCGTGGCCTACAATGCCCACGTTGCGGATCCAGTCGGTGCTATAGGATTTCATGCTTCACCTCGTCGAACGGAATTCGCGGAGACACAGAATTCGCGGCGGGACAAAACCAGACGCGTCTTGGTCGCTGGCGTTTGGAGCAACATCACGATGCCGCCCCCGGCGGATGCGCGATGACCCCCACCAGAAAGCTGGCGGGCAAGCTGCGGAAACCGCGAATCTAGCACAGCCGTCGGGATGGCTTCAACCTCGCAAGGGGTGAGCTCGAGAGCAGCCAGCGGCAGACGCGGAAGGCCCGGCGGAAGCCCCCAGGTGGTTGATCGCAACAGTGGCGTTCGTGTTGCGATTAGAAAAGTCGAACTCAAAGATTCTGAGCGGCTTAGCAGGCTGTCTAATCCTGGAGTGTTGCGATTAGAACTTGGCTTGAGGGGTCGCCGGGGGCAGCTGGGAAGGCTTCGCCGGAAGCTTTCAACTGCGGCTGCGGTTGCTTGCGGCAGGGAAGCCACACCCGCAGCGAGGTGCTCCGGTGACTGCGCCGTTTGGTCGAGCATCGCGCGTGCGCATTTCTCTCCAGACTCACGCTAGCACGAATGAGCCGCGGTGCGTGTCGCGCGTTTCAAAAAAAAAGGACAGGGCATAGAACTGTACGAAGGAACAGCCGGTAGAAATAACTCTCAACTTCCGGTGGGCAACTCTTCCTCAATTTGATTTGCAAGAGTACGCCGCGATCCCTATGCGACCATGCGCTTGCTTCGGAGGGCCCCGCTGTTCTGGGCCTGTGCGTTCGCGAAATCACGTGCAGACCGAACTCGATTCGTGCAGATTGTTAATCGCAGCCTGGTCAGCGAGAAAATCTGCGATTGAAGCAACCAAGGCCAAAGCACTATCATCCGCCGAATCGGGAGGCAGAAACCCATGCCACGCTTGCTCCTTTTTGGCTGTGCCTCCGTTATATCGATTGCGCCCAGTGCCGCGCTCGCCCAAGTGAAGCCGTCGGATATTCACGAACATGGCGCTGTGGCCTGCATCGAATCGCCGACCCCGGGGAAGCGGCCGCCGAGCGCAGATTGCGCGATTCTTCTGCAAAAGAAGTTCTCCTCGCTGCCGCCCGGTCCTCTTGTTTGGCGCTTTGAGAATTTCTCCACGGTAAAGGCCGCGCAAGACGCGAGCACGCTGGCAAGTGTCGTGGTGGAGGCAGCAGGAAAAGTTTGGCTCCTCACGCTTGCGGCGAAAGGTGGACGCTCCAAGGGCGGAGCGCTTGTCGCGGAAACGGAGCTGCTTCCTCCGATTCCTGCTGGCCCAAGCTATAACATCGTTGTCGCTGAGGCTGACCTCGGTCCAGAGGCCAATGTGATGACGCACAAACACTCCGGGCCGGAGACGTGGTACCTGCTTAGTGGTGAGCAGTGCTTGGAGCTGCCCGATCGAGCGGTACGTGCTCGCGTGGGCGAAACGATGACCGCGCCGGCTGAAACCCCCATGAAATTGAACATTGTCGGCCCTGGGAACCGTGATGCACTTTTTCTCATCGTTCATGACTCTTCTAAGCCTTTTAATACTTTCCTCGACTGGAACCCCCAAGGCCTTTGCCAGAAGTAGGCAGAGCACTTCTGCGCGCTACTGTTTGTGCGTCAGACTCGTCAGTTGACGAGTGGTCGGCCAACCACAAGTAATCCGTTACCTCCCTCACGCGGGCCCGGAAGTTAGCAAGTCTGGCCCCGGTCAGGTCTGACCACTTGGAAGAGGTCATTCCTTGGCTTGCGGCGACAATGGGGATAATGGGTTCGGCTTTTCGGTCTGGAACCCCTTGTCATGGACGCCTTTAATTAACAGATAGCCAACGTTGCCGAGACCGGAGCGGCAGACCCGGCGCCATTCCCAGCGGCTCCGCCCCCGGGCAGGGCGCCAGAAGCGAATAAAAAGCGAAAAATGGCACTTGACATGGCGAAAGAAAAGCGAATAAGATGGGCGGTGCGGCGAGGCTTTCAATGGCCACTTCTCCCATCCTTCGAGCCAGCCCCGAGCCTTCCCTCAGCGGCAGGCAACTGGAGCGCGCCAAGGAGACCAGTCTCACCTTATTCCCCACAGCCGCTCGCCACGGCAATTGTGAGCACCCTAGCGAAGCTTCCGCGCCCCCTCCGGCTGCCAGCCAGAGAACGAAGCCCGCTCGGGAACTGGTCGGCATTGCGCGCCTCGCCGCTTCCTCCCCCTGCGCCGACGCCAGGCGCGGGACGGAATATTTCCTGCTGCCGGTCAAGTCGATCCTGAACCATTGCGATTCCGAGCGTGTCCCGTTTCGCCTGACGGTGAATCCCTATCGCGGCTGCGAATTCGGGTGCAAATACTGCTACGCGCGGTACACGCACGAATACATGGAGCTCGACGGCGGCGAATTCGAGCGCAAGATCTACGTCAAGAAGGATGCCGGCGCACTGATGGCGCGCGACCTGGCGACCGAGAAAATCTGGGGCGAGCACATCGCCATCGGCACGGCGACCGATCCCTACCAGCCGGCGGAAAGCGAGTTCGGGGCGACGCGCGCGATCCTCGAGAAAATGGCCGAGCGCGAAGGGCTGAGCCTTTCGATCACCACGAAATCGAATCGCGTGCTGGGCGACATCGATTTGCTGAAGCGCATCTCCGAGCGCTCGACGATTTCGATTCACGTGAGCATCGGCACGCTGCGGACGCGGCTGGCGCGGATGCTCGAGCCGCGCGCGCCACGGCCCGACTTGCGTCTGGAGGCAGTGCGCAAGCTGCGCGAGGCGGGCATCATCGCGGGCATCAACGCCATGCCCATCCTGCCGGGAATCACCGACGGGCAGCAGGATCTCGACGCGCTGGTGCGCGCCGCGCGCGGCGCGGGCGCGCAGTGGATCGCGGCGAACGTGCTGTTCCTGATGCCCGCGTCGCTCAAACAGTTCATGCCGTTTCTGGCCGAAAAGTTTCCGCACCTCGAGCGGCAGTACCGCGAATGGTACGGGCGCCACGGCTACGCGCCCGACGCCTACCGCAAGGAGCTGGCCGCGCGTTTCGAGCATTTGCGGCGGAAGTACGGCGTGCCGTCAAGGTCGGAGGAATTGCTGAAGCGAGAATGGCGGCCGCCACAGATGGAACTGGCGTTGGAGAACGGAGGCTGCGATGCGAAGAGCTAGGGCACGCAGAAGCCCGCGCCAGAAAAGCAATCAGAGCAAGCCGCCGCTTCCTTTTGCAGCGCCTGTCGAGTTGGCGGAAGAAAAGCCGGTGCGGGGCGTGAAGCTGAGGACGGTCTCGGCGTTTACGATGTTCGTCGCTGTGCTGTGCCTGCTGGCATTCATGGCCGGGCGCCCGGACACTGCGGCCACGAGTCGGCCGCCGGCAACACCCAAGGTTCATGACGCGCCAGCGCGGACCGCTGCGCCAAACGCGGAGCGGAGCAAGGCGCCCGACGGCCCGGCCATGCGGGTGCTACAAGAGTGCCAGCCAGCCTGTGTCCCTCAGCGGCTAAAGCCGTTCTGATTTTGGCAGCTATGGCACGGCTGAAGCCGTGCCCTGACGAAGCCAAGGTTGCATCATCGCGTCAGGGCAGGATGATGCGCGGGCCTTCTTTCGCGGCGGCTGCGGCGGGCAGAGGAAACCGCGCGCGGAGGAAGGCGAGATAGGCGCGCGAGCGCGGGCGTCCGTTGGTTTGCTGCTTCCCCACGCGCAACAGAAACACCAGCAGATTGAAGATCTCCGAGTCCTTCGTGGCCATAAAGCCCGCGCGACCGGCCTCCTGCTTGCGGGCTTCGTCAATGAATGCGGCGATTTGAGCGTAGAGCGCGCGGGGAAGTGGCGCGTCCGGTGGACGCTCGTAATAGATTCCCGTTCCGAGCGTACGGTACTTTTCGGCCAGCGCTTCAAGGGCCGTGAGAATCGCTGCGTCGCTCAGTTCCGGATTCGCGGCGTGGAACGCGATAATCGTCGCGGCGATTCCGGTGACCTGGGGCCAGCGCTCGTAGATGAAGTCCACCGAGAAATCGACATGGCGATATGGAGTTTCTTCCTGCGGGGTCGGCTTGCGATGCTCGGCCTCGTAGCGGTGCGCGGTGACCAGATGGGGGCAATCGAGCGGGCAATCGATGGTCACTTCACGCTCTTGCCCGCAACAAATCGCGCAGATCCTCTCGCCTTTGGCGGGGCAGAACCGCTTCGGCGGACGTTTTTGACAGATGGGGCAGCCGGTCATGAATCCATGAGAGTACGGGAAGATGCGGAGCGCGGCAAGCCAACCTCCCGGTCACGGCGATTCTAGTGGGCGGCGACCGGGCCGCCGGGCTTCACTTTTTTCATCAGAAAGACGAAGGGCAGCATGATCACGGCGGCCACCGCGAGAAGAAAGAAGCAATCGAGGTAGGCCATCACGGTGGCTTGCCGGGCCAGCATGCCGGCCAGGATTCCGGAAGCGCGGCGCGACGCCTCCCAGGAGCTCGAGCCGCGCGCGACGAGCGCGCGCTCGATTCCGGCGAGCAGGGCCTGCGCGCGCCCGCTGCCCGAAGTCACGTTGTGGGCGAGATAGGTCTGATGCACCTGGGCGCGGCGGTCGAGCATGGTGGTGACCACGGAAATGCCCACGCTCCCGCCGATGTTGCGGGCCAGGTTGATCAGTCCGGACGCGGCGTTGTTTTTCTCCCTGGGCAGAAAGGCGTAGGCGGCGGTGTTGATGGGCACGAACAGAAACGCCAGGCTGACCGCCTGGAAGGCGCGGGCGGCGGCGGCGGTGCGGAAATCGATGGTGGTATCGAAGGCCAGCGCCATGTGCAGCATAGCCAGCGAGAGAAGGCCGAAGCCGAGGAGCAGCAGCCGCCGCGCGTCCACCTTTCCGAGCAGAAAGCCCACCAGCGGCATGATGAGGATGATGGCAAATCCTCCGGGCATCAGCGCCATGCCGGCTTGCTGCGCCGTGTAGCCCATGATGGTTTGGAGATAGAGGGGAATCAGCACGGTGGTGGACATCAGCGCGAAGCCGACCATGAACATCAGCGCCACGCCGACGGCAAAGGAACGCTCGCGGAAAAGGCGCAAGTCGATGATGGGGTCCTTGTGGCGCCACTCCCAGACGATCACGCCGATCAGAGCGAGCGCCGAGACCACCGTCATCGCCAGGATGAAGTGCGAAGCGAACCAATCGTCACGCTCGCCCTTGTCGAGCGCCACTTGCAGGGCGCCCAGGCCCAGAGCCAGCAAGCTGAAGCCGATATAGTCGATGCGAATGCCGCCGCGCTTCTGTTGCCGCATGTACGGCGGATCGGAAATCAGCCGCTGGGTGAGGAGCAGGGAAACGATGCCCACGGGAATGTTGATGAAGAAGATCCACCGCCAGCTGAAGTTGTCGGTGATCCATCCGCCGAGAGTGGGCCCGATCGCCGGAGCGAGCACCACGGCCATGCCATAGACGGCAAACGCCATGCCGCGCTGCTGGGGAGGAAACGTGTCGGCGAGGATGGCCTGTTCGCTCGGCTGCAAGCCGCCTCCGCCCGCGCCTTGCAGCACGCGGAAGAAGATCAGCGCGCCCAGGCTGGGAGCGAAGCCGCACAGGCAGGAGCTCACGGTGAAAAGCGCGACGCAGGACATGTAGAAGCGCTTGCGGCCGACGAGCGAAGAAAGCCATCCGCTCATGGGCAGCACGATGGCGTTGGAGACCAGGTAGGACGTCAGCACCCAGGTGCTTTCGTCCTGGCCGGCGGAGAGGCTTCCGGCAATGTGGGGAAGCGCGACGTTGGCGACGCTGGTATCGAGCACTTCCATGAACGTCGCGAGCGTCACCGTGAGCGCGATGATCCAGGGGTTCACGGCGACCGCGGGCCGCCACGCGCGATCGGCGGGAATCGATGCGGCCGCCGCGCTCATTTCACCGTGACGAAGGGCTCGACGGACATGCCCAGCCGCAGATAGTGGTCGCGATTCTCGCCGGGCTCGAGGACGATTTTCACCGGCACGCGCTGCACCACTTTGACGTAATTTCCGGTGGCGTTTTCCGGGGGCAGCAGGCTCAAGCGCGCCCCGGCGGAACCGGCGATGCTGTCCACGTGGCCCTTGTACTTGCGGCCGTTGGCGTCCACTTTGATTTCGGCGGGCTGGCCCGGGCGCATGTATTGCAGTTGTGTTTCCTTGAAATTGGCGGTGATCCAGACGTCGCCGAGGGGCACGACGGTGAACAGCTGCTGCCCCGGCTGCACGTTCATTCCCACTTCCGCGCTTTTCATCACCACACCGTCGATCGGGGCGGTGACCCGCGTGTATTGCAGATTCAGCTCGGCCTGCTCGAGCGACGCCTGCTTCTGCTTCGCGGCGGCCGCCGCCGACTGCGCGCGGGCGCGGGAGGAAGCAACCTGCTGCGGCGCGGTCTTCGAAGCGCGGAGATTGGCTTCGGCCGCGAGGAGCCGTGCGCGGGCCTGGTGCACTCCTTGTTCCGCAGCCGCCACCGAAGCGGCAGCGCCAGTTACCGCCTGCGCGTTCCAGCGGGAGTTCGCCAGCGCCTGGTCGTACAACTGCTGGGAGATCTCCTGCTTTTCAACGAGCTGCTTGTAACGCTCCAGGTCGTCCTGCGCTTTCACGTTGTTGGCCTGCGCCTGAGCGAGCTGCGCCTTGGCGGCGTCCAACTGCTGCTGCGCGGCGCCGAGCCCGGCCTGCGAGTTCTCCACTTCCGCTTCGGACGACGTTACCTGGCTCGAAGTGCTGATCGAAGTGATGGGAACGTTGATGCCGAGCGACTCGGCGGTGGCCTCGGCGTCGGCCAGGTCCGCGCGCGCTTTGTCCACGGCCACCTGATAGTCCTTGGGATCGATTTCGGCGAGCACCGTTCCGGCCGCGACATTCTGGTTGTCGTTCACATTGACCTTGACGATGTAGCCTGAAATTCGCGCGCTGAGCGGCATGAGGTGGCCGTCCACCTGCGCGTCATCGGTGGACTCATAGGTCCCGAAGTAGCGCCAGGCAAAGAAGGCGGCGACGAGCAGCGCGACGGCGGCGGCGCCGATCAACCAGCCGCGGCCCTTGGACCGCGAGCGGAGAAAGTCTCGCGCGGGAGGCGCCGCCGGCGAGGGTGTCTCCGCCGGCGCGCCCGGTGCCGGCTTTTGCGTCTGCGAGGGTCCCCGTGCCGGAATTTCGATTTCCGTTTCCTGTGCCATGACTATTTTCCTTTGAAGTACTCTTTCACGCCTGTTTCCGCCACGCCCAGGGCGCGCGCCAGAGAGATCTTCGCGTAGTTGTAGGAGTATAGGCTGGAGATGAACTGTTCGTGCGCGCTGGCGGCCGTTTCTTCCGACTGCACCACTTCGACGGTGTCCGTGACGCCGGCGGCGAAGCGGTCGCGCGACTGCGCCAGGGTTTGCTCGGCCAGGTCGATGTTGCTCTTTGCCACGGCGACCTGGTCGGCCGAGGACTGCAGGTTGAGCAGGGCGGTGCGGACGTCCGCATCGATCTGGCCGCGCAGATTTTCGGCGCGCTGGCGCGCTTGCGCCAACTGCGCGTCCGCCTGCAGGACTTCGCCGCGGACTCGTCCGCCCTGGAAAATCGGGATGGTCAGCGTGCCGCGCACGTCCATGACGCCGTGGTTGGACGATGCGTGAGGCCCGGCGTCGCCGTAGTCGGCGCTGAAGGACAAGGTGGGGAAATAGCCGGCGACCGCGGCCTTTCGCGAGTACTCGGCGGCGCGCAGTTCCGCGAGCGCGGCCTGGTAGTCGGAACGCGACGCGTAGGCCCGCCGCAGAGCTTCGTCCACAGCGATGGCTTCCAGGGGTTGGTAGAGCGTCTCGGTTAGCTCGAATTCCTGGCCGGGAGCGAGCCCCATCACGCGGGCCAGGTTCAACTTCTGTATGGCGAAATCGTTTTTCGCTTGAATCAGCTGCTGCTGCCGCGTCTGCAATTCCACTTGGGCGCGCAGCGCGTCGATATTCGGAGAAGTGCCGGCCTGCACTTGGTCCGCAGCCTGATGGTAGAGCGCCTGCGCGGTCTTCACCTGGGCGTCGGCGGTTTCGATGCGCGCCGCGTCGGCAATGCCCAGCAAGTAGTTGTAGCCCACGGCCAGGACGACCAGGTCGCGGGCGTCCTTGTAGCTGTACTGCTTCGACTGCACAGTCTGGGTTGCCGAGCGAGTCTTCTGGATCGCCTTCCAATCGAACAGCGACTGAGTCACGTAAGCGCGTGCGTCGAAATAGGAGAAAGGCCCCACCACCGAAGGCAGATTCACGCCGGGAATGTTGAAGCTGAACCCGAACTCCTTCAGGTCGACCTGCGAAGCATCGATGTAGGCGGATGCGGTCACGTTGGGAAGAAGCGCGCTGAGTTGCTGCCAGCGCGAGCCGCGCGCGTAGCGAATGTCCTCATTGGCGAGAAGCGCGCCGAGATTCTGTTTCAAACCGCGGTCGATCGCATCCGCAAGCGACAGGTGCAAAACTCCCGGCTCAAGCTTCGCAGGGACGCTGCCCGAAAACGGATTCTGCGCGGCTGCGGAAGGCTGCGCAGACGACCCCGAGCTGTACGCCGAGGAACCCGGCGCCGCAGCGAGCCCCGGCGGAGGCGTTTGCGCGCGCGAGGCCAGCGGCGAGGCCAGGAATGGAATCGCCAGGATTGCGAACCAAACTCCGAAATGGCGTATCACAGAATCTCCTCCTGCCGGCGCTTCACTATACGATGTTGCCGCGCTGTCTTGGGACGCAGCCGGACGCCCCCACGCGGCCGCGGCTGGCCATACTACAATCCTCTGGAAGCACGTTTTGCGGCGGCGCGCAAACTCGGGCACAGCAACTCCCACACCATGGCCGCGGTCTTGCGCGAAGGCGTGTCGGGATTCATGGACCAGCTCAATGTGACGCCCAGAAAAACGATCTGTGTGAGGCGGGAGAGTTCGGAAGCGGATAAATCGCGGCGAACTTCGCCGCGCCGCTGGCCGGCGCGGTAGATGTCGGCCAGCAACTCGCGGCCGCGCATCAGCCGCTTCCGAAGCTCGGCGCGCACCGCATCGCACGAAGCATGAGCCGCGTAAATCGCACGCAGCAGCGCGGGCCGCTCGCTCGACTGGCCTGCCAGGTCGCCGGCCAGCTCTCCAAGAACCTCGAGGACCGCACGCTCGCCGCGAAGCGCTTCCCGCCGCGCGCGTTCTACGGCCTGGATGCGCTCGGCGCCGTACCGGGCGAGCACGTGTTCCTTGGTGGGGAAGTAGTTGAAGAAAGTTCCCTTGCCTACGTCCGCGGCTTCGGTGATGTCCTCGACGGTGGTTGCCGGATAGCCGCGCTCGGCAAACAGCTGGAGCGCGGCGCGGTACAGGCGCTCGCGGGTTTCGGCGCTGCGGCGCTCGCGGCGGTTTCCGCGCAGCGCACGGGGGACCAATCGCCGGAGCGCGGTGGAACGACCAGGCATCTGCAAGGCTCCTCTCGGGAAGGCGGGCAAGCCCATATATGACTTTAGGTCATATATGAGCGCAAGTCAACTAAAAAGGGGAAGAACCCTCCGAGCCGCGCGGGAGGGGCGGAGATAAAGCTCCGCGCCGAAACGGCTTCGAGCGCTCCGGCGCGCAGGCCTTCGCGGTTACTTCTCGTGCTTGGGGCTGTGCTGGTTCAGCGTGGAAATGAGCAGCTTCGCCGAGGGCGGAATGGGCACGCCGCCGTGCAGGGCAATCTCCTTGGCGTCCAATCTCTTGCCGTAGATGCGCTCGTTGGCGTCGTTGTCCGGCCGCAGCGTCGAGCCGTCCAGCGAGATGCCCGCAAAAAGGCCGCGGGCCCGCGAGTAGGTCAGGATTTCCGCGCGCATGGTGACGTCGGTTTCCGCCTGCGCGTTGCGTCCCACCGGCCCGGCGGCCGCCGAAGCGTCGCCGCCGATCTTCACTTTGCTGCTGAGAATCGAGCCGGCGCCGCGTCCGTTCATGACCAGCAGCACGAAATCGGTGGCTTGGCCGCCGATCTGGAAGCCGAAGCTGGCGCCCTCGAGGGCCATCATGGTCGGCGCTCCCCAGGGCCCGTGAAAATCGTCGCCGGCCCGGCAGGTCATGGCGCCGCGGCCGTAGCTGGCGCCGACGACAAAAGCGCCCTTGATCACCGACGGAATCACCACCACGCAGTCGGCCTTGTCGAGAATGCTCTGCGGAATGTCGTCGGGAATGTCCATGATTTCTTTGGCCACCTGGCCGGCATTCTGCAGGCGGTCTTCGTCCTTGGCTTTGTCGTCTGCGCGCACCGGGGCTGGGGTCAGGAGCGCCGGCAGACCAATGAGCGCTGCCGTGACGACCAGGGATAGGATTATTTTCTTCACGAGATGCCCTCCTCAGGCGGGAAAATATGTTCCGTTTGATGATAGGGATTTCGGTTGCGCGGCGCAATGAAATAAGAAAGCGCGCCGGGCGCGCGGCGGAAGAACCGAATATAATGAGCGGCCTCGGAAAACCTGTGGACCGCGACACTTTTCTAGCGCCGGTGGCGCCTAGGCGCGCCGGCCGGACCAAGACCGCGATTGTTCTCTCCTTCTTTTTCCTTTTCGCCAATTTCGCCGCGGCGCAAGAATCCTCGGGCGCGCAGGCGCGGGCGGACGCTCACGGGAAGCAGCGCGCCGGCGTGACGCGATTCCGCGCCCGCGTGGAAGCGGCTCTCGCGGAAGCTCATGCGCGAAGAGCGTCCTGGGGCATGGTCGTCGCGGACCGCGACACCGGCGCGGAGCTTTACGCGCTGAACGCCGACAATTTCTTCACTCCGGCATCGAACGCCAAGATTTTCACCACCGCGCTTGCTCTTGCGACTTTGGGCCCGAACTACCGGTTCCGCACCACGCTCGAAACACGCGGCACGCTCGGCAACGACGGCGCCTTGGCCGGAGACCTCATTCTTGTCGGACGCGGCGATCCGGATCTCTCGAACCGCAAGTTTCCGTACGCAGGAAAAGTGGAGCGCGAGGGGAGTGCGGACAAAGTTCTTGCCGAGCTGGCGGACGCGGCAATCGCCAAGGGACTCAAGGAAGTCCGCGGCGACATCGTCGCGGACGACAGCTACTTTCCCTACGATCCTTATCCCGCGGGATGGAGCGTGGGCGATCTTTTCTTCACCTTCGGCGCTTCTGTCAGCGCCATCGCCTTCAACGACAATACCATCACCATTGCCGTCTTGCCGGGCGCCCGCGCGGGCGAACCGGCGCTACTCACCGTCGAGCCGGAAGTGGCCCTCGACACTTTCGGGCACGAAATCACCACGGGCGCGCCCGATGCGAAGCCGGACTTCGCCGTGGTGCGGCAGCCGGGAACAAATTTTCTTCTGCTGCGCGGCGTCATTCCCCTGGGGCACGCGGAGATGAAGCTCGACTTCGCTGCAAGCGACCCTGCCGAGCTCGCGGCGCGTTCCCTCAAGCAACTGCTGGAGGCGCGCGGCGTGCGCGTCACGGGCGGCGTGCGCGTGAATCACGCGCCGCCTCCCGACACGACAGATACGGGCGATTTGCCGCCTCCGCCCGTCGCGGCGCCGGCGGGCGAGCCAACTACCTTGGCCGAGCATCTCTCTCCCCCGCTGCTTGAAAGCGTGCGCGTGACGAACAAAATCAGTCACAACCTGCACGCAGAATTGCAGTTGCGTACGGTGGCGCGCGAGAAAACCGGGATCGGCTCGACGGTTGCGGCCATCAAGGCCGAGCAGGAATTCCTGAAAGCCGCGGGCATCGCGGACGGCGATGTTTTGTTGTTCGACGGCTCGGGGCTCGCGGGCGACGACCTGGTCACGCCGCGAGCGGTGGTCGAGCTTTTGGCCTACGCGGCCAAGCAGCCCTGGGGCGACGACTACATCTCCACATTTGCGCTGGCGGGAGTTGACGGCACGCTCGACAGCCGCATGAAGGGCACGCCTGCCGAGGGCGTGGTACGCGCGAAGAGCGGGACGCACGAGCACGCGCATGCGCTGTCGGGTTACGCCACCACGCTGCGCGGCGAACGCCTGGTCTTTTCGATTCTTTCGAACAACACGACCGAGCGCGGGCACGACGCCACGGCAGCGATCGACGCCATCAGCGTGGCCATGGTCGAAACGCTGGGCGTTCCCGCGCCGCCATCAAAAGGAAAGCCGAAGAAGAAATGAAACCGCGGCTAAAAGTGATCACCGTCTTCGGCAGCTCGCGCCCGAAGGCCGGGCAAGCCGAGTACGCTTCCGCGCAGGCGCTCGGCGCGGAACTGGCGGCGCGGAATTTCGTAGTTTGCAGCGGCGGGTACGCCGGAGTAATGGAAGCGGTCTCGCGGGGCGCGAAAGAGGCGGGCGGGCAAACGCTGGCGGTGACGGCCTCGTTCTTCAAGGCGCGCGCCAACGCCTGGGTCGATAAGGAAATTCGCGTGAAGACCTGGAGGGAGCGGCTGTTCGAGCTAATCAAACGAGGAGGGGGCTACGTCGCGTGTCCGGGCGGCACGGGGACGCTCGTCGAGCTTGCCGTGGTGTGGGAGCTGCTGAACAAGGGCGCCATGCGCAGGAAGCCGCTGGTCTTGCTCGGAGAATTCTGGAAGCCGGTGATTGACCGCGTGCGCGAGGCCGAGCTGGGTCACGCATCGCCGTGGGGCGAAGCCCACGAATCGCTGATTCGTTTCGCGGACTCGCCCGCCGCCGCCGCTGCGCTTCTGGCCGAGTTGCTTCGCCCGCCATGTTCATCCTGAACGGCCGGCGGCGGCTGCCGCCGGGAGGTCTCCGGGCGGCGCGTTGGCAACCGAACGCTCGCCTCGCAAACACGCTACAATTCGGGAATCGTGTCGCGCTCCGCAGAACAGCTTCTCGAATTTGACGAGCTGAAGCAGATCCTCAGCGGCTTCGCCACGTGCGCCCCCGGACGCCGCGCCGCGAGTTCGCTCGCCCCTCAGCAGGACGTCGCGGCGCTCGGCGCCGAATTCACGCTGATCCGCGAAGGGGTCGCATACCTGCGCGCCGGCTCCGAGCTTGGTTTTGGCTCACTCGCCGATCCCGACCCCTGGCTGGCGCGCCTCGTCATTCCTGCGTCAGTGCTTTCGAGCGGCGAGCTTCTGGATGCTGCGTCGCTGATGGAAACGGTGGCGGGCGTTCGCCAGACGTTCAAAGGCGACGCGGCAAAGTATCAGCGCCTGGCCGCGCGCGCTGCATCTCTCGCCGACTTTCGGCGGCTCTTCGCGGCCATTCGCCGCGCGGTGCTTCCCAACGGCGAGATCAGCGACGACGCCTCGCCGCAACTCAAGCGCCTTCGCGCCGGGATCGTGCAGGCGCGCGAAAAAGTTCACCGGGCGCTCGAAGCGATTCTTCGCGCGCGCGGCGAAGCCTCGAAAGAAAAGGGCGGACCCGACTACATCACGCTGCGCAACGACCGCTTCGTGATTCCCGTGCGCGCTTCCGAGCGCCGCGGCGTTCCCGGCGTGGTTCACGGCGCAAGCTCGACGGGGCAAACGATTTTCGTCGAGCCGCTCGAAGCCATCGAGCTCAACAACCGCCTCGTGCAGCTGGCCGAGGACGAGACCGCCGAGATCGCGCGCATCCTCGAAGAGCTCACCGGGCAGGTGCGCGCCGAGCGCGCGCCGCTGGCTTACGCCGCAGCGGCCGTCGCGCACCTCGATTCCGTTTTCGCGCGCGCGCGCTTCGCGCGCGACTTCGATTGCGCCATGCCCTCGTTTGCCGAGGGGAACGCGCTGCGATTGGACTCCGCGCGCAACCCGGTGCTCGAGCGCACGCTGCGGCCGCAGGGACGCGCCGCCGTCCCGCTGACGCTCCAGCTCGGTGGCGGCCACACCGTGATGGTCATCAGCGGCCCGAACACCGGGGGAAAAACCGTGGCGCTGAAATCGGTGGGCCTCGCGGCGCTTTGCGCGCAATCGGCGATTCCCGTGGCTGCCAGCCTCGCCGAGCTCCCGGTCTTCGACCGCGTGCTGGCCGACATCGGCGACGAACAGTCCATCGCCGCCGATCTTTCCACGTTCTCGGCGCACATGCTGAACCTGAAATCGATGCTCGATGTCGCCACCGATCGCTCGTTGATTCTGGTGGACGAAGTGGGCACCGGCACCGCGCCCGAGGAAGGCGCGGCGCTGGCAGCGGCGCTGCTGGAGGAGTTTCGCGCGCGGGGCTCGCTGACCATCGCCACTACGCACCACGATCGCTTGAAGGCGTACGCCTCCACCACGCCCGGCATCGTCAATGCCGCCATGGAATTCGACGAAGTGAATCTGCGGCCCACCTACCGCCTGCTGGCCGGCGTGCCGGGCACCTCCAGCGGCATCGAAATCGCTCGCCGCCTGGGCTTGCCCGCGCGGGTCATCGACCATGCGCGCGAGGGGCTTTCGCCCGAATCGCGCGAGGCTCGCGACCTGATCGCCTACCTCCACCGCAGCCGGGATGAAATGGAGGAAACCAAGCGGCAGGAGCGCGCGGAGCTGGCCCGGCTCGAAGCGGATCGCCGCGCGCTGCAGACCGAATGGGTCGAGCGGCAGAGAAAGCGCATTGCCGAGCTCGAAAAGAGCTTCGCGCAAACGCAGAAGCGGCTCGAAACGGAAGTCGCGAGAATTGCCGCTGAAATCAAAGACCGCGCCACGCGCGAGCAGATCGAAAAGCAAAGCGGGCGGCGCATGGGCCAGCTCGCGTCGGAAGCTCGCGCGGATACCGATGCCGCCGTGCTCGAAACGCTTTCTTCCTCGCAAGCCGACCTCGGCGTTGCGGCGCAAGCGGCGCCCAGACCGGTCGAGCCTGGCGAGCTTTCACCCGGGCAGCGCGTCGTCATGAAGGGATTCAAGCAGCCGGCCATTTTCCGCCGCCACGATGGCCGGACGGCTGAAGTAGAAACAGGGGCCTTGCGCATGCGCGTGCCTCTGGCAGACATTGTCGGCATCGAAACGGGGAATGACCGGCAGGCTTCGCGGATCGAAGGCCCTGCGGCCGGCTTCACCGTTCATGCGCAACCCAGCGATGAGCCGGTCGCGGACGAGATCAACGTCATCGGCTGCACCGTGGAAGAAGCCACGCGGCGCGTGGACAAGTTTATCGATGAGGCGGCGCTGGCCGCGAAGCCCAGCGTGCGCATCGTCCACGGCCACGGCACCGGCGCGTTGCGCCGCGGCTTAGCCGAATTCTTGTCGGCCCATCCCCTGGTTGAAAGCATTCACCATGAGGCCGAAGACCGCGGCGGGCGAGCCATCACCATCGCGGAATTGCGCAGTTGACAATTCCAGTAGAATTCAGTAGAATCTAGTAGATTATAAAGGTGTTCCGCTATGCCGAAGATGGTGACCGTCGAGCGGCGCGCCGTCGGTTCCTTCAACTGGGAGCCTGATGAGCAGGCCCGCATTGAGCGAAATGTCTTTGTGCGCGATGGTGAGATTTGGGAAGCGTTGCGCTTCTGTAAGAACAAGAACGGCCGGCACAATCGCGTACACTTGGTAATCACAGAACGGGACTTTGTCGAACTGTTCCGCAGCGCGGTTCAGAACGGCGTTTTCCATCAAGACACCATCGAGCAGATGCGGAATGTGCTGGGCGCTCGAGGCGATCCCTTCCAGGACGTGATTGGTCTGGGCGCGGACGGGACACTGGCCACGAACATCGACTCCGAATTGTACGGCGAGTAGCGACGCTTGCCTCTCTTTGTGGACACCTGGGGATGGGCCGTGCTGGAGGACCGCAAGGACCCTTCCCATCCCATCGCCGCACGATGTTACGAGGAGAACACGCAACGCTCAGGCCGCGTGTTTACCTCGAACTTCGTTCTGGATGAAACGTTCACGCTGCTGTTTCGCCGCCGGCCGTTCGCGGAGGCTCAGCGCTTTTCCACGGCGCTCCTGGCATCGCCATTTATCGTTGTCGAGACCGTGACGCAATCGCGGTTTCGAAAGGCGTTTGCGCTGCGCCAGAAGTTCTCCGACAAGCCCAGGATTTCATTCACGGATTTGAGCAGCATGGTCATCATGACGGAACTGAAGCTCGTGGATGTTCTGACCGCAGACGCACACTTCCAGCATGTAGGTTTGGGGTTTCGCGCTCTACCGGAGTGAATGACGGTAGCGACCTAGCGGCGGGGCTTGCGGCGCGGCCGCGCCTTCGGCCGGGCGCGCGTGCGGCTGCGCTTCGCCCTTCGCGGCGCGGACCGGGTACGGCGCGGCTTCCGCCGCGGCTTCCGGGCGTCTGACGCGGCGCGCGCGAGTTCGCGGCGGCGCGCGCGAGCCCAGCCGGGCTTGTTGACCTGGCGGCCGCGGGCGATGCCCAGCGCGTCGGCGGGGACATTTTCGGTGATGCTGGAGCCGGCGGCGACGTACGCGCCGTCGCCTACGCGCACCGGGGCGACCAGCGTGGTGTCGCTGCCGATAAACACGCCCTTGCCGATGGTGGTCGGATACTTGGCCACGCCGTCGTAATTGCAGGTGATGGTGCCGGCGCCGATGTTCGCGTCGCGGCCGACCGAAGCGTCGCCGATGTAGGCCAGGTGATTGGCCTTGGCGCCCTCGTGCACCACCGATTTCTTGACCTCGACAAAGTTGCCGATGTGCGCGCCCGCGCGAATGTCGGCGCCCGGGCGCAGGCGCGAAAACGGCCCGATTTGCGCCTGCGAGGCGACGCGGCTGGCCTCGAGAATCGAATGCGCCCCGATGGTAGCGTCGTCGTCCACGCGTGTGTCGCGCAGAACGCTTCCCGTGTGAATCGCGCAGCGCGCGCCCACGCGCGTCGCGCCAAGCAGCTGCACGCCCGGCTCGATCACCGTGTCCGGCCCGGCGGTCACTTCGGGATCGATGACCACCGTCTCGGGCAGGTAAATGGTGACGCCCGCGTCCATCAGCTCGGCGGCTTTGCGGGCGCGCAAAACGCGGTCCGCTTCCGCGAGTTGCGCGCGCGTGTTGCAGCCAAGAATCTCCTTCGGGTCGCCGACAACCTGCGCGAGCACGCGCTCGTTGCGCTGGCGCAGCAGCGCGATGGCATCGGTGAGATAGAGTTCGCGATGCGCGTTTTCGGGCCGCAGCGCGGCGAGGCAGGGCCAGAGCTTGTCGAGCGCGAAGCAATAAGTGCTGGAATTCACCTCACGGAGGGCGCGCTGTTCGGGCGTCGCCGCCTTTTCCTCGGCGATAGCCTGCACGCGGCCTTCGGAATCGCGAACGATGCGGCCGTAATCGCTGGGATCGTCGAGTTCGGCGGAAAGAATGGTGGCGGCAGCTTCCCCGCGGCGGTGCGTGTCGAGCAGGGCGGCCAGAGTCGCAGTGCGCAGCAGCGGCGCATCGCCGGGGACCACCATTGCCAGCTTCGCGCTCCTGCGCATCGCGCGCCGCGCGATTTGCAGGGCATGACCCGTCCCGCGCTGCGGCTGCTGAAGAACCGTGCCGGCGCCAAGCGCCTCCGCGAAAGCGCGGACTTCCTCGGCCTGGTACCCCACGACAACGAGCAGTTGCGCGGGCTTGAGCGGCTGGCAGGCGCGCACGACATGCTCGAGGAGCGTGCGGCCGCCCGCGCGATGCAGCACCTTCGCCCGTTCGGAACGCATGCGCGTCCCTTTGCCGGCGGCGAGAACGATAATGACAGCGTCAAGCGCATTCATAGAGAAACATTGTCGCCTTGGCCGCAGGCTTTGGCAATGGAAAGCCGAAATGTGTCGCCGGGCCGGGTTAGGAGGCGGCGGCCAGCGGGCCGGGAACCGCTGCCAAGCTTGCGGCGGGCGCCAGGGTGGTCTCGGTCCAGAGAGACCGGTCGGCCAAGAGCCGCGTAACCAGTTGCGTATGCAGGGCATGGCCGGCCTTATGGGCGACGATGCGCGCCTGGAGGGGATGCCCCACGAGAGCGAGGTCCCCGATCAGATCCAGCGCCTTGTGGCGGCCGAATTCGTCCGGGAAGCGCAGGGGGCCGTTCATCACCGAGGAGTCATCTAGGACGATAGCGTTGTCGAGCGAGCCGCCGCGAATCAGGCCCATGGCTTTCATTCCCGCAAAATCCTTCATGAACCCGAAGGTCCGCGCCGGAGCGATTTCCCGGCTGAAAGAATCGCGATCCACGGTCATCTCCACTCCCTGCGGGGGCACCGCGGGATGATGGTAGTCCACATAGCAGTGCACGCGAAATTCCTCGGCGGGATATATGCCGATGAGCCGGTCGCCATCGGTGAATTCGAGCGGAGTGGTCACACGGATGTAGCGGCGGTGGCGGCGCAGGCGGCGAATTCCCGCGCGCGCGAGCAAATCGATGAACGGCTTGGCCGAGCCGTCGAGGATGGGCAGCTCCAGCGCGTCCAGTTCGACGTAAACGTTGTCCACACCGCAGGAATAAAGCGCCGCGAGAACGTGCTCGGTGGTCGAGAGCAGCACGCCGCGTTTCATCAGACTGGTTGCGTAGCTTACACGGGCCACGTTGCGGACGTGCGCCTCGATCTCGAAATTGTCGAGGTCCACCCGCCGGAAGACGATTCCGGTATCCGCAGGCGCCGGAACCAGCCGAAGTTTACAACGCACGGCCGTGTGCAGGCCGACGCCCTCGGTTTCCACCGGCCGCTGAATTGTAATCTGGTATGGCATCCGAAAGCGAACACCAATATATGCACGTATTCGGCCGCAACCATCGTCGCGTTAGTCTATTTTTGTCAATGTCTTACAGGATGCTAAAGCGGACAATCTAGCGGTGGTGTTGTAAGATTACAACAGAACTTCCCGAGGCCCTGTGGCGCTCTTGGGACAGTCAGGCGCCGGTGTCAAGAGACGGCATCGAGCTCTCAGGCGTTGACGTCAACCGTCTGGCTCCGGGAGCTCGACTCAAGGGGGCCGGCACCGCGCAGGCGCTGGACGAACTGGCGCAGCGCTGTGGGGTCGTCGAGGTATCGCAGCATGGCGAGTTGGTTGAACGAGCTGATGCTCTGCGGGGCGACGCCCAGGGCCTGAAGGATCTGGTCCAGCTGGGCGAGCTCTTGCTGCTGCGTCGAGGAAGCGGTTTGTGCCGGAGTGGAACTGGCGCCCCTAGCGGGCACAGCTGTTGTCTTGGGGCTGGTCCCAGCTCGCAAGGCGGCTTGCGCTCCCGCTGAACCTGGCGGGTCGAGTGCCGCGGCGCGCTCAGCCGCTGCAGCGGCGCCGCTAGCCGCGACAGCCTTCGGTGCAGGCTCGACCTTTGGCGTCCTGCTGGCCTTGGGCTGATTTGCGGTGTCCTCCGGCTGCTGCCCGCCCGGCTGCGCACTCGAAATGGTCACCGTGTCCTGCGGCGGACCTCCGCGCTGGCTTGCGTCGCCCGGGACGGCCAATGGAGTGCTGGGTTGTTCGGGCAGAATGTTGTCGAGCGCGTTCTGAACCGCTGGAACCGGTTGAACCAGTACGGAAGCCATAACCACCTCCCACATGTTGCGCCCCTACACGCGTGCGGCTTTGGCGCGATGTTGCCACGCCGCACCGGGCGCAACGTGTTGCGCCCCTACGGCATTCCCGGAATCCTTCGCTTGGCGTATCGGCATGTCCGCCGGCCTTCTTGAGGCGCCTGCGGAGGAATCTGCGGGCGAAGTGCGCACTTTGGGACGGCCCGGCGAGTCAGGCGGTTGTGGCAACGTGGCTGGCCGCGTACAATGAGGGCTTCGAGCGCTCGCCCATGGCCAGCCCGTTCCAGATTCTCTCGAATGTTCCCGCGATGCCGCCGCCCGCGGCGCATCCGCGGCCTCCATGGCTGCGCGTGCGTTTTTTCGGCGGGCCGAATTACCAGGAGCTAAAGCGCATCATGCGCACGCTCGACCTGCACACGGTCTGCGAAAGCGCGCGCTGCCCCAACATGGGCGAGTGCTGGGAGCATGGCACCGCAACGTTCATGATTCTCGGCAATATCTGCACGCGCGCCTGCGGATTCTGCGCCGTGCCCAGCGGCAAGCCGCTCGGGCCGCCGGAGGAAAACGAGCCCGAGCGCGTCGCCGAAGCGGTCGAGCGCATGGGCCTGCGCTACGCCGTGGTCACCTCGGTGAATCGCGACGACCAGCCCGACGGCGGGGCGGCGATTTTCGCGCGCACCATCGCCGCGATTCGCCGGCGCGTGCCCGGGTGCAAAGTCGAAGTGCTGGTTCCGGATTTCCGCGGCGATTGGGCGGCGCTCGAAACGGTGATGGCGGCGCGCCCGGAGGTGCTGAATCACAATATGGAAACCGTTCCGCGGCTTTACCGGCGGGTGCGCAAAGGCGCCGTGTACCAGCGCTCGCTCGAGCTGCTGCGCCGCGCCGGGGAGCTCGAGCCGGGCCTCCCGACGAAAACCGGAATGATGCTCGGCCTGGGCGAGACGCGCGATGAAGTCTTGCGCGCCATGGAAGAAATCGCCGCGCAGGGCGTGCGCATCCTGACGCTCGGGCAGTATCTTCAGCCCACGCCCGAACACCTACCCATCGAGCGCTACGTCCATCCGGACGAATTCGCGGAGTTCAAGCGGCTCGGCGAGCGGATGGGCCTTCTGCACGTCGAAGCGGGACCCCTGGTGCGCTCGTCCTACCACGCTTCGGAGCAGGAAGCGGCGGCGCGCCACTGACCGCGGCGCTGCCATACTTCACTTCTCGCTTTCCTCTAAGAGCCGATGAACCCCTGGCGCGGCCTGAAGGAACTCCCCAAGGAAATCTGGATTCTCTCCCTGGCCATGCTGGTGAACCGCGCCGGGACGATGGTGCTGCCGTTCCTGGTTCTCTATCTCACGCGCACCCTGGGCATCAGTCCGGCGCGCGCCGCGCTGGCCCTTACGGTGTACGGAATCGCCGCGCTCGTGGCCATGCCCATCGCCGGAAATCTCAGCGACCGCGCCGGTCCTCTGGCGGTGGTGAAGGCGTCGCTGCTTCTCTCGGGCGCAGTGCTTTTCGTTTTTCCTCTGGCGCATCATTTCGCCGCGATTCTCGGGGTCACGTTTCTGTTCGCCATCCTGAACGAATCGGTGCGGCCCCCGAGCATGGCGCTGGTTTCCGATCTGGTGGCGCCGGCGCAACGCAAGGCGGCGTTTGCGCTCAATCGCCTGGCGGTCAATCTGGGCATGAGCGTGGGTCCCGCCGTCGGCGGTATCCTGGCCGTCTTTTCGTTTCGGTGGCTGTTCTTCGTGGATGGCGCCACGTCGCTGCTGGCCGGAATCTGGCTGCTGCTGGCGCCGTGGCCGAATCTGCGGAAGAAGGGCCGCGCGCCGGACTGGGAGACCTCCGAGGATCCCGAGGACGTGGGCCGCGAGATCGAAGCGGAATCGGCGGCGCCGCTGGCCGCACCTCATCCGGCCGCGGATCTGCGGGCGTTTCGCAACCGGCGGATGCTCTATTTTCTCCTGGCGCTGATTCCCACGCAGCTCGTCTTTTTTCAGCTCACCTCTACGCTGCCGCTTTTCCTGGTGCGGCATCTGCGGCTCCCGGAATCGGTGTTCGGGACGATTTTTACCATCAACACCTTGATGATAGTGGCCCTCGAGGTGCCGCTGAACACGGCGATGGCGCAGTGGTCGCACCGGCGAACGCTGGCGCTGGGCGCGCTGCTCTATGCCATCGGCTTCGGCTGCTACGCGATGGTGACGCGTCCCGCAGGAGTCTTTGCCGGTGTGGTCGTGTGGACCTTTGGAGAGATGGTTCTCATGCCGGGCAGCTCCGCATACGCTGCAGAAATTGCGCCGGCGGGCCGCCGCGGCGAGTACATGGGGTTGTACACCATGTCGTTCTCGATCGCCTTTTCGCTGGGCCCCTTGCTCGGCGCGGAGCTCCTGCAACACTGGGGACCCCGCGTGCTGTGGACCGCGGCGTTCGCCAGCGGCGTTCTTTCCGCGTCGCTGCTGAGCCGCATCGGCTCGAAGAAGATCTTCGCCCGCGCGGATTAGCAGCTTGTTGAAAAAGGCTGCATGTCATTCTGAGGGCCGCTCTCTAGCCCGAAGAATCTCTCTTTTTCCTAGCATTCTCCCGAAGAGGGATTCTTCGCTTCGCTCAGAATGACGGGCAACGTG
>Ga0187846_10000209_pt1 | contig 36255 bp, 45 predicted proteins | sample TC_taG_FD_161473 | JGI IMG/M metagenome (GOLD analysis project Ga0187846, IMG submission 161473) | Biofilm microbial communities from the roof of an iron ore cave, State of Minas Gerais, Brazil - TC_06 Biofilm (v2) | ecosystem: Environmental > Terrestrial > Deep subsurface > Cave > Wall biofilm... | reverse complement strand
AGAATATGCAGTGCAAGAGAAACGGATCTCAGAATGGGCTACTGACATTGGTCGATTGAGTTATAATGAAGAATTTGTCGATGTTGTAATGTGTAGAAGCGCTTGGCAGAATCGCGGAGAGGATGATCTAATCGCCGAAAAATTTCATAAGTATTCGGGGTTACGCGCGCGACCCGCGGAAAATCAGAGGATTCATGGAAAATTGCTTATCCAAGAATATCTCCGATGGCGTCAGAGACCGGATTCTCGTATTATCACACAAGAATACGACAATAATTTAGCTAACAGAATTCTTCGCTTATATGGGATGGAAAAGTATAATGAATACTTGCAATCCTTCGAAAGTCGAGATCCGGAAAACAACCTCCCCAAGCTTCAGATCTTTAAATCATGTGAGGGTTTGATAAATACAATTCCTCTTTGTATTTATGATAATAAAAATAAACTAACGGGGAAACCTTCTGAGGATGTGAAAGAATTCATTGGGGATGATTACTATGATGATCTCCGCTACATTATAGAAGCAGTGGATACATACGTAAGATCCTATGATAGTAGTAAATACGAAAAAATTTCAAATATTGTAGCAGATTTAAAGAGAACGGGGGATCAATTCTCTTACTACCAAAGAATGGAATTTTTGGAACAAAGAGCTGAAGATTCACGTCCAATAAAAAGATTTCACCGCGGTGGAATGATGGGTGTGTGGGCGCGCGCTGTGAATGCTTGAGTGCCCGCATGATTATAATTGATCGTCTAATAAAAGTTCTTGGAGGATATACTGAGAAAGAAACTCAAGACTTAATCGAAGAATTTGGGAGGCTTTCAGAAAGATCCAATGCTCATCTTCAATTACTTGAAACTCTTTATTCCGATGCAATGGCAGATAATAAAGAAATTAGGAATTTAATATTCAAGGAGCATGGTCTGATCCATGATGAAAATATCCCCCAAGGAGAAACTACCTTTATTGGAGGAAGTTATTCTTCTTGGCCAAGACAAAAACAAAATCTTGAATCCGCCGATCGGAAGAAATACTGGATGGATAAAGCTGCTGAATCAAATAAAGAAGATAAGGGGAATTAACCAAAGTTTGATAGCTTCCGCAATGTGGGAGTTAGATCTTTTAGTAGAATATTTCTACTACACTGATGAAGAGTGAAACGTGTGAACGAAGTGAACACGTGAACGAAGTTTATGCCAGTGAAGAGTGCTAAACAATTTAGATTCATGCAGACGCACGCGCACGCTCCTGGAATTGGAGGGTTAGCGAAAGTGGCTCAAGAATTTCTGGATAAAACACCTCACAAAGTTAAATCTCGATTTGCAAAGGCTCTCAGGCGAAAAAAGAAATGAATACTAATGGAAACTCCAAAATTCTCTATCTGATAATTACAGGATTAGGCGCTCTAATTCTTTTAATTTTAGGCGCTTTTGTTAATCATATAATATATGGAGATAGCGCATTAGAGAGCGCTGTAACTGCATTATCTGCTAGAGTAGGAAGTTTAGAGGTTCAAGGCGCTACGAAAACGGAAAAAATTGTTGATTTGCAGGATAGATTAGCGAAACTTGAAAACGAGCGTAATGATTTACGCGCGAAATGAGGCTCAGTTTACTAAAGAAAGGAATTACTCATGTCAACTCAAGCAAGACCTTCGGCAACAGGATTAACCGCTCGCTATTTTGGAGACGCTGGCGGAACAACCGCCCGTTACTATTGGATTCAAGGAGTTTATGATACCGGAGCGGGGCCGCTAGCAGGACCAGTATCCGTTACCACACCAGCCGCCTTATCCAATCGAAATTTAGTTCAAGTTGGTTGGAAACCGGCTCCCGGAGCAATTGGATACAAGGTTTACACATCACTCGCCTCCACTACTCCTTCTCTTCAAGCAACTTTGGAGTATAGAGCGGGTGCTGAGATTGTTTTTGCAGACATTGGAATTGCAGTTGGCACTGAAAATGTGGGATATTCTGCTAATTATATTGCGAAAGCTATTTATAATTTCGCAGTTGATGGTGGGGGTATAGGTGCAATTACTCCCCAAGATTCCGATACCATTCCAGCGAATGCGGTGATTATTCGTGGTCAGATATACGTTCAGACTGCGGTAACTTCTGCGGGATCCGCCACCGTTTCCATCGGAACTACTGCTGGATCAAGCGCTGCCTCGATTTTAGCCGCTACAGCAAAAGCTTCGTTAACAGTTGCAACCCTTCTCGACCCAATTCCTCTCAGCTCAGCAGCAACAGCAATTAAAATGTCTGCTGCGGGACAAATTAATTTTACCGTTGGAACCGCTGCACTCACTGCGGGGGTGATTGAAGTGATGTTGGAATATTACCTCGTCAATCTATAGCGCAGATGGAGTGATGTAAGTATCACTTCCTGTAGAAATAGATGAGGTAATTACTAAAGCTCCTCCGTCAGCTTAAGAAAGGAAAAGGATGAAACATCAGTTTGTTAGTTTAGATTACGACGCTCCAAAAAAGCCGATTGCTTCAAAAAAGACTTCAAAAAAGCCCAAGAAAATGGTGAAGGCTAAACATTCATCGAAGAAGCCTATGGTTTATGGATTCAGTTAAACAGCCAGTTAAACGATATGGATTCAGTTAGCTCACGCGAAGCGAACGCGAATAATGAGGACCTTCCCGAGGAACTTCAGAAGTGTCTCCTCGAAATTATTCATAAATATGAAGAAGAAGATTCCTGGATTAGAAAACAACAAATCAAACTTTGGAAGAAAAATGAGAATTTCTGGCACGGCGTTCAATTCACTTTTTGGTCCGAAACACATCAAGATTGGCTGGCTCCCGCCGACGCCCGATGGTTAGCAGAGGATGAGGGTAGAGAAGATGCAGAGGGGCCATATTACGATTATGTAATAAACATTTATAAAGCTCATGGAGAAAGTATCATTGCTGCACTGAGCGCGGAGGTTCCCGCTGTTAGATTCCCTCCAGATGATGCGGACAATGCGGAGGATTTAATAACTTCCCGAGTCTATTCCAATATTGCGGATTTAATCCAGAAGCATAATCACGTCAAGCAGTTAATGCTTCAATCTCTTTTAACACTTTGGAATTGTGGAAACGTTTTTGCGTATCACGCTCCGAAAGCGGATAAAAACTTTGGGGCTATCTTAATTCCTAACTATAAAAAGGGATTAGTTTGTAATAATTGTGGTTATATGGCTCCGGCGGATCAAGAGGATGCAATTGAGGGTATGTCCTGCCCAAACTGTGGTAATCCTTTGGAACTTAAACCTGTTCTAGATGGATTCTCTGAGCAACCAAAAACTCGTGTGCTCATTGATATATTTGGTCCTCTATTTGTTAAAGTATCTTCTTATTCCCGAATGCAGAAGGAGTGCGGGTACCTGATATTGACTTTAGATCAGCCTACGGACTTCCTTAAAAATCTTTATCCCCATGTTGCTGATAAAATAGATAAAGAGAATAAAGATATTGAATCGAATGAACGCCTCGGAAGAACGCTTTCCGCATTCTCAACGTTATCAAGAGGAGATTTGAATAAAGATCTTAATTCTTTGAGAAGGTGCTGGTTAAGACCCTGGACCTTTGAAAGTCTCCCTGAAAGTAAAGATGCAGAAAAGAAAAAACTCTATAAACTTTATCCCAATGGCTGTTATTGTGCATTCGTAGGCAAAACTTATGTAGAATCTAGAGATGAAGATATGGATAAATATTGGACGATTGGTAAAGCGGGATTGAGCACTTTTATTCATGCTGATGCTTTAGGGCAGCCATTAGTATCTATAAATGAGATGAGAAATGTTTTATCCAATTTAACTCTAGAGACTATTGAACAGGGAATTCCTTCTCAATTCGCAGATAATGAAACCTTGAATTTTAAGACTTATAGCAAGCATGAAGTTAGACCTGGATCAGTTTATCCGATCAAAGTCAGACCAGGATCGCGCGCGCCTGATATGTTCTACGAGGGTTCGAGAGCGACTTTATCCAAAGAAGTTCCAGGATTTGGTAATCAATTAGATAAAGATGGTCAATTTTGTGTTGGTTCTTTTCCCTCAATCTATGGGGGTCCTGGGGAAGGAAAGTCTCGTACAGCGGCAGAGTATAACATGAGCCGACAAATGGCCTTACAGCGTTTGTCTATTTGTTGGTCTCTATTTACAATTTGGTTTGCGGAATTGATGGAAAAGTGTGTCCATCTTTATGTTGAGAATCTCGTAGAGGATGAAAAATTTGTGGTTAAAGATAATGAAAGATACTCCAATATATGGATAAAACGTGCTGAACTAACGGGTAAGGTGGGAGATGTCGAGGCTGAGGGATCGGAAACATTCCCCATCAGTTCCGCTCAAAAGCAACAACTTTTGCTTAAGTTAATGGAATTCAATAATGAATTTCTGAACGCTGCAATTTATGATAGTCAAAATAGAAATGAAATTGCGGATGTTTTATCCTTTCCAGAATTACATATTCCGGGGGAAGATCAACGAATCAAACAAATGGAGGAAATCCGACAAATGATTGATTCTCAAGTAGCTATTCCGATTGAACCTGAAATCGATGATAATTCTATTCATATTGATACTTGTAAATTCTTTCTAATTGGAATTAAGGGTCAAGATCTCAAAGTAAACAATCCCTTAGCTTATACAGCAATTATGCAGCATCTTCAGGAGCACAGTCAAGTTTTGACCGCTCAAACGCAGCAGCAATTTCAGGGTTCACAACCTGGACAGCAACCTTCAGGAGTTCAATGATTATGTGCAGTGCCACGGCTGTACAGATCGCGCGTGGGGTTATCTTTCCCCGATAACTCCGCGCGCGTGTGCGTTAAGTGAAGAGGAAACATGGCCCATCGAACTTTTAACGTAACAATTCCAAGTGATACTGCTTATCATCAGTTATACGCATTAATTCTCCTCACTACAGGAAGTATTCCTATAAATGGAATACTTCCGGATAGAGTGCAAGAGTTTGAGATGATTCCCGCCCCAACAAATACATTGGCAGTTAACGTTAGCGATGCAAATTATATCAATAACGCTGGTTTTGTTCTTACTGGCATGACTAAAAGATCCACTCGAAATACTATTTGTTTGAAAGACTACTACATTTCTGGCAATGCTCAAGGAGTCATTGTAGATTTGGAGTTTGTATGAAATTCATGAAATTTATTTTGTTCTTCCTCTTAGCCCTGATTCCCCTTGAATGCAGCGCTCAGATTCAGAATAATTTCCTTATTTCTGTTGTCAGCCCCGTAGGAGTTGCGTGTACTGGATTTTCTCCAGCCATTATGCTATCATCTACGGGAGTTATTTATACTTGCCAAAGTAGTATCTATGCATCGGCTAGCAGTGGTGGAGCAAGTTCCTTTGGTCAACTTAATGATTGTCAACCTTCAAGAACTAATGCAACCACTTTAACTGTCTCTGGATGCAATGTAAATGCAAATCAAATTGATTATATCAAGGGTTCTTGCGTCATTACGAACGCAGCTGCCTCTGCCTTTACATTGTACGGCTATATTACAGACGGTCATGGTACTGATGGTCAAGCAGCAGGTGTATTCGTGTTAGGATATAGCGCCGCATCTGGAGTATCTGCAACATGTACAGGATATACCGTTGTTGCTAACATTTCCTCATTTCCTCAGCTTTGTGGGGGTTATCTCGTATTTCAATGGACATCCTCTACTATAGGTCAATGGGATGTAAACGGGTATACAGACTTCCGAGGTAGAGGTGGTGGATGTGCTGCTATCGCGGGCACCAATATGACCATTACGACTAGTGCTTCAGGCTTGACGTTTAATGCATCTGGAGGTGGTACTACCACATTACCTGTTTATAACTCTGTTTGCGCTGATAATTCCGCGGGAACTAGTACGCAGGGATCGTGGGAATCTACAGGTTCTGGTAATGGAATTGAAACCTTTTTCACCTCCCCAAATACGGGCAATCATTGCTATTTATACTGGGCTTTTACTGGCGCGGCAAATCAGTATATCCGTTATAGATTGGGTCCTTGGGATACCAATATAACTGCAATTTCAATTAAATTAATATTTGAAATGAATTCAGCCACCAGCGGTAATGCAGGATGGGCTTATCGTCTTGCATGTCTACCTCAAGGTAGTGCTGCTAATTCTGTTAATTACACTTTAGGAGCGCAAACTTCAAGTGGAGCGGTTGTTGTTCCCGGAACAGTCTTTACCACTAAAAATGTAACTTTATCCGGAGCCGCTATTCCAACATGTGCTGCTTTAGATAAAATGGATATTTTGTTGACTCCTGATCCTACAGTATTAACTCCAGCTACTGGAAATATGGGACTTTTAGATGCAGTTCCCTATATTACCGCAGCGGTGCATTAACGAAATGAAATTTTTCCTGATTTCTAAATGTGGAGAAGGTGCGGGGTTGTTATATCGAATCATGCAAGAGGGAAATTCTTGCCGAATTTGGATAAGAGAACCTGATTATTCTACTGTATACGATGGAATTTTAGAGAAAGCTGAAGATAAATATCCAGATGATGATGAGATAGTTATCTTCGATTCCTCAGGTATGGGAGATTTTGCAGATTATTTAAAGGCATCTGGAAGAAAAGTTTTAGGAGCATCTAGATTTGCGGATAAGCTAGAAAACGATCGAGCTTTTGGTTTGAAAGTAATGGAGGATTCAGCAATTTTAGTTCCATTAACTAAAGAATTTTCAGACTTTGAATCTGGAATTAAGTATGCCAAAGAATATAATGGAAAATTAGTGTTTAAGCCTTGTGGAGATTTACCTTCTAAATTGTCCTATGTTAGCTGCGATTCACAAGATTGCATAGATTACATGAAATTTGTTAAAAGTTTTTATGGCAAGGAAATTGAATCTTTTGTGCTCCAAGAATTTATTGAAGGAGCAATAGTAAGCTCAGAGTTTTGGTTTGATGAATATGGATCTGTAGGAGACCCTAATCAAACCATTGAAGTCAAGAAACTTTTGTCAGGAGATTTGGGGCCTAGTACTGGATGTTCAGGTAATATAGTATGGTCCTCTAATTTAAATAATGATGTAATTCAACAAGGAATTGGTTTATTAGATAATAACGGACATGTTGGTCCTATAGATCTCAATACTATAGTCAATGAATCTGGAGTTTATGGTTTAGAATGGACTCCACGCTTTGGGTTGGATGCTCTGCCTACATTTATGCAATTGCTCAAAATGGATCTTGGAGAGTTAATAGCAGGATTGGTAAATGGAGATTTAGTTAATATAAAAGTGGATACTTCTAACATCGCGGCTGGAATTAGGGTTTCAATACCACCTTATCCAATAGAGCCAAAAACTGCAAAGGAGGTGCAAAAGGCTTCTCCCAATTTAGGCGCTCCAATTCGGGGATTAGATATTAATGATAAAAGAGTTTATTTGTATGAGGTTATGAAAAAAGATAATAAATTAGTACACTCTGATGGAACTGGAGTAATAGCAGTAGTTAGTGATTTAGGAAGGGACGTGAAATCGGCTTTTAGAGCTCCATATAGAATTCTGGAAGAAGCTAAAATCCCGGATAAACAGTATAGAGACGATTTAATCTCCACATTGGATAGAATGCATCGTGATTTGAAGGAGGAAGTTTATGCCTGAGGAGCTAAACAGCCCTGAGCAAGATGTAGAGTTGCTAGGGGGTGAAGAATCTGAAGAATCTGAAGATATCGAAGATACTGAAGGTGAAGGTACCGAAGGTACCCCCGAATCAGAGGATGAACCTGAACCTTCAGATAGTGCAAGGGAAGATTTCCCTCCACATGAACGTCCATCAATAAAAGAAATTAATGAAAAATTTCCCGAGTTTTTCAAATCTTTTCCTTCATTACGAGATATGTATTTTAGAGAAAAAGAGTATTCCAATCTTTTTCCCTCTATTTCAGATGCAAAGCTAGCGAGCGAAAATAGTGACGCATTCTTGGCGCTGCAAGAGAGTGTCATAAAGGGAGATGGTTCCCAGTTTATGACTTCTTTGAAAGAAGCTAATGGATTAACAAAGTTTTCTTCCCAATTTTTGCCTACATTGCATAAAATTAGTCCTGATGATCATTGGAAAACAATAGCTCCACTATTACAAAATGTGACACGCGTTTTCTATTCCCAAGGTGATTCTAGGAATGATGACAATCTACGAAATGCTGCGTTATTGTTATCTGACTTTCTGTTTGGGGACGTTAACATCGCAAATGGAAAGAGATCAATAGCGGAAGAACGCGCGCCCGAAGTCAGTACCGTTAAAAATGAACGAGAAGAATTTGAACGGGAAAAATATAATTCTTTCTACAGAGACGTTAATTCTTCAGGTGTTGAAGGGTTACGAGCTATAATTTCGGAGAAGATTGATCCAGATAATTTAATGTCCAATTTCATTAAAGAATCCGTGGTGGATAAGATTTTTGCCGAAGTTGGTAAACAGATGCAAGCTGATCCAGCACATATTCGGTATATGGATAACTTATGGAGTAAAGCAAAGTTAAGTAGTTACAGTGGGGATTGGAAAGCGAGAATCGTTTCCGCGTACCTCGCGCGCGCCAAGTCTATTGTTCCTACGGTGCGGTCGAAATACGTTTCAGAGGCTCTTGGCACAGCGTCGAGAATCTCGACGGGAAAAGGGAAGAAGTTGGAAGCCCTAAATTCTCGTAAAGAGGGAACATCAGCTGGAAGGTCTGCAATGGGGGAGATTAACTCCAAAAAAGTTGATTGGAGTAAGACCTCGGATACAGATTTTTTGGCTGGCAACATCACTTATAGGAGCTAAACATGGCAGGCGGTTCAGAAACTCAAGTAGTCGGCGCTGAATTAGAGCGTGTACTACCGGATTTTGCAACTTTGTTCGATCGAGATGATACTTTCTACTCTCAACTGGACAAAAAGCCGGTTGAAGTAACTTCTTCTCGAGACATGAGAATTCCACTTGAAATACGTACTGGCGGAAAGTCGGGATACTTTTCTCCTGATGGTTCTGGATTAGGTCGCGGTGACATGCCAGCATTTGACAAAGCCGTAATCAGTTCGGTTAATCTCAGGCATGCTGTAGAATTTACAGCTAAAACGATGTGGTCGACGGATTCTAATCGAAAGGCTGTTATGAATGCCTTTCGACATAATCTGGCTACTTCAACTGCGGAATTCCGTCGATATGCAGACTCTCAGGCTATGACGGATGGTACCGGAACTCTCGGTACGATCACAACAGTAGCTACATCGGGAGGTGTTGACACTTACACTCTTACCACTGACGGATTTGGAGTTCGCCTAATACGAAGTGGTCAAGATCTCAATGTCTTCAACAGTACGTTAACCACTTGCAGAACTGCTGGCGGTCCCGGATCTGAAACGACCGTTACGTTTTATGATCTAGCAAATAAAACGATCGGTGTAACTCCTTCAGTCACCGGAGCCACGGCAGGGGATCTCATAGTGTCTTCGGGTCTTCAATCCACGCCTCCAGTTGGATTATTCGGAGTCAAGTATCATGATTCCAATGCTTCAACTGGAACTTGGCTAGGATTTGATCGCTCTCAGAATCCTGAAATCAGGGCAAATAGAGTTAATGCCAATGGATCCGCTTTGACTCTTCCTCTTCCTCGACTTGCAATTAATAAAATTGGAGATCGAGTGGGAATGAAGTCTCGAAGGAGATGCTTTGCATGGACTCATCCTGCTCAAGCTCAGGCTTATGAGGAACTTGGATTTAATGCCATTCGTATAGATAAAGCCGCAAAGGAGGAAGGGCTGGATTTATACTTCGATGACAACATGAGAATAGCGGGAGCACCCCTCAAAACTTCCTATTCATGGGATCGAACGAGAATCGACTTCATCGATCTCGATGTTTACGGAAGGGCTGAGCTCTATCCCGCTGGATTTTACAAAAATCCAGATAATAACGATCGTGTTTGGCCCACTAGAGACACTGTAGGTGGTATTGCGACGTCTTGGATTTTCTATATGGTTGCTGGTTTTAATATTTTTGTTAATAATCCAGCGGCTCTCTCTTATATTGACACTCTTGCAGTCCCTGCGGGGTATTAAATTAGACTCCCTTTCTTGGGGGGAAGCCTTCTTCCCCCCGATTTATTATGACGGAAGTCGAAAACTTGAATAAATGGCTGGAAACTCAAGGTAAGAACCTTAGAGGAGAGCCTTTATATCGAATTGTTTGGTCTGATAAAATGTATGAAAAACGTTATGGTCGATACAATGATTATTATGGAGATATTTTCATTCGGACCTTTGTAGGAGTTCGAGAGGTTCTTAAATATAACTATATTAGTGAACGATGGATTCTAGAACGATATATTAGTCCTGAACTGTCTCATAATAAGGAATTAGTAGATAGTCAATATGGAACTTATGAACCTTTGTTCGTTTTTGAATCAGCTAAAGGTAAATATCTAGCTCCAAACTTCAAAGTGATTCAATTTATTATGAATTTTATAAATAGACCGAAGGGACCGATTGCTGAAGATGATGCCGATAGAAAGACTTATTCTATGATGATGGATTATTTGAACGATAGAACAGATACCCAGATTGCATTACATTTCAAAGAAGGTGTTGGTTATTCTAAGGAGATTAAAGATGCAAGAGACTACTGAGTATCAGTGCACTATAGTTAGTATTGTTCCCTTTCCTATAATTGAAGAGAAACCTGGATTATTTCCGGGGAGATTTTCAATCCCTGCGTCGATCAAAAATAATCCTGAAATTCTTCATGTGGGAAAATCCGTTCATTATGTATATTTGGATCAGGATCGTGAGAGCATGCAGATTAGAACGTCACCTGAAGAGGTTGCGGCTTCGATCGTTAATGATTTTGTCAGTTCGCAGTTAGGAATTGATGAGAAATCTAAACCTGGAATATTTTTTATTCCGGTTAAAAAAACGATTACGGAAGTTAAAGAAGAATGTAGGGTTGAGCTAGCTCAGGCAGAAACTTCTCAAAATCGTTGGTTTCTCAATTGCTGCAAAATTGCAGATGATGATTGGAATCGATATCATCAGCATCGGGTTATATCGGATACACAACGAAAAATGGCTGAATTAATTGGTTGGACTCAGGATAAACATGAATGGTTATCTGCGGTCGTTAATTCTCAAGATAGTAAGTGCCCAGCATGTGGAACTCCTATTATGTTCGGGATTGTTATCTGTCCCAATTGTAAGGTGATCTTAGACAAAGAGAAGGCAAAACAATTTCAGTTCGCAGGAGCGTAAAACATGGCCGTTTCAACAGCAGTACCAACCATTTCTGATCAAAACCATACATGGTTTGATGGTCGGATGATGCATTACTTAGGGACTTTAGCTATCGGAGCGAGTCCTCTTACGTATACAACTGGAGGTATAGCTTTATCTTTAGCTTTACCTTTACTTAAATCCTCTCGTGTTCCGTTTTACGTAATAGTCTTGGGTCAGAATGGATTTACTTATGTTTACGTTTCGGGAACCGACGAAACAAGTGGTAAGTTGAAGATTCTTGTTCAAGATGGTGTTGCTCAAGACCCTCTTACCGAACTAACAAATGGCTCCGCTATCCCCCTTGGGGTTAGTGGAGACACTATTGGATTTCATGCAATATTTTTGGGACAAAATTAATTGAGCGCTGCATCAGAAGTGGCGTTAACCGCCGCTAGGACAATGCTTAATGATGATGGAGGAAATCTATGGACTGACACCGCGCTTTTCCCTAAACTTCAACAGGCACATAGAGAGATGCAGGCTATATTAAGGCTTGCGTCTTCCCCTGTTATGAGGAATATCAATTTTCAAACTATTAATTCGGGAGTAACATCAGTTACCATTCCAACAGATCTAATAGAGCCCATAAAACTTTGGGAAAAGGCTACAACAGATCCAGTTACATCCTATACTTTGCTGACTTCTTCAGATCCGCTACCAAATTTAATAGCAGGGCCAACATTGCAATATTATCAATGGCAAGAAGAACTTATCAATCTTATAGGTGCAACCGCAAATAGGGCTATTCAATTACTTTATTGGAGATCTTTACCTCTCCCGAATGTAGGAACTGATCTTATTGGATTTATTCAAGGTGAACTTTATTTAGCTCCACGGATAGCCGCTTTAGCTCATGCGTCTGTAGGAGAAAAGGAGAATGCTACATATTGGGATTCTCAGGCGGCATCCAAAATTTCTATAGTTGTCCTAGCAAATAAGGGAAAGTTAAAACCTTTAGAGGGAGTAGTTATACGCCCTTAGCTACTGCATCCCAAGTTTTAGATAGTGCCCGTACTTACCTTAACGATGAGATGGGTACAAGATGGCCCGATGAGGTTTTATTGCCAAAATTACGAGAGGCGCATCGGGAACTGAAATTGTCTTTACTCCTGAACGATATCCCGGTTATAAATGCAGTATCCACTATAATAACTGTTCCTCCTCAAACTATAGATGATAATAATTTAGATCTTTCCACAGTTTCCGGATATCCCGTTAATATGATTAGTCCCATATGGCTCAAGGAAAGAGCCTTAGGAGATACCAATGATGCTTTCACTGATATGAAGGAAGTTGATTTTATTCCTAACGTTGTGTTGGGAGTGTCCCTTAATTATTGGGCTTGGATGGGTCAAACTATAATGTTGAGAGGAGCAACGACAACAACCCAAGTACAAATAAGATATAATCAAGAATTAACCCCTCCAACATTATTAACGGATAGTATTGGAGTTTTATTGGGTGAATGTTTTCTCGCGTATCAAGTGGCTGCAAAGGCTGTAGAGTCTGTTAGTGATCCCAAAAATCTTGATGCGAGAGTATCCATGTTTAAGGCAAATGCAAGTTATAATTTAGATTTAATACTTAGATCTGCGGTTAAAGAACTTCAGAATCTACCCGCAAAAAGAAGAGCTTATCATCGGGGAGCAACTCAAAACAAGATAATCAGAGGAGTATGACTGTCAACGCAATCCTAATGCCCGCACTTCCAGGTTTGGCACCTGTACCATTTGTTTTGATAATGGTATATGATCCAGACAATCCCGCTGCTACTTATAATGTGACTTTAACGATCTCCGACGGAACTGTCTTAATACAGACCATATCGCATCAAGGGGATAATGCTATAGCCGCTTGGCCAATTGATTTAACAGGGAAAACGGCAACGTGGCAAGTTGATGTGATTGGAGCAGCAAAGGGAAATGTTAATCAATAAACTCATCGAGCGCGCGTTTGTGCTAGCCACATTTCTAACGCCTGCATTATACTCACAGCCCTCCTTCCCACCAGTTTTCTACGGGACTACAGAGCCAGCTATTTGTGATCCTAGAAATTCTAGACTTTTTAGGAATATTACATCTAATATAACCGAATATTGCTCAAGTCCTAATACTTGGAGCGCTCTCGCTGGATCAACTGGTGTATCTTCGTTAAATTCCTTAACTGGAGCGTTATCTATCACAGCAGGAACTGGTATTAATGTTAATGCAGCCAGCCCCAATATCCAAGTTGTAAATTCTGGTGTATTATCTCTTAATACTTTAACCGGAGCGCTATCTCTAGTTGCTGGGGCTTCTAATATATTAACGGTTAGTTCAGTAGGAAGTACGATAACTATTGAATTTGGTCCGAATACTGCCTGGTCTTCTTATACTCCAACTGTATCGGTAATTACTGGTGCTGGATCTATTTCTGGAACTTCTATTAAAATAGCTAATTATTTAAAAATAGGAAAAACTGTTTTTGTTCGAGTGAGTTTTACGACCGTTGTTACTGGAATTGTAACGGCGATAGGATGTACACTTCCTTATAATACTTTAGATATCTATGAAATGTTTGCTGGAATTGCTCAGGGAACATCATCGGACGCGCCAGCTAATGTAACTATGAATACGATTAGTCAGGTAGCTCTATATTTAACCGCGCCAAACGTCTCCAGTTTCAATCTAGCTACTGGAACTTATGAATTTCAGGGAGTTTACGAGTCACAATAATGTATATTGATGAACTCCAAAAAACGACTATTGATACATTCCGTGGAATGTATAAACGCGGAATGGCAGACTCCTGTCCAATAGATCATGCTATTTGTGCTGAAAATATACAATTTAATAAAGGACAATTAGCTCAAAGGAATGGGACTAAAATCTCTCTTCAAACTTCATGGCCGATAAAAAGAATGTTTCTTGCGACCTTTAATGATGCCAATATAATTCCAATTACAGTTGATTATAATGGAAATATATATCAAGGAACGAATTCAATTCCTATATTTAGTTCTTCTGCTATTGATTATCAATTTTTGAATCTTTTTAATAAGCTCTATATTTTACCGTTGTCTCCCAGTTATCCCCCACCAAATCTCCAAGTTTGGGACGGGATTAATCCAGTTCGTCCTGCATGTGGCGTTTCTCCTGCATCATCTTTTATAGCTTCCAATGGTTCAGGAGATGCCACTGGGGGATTGGACATTGGGGTTCATCAATTTGCGGTTTCCTTCGTTACTAATACAGGATTTATCACTCCTCCGGGACCTATAATAGGAGGAACTTTTACTCCCGTTAATTATACTGCTCTAGGTCAAACACAGGTTATTTTAACAGATATTCCTTTAGGACCTACAGGAACAGTAGCACGATGGATTTTAGTAACTCGCGCGAATGAAACTCTTTTCTTCTTTGCCCCTAATGGTTATATTGCTGATAATATATCTACATCGGTAACTCTAGATTTTTTTGATTCCAGTTTATCAGTAAACGCGGATTATCTTTTTAATTTACTTCCTTCATTACTTGGAGGAAATTCTTACGGAGCGCTTCAGAAGTACCACGGTAGATTAATAGCCGTTACGGGAGACTTAGTCAGAGTTTCTAGATCCGGGGATCCTGAGTCTTTTGATAACACGGTAGGATACATTCAGATCCCCGCTGAGCGTGATGGTAATATCACGCGCTCTTGCGGGATATTGAATGATGTTTTATATCTCTCGAAAGCAGTGGGGATATTTGCTGTTCAAGATAACGGTAGCGATCCATCTACTTGGCCTATTATGGTTATAGATAGTAGCGTAGGATCCTACCAAGACGCACTTGGATCAATTACTGGTTCCCAATCTCCCCTTCCTGTAATGAATGGTCTTTTACTGGGAAGTAGAGAGGGTTTATTCCTTTTCAATGGTAGTGTAGTTCGTCCTCAATTGAGCTGGAAAATCGATGATATTTGGGGAACGATTACTCACGGTTCTGAGGGATTAATAACAGTTACTATTGACGTTTTTAATGAAATAATTTACGTTTTATTGCCTACAAATGGATCAACTACACCTAATTTGCTATTATCCGGAGATTATTCAGAAGGTTTGGACGCTGAAAATATTAAATGGGCTCAGCATTTTTTCCCTTGGTCGCCTAGCTTTATATCTATGATGAATTTTCAGGATGTAGATGGAGCTAGCGATTATGATTATTATCTTAGACTAGGAACAACTTCAGGAATTTACAAATTGGAACCTTCTCAATCAACTGATTCGGGACAAAATATTGAAGGGTATTGGACTTCTGCTCTCTTAGGTGGAGGAGTAATATCAGTTTTTCGTTTATTGCGTTTCAGAGGTAGAGGTATAGATTCTCTATTCATTAATCTCTTTCCTGAGGATATGCAAGGAGCAGTTACTCCACCATCGATAGTTCTTTCTAGCCTTCCCGGTCAAGATTTTGATAGACAAATAAATTTTATGGGGGAAAAGATGTCTGTTAAATTCGGATCAACTAAATTTTTTCGAATTGATAGATTAGATGTATTTAGCAGAAAATTATTTAATGGAAGGCCGCAATGAAATGAGCCCATCAGATACATCTTTCTTACCCTTAATCTCTCCAATTAAGGGAAAAGATTTTAAGCTTTGGCAGGCATTAAATTTGTTATACTCTATGGTTTCAAATGTTAATAATTCAGTTAATGATATTAAGCCGCAAGCTTATTTTGATAGTATCAGATTTGTTGTATTTGGCGCGGTAGTAACGCAGAATCAGATGGTTCCTATATATCGAGTAATGATTCCAAGGGATCAGAATAATAATTTATTATTCACATCTTTTCAGATTTCCGTTATTTACGCAACACTCATTAGCGCACCAATAACATCCCTATTATCTTGCGATATTTTAATTTCTCGTAATGGAGGATCATACAATACAATTCTTTCCTCGACTAAGATTTCTTTCGCTGTAGGTCAAAGCTTCTCTAAGTACTCGGATACAATCTCTCAGAATTCCTTTCAAGATGGAGATCTTTTGAGATTGGACGTTTTGAGTGCTGACGGTAATGCAGCTAACTTGGAAGTTGTGATGGGAGGACAGTATGTTAATTAAACCATCTCTTGTGAAGCCTTCTTTAAAAGAAATCCTAAAATATGGAAAAATTGGTTTCACTTATGACTGTGAAATTAGGGATAAGAAGGGTAAAGTTCTCTGGCGAGAGAAATGTGAGAATATCCTTCCATATGAAGGCTGGGATATCATTTTTACAGCAGGTATTGCATCGGCTAACTCAGGGAATAGTACTGTAGCGACCACTGCATCTTATTTAGGTTTGATAAATAATGCTAACTTTGGTTCCTTACAACTTACTGATACCGCGACTAAGATAACTACTTCAACTCCTAACCCACCAACTACAAATTCCTGGGCAGAATTTACAGGATACTCCAATGCTACACGTCTTGGTATACTTCAATGGACTAATTCAGCATTGGGAACTTTTTCTGCATCGACGATAACTGCTGGGGCAGCTATATCTTTCACTATTAATGCTTCTGGGAGTATTTTTGGAGTATTTGCAACTTGGAGTAGTACTAAAGGTGGTACTACCAGCCAAATATTTAGTGAGGCTGGATTTTCGTCTGCTCAAACGGTTACTAATGGAAATGCTTTTGTGGTTAATTCTATTTCAATTAATGAAAAGGTTTGCTAAATGCCCACAATAACCGATAATATTTCAACTTATGAGTTGGTTGGCTTGGCAATTACACTAGATTATACTTCTACGTTTGAATCAAATTCTTTCCATATTATTCCTGCTATCGCAGATTATGCTTCAACTCAAGAAATTCTGAATAATCTTCCTGCTGGAAAGTGTACAAACGAAGTTCTATGAAAAAAACTTATTTTATTGTCATTGTTAACTACCATTAGCGCTCAGGTTATGCATAGTGTGGATCTTACTTGGATGGATACTCTTAATCCAATGGGGACGACCTACAGCGTATATAGAGCTCCTGGATTATGTTCAGGAACTCCTACTTTTGCTAAGATAGCAACCGGAGTAACTATATTGACATATACGGATCCATCCGTAACTATTGGGAATTTTTGTTATGAAGTTACAGCGACTTTTAATGGATTAGAATCCGCGCCGAGTAATATGAGTCAAGCTATCATCCTTCCAAGTCCTCCTACTGGACTATTAAATACTGCTAAATGATTAGAGATATTGAGCTAAGTGATTTTAAAGATATAAAAGCTATAGCTTCGGATAAATATCCTATACCTGAAATTACGGATCTTAGCATAATTGCGGCAAAAACAGTTTCATATGATGAGAATCCTATCGCTTATGGCTTTCTTAAGCTGACAACGGAGTCAATTTTAATTTGTAACATGAACTGCTGTAAGTTAACTAGAGCGCGCGCGATTAGAGATCTAATTATAACCTTAATTGATGAATTGAATAAATCAAGTGTTCCTGATTCTCATGTCTTCATATGTGAAGAGGTGGATAAAACCGCTAGTTTTTTAAGTCTCTTCGGATTCATTCCAGCTACGGGGAAAGCGATGTATCTTCCACCGAGAGGTAAAAATGGCTAAACAGCAAGCGGGGGCTGTAAGAACTTCAAAAAGAGTTACACCTGGAGCTTTTGGTGGTTATAATTTGGGGGATAACGCATCTACTACTCCAACAACTACTCCCGCATCTTCTACTCCTGCACCTACTACTTCAGCACCCATAATGCGAATACAGGCTTCTCAAATACCGCTGAGGACTCCTTCTCCTTTAGCGGGTCCTACTAATTTTAATCCTAGTCCTTTAGCAAATCCAGCTAGCCCTAATCCTTTAGTGAATCCCACTAATTTTAATCCCAATCCCTTAATGCCAGCATCAACAAATCTTAATTTTAATCCTAGTCCCTTGACGAATCCCACGAATGCCCCTACTACTACCACTCCTATAGGAAGTAATCCCACACAATCACCCAATCCCCTAGGATATACAGGAACTCCTAGCGTCGGGAGACAAGCTGTAGGTGGAACGGCAGGAAATCTAGCTTCATCCTCGCAGTCTCAGACATCGAATTGGATAAATAGTCTCCTTGGTTTAATGAGTACTCCTCAAGGAGTTCAACAAAGTACAGCAGGTCCAGCCGTAAATGCATTTTTAACTCAACTTCAAACTGGTGGATATGATCCAGCAGCATTAGCTACTTTAAGGGCTAATCTTGCTAATTTATATCCTACAGGAGGAGTAGATCCGACTCAGCTATCTAATGTTCAGGGAAATCTTCAAAATACTTATAATACAGCGACAGGTTTTACTGGTCCAAGTGGATCAATGGATCCCTCTTTACTAGCTAGCATTACTGGAGGATATCAAAATCTTGCTAATACTGGTGGTATGACTCCAGAGCAGCAACAAAATTATTTACGAGTTTCAACCTCGGGAGTTCTCGCTATTTATGATGCATTGGCTCGGCAAGCTCAATTAGAGAAATCAAGAACTGGAGGTTTAGGTACTGGCGGGGATATTTCCCAATTAGCTAGACAATTATCTCAAGACCAAACCGCAGCAGCTAGTGGGGCAGAAAATACTTTAGCTCAAAATTTGTTAGCTGGAAAAGTAGCAGGATTAGGCGGATTGAGTACTACTGGCGCTACAACCGGATCTGAAAGATTGCAAGCTGCTGGATTAGGTGGAACTACAGCGGGAACTCAGGGCAATCTAGCAACTAATGTAGCTAACTTAATACAAGGAGGAGCCGGATTACAGTCTGGCTTAGAGAGCGGAGTAGCTACTGGTTCTAGAGCTGCAGCAGCGGGATTAGGATCTCTCTATGACGCATCTACAGGTCAAATCAGCGATTTGGGGAATCAAGTTTTGAGTGCTTTGGGTCTAAATTTCACTAATCAAAACGATGCATTAAATGCTTTAGTTGCCATCGCTACTGCTTCTCCCCAGGGTCCATTATCCAATATTATAGGATTTATGACTGCTGCAGGTCAATTGGGCCAAGGTATTGGTGGAGCCGCTGAGGGGATTGGAGGTGGATAATGGCGAATGATTCGCAACAAACTGACATTGGCGAGCTCTTACGACAAAAAGCTCTTCAGAATAAACTATTTGGTCCAAATCCATTTGCGGATCAGCAATTACCTATCCCTCCACAATCTCAAACTCCCGATACTGACGCTCTTCGTCAACTAGTTGCTCAAGGACCTCCTAAAGTTGGTAAATTGAGATCCATTTTAGGAGGTATTGTTGGAGGTATTGCTGGATTTGGAGGCGGTGGGGATCTTGGAATCGCCGCTCATCGAGCAATAACGCAAGGACCTTATCAAAAGCAATTAGCTCAAGCTAGAACTTTAGCAGATCTAGAGCAAGCTTCTAGATCCTCTCAAGCTAAAATTGGCACCGAAGAATCGCAAGCTGCAGCCGAACGCGCGCATCAGAGTTTATATGAAGCACAGACTAAAGGAGAACTGCAACGACCGGTAGCGATTGGTCGAGGTGGATTGTTTAATCCCCAAACTGGACAAACCATTCCCCCCTTTAGTTCATCACCTCCACCGGAAAAACCGTTAGTGGTAAGACCTGGAGAGTTTGTAATTCAACCTGGAAAGGAGCCACAACAAATAGGGGAATCCCCGGAAAAAGCTGCGAGTGACGAATTTTCCGTTTGGCGTGAAACTTTTACTACTGAACATGGACGTAGTCCTACTTCTTCAGAAATTAATAATTTTAGGAGAAATGCTACTACTCAATCAGATGTAATGGAAAGAGCAGATCAAAGAAGACTTGACTCAAGAGTTAATGGCTTAGTTCGGAATCATCAAAAGGTCTTCAATGACGCGGGCGCTCAATTAGATCGAATTACTGAATCCGAAGGTATGCTTAGAACGGGAACTGCTGAATCTCAGGCATTAGCTGTCCCAAAAGTAATGACTGCTATTATTTCTGGTCAGGGAACGGGAATTAGGATTACTCAACCGGAATTGAATGCAATAATCCATGCTCACGGAATTGTTGGTGATATTCAAGGTTGGCTTCAATCTATTTCCGGTCAAGGAAAATTATTACCTAAAGATAGACAACAATTACTAGATGTACTTACCGATGTTAAGAAATTAGTTCAAAAAAAGCAAAAAGTTGCAGATGATACTATAGATAAACTCTATAGCGCTACATCAATGGATGAAGCTACTAAAGCTGACTCTGAAGCGAGAAAAAGTTATGAGGGTACTCCAAAAATGACTGATGAAGAGTTCCTTCATCAGTTATTACAACAAAAATAATATGCCTGTTTCACTCTCTGACACGCTTGGAAACGAACAGTTCGTAAATATGCCTTTATCCAAGCAATTAGAGTTCCTTAGATCAAATAATGAAGCTTTCTCTAAATTAAATCCTAAAGACCAGGGTACGGTTTTATTCAAATCTAAGCAGCAATTCAGACCGGATTATACCAAAGAACAATCTGTAAGAGAAGATCCTGGGTTTTGGAATACATTGGGATCTTATCTCTCAAGTACAATTCAAGCACCTCTCCACCCCGTCCAATCTCTTCAAGAAGCTACAGCAGCTAGAAGAGCGGATCTTGAAAAATCAAGAGATGCTAGCTCGCCAATAGAGCGCGCGGCTTATGCAGTTACGGGAAGGTTGCCTTTTGTAGGACCTGCGATTTCTTCCCTAGGAGAATCCATTGGTGAGGGTAGATATGGTGAAGCAGGCGCGGAGGCTTTAATGTTAGCTTCACCCAAAATTCTTCCCCCTGTTGCTCATGGAGTTGGAAGAGTAGCTAAACCTTATATTCGTCCAGGAATGGGTCAAGTTGCATCTGGCTTGGGACTCACGGGATATGGAGCTGCTGAAATGCTTCAAGGCCGTCTTGGAGGTTTTTTCCCAGCTTATTATGGGGTGAGAAATTTAATAGGTGGAATAAAAAAGCTGGGAACTCCAGTGGCGAAAGAGCTAAATGTTCCCCAACTACAGGAAGCAGTAAAATCGGGCGCAATGTCCATGGATGAATTTGAATCTGAATTAAAGAGAATAGGCTATTCACCGAAGTCTATCGAAACTTTATCAAAAACACTTACTCCCAAAACTATTTCTCCTTTAGAAGTTGAAAAACCGGGAAAAATAGTGCCTAGTACAACAATGTCTCTCAGTCGAATGGAGGAGGCTGTTATAAAGGGTCAGCAAACAATCGATGATTATATAAATTATTTGAAGAATAAACGAATGGTTCCTCAGGATATCGATACTTTAGTTGAGTCCCTTAAAGAAAAAATGTTGAAGTCTGAAGAACAACCTTTTGATTTAAGATCTATCGAAGTTAAAAGACCGCTTGCAACAGCAGAAACTCCTTTTAACGTTCAATCTTTAAAAGCTGAATCTCCAGTTGAAACTTCCTCTTTAAAAGTTAGGTCTCCGATTGAATCTCCCGTTGAAACTCTCTCTGTTAAGATGCCCGAGGATGTAGCAGATGAAAGGTTAATAGAGCGCGCGGCTAGAGTGGAGGCTGCTGGAGGGGACCCTCAAAAAGTAATTAGGGGGGAAAAATTAGATTATTCAAAATTTCATGATGAAAAGCGCTATATTAATAGTCTTAAGATTGCCAGGCATATTATGAGTTCCGGTAAAGATTTACCTGAAAATGCCGATGCTTGGAAAGCTATTGCTAAGGAAGCTGGAGCTAATGAACCAAGCATTCGTGGAGCGGAACAAATTAGAAGTTTAGTAAGGATACTTTCTAAGAAGAAATCTTAGTAGGCATACTTACTTTCACGGAAAGTTTGGGAAAAACTGCCCATTCCGCTACTAACGACCTTGTCATTAAAGGCAATTTCACCATATCCCGCTCAAGAAGAGTTTCCAGATCTGCGATTGAATGCTTCATCTTAACCTCCACAAGTTAAGTTAACTTCGTTTCAAACTCAAACCCCGTTCGCAAGTCATATCGAGCTCCTCCCGTCATCAAGGATTTCACTGAACTCAGGAAGTACTGCTGTGCCGTCCGCGCGCGCCCACAAATGTAAACAGTGCGGGTGGATGTTTATGTACGTTTCCGCTGTCGGGAATACGGCATAAGCGTAATAGTCTTTTAAGAACGCCTCTTTCACGCGTATGGTGTCGCTATGATTGGGCGTCTCTTTCTTTCGCGAGTAACTAACATGAATCCATTCTTGGCCATCTTTCTTCACTGAACAATCGATAACGACATACAGTCCGCCGTATCTTTGACGCAGCATCCATCCGTCGCCCCGCTTCTCAAGGAACTCAAAGTCCTGTGGAACTGAGAACGTAAACGGTCCCCGCACGCTTTCATTAATTTGACGTTCAGCATCAAGATCACGACTCATTGTGTGTACTTCTGGGAATTTGTCCCTATATTTTACCGCTAACTTCCTGATATTATTAGTCAAGATATCTCGAAAAGTAAAATTGGTATGTTTCTGCTGAACATTGATTCCCGCTCCAGTGTACCAAGTACAGTTTCCAATTTCTTCGGAGATATTAACCCAGTCCATTGGCTTTCCATTCTTAACATAATCTAGAATAATTCGAGTAACACATCCTGCCCATCCAGACACGGAACCTAGGACTGAGTAGATCAACCGAATTACATCCTCTTCCTGGAGACGATGAATAATAGTAACGGGAACGTCAGGAATATTCGGAATGGGGAGCTGTTTATTCATGAAGTAGTAGAAGAGACATGCTATAGTAGTGTCTGCCTCCTTAGCAGCGAGCGTCAAGATAGCAAGAGTATGTAGAAGACGCTTAGATATTTCCTGAAGTCCAATCCTCTTTGCGACATTGTCAACGTTCAAGTCTTCTATCCGATGAACATAGTCGCAGTAATTATCCACCTTAGCATGAATCTCACGATCACTCATTTTGATACCCTCCTTAAAGGTTAATGAGAAACTGTAAATTTCACGTTCTTAATTGCTTCCAAAAATGTTTCAAATTGCTCCCTAGAATGAAAGCTAAGATTTAACCAGAGCATTACTGGAGCATTTTTCTCTTTAATTCTTAAATTGATAACTCCTCCTTGGGATAAATTTCCCTCTGTGAGATCAATTATTTCTGGGTCGTACAAATGGATAAACATTTCATTGCTTCTCCTCCTTCATGTTGATACATCCAACTGATTACGTAGAGTTTTTCTACATAACTCAGGCTACTCCAAATTTTATATGGTATAGCAATATATTTCCACCTTTGAACTGCTGCGTTCGTGAAAAATCCTATTTTATCGATTAATTTAATTGTCACACTAACGGGGTCTCCTATAATTTTAGCGGTATGAAGGTTTCCAAAAGCGTCTCCTTCTTCATAATCTATCCCTTTAATTAAACCTCCCTCCTCAGCTAGGTCTGTTGTGAATGCTGTCGGATTGTTGTTTTTATCTGTTCTGTATTCATTCACTGTTTCTCCTTCTCCTTTTTCACGCTACCTTCGCCAAATTCAATAATTATGGAATCATCCTTAGATGGGACTATAGTGAGCTCGCGCGCTCCGTTACAGCATAAACTTAAAAGTTGTTTATCCTTACCATTTTCTGGCATGAGGACAACTTGATTAACTGAGTTGAATATAAAGGAAATCTTCATTTAATTCACTTCCTTTCTGAAATTCAAATATGCTTCGATATGTTCCTTCTTCATTTTGTATATAATCTCCTTTCCTCTTCTAAACGGTTGTTCTAAGGCTCCTGAACTTAAAACTGTGTCTATAATCCTATCCAAACTCATCGAATCATAGTCAGGCCACATTTTTTGCTGCAACTTTCTACGAGATATTCCCTCTTCGGATTCAACCAAAATTTTCATTAAAGTTGATATCCCTGGAGCAAATTCACTACGTCCAGAAGAAAGTGTAACTCTCTTAGTTCCAACAATGCAATCCTCACATTTTGAAACGGATTGTTTTAAATGCTCTTCTGTAATTACCAAATTTGGCGATTCTGATAATGAAATTATCATGGCTACTTTTAAAACTTGATCTCCTAATCTCTCTATTGCTCCAGTACGATCGTCAAGATTTAATTCGTTCAAATAATGATACCAGTTCTTATAAAATCTCTTACCTGAGGAATCTATATAAAATTCTCCTTTGATATCTTGTAAGTAAAGCAATTTATCGGCTAGATCTTTTCCTGGTATGAATCCCTCAGGTTCTTCCATCAGATCTTGAACACTTCTTTTTTTAGATTCGTGAACAATAAACATACGACCAATTAATCCACCTTCAATATCTTTTTTTTTGAAAAAATCTATGAATAGGGGTTCATTGATTGCTCCTAGAAACGTTATGCAGGGTTCCTTTAACTCTTCAATTGGTGAAGACTTAAGGGTATTCTTCCACGATATTAAATGTTCGTGAGTATTATGGAGGTCTAATAATATATTTAGTCCTTCCGGATCATGAACTACAAAGGATGTTAGTTCAGGCGCGCACAGAAATGCTTGAGCTAAATTTTCTACTTTTCCATTAGGATGAGTTACTTGTGAAGCGAGCTCTTTAATTACTCCTTGGATTGAATTACGTCCAGAAATTGTTCTCACTTTTAAAATTTCTGCTATTTGACGCATCATTAGTATTGGAACTCCTTTTCTTAAACCTGATCTTTCGGAAACTAGTAGAACGTATACGTTGGGATAAAGATTATAAGAGAAGCGATTGAGGAATAATCTCTTTTTTACTAAACTCGAAATGAGTGCAATTCCTGACCACCAAAAAAATCTTTCCGGTGGTTCTAAGTTTCTTGTAGATTGTATTAAAAGATCTAACCATGAAGAATTCAACTATCAACTCCTTCTGTGAGAGATTGGCTGAATCTGATAGCTTTTTTTAATGTCTTAAACGCCCCCATATATTTTCCATGATAATTAATTATCCATCTTTGTATCACTCTATTACAATTTACTCCAAATTATAGGGGTTCTAAACTTGGCATCTTCTATACGCGATGCAGTATTCTGTTAGCCCTAAATTTCTTAGTACAGTTAGGACCTTGACATTTGATTATAGATATTTTCATTCTATCTTCTTTTTTATATCCAGCGTACCAGCTCAATTCTAATCCTTCCATATCTCCAACTTAAACTGCCAGTTCTGAAACTACCAGTTTCGATATAAGGGAAAAACCTTCTAGAGCTATAATTACCTCGTTCTAAATAAAGATATCTTTAACCTAATTTTAATCTAATTCTAATATTTCTTTGAGATCGATCCATTCTAAGATACTTCATATCTTCTCCATTTCTAACCAATTCTTTTTTCCAATTTTAATATCACAAGGAATTGTTAGCTTCCCCTTACCCAAGCTACATAATGAAAAATCAATTTCAGATTCTAATTCCTCACGAATTATAGGATAGATTTTTTCGGCGTGTTCAATGGGTACTTGGGACAAGAATGAATCATGAGATTCAACAAGAAGTTGAAAATCTACTTCCAAATCCCAGCATCGCTTTTCAATTCTTTTCATTGCGAACTTAGTTTGGTCGCTAACTGTAGATTGGGGAATTTGAGCAAAGGCTTCTTTAAATAAATCATTTCCCCATCTATTCAAAAATAATCTAGTTCTATTAAAAGGATTGGTTAGCGTTCTCCCCTTTTTTAGACATTCAATTATACCTTCATGAAAGACTTTTTTTATATTTGGATTCATAGAATGAAATTTATCGAGAATTTGCCCAGCGCGCCATTCGCTAATTCCGGCAGTTTTTGACGCCTCTCTTTTGCCTATTCCTAGATTACCAGCATGGCGAATTACCTTTCCAAGCTGACGTTGGTCTTCACTAATTTGGGTCTTTAGAATTCCGTTAATTAGACCCACCAATTCTTTAATTTTCTCCTCATCTCGCCCCTGAAAAAATTCGAGCAATGGAGAATCATATCCCCCAATTCCGTTAATCCATCCAGCAGTGACTCGATGTATATCAATTCCATATTCAAACATTTTCATTGCTCGTTCATCGTTCGCTAAAACTGCTATCACACGCGCCTCGGCTTGACTTAAATCCGGTTCAATGAAAATATAACCCGGATCGGGGATTATCATTTCACGCAAATCAGCTCCGATCTCACCATGTTTAGTGAGTGTCTGAAGCGCGATTCCCATTGTTTCGGTTGTAACAGGAGGTTTTAGAACAGATGTAGATGTTCGACCCGTTTCGAGTAATATATTATAGCCTGCTCTCAATCTATTATCCGGATGAAGTTCTGCATTAATATAAGTTCCAATCGTTTTTCTTATTTTACGAATTTCAAGAATAAGATTGATAATAGATTTCTTTCTCGGATCTTTGACTGTATTACGCATTAATGCGTCCAATGTTTTTTCATCTGTTCCCTTCCTAACAGGGATATTTAAATGATTATAGAGTAAAATTGGAACTTGCTTGGTCGAGTTAACATTGATTTCCATACCGCAAAGATTATTTAGTTCTTCTTGCTTAATTTTTCGATCGAATTCATATTTAGTTTTTAACTCCGCGCGCACACTTTTATCGACGTTCAATCCTCTACTTTCAATCCTAGAATATAAAGGGTGAAGTGGCATTATCTTAGTAAAGAAAAAATCTGTTAACTTCCGTTGATGCAATTCTTCTAACTCCTTTTCATAACATTCAAAAGTAACGGCCGCATCTTTAGCGTTATACAGCATTAAACGAGAAAAATTATCTTTTTTAGGATTATATTCTTTTCCTTCATCTTTATAGTAGGGCTCTTCCGTCATTATCGAGGATATCATTTGAAGTTTCGCTGGCAATTCTGGATAAAGTACTTTCCAGGCGGATCTTGTATCGAAATAAAAAGATCTTGTTATTATCCCAAAATTTATACTCCGATTATAGCACGATCTTAGCTGGACTTCATCAAACGATGTAAAATTCTGGCCAATTTTAAAAATTTTGGGGTCCGCCATTAAGTCACTTACGTCCCGCCAAATTTGTACCTTATCACTTTCCGTAATATCATGAGATAGCAGTGGAACGCTGATTGCGGATTCTTTGGTGTAGGAAAGCGCAATGCAAATAGGGAAGGTTTTAAACGTTTCAATATCAATAGATACTAAATTTTCTTTTTGATACATATTCATAAATCGATAAAATTGAAGATGATTTTGCGCGGCTGTTAAATTTCTTTGGGGGGGATTATATTCCGGAAATTTAGATTGATCAGCTGCTCTTTTCACGTCCCATTTGATATAAGTTAAATCCTTCCAGGACTTCATTCCTTTGGATTCTTTATGTAAAAGTGCGGCTGGATGAATCGTACCTACTACTTTTGGACCGTAGATTGATTTTAAAATTGAACCACGATACTTTTCAATGCCTTTTAATCCAGTTAATGCTTCAAGTGCGGTCCCTCCGAATGCTAAAATACAATTTGGCTTTAGCTTTTCAATTTCTTGGGCTAGTTGTGGAAGGAAGTCTTCAATTTTCTTACCTATTAAATGTAACTTTTTAATGTCATTATTAGGTAGGCGTATTTTCACCACGTTTGTTACGTAAACTTCGGAGCGGTTAACTCCGGCATAGGAAAGGCAATCATTTACTATCATTCCTGAAGGTCCGGAGAATGGGTGTCCTGATCTTTCCTCATACTCGGCAGGAGCTTCGCCTACTATCATTAACTTCGCGTTAGATGGACCTTCACCTGGAACGTAAATCATTGTAAGCTTTCAAGAGCAGCTTTAACAATTTCTTCATATTTAAGCCAATCTAATCTTAAATACATACACATTTGTTGTTCTATCATAGTTGCAATTAAATGAGGAGTGTAATAAGGACATTTTGGATCTTCTCCAGGTTCGCCTTCACCTTCGTAATTTTTATCCCAAATATCAACATCTAACTGTGATATCTCAAATCTCTTACACAATATAGCTTCAATTAATTCATGAATTGCTATTAGAGATTCATAATAAAAGTTGTTCAACTTAGATACTTTTATTACTAGTTGTTCATCAACGTATTCCCAATCTCCAATTGTAGGGTAACTCTGCTCTTTATGTGGGATTGTTTCGATCAAAGTTTTCATTGCTTAATCTCCTCTCGATTAGTTCAAAGAATTTCTTTTCTTTCTCAATCCCGATAAATTTTCTTCCCGTCTTTTTACAAGCAGCTAATGTTGAACCTGATCCGGCGAAGGGATCAAGAATTTTACCATTTATAAATGATACTTCTTCAATTAATTGTTCCAAAAGTTCAATTGGTTTTTCATTTGGATGAATTGATTTAGAATGATGGACAATATTATGGTTTAGAATGCTAGATGTTTCCTTATTGGCATTGAGTATGGGAGAACCTTTAACTGTTACCATAATTAATTCGTAATCTCGAATATGCTGCCAATCTCTCGCCCCATGAGTTAAGCAGTTTCCTTTAATCCAAATAAGTGGCCAATCTTGCACAGTGAAGCCAAATTTTGGAAGTTCTTCTCGATAGGTTATAAGGTCGGGTAAGGGGAGGAAAATATATAAAAAAGAATTTCTTTTCAAAACTCTATAAATTTCTTTAAATATAGGCAATAAATCCTTCGGATTTGCTGTTAGAGACTTATCCAAAAAAGAGGACCATGGTGGGTCCGTGACGCAAGCATTGAATGATTCACTTGAAAATTGATTTAATATACTAAGCGAATCTCCTAGAAAAATCTGATCCATCTGAATATCATTGGAGCTTAAAGATTCGTATTCAGCTAATTCTTTTTTAGTGGCCCTTTGAATTAATTTTAAAGCCGTTTTTTTATCTTTGACTTTAGACAACCCCGGATTAATGATTAGAGCATTTGCAAGCTTTAAATCTTGGGATAATGTACCCATTGAGACTCTTAATTCTTCGGCCGTGTCCAACATAGACCAATGCTCTTCTCTCTTCCAGGGACGACCCGACTTACGCTGACCATATTGAGATATACGAAGATCATGAAGCTCTTTTTCCATAACAACTTGTTCGTACCAAGGGAGATTATAACGTCTGAGGTTTTCGTGGAGTGAAATCTCTTGCATTCGCTCTATAGAAATGTCTAATGGTTCTACTTTGACTTCAATTTCTTCATATCCTAATGATTGAACTGCAAGAAATCTTTTCCTTCCCGCAATAATTTCGCCATCTGCGCGAATAATTATAGGATGGTGTAGAGTTTGAGATTTAATTGAATCAGCTAATCTCTGAATCTCTTCAGGATCAAAGGTTCCAGTTGGAGGTTTGATTTGGGATAACTTCATTTTGATAAAAGGTGCGCGTCGGTGGCTCTTTCCTTCCACAAGGGCGAATTTGAGTTTAATCCGATATTTTATTCGCGCGCAGCGATAAACTTACTCTATCTTTTCTTCATCACTTTCCTCAGCGGAGTCCGGAACAAAATCCGTTACGGATAAGCTGATGTAATCACTAACGTCGATGTCATCTCGGATGGACTCAAGAAATTCTTCTTCAGTTTCTCCGTATCCTTCAAATTCTAAGTCAGCGGGGATTGGATTTATCGTGATAGTGACTTTTCCTTTTGCCATGAATTCACCTCCCTATAGGCTTGAAGTCTTTAATGACATTGAAGCCTTGGTTCGGGTCGTATAGGGTATATCCCAGGATCTCTCTTCCGATAGTTTCACTCAATTCATATTTCTTTTCTTTTTCTACTTCTCCTCCGGTGAAACATCGGACGAAATCGACGACTCTTCCCCTTGCCTTCTCGCTGAGCCAATGGCGAATGGGAGTATTTGTTTGTTTTTCGTCTGTGATAATAAACTTTATCTCCCAGACGATTGAAGTCGGATCTTTCTTACCTAAACCTTCATCGACGGATTCAACTTTCATCTTGTACCATCCAGCGGGTAGTTGATTCCTTTCAAGTAAATCTTGCTCTGAAAATGTTACTGTCGGCATTTTTTTTCTCCTTTTTGATTGTAAGTGTTAGTTGGAGCTTCCGATCTCCACCTGTAGAACTTTCTATCTCAAATCTATCGTTAAAATGATTATTACTGCTATTAGAGTGAATATGACTATCATTAGTGCAGTTTTCTCTTCTTCATCTATCATTTTTCTTACAGGGATGAGACATGCTAGAAGCATTATGATTATTTCAACGCTGTTTATATCTTTCCAAGTCTGAAACATCTTTATCTTGGAGCGATAAGCGCTATAATAATTATTATTAGAATTATTATAGCTCCTATAGTAGCATCTATATCTCTCCAAATTGAAGGTTTCATGGTTTGACTGCTGCACCTAAATCTTTAAAGTTATCACGCTTCCAAATTCTGGATACTGAAATGAGTACCACTAAAAATATCTATGTCACAAGGCAGGAGGTTCAGATCTCCAAGAAGGAACTTTTTTGCATAATTCGTCAAATAATGATTTTTTGGTGAAATCAATATAGGTATCAAAATTGTATGAACATTTAGCGGAATCTTCACCGAAGGCTTCCGTTATACAAATCCTTTTTGGAGCTTGATTGATATCTCCCAAGTTCGGGGGTTCCACGCCAAACATAAACATATTGTCGAATTCGGTGGGTAGCCACGCCGCGACCTTTCGACCTTTTGTTACTATAGATCTATTTCGAGTAATAATTTTGGTTTTAAGGTCAGGTGCACTTTCGACAGTCATTACATGAGCAGTAAGTATTATATGTTTCGGATTTCCTGGCTGCCTCCACAATTTTTTTAGCTGCTCAATGAAAAATGTTGCAAATCGATCTTCAGCATTATAATAATCAATTCCCATTAAATCTATTGACTTGCTGCTTGGCGCTAAAACCTTTGCAATTGATTCTCCTTTAATTTTTCCTACGGAAGACATCGTGAGAGTCACTAAGGCTGTAAATGAATCCCCAATAAGTGTCTCATAGGGGCAGTCTTTTTGGAATTCAGTTAATTTGTTTGCTACATCGAAGACAGAATCGAACATTTCATAATCAATTTTCTTTCCCGGGAAATGCTTTTCCGCGATTGATGGCATTTTCTGATCAAAATCAAATACAAAGGGATTTGGAAAAGAATAGGCTGCTACTGATTTTCCCGATCCTGATTCTCCTTTGAAGATTGCAAAAAATCCTGTCATTTCAATTTATACCTCTCATCAAAATTACACCTTTCTTTGTTAATTCCTCATCCCTAAGACTTCTATATTTGAAACAAAGGGATAGATATTTAGGTTGATTACTTCTTGAGGGGAGTATGCAACGTGGAGGGAAGAATTTTTATATACTGGATTCCAATAACGTGAAATTGGGAATATCTGAGGATCCCCAAGATAGAATCCATTATTCCTAAGTAAAACTTTGACAGTCTCATCACTAATCGTTGGCATCTTTGGTCAGCGCGATTAATGCTGCTCGCCTTTCTTTTCGATCATTTCTACAATTACTGCATAGGAAATGCTTTAGATTGGATTGAAACATTTCCTTGGTAACTTCAATGGTTTTCTCGCATCCCCAACAAAGGGACAATCTATTTATTACTAATTCGACATTGGGTAGGAAATGAGGACATGATGGAAGCATGCATTTATAAATTATATGCCCCCTTTTGCCAACCTCAACACGCTCATATTTATGGATATGATTCATTTAGCTTTCTAGGATTTTAGCGACATCCCAGGTTTCTCCTTTCTTGTAATCTCGTGCAACTTTCCATTCTCTACTTTCTGGAGAGCTTTCACAGATTTGCGAAAAAATGCAACCCGCATATTTATCGCAAGAAGTCAAATTCATGGGCCATTCATTAGTCTGAAGATAATGATCCAGCAAACGCGCCCACCATATTGTATTATCAAGCCACTCTTTCAATCGAGTTTCATCATAGGTAATTATATGTCGTTGAAAACGATCTTTTGGTTCAAGGGTTTTTTGGAAGCCAATTTTGTTAATTAGAATGTAAGGAGAATTAGTCATAGTAGCATATCCCATGAATTGATTGGACAAACTTGAAGGATCTTGACGCCGCTTTGAAGTTTTATGGTCCCAGGGACATTGAAGTTTGCCATTCTCCGCAATCATATCAATTTTGTAGGAATATATTATACGCAGTTCGGAATCTTCAAAAATCATTTTTGATCCTATTTCTTCAACAGCGAGAGGGTTCCAAGCGTCATTTTCGTAAAATCTAACATATTCAGAAAATTGATACATAATTTCTTCTGATTCAGCTAGATCTAAATTCATTTTTGATGTAAAGAATCTACCTGCTTCGAGAATAAATGAAAGATTGTTGCCATCGGATGTATTGGGGATCCTGAATCCAGCTTCGCCCAATGAAAGGAAAGTATCGCTGTTATTTCGTAGACCGGATTTAAGAGAGTAATATAATTCTAATAATTTATGCATTAAATCTCCACGTTCTAAAGCTTCCGCTTTGTCAATGGGCGCTATTTGGTTGATGAAAGATAACTCAGTTTTTCTTGCACAAGATTGAATTGAATTAAGTATTTGTGAATCTAGGTTAATGGTTCTCATGTGGTTGCTCGACGAATCTCGATTCCGGGATCTAACCAAATAATTGCTGATATCCTTCCATATTCATCCAGGAAGTCCAATTGATAATCTGTTTTACGGGTTTCCCAAGCCCATATTGTTCCTGAATAGCAATCGTTAACATATAGATCATACGCAATCTCTATTTTTACTAGCCCTAAATTCTCCATCGTTCACCACCCTTTTGAGCCAAAACCTCCGCAAGTTCTTTGATTAAAGAACTCTGATCCCATGCTGCACTAGATCCATTGTAAACTGAATTAACTATCTCACGCTTTCTCTCGACAATTTCGCTAAAGAATTCATCAACTGTTCCAATGGCTAGGAAATATGTAGCTGTGATAGATTCCGCAAGTTGTCCGATTCGACTGAATCGCCCTTCAGCCTGCTCTTCATTCGCTGGATTCCACTGACGCTCCAGTATGATGCAATCACTACAAACTTGAAGATTTATACCTTCCCCCGACGCTAGGGTGCTAGCGATCAAAATACGGCATTTTGGATTTTTTGTGAATTCGTTTACTACTTCAGCCCTCTTCTCCCCCGAAAGATCCGATGTTATTCTTAGCGGGCGCTCCAATTCCAATTCTTTCATGACATGAAGCAGTTTCTGAAGCAACATTTCTCCAACATCTTGATGATGTACAAAGATTGTAAGCTTTCGTTCATTGGACCCTAAGAATTCCATGCAAAAGTCGATACAAGGATCGACTTTACTAAGTCCTGTAAGGTATCGCATTTTGGAGAGGTATGCAAGAATATTGCTTGCCGCTTCAAACCCTTCATTGTTAACGTTATAGTCATTCCTAAATTGTTTAAATGTTTCTTGATACGCCGCTTCCACTTGTTTGGATAATTCGTGAAAACTAAAATGTCGATCTATTGCGGGCAAATCGGGCATTACTTCCGCTCTTTCACGGCGAATGATGAAAGATTTAGTCTTCTTCTGAAATTCTTTGGGATTCGCCAAACCCCCTGATCTCCAGCGGTAACCATCAAAATAACTATCGCACCACTTCATCTGGAAAGCAGAAAATGTCGGAAAGATTTCAGGATGTAGGATATTGAGAATTGGAAAGTATTCACTCGCTCGATTTTTTATTGGTGTGCCACTTAGAGCGATGATGTGCTCCACTTCTTTACTCAACGCGCGCACCGCTATTGTTCTATTGGCATCATTGTTTTTGATTTGTTGAATCTCATCTAGAATTAAAAGTTTAGCTCCTAAACGTAAGCTGCTAGCTCCATTCTTTTTGATGAGTCGAGGGAGTAGATCGTAGCTGACAATGTAGGCCAGAAATCCTGGGAGGAAGGGAGTCTTTGAATCGTCAACTATTTGACTGATACCTGAAGGCCCTAACCATCGAATGATCTCATGCTGCCATTGAATTTTAAGTGAACTCTTAGCAACAACTATAAATGGTGTTAGTTCTTCAGGATGTAGAGCAATTGTCGCTAACGCCTGCACAGTTTTTCCCAACCCCATTTCATCGGCGATTAAAACACGTGCAGAGCTTTGCTCAATGAATCGAACTCCGTCGTTTTGGAAGGGGTATAGTTTCTTTTTGTCCAAAGAAACAATTGATTCTGGGGCGCGCTGCGCCAATTCGGAGGAATGGATGAGGTGGCCGCACTTTCCGACCTGCACAACAATTCCGCGTAGATGAACTTCGTGATCGGACTCAAACTTCTTTCCGCATGATGGGCATTTAGTTGAAAGAATTGTGCTTGTCATTTTTTTTCAGAGATACAGTGGTTTATGGCTTACCTTTGTTCGTTCCTCTATTACCGTCACTTCTGGACACAAACCCACGATATTGACATTTTTATGATAAACGTGGTAGCAGCCACTATCTTTATCGTGTTTTATATCTGTTATCCAATAAAGGTTCCCTATCCATTCTCCTTTGAAGAATATGGAAAACGTTTTTTCGACATTCGTTTCGTTATTCATTTCTCTCCTTCATCAAATCACGGGCAATTTTTTTGTAGTCACATTTTGCTTTGCCCAGTTCCAATGCAGCTCTCATGTTTTCGATGATTTGAGCAACTTTTGCTTGAGTGACTTTCTCCTGTTCGCTGAGATTCCCGTCGGAATCGTAATCTTCGAACATGTCTAAGATTGCTTTCCAATCGCTGAATCCAAGTTTAACGTATCTTGGGCGATCATCGTTAACGTTCATATTTTCTCCCAATAGCTGCAAACGATGTATTTCGGTAATTTTACATTTTTCTTGAATTCCTTTTCGACATCAAAGATGTCTTCACCCCATCCGGTGTTGATCCGATTGTACACGAAATCAACGAAGTGCATTCGATAGTGATATTTCACGATTCATTCTCCTTTGCGGCTCTCGCCAATTTGAATTTTTCGAGTAAACTTGACATGTCTCCGATTCCCAATGGGTCTCCGATGTATCCGGAAAATCTTTCCTTCTTTTGTTTAGGGGCCTTAAGAGGCTTCATCATCTTCATTTCGGTGAGGAAGACTTTTCGTTGCTCATCATTCAAATCATCCAATTTCTCGCGTAAGACTTGCTTTGATGTTTGAATTATAGCGCGTACCTCTTCCATTTTCGTTTCGAGACCTTTAATATGATCCTGTAATTGGGTAAGATTCATCGTGCTACATTCGGCTCTATGGCCGTTGATGAAAGCGATGTAATTCTTTTTGGTCTCTTCTGAGAGGACGGCAACGGATGAGTTGAGCAGTTTTCTACAGTCTGGACAGAGACTATTTCCGTCCGCGGGGAACCAAGTTTCACATTGGATAGCTTCATCGATTCTGGAGCATCTTGTATAGTTCATGATTTGAGTTCCCTTTGTAACATCCCATCCTATTGATCTGGATGTTCTACAATCCATACTCCATGGAATCTACCTCCAGATCCCTGATATTTGCAGGTCCAAGTTGGCATTGGAAGGTCTATGGAGTATTCCTCCCAAGATATTTCAGCGAGTAATTTTTGAGGCAGGCCTCCTGGAGGTCCAACGACTTCCATGATGAGTCCCCCCTCAAATGTGACACGATAGATATCGCTAGTCGTATATCGATTGTCCCATTCGTTGACTAGTTTCTGAATTTCTGGGTTTATTTGCTCCAGTTTCTCGTATTTCTTGTTAGTGAACTCAGTGATTTTCTCGCCCGTTTTGATTCTCATGTCTTTCCTCTTGGTGACTTTCAGTGTTGCGAATGGGATCGCTTTGTGTTTCTTTTGCCGCTCCTGGGCTGATTCTGTGCCGTGTTCCGCCCGATTTACCCAATCAAAAGATTTTTTTCGTCTGTAAGGTGTTGATTCCATTTGGGGTTACGCTGAGTATAGCATAAGTACCCTCCCCCTGCAAGGGTTTTTTTCGCTTTGTTTTCAATCGGTTGCAGGATCGGTAAGTTTTACTGCCCTGAACCGGTGTCGAACCGGGCCCGAACCAACAGAAAAACGGGGGGAAAATGACTCTTGTTTTTTCCTTTTTTCTTTTTTTTTTTTTT
>Ga0187846_10000208_pt1 | contig 36293 bp, 38 predicted proteins | sample TC_taG_FD_161473 | JGI IMG/M metagenome (GOLD analysis project Ga0187846, IMG submission 161473) | Biofilm microbial communities from the roof of an iron ore cave, State of Minas Gerais, Brazil - TC_06 Biofilm (v2) | ecosystem: Environmental > Terrestrial > Deep subsurface > Cave > Wall biofilm... | reverse complement strand
GCATTAGGAAGTGGATCAGCAAGTGAGTATTTGACGAAGGCCTGGTTATGCCATGGTGTTTGTCCAGAAACCAAATGCGTCGAAAAACCGTGTTGTTCTTCGAAGGCGCTTCACAATATATTAACGCGTCCTTTTTTTTTCGCAGGAAGTACCGCAAGAGTGTCCCACTCTCGGATGATCCAGAATCATGGCTGTGTAACCTAACGCACCACGGTCGAGGGTGGCTAAGCGGTAAGCATTTTGGGGTAAAGGCTGATGGAGGCGAGAACTCAAGCCGTGAACGAACTGACCTGCTGTTCGTAATCCTGGGAGCTGAGCGGGCATTGAATATGAGCCTGACGAATGCTCATCCTGAGCGCGAGGGGTGACAATGTCACCCTATCGCCCCTAATTTAGCCGAGCTTTGCTCTATCTATCACAAAGGCACCGTGAGCAGAGTCACGATATTACCTTAGCCAGAGAATGATGTGGTACCTTAGGACGAGACGGTTGGTGAATTTCGGCAACCTCTGACAATTGACGATTATTGTTGACCGTGCGGTGGAGTCCGATATGAGAGCACAAGAAAACGTTCGTCTCTGGCTCGCGCACCTCGCTGGCGAATTCGGCCACCGCGACGTTGAGGAGTCACTGGCCACGATGGCCGACGACGCGACAGTGCGCCACGTCCCGACGGGGTCCGGCGGTGCTGGCAAAAACGCGTTGCGCCCTTACTATCGAGACGAGTTTATCCCTTCAATCCCCCAGGACTGGACGCATACGCTCACGAACAGGCTTGTGACCGAGCGCGGCATCGCAGAGGAAGCCCGGGTCCGCTTCCATCACTCCAAGCAGATGAATTGGTTTCTGCCTGGCATTCCACCCACCGGTAAGCTCATCGAAGTCGACATTGTGGTCTTCATCGACTTCCATGACGGGCTGATGGCGGCCGAGCGCATATATTGGGATCAAGCCGCGGTGTTGAAACAAATCGGAGAGAAATAGGGGAGAGGAGTGAGAAAAGAAAACAGCGTGGAGTCGTTTCTCACTTCTTCCTCTCTGGTTATTCCACTGCCCCTCAGCTGTGAAAGCGAAGCGCCCCGATAATCTCGTTGACCGAGCGTTTCCCGTTCTCACCTAAAAGATCGTCGAGTTCGCGATCGATGCGGCCGAGCGCGCCCGCGCCTTCTTTGATAAGGGCCGAACCCACCTGCACCGCCTTGGCGCCAGCCAGATGTGCAATGTACGCATCGCGGCCGCCATTGATTCCACCTACTGCCACAACATCGAGCTGACCGCCGCCGGCCTGAAAGAATGCGTGGACCTGCGATACCGTTCGCGAGACACCAGGAGCGATCCCAGTCCCCAGATCGATAGTGAGATCCTTGGCCAGGTCGTTCGCGCACACGGCAATCGCAACGCCGAGCCCGTTGAATACATCAGCAACGGCACCTGGTTCTAATGAGAGTTTTGGGGGAACTTTGACTGCCAGCACTGCCTGCACCTCGCGCCGAACCCGCCCTATTACATCCTGGAGCCGGTCGAGCGAAGCGAATGCACCAACTGAATTCTGCACGTAGTCATCGGCCAGGTTGAGTTCGAGGGCTTTTACGCCGGCACGATCCAGGATTTTGGCGACGTTGACCAGTTCGCTGTCATTGTCACCGACGACGCTGCCGAAAACCGTCTTGCCCCGTTCGGTTAGTTCGCGAGCCAAGGCCGCGAAGTGCTCGACCCCGCGATTCTTGAGGTTATCGGGCGCCTCCAGCCCGGCCACGTTACACGACTTAAACAGAATCGCTCCGCCATGGCGCGCGCTGAGTTCGTAGATCTCGCCTTTTTCCGCCGAATGCGGTCCTGACGCATTCATCACCGGCGAAGCGAGTTCGATGCCACCGAGTCGAATTGATGTTCGTTCCATATCTTTTCCTCTAGTGCGTAGGCCGCGCGATCGGCAAGTCCTCTGTGCGCACTGCAAGTTGTCGCACTCTGCAACCCGTCTCCAGTAGGGGTAAGGGGTGCCCGATTTAAAGTGTGCTATCTCACATTCAGGGCGAAGCTCAAAGATTCACGAAACGCGCAACTCGGCCTCGACGAAATCCTTGTGCTCGTTATCCCAGAGGAAAACCGCGGCATTAGCGAATTTGCCTCCCCGCAACGAAATTACGATATAAGCGGTTTCAGGATAATCAGGCTCGGCAGGATCAAACGAACATGCCTGGGCGCGGTCAGTAGCGGAGAAATACGCTTCGTGGTCCGGGTGTGAATGGTAAACCGCCTTCAGCTTCAACTTGTTCCGGTCGATTTCCTGGAGCACCGCGAGTTGCTCCCTGGCGTCCATCAGGTAGGCTGTGCGCGCGTCGCGCGGAAACCGGGCGGGTTCGGCGGCGTGCTTCTCATTTTGAATATTGCGGATGGGACGCGCCTCGTCCGAGGCATCGCCAATGACGAATCCGCAGCATTCGAACGGAAACTCGCGTTCCGCTTGGGCAGTCATGGTCTCGAAAGCTCCCCGGCTAATCACCACGGTCTGCATAGGATAGCCCTACGTGGGAAGCGAGGACGATTCTCCGGTAAGAGAACAAAAGGAGAGCCCGGCGTCCTATTTGCCTGTAAATTTTGGAGCGCGTTTTTCCAGGAACGCTTTGACCCCCTCTTTAAAATCCTGTGAGCGCAGCATCACCCCGGCGCTTTCCCCCTCATCGCGCAGCGCGGTGGCGAGGTCAGTGTAAAGATGCTGGTAGAGAAAACGCTTGACGTAGGAGATTCCCAGTGGCGAGCATTGGGTAGCGAGGTCAGCAGCGAGCGCTCGCGCCGCGGGCATCAGTTCGCCGTCAGCAACCACCCGGCTCACCAGGCCCATTCGCAGCGCTTCCTGCCCATCGATCAAGCGCCCGGTCAAGGCAAGATCGACTGCGTTGGCAAGACCAACAATTCGCGGCAGGAGCCATGAGCTGCCGAATTCGATGGCCAGCCCGCGGCGAGGAAAGATAAGACCCATGCGGGCCCGCTCCGACGCGATTCGAATGTCGCAGTAGAGTGCGTTGGCGAATCCCATCCCCACCGCGGGCCCGTTGATCGCGGCGACGATGGGCTTCTTGAGTGAGAGCATGAAAGCGAACCTGCCCATGCCATCGGCTTCAATCTGAGTCTGTGGTGCCGATTGTCCGGCTGTGGCGGGCTGTTCAGCTCCTTGGGCCAGGCGATTGAGGCCACCCATGTCAGCGCCGGAGCAATAGGCCCTGCCAGCGCCCGTTATGATGATCGCGCCGATATCGAGGTCATTTTCCGCGTCGTCGATGGCTTGACGAAGTTCCTCGAACATCCGTGGTGTCCAGGCATTCATTTTTTCAGGTCGGTTGTAGGTGATGGTCGCGATTCGCTCTGACTTTTGGTAGGTGGTGTCCTTGAAATCCATAAGTTCCTCCGACGCACGGCTCGCCAAGTTATCAAAGCACGTCTGCGTGCCGATTTCTAATCTTGAGCTGCGGCGAGTCCGTTTGCAAAATCGCGTTGTACGTGTCCATAAAGCCACGGAATCGCAACAATTCCAGGGAGGTTAGCGTCAATGCCAGGCATCGTCGAAGGCAAAGTTGTGCTGGTGACCGGCGGCGGGTCCGGGATCGGCCGCGCCACTGCCGTAAAGCTTGCGCAGGAAGGCGCCAAAGTCATGATCGCCGACTATGTTCAGGAGGGCGGCGAACGCACCGTGAAAATGATCAAGGATGGTGGCGGCACCGCCAGTTTTGTTCAAGCCGACGTGTCGATAACCCCGCAGGTCGAAGCGATGGTGGCCAAAACGGTGGAGGTCTACGGCCGTATCGATGGGGCCTTCAACAATGCCGGCATCGAAGGCGTCGGGCGCGGTGGCGACACCGTCAAATGCAGTGAAGAAAACTTCGATCGTACGATCGCGATTAATCTCAAGGGCGTCTGGCTCTGTATGAAGTACGAGATTCCGCAAATGCTAAAGAGAGGAGGCGGTTCTATCGTCAATACTGCTTCGGCGGTGGGGCTGGTAGGGATGGCAGGGGGTCCTGCGTACACCGCGGCCAAGCACGGAGTCGTCGGACTTACGCGGACTGCTGCGCTGGAATATGCGACCAAGAATATTCGTGTGAATTGCGTCTGTCCTGGTGCTATCCGAACCCCAATGCTTGAGCGGATCATCGATAGCGGCTATGTCAGCGAGCAGGATTACATTGCCGGTGAGCCGGTGGCCCGAATGGGTAAGCCCGAGGAAATTGCCGACGGCGTGCTCTGGCTGCTATCTGATGCGGCCTCGTTCGTGACCGGTCATCCGATGGCCATCGACGGCGGCTGGGTCGCCCGCTGAACGGAGGAAAACGAGTGGCAGGAGCGACGAATGAGAGAAGAAAGATATCCCTCCCTTCTGACCAGGGGAGGTTAGATGGGCTCGTCTGGTTTCTTTCGTGTAGTCGTCGGTTAAAAGAGAGGAGGTTCCTAATATGCCAGGACTCGTTCAGGGTAAAATCGTGCTGGTTACCGGCGGTGGCTCAGGTATTGGCCGCGCCACTGCGCTAAAGCTCGCGCAGGAAGGCGCCAAGGTCATGATCGCTGATTATGTTCAGGAGGGCGCCGAGCGCACCGTAAAAATGATCAAGGATGGTGGCGGCACTGCCAGTTTCGTTCAAGCCGACGTGTCGATAACCCCGCAGGTCGAAGCGATGGTGGCCAAAACGGTGGAGGTCTACGGCCGTCTCGATGGGGCCTTCAACAATGCCGGCATCGAAGGCCGGATGGCGACCACGGTCGAAACCAGCGAAGAAAACTTCGACCGCACGATAGCGATCAATCTCAAGGGCGTCTGGCTCTGCATGAAGTACGAAATTCCACAGATGCTCAAGCAGGGTGGCGGTTCGATCGTCAACACTGCATCTGTCGCCGGGCTGGTCGGCTTTGAACGGCTGCCGGCTTATAACGCCTCCAAGCACGGCGTTGTGGGTTTGACGCGTACTGCGGCGCTCGAATACGCCGCGAAGAACATTCGCGTGAATTGCGTCTGCCCGGGTGTAATCCGCACGCCGATGGTCGAGCGGATAATCGATACCGGTGGCTTCACCGAACAGGAGCTTAACGCCGGTGAGCCGGTTGGGCGGATGGGCCAACCCGAGGAAATCGCGCAAGGCGTGGTGTGGCTGTTGTCCGATTCAGCTTCGTTCGTCACCGGTCATCCAATGACCATCGACGGCGGCTGGGTGGCCAGATAATCAGGGTCGGCCAAGGGCTGCTGTTAGTAGGACGGGCGTCCCTGCCCGTCGAGACGCGCGTCCGCGCGCCACCTCTGATTCTTAATCTGATGAGATCGGTGTTGCAGCACGTTTCCAATCGGGTGGTGGCGCGAGCGAAGACGCTCGCGCATCTTCCCATTCGTCGCCGCGTGGCTCCTCAGGGCAGGCTATCGGCATGGAGGCCTGTCCTACTGTTTTTCGAGCAACACGATCGCTGCGGCGGCCATGCCTTCGCCTCGGCCCATCGCACCCAGGCCTTCAGGATTCGAGGCCTTCACGTTCAGACGTGATGGCTCGATGCGGATCACCGCCGCTAATCTCGCCCGCATCTCTGCCAGGTATGGGGCAAGCTTTGGCTCTTGCGCGAAAATGGTGATATCGGCGTTGGTCATTCGCCAGTTCAACGCCGCCGCGCGGAACCAAACCACCGATAACAACCTGATACTGTCAGCGTATCTATAGCGTTCATCGGTATCCGGGAATTGGCGTCCAAGGTCGCCCTCGCCCAAGGCTCCGAGGATGGCGTTGGCGAGCGCATGTGCGGCTACGTCGGCATCCGAATGACCTTGCAGTCCGTGAGAATACGGGATTTGGACTCCGCCAAGCACCAAGCGGCGCCCCTCGACCAACGGATGGAAATCGAAGCCTTGTCCGATCCGAAAGATCATCTAGTTAAAAGAGAATGGGCAACGTTGACAATGGCCGATGGCGCATCCAAGCTTTTGATTATATGCCGAAGTTTTGGAAATGGCCGCGGTTCTGGATCGCTTTGATACTCATCTTGTGGCTCGGATACGTGCTAAGCAGGAATCTGGAATCGACTGTAACGCTCAAGGTGGTACCGTGGTTGATCCATCCAGTGGTGCGGCTCTCGTGGATTATATTCGGCTCCGGACTGTTAGGTGCTGTCCTGACCCTGCTGATTCAGTTTGAGATGCGCAGGCGTTCCTCGAAGTACGCCTCCGCGTCGGCCGCGGCGGCCGCATCCAGCAGCAATACCGCGGCCTGACTGCCCGCCCTCAATACGCGGTCACTGGCGGGGCCAATCAGAAGGCCATGAGCACGGGATAACGAACTCAGCACGCCGGAACCCTGATTTCCCGTAGGCGTCGCATAGACCTCGCCGTTGCGCCGGGCAAGTGTAACGCGCACGAATTCAGTCAGATTGTTGGCTTTCTGAACATCGTCGGCGCATCGAGCCACAATCCGGGGTAAGCCCAAGTCCCTCCGGTTGGTCATTCGGCGCAAGGCAGGACGCACGTAAAGATAGAAACAAACCATCGTCGAGACCGGATTGCCGGGTAAACCAAAAATTGGTCTGCCGCCGATCGTGCCGAATTTCAATGGGCGCCCAGGTCGTTGCGCCACTCCGTGAAATAGTTGCCGCAAACCCAGTTCGTCGAGCACCACCTTCACGTGATCGAATTGGCCCACTGAGACTCCGCCGGTGGTCAGCACCACGTCAAAGGCCAATGCCTCGGCCAGGCGCGCGCGCACTTCCTCGGGACGGTCGCGTGCGACCTTCAGCATAATCGGCTCGCCGCCGCTCTCGCGAATAGCCGCCGCGAGCGCATAGGCACTGGAGTTGATTACCTGCGCCCCAGTGGGAATCGTGTCGACGTCGACCAACTCGTCGCCTGTGGCGACGATCGCGACGCGGGGCCGCCGGCATACGTCCACCATCGAACGGTTGAGCGACGCCAGCATGCCCAAGTCAGAGGCACTGAGGGTCTTGCCGGGCGAGATCACGAGTTCACCGCTCTTCAAGTCTTCGCCGCGTGGACGCACGAACGCGCCTTTCTCGGCCGCAGCCAAAATTTCCACTTCAGCGTCGGTTCCACGGGTGCGCTCGACTGGAACGATTGCATCAGCGCCGTCGGCGAGCGGCGCGCCAGTCATCGTGCGCACCGCCTGTCCGGCCGCGACCCGCGTCGAAGGCACGACGCCGGCTCCCACGGTCTCCAGCACCTTTAGCCTGATCGGATTTGATTCGCTTGCGGCCTCGATATCGGCTGCTCTGACCGCATAGCCGTCCATTGCCGAGTTGTCGAATCCCGGTATATCGCGTGGTGAACGGATTTCTTCCGCGAGCACGCGTCCCAAGGCATTGACAATCGAGGCACGTTCCACTCCGAGGGGCGCGACGTTGTCGAGCACGATCCTGAGGGCTTCGTCGACACTGATCATGGCGAGTCCATACACGACTTGAGCGAAACAGAGTTACAAGTAACCGCGGCGCTCACCCCGAGCCCCGAAAATGCATCGGTCGACAATTTACTGAACCAGACCGGGAGCCGGGAAATGGCGGCTAAATTCGTAGACTTCGCCGGCCACGCGCGCAATCACTCCTTCGTCATCAATATTTGCGACAACTGTATCAAGCCAGGCGCCAATCTGTCGCATCTCGGGCTCCTTCATCCCGCGCGAAGTGACAGCCGGGGTGCCGAGGCGAATTCCGCTTGGACTGAACGGCTTTCGTGGGTCAAACGGGACCGTATTGTAATTACAGACGATGCCGGCACGGTCGAGGGCTTGTGCGGCATTCTTACCAATCACCTTCTTGTTAGTCAGATCGACCACGATCAAATGATTGTCAGTACCCCCCGAAACGAGCTGAAAGTCCCGCGCGAGAAGCTCATCGGCCAATGCCTTCGCATTGCGCACGACTTGGCGGCCGTAGTCTTTGAATTCAACAGTCGCAGCCTCTTTCAATGCGACCCCGATAGCGGCGGTCGTGTGATTGTGTGGCCCACCCTGAAGACCAGGGAAAACCGCCTTATCGATCTGTGCGGCTAGTTCCTTGCGGCACAGAATCATTGCACCACGCGGGCCGCGCAGAGTCTTATGCGTGGTCGTCATCACGACGTCCGCGTAGGGCACAGGGTCAGGATGGACACCGGCGACTACCAAGCCCGCGATATGCGAGATGTCGGCGAGGAGATAAGCTCCGACTTCCTGTGCGATTTCGCTGAAGATCTTGAAATCAAACTGTCGCGGATAAGCGGTCGCGCCCGTCACAATCATCTTCGGCTGTTCAGCGCGGGCAAGCTTGCGAACCGCATCGTAGTCGATCCGGTGCGACTCACGGTCAACAGTGTAACGAATCGGGCGCCAGAAACTGCCGCTAACGCTGACAGTCCAGCCATGGGTCAAATGTCCGCCATGCGGCAGGGCCAAACCCATCAGCCCTTCCCCGGGCTTCAGCAATGCAAAATATACCGCAAGATTGGCCGGCGAGCCCGAGTAGGGCTGGACGTTTGCATGCTCGGCGCCGAATAGGCTCTTTGCACGATTGGTGACCAGAGTCTCGATTTGATCAATATACCGCTGGCCTTCGTAGTAGCGCCGTCCGGCATAGCCTTCCGAATATTTGTTGGCGAGCACAGAACCGGTTGCCTCCAGAACCGCCTTGGAGACGTAGTTTTCCGACGGAATAAGGCGGACCGATTCAATCTGATAGGTCTCTTCCTGCTTGATCAGCCGATAAATCTCGGGATCGATCCGCTCAAGTTCGTCCACGCAGTGCTCCTAGATAACTGTTAGTTAAAACGTAACGCCACCCAACTGACACTCTTTAATGCAAATCGGGTGGGGTCACTTTCGCGATCCATTGCCGGTAATTCCCGTCATATCCGACCGCATTTTGCCGGACACGAACGCGTTGGATAATCCCCTTCTCTTCCTCGGGCTGCAGCATTGGACGCGCCACTATGTTTAGTGCAATTTGTTCACCTTCGCGGTGCGCGACTTGGCGAGCACCATCGGCCAGCGACGCCCGGCTCCCGTCATCGGCCACTCCCAGGTAGGCTTCAGCCACATGCGTTCCGACGGCGGTGCCGCTTTCGAGTGAATCTTTGATGTTGCCTTTGCCTGTGAGTACGTTGCCCGCCGCATAAACCGCCGTGCGGCCTTCCATCAAAAGCCCCAATGCTTCATCCGCATACTGATACACCTCGCCCCGTTGCGGGATACCAGGAACACGTTCCGGGATACTGCCGATCGAACTTACAGTTAATGGACCATGCACCGGCTCCTCGGTTTCAGAAATCGTTCGCACTCGCCCATCATTGACCTCAGTTCGGCTCATTTGAACCCCAACCAGGCGCGCATCGTTCACGATCAGCCCAGTGGGGACGCGCCGCTCTTCGAAATCGAACAGATATTTTCGGCGCGCCTTGTCGAGAATCTTGATGCGCGCCTGGCGCATCGCCTCGGCCCGCTTTGGGAGCGCATCAGGCGGAACATCCGAGAGCGGCATGTCCAGCACCCGGCGACGGTAGAAAAGCTTACAGGGGGCAATATCCAATTGCTGCCAGTTGAGCTGATAGCTTTTCAGTACCGGTTCGATTCCTTCGCGCTCAAGCCGTACCATATCCTCGGCGATACCTTGGGCGCGTAGTGCCCCAAGGGTAGTCTCAATTTGTAACACTTTGACCACGTCGATCGAGGCGAGGCCGCCGCCCACCACGATTGCTCCTGGGCTGGGGACGTAGCGCGGCCCAGTGTAGGCTTTTTCCGGATAATGGTTGAACCAGTAAATCAGCGGATTCTGGTAAATGAGGCCCCGATCTACGAATTCGTCAGCGCCCTCGACCGGGAAGGGACGGTCACGCCATGCGCCGTGAGTCAGGACAATCGCACTCAATCCCCATCCGGTACGGAGTTCGTCGAACGAGATGTCTCGACTCATTTTAGTCAGTGGCAAGTACTCGATACACGGATGATCGAGGCGTCTATTGATTTCCTCGTACTCGTCTTTACGTTGCTTGACATGCCATCGCGGCAGTCCATCTTCGATTTTGCCGTATGGGCGTGCGTTTTGCTCAATCACGATAACTCGAACGCCGCGAAGAGTCAGAATCCGCGCTATCTCCGAGCCTGCCGTTGCGGCTCCGACCACTGCGACGACGTATCGGTTGGCAATCTCACTCATGCTGATATCTCGTGGTGCGGGTTTCCTTAAATGCAGCTCGACGCTGGATAGTGCTTTTGCTGGCCCGACGTGGCTTCGATAGCTGCGTAGTTGTGACTTTTACAGGAGAACTAAAGGGAAGCAGCCAGCTTTGGGCAGGGTGTTGATCATGTTGTCTCCTGGATGAGAAAACTTGCTGTTACTCAACACCCTGCCAGAGTACTTGCGTTCTGCAAATTGCTCATGGTTTCTTGGTGTTTCGGTGAGCATGCGGCGGAACTCTTTGTTATCCTGGCTATTTTCGGCTGTTGTGTGCATCTTGTCAGCCGGCGCTGGATGCTACGTCAGCTACAAACATTACACCGAACATTATGCGGCTGCTGATACAGCTCTGGGCGAGGAACATCTGGTCGGTTACCCGGTTGGCGACGCCTTACAGTTGACGGAGGATGCGTTACGCGGTGACGGTATTCTGTTCGAGGTGCTACCTGACAATTCTATCGTTACGAACTGGCGGCCGGCCGATTTCAACACGCCGACCCCATGGTTCCGGTTGATAATCGCTCAAACACCCCGCTATCGCTACGAAATTCAGGCTGTTCCCGAAACCGCCCATCGCAGCAAGATCATCGTCAACGTCCGCACTGAAGGTATACCGGACGAGCAGCTAGGAAGCTATAAAGCTAGCAATCGCTTCGCATTGTTCAAAGAAATCGACGAGCTGGCCTCGCGGTTTCCGCCAAAATCCGAAGTGCCAACCTCAGGCGGCGTTAATTTTACCTTGTTGCCCAATGAGGATCTTAAGGCACTTGCGCGGCGCGTCACCGGCAGCCCCGACAATTGGCATCAAATCGCTGAGGATAATGGCCTTAAATCGGACACAGACGTTGCCCCGTTCGAAAGTATCTGGGTTCGCAACAGTCTGTTGAAGCCGCGGCCAGCCCCTTGAGCGGGGGCTCGACCGGGCACCCCTTACCGTCGGACATGCTCGCGGAATCAACGGTCAGTTACGAGCTTAATTTAATGGTGCTCGAATCGTCGTACTCTGGGCATAAGCCTGAAGGACTTACCGCTGCTACCACTGCGAGGAACTGTTCGAAAGTCATGTGGAGATTCAAGAAACCACCCTGGCAGAACACCCAGCCGTAGTAATCGAGGATCTCATCAGGGATCATCACCGGTAAACGTGGCAAAGTCGTAACCAAGGGAAACCGCCGGGGCTCGTTGAGGTGCCGCGCGGAGCCATTCGTAGGAGCGGTCGCATCAATCCTGTCGGCGTCAGTTGAATCCCTCAACGGCACTACCTTGGTTCTGGAGCTTCGAGCCATAAAGTGGGCGGCGCCTCCCTGATTAGCTTCGCCGGAAAGAACCAGACCAGACTCTCACACAATGTGACCCATTTTAAATCTTATTGACGTTGCTTGCTTCTGCCAAGCTCTTCCACCACGATCTATCGAGTTCACTCTCAGAGAAACGGTATCACGCCCGGGGATGGCTGGCGATACCCAAATTTCAAAGCGATTAGGTCTCTTAAGACCTATAAAGCATACGTGCCTGCATTATTCTGCTTTTTCAATCAAACGGTGCGGTATTTTAAGCTGGGAAAGGGTTTACCCGTTCTTTCTTAGGCTCGGTGATCGATATTCACGACAATGGTTCAAGAACTGCAAGCATTTGTTTTAGGGACGGTTCAGGGCTTGACTGAGTTCCTGCCAGTATCAAGTTCTGCCCATTTGGTGCTGGTACCGTGGTTACTAAACTGGCATGACCAAGGGTTGGCCTTCGACGTGGCACTCCATCTTGGAACGCTGCTGGCGCTCTTGATCTACTATTGGCGCCATTGGCTTGCGATGGCTGCTTCGCTCATGAACGGAGACCGGCCGAAACGGCGCCTACTGTTGCTACTGGTGACCGCCTCCATTCCAGGGGCGATTATAGGACTGTTATTTGAAAAACAGGCTGAGACTGTTTTTCGCTCCCCTTTGCTGATCGCAGCGGCATTGGCGCTCTTAGGGCTAGCCTTGTGGTTTTTCGACAAATTCGAACCGCAAAGGCGCTCGATGGACGAAATTTCCTACCTTGACGCGCTGCTAATAGGATTGAGCCAGGCGTTCGCAATCGTTCCGGGCGTCTCGCGTTCGGGTTCCACCATAACGATGGGGCGGATCGTACGTCTGAGACGCGAAGATGCTGCGAATTTCTCGTTCCTAATGGCCACGCCCATAATTGCCGGCGCCGGTTTGGTCGAAGCCCGGCAGCTCGTGGCTAACGGCATCGCGCGCGATATCTGGATTGGCTTCGCTTCGGCGGCGGTGTTCGGTTTAGTTGCAATAACCGCATTGATTCGATTCGTGCGCACGCGGAGCTATGAGGCGTTTGTCTGGTATCGAATTGTTTTTGCACTTTTCGTAATAGGGATATTCTTTCACCGCTCCTGAGCGGCGTTCATGGACCACGGCGGGACGCAGATTTCCCCATCCCGCCGCTCCTTCCCGCACCTGCTACCGAAGCCGGCTCTGTGGCGTAGGTCCCAAACGAAGAACGACGACTGTTAAGGTTTGGGCACGGGCGTGCGCCCACCGTCGCTATAGCTGTAGACTTCGCCCTTCATTTCGTCGCGGCATTTCTGATGCGAGCCATCACAGTAAGGCTTGTTTTTTGACAGTCCGCATCCGCATACCCATACTGGGAGTTCGGTTCCCTCTGGAATCTCATAGGGACCCATTTCCTCGTGTCTGACTAATCGGGCCATGGTTGACTCTCCGTAATTTGCGGCGCAAGGGGCGATACCTTGCGCTCTGTTCGCCGCAATCAAAGATCAGCATCCCAGGGCAAGTCAACCGTCCAACACCTTGCGGCAAAAAGAGGGGCGTCTATTCGTAGCTTGCCGGTGCAGGGACGACATTGCGCCGCGCATCTGAGCCAACCACCAAAGCCAGTATTCCCATAACGGCGAAGGCTATGCCGGTGAGTTCGCGGGCCCCTGGACGCTCGCCGAGAAAGATAATCGCGAAAACCAACGCAGCGATGGGTACGGCCGGAATGACCAGGGCCGTGGTCCACGCCAGCGACAGCCGGCTTATGGCGCCGTACCAGGTGAATGATCCCATGAAATAGACAAAAGCGCCGGTAAAAATGACCGGCACCACAATTTCAGGAGCAGCCAGCGCGGCGACTGAGCCGTGGTCGAGGCCAAGCAGAATCGTAAGCAGGACGATTGCAGCAAACAAATAGCGAGCGCCCGTTATGACGCGTGGCGTCAGCGGTGGCATTACGGTGAGCGACAACACATGCGAGCTTTGCCAGCATAGCGGCGTGATCAGAATCAACAAAGCATCAGGGAACGGACTGAACGCGTGGCCCGTGCCGAACACATAACCGATTGCAGCCAGAATCGCCGCGGTCGCGAGCAACTGATGTCCGGATGGCCGCTCCCTCACAAATACGGTCGCCAGGATAAGCGAATAGACCGGCTCACTTTCGAGCAGGAGTACTCCTGCAACTGCATCAATTTTTCTCAGCCCGTAAATCAACGCCAACGCGGTGGCGACCGTCCCGGTCATCGAAATCGCGAACAAACGCGGCAGATAACGGCGGTCAAACAGCAAACCTATCTCACCGGTACAGGCGAGCATCGTCGAGGCGCATCCAGCCGCAACAATCACAGAGGAAGCGCAAAACAATAGCGGATCGATCCTGAGCGCCGCGTAGCGGGTGATTACTGGTTGCAGCGCGCTGATCGCCACATTGCTGAAGGCAAAGAGGATTCCGGCAACAACTGCACTTTGCGGCTGACGGGACGGCGGCGCGATTGAGGCGGGCATCCGATTCCTCTGCCTGGTAGGCTGCATCGGCGTTCAGGTGCCGCTATGTTAATTGCCTGCCCAACTGATGAAAATGAACCACCTTACAGGAACAGCCGAAAGCGGCTCGACGTGCGATGCTCTCTTGCGGCGTTCGAATGCTTCAACGCTGCACACCACTGACGCTGAGAATATCGCTGATTTCGCGGTGCGTCGGCACCCAGCGTTGTTCGAGCGCCTGGCGCCGCCACGAATCGCGCTGCCGCTGCTCTGCGGCTGTGGCGTGTTGCTGTTCCTTGTCAATCTCGGGGGTTATCCACTTTATACCAAAGGTGAAACCCGTGAGGCGGTAACAGTCTTCGATATCGTCCACGGTGGTGGCATCATCCTGCCGATGCGGGCCGGTGTCGAAGTGCCGTCCAAACCACTGATGATGCATTGGCTGGCCGCATTGGTATCGCTATTAGCAGGACAGGTTAATGAATGGACGGTGCGGCTGCCGTCTGCGGTTTTCGCTATTCTCGGATTAATCGTTTGCTATTGTTATGTGCGGCGCTTTTTCAATCAGCATTCGGCTCTAATCGCTGCGCTGCTGCTTGGCACCAGCTGCCAGTACTTGCAAGCCGGCGGTGCGCGCGTCGATATGACGCTGACCTTCTTTCTGGAGGTCGCCTTATTCCAGTTCCTCGCCATTGCCGAAGGACTGAGTAAGCGAACCGCGCCACTTTATCTGGCTATAGCAGGCGCTGTATTGACCAAGGGACCAGTTGGGTTGGCTCTTCCTGCATTGGTTGCAGTTATCTGGATCGCGTTGAGTCGGCGGTTGGATATAGTGCGCTCGCTCAAGCTCGGTCGTGGCGCTCTAATCATCGGGGCAATCGCCGGGGGATGGTACCTCGCGGCGACTGTCAGCGGCGGGAATGTGTTCATCCACAAGCAGGTGCTTGCTGAAAACATCTACCGGTTATTCACGCGACCGGGCTTCAACGAGGGCCATGCGCATCCGTTTTACTATGTCGAGGCTGCGCTCATGGCCGGCTTTATGCCGTGGTCGCCAATCGCAGCGCTCGCCGCGCTGCGATATTGGAAGCAGCCGTATAAGGTCGGTGCGCGCTTCAGCTATATGCTGGTGTGGTTCCTGGTGATTCTGGTTTTTTACAATCTTCCGCACAGCAAGCGCGGTGTTTATCTCCTCGCGCTCTACCCGGCGCTAAGCACGATGGTCGCGGTGGTCCTGGCGCGAGCTTCCGAACTCTCATCGCCGGCGTTTGAGCGCTGGGTCAAGGTGATAGCCCGAGCCGCCGGCGCATTTTTCCTGGCATCCGGCATTTCGGCCTTTATTGGCTGTGTAATGCTCTTTGACTCGCCGGCCACGCTGAGCTGGATACTGGCCAAATTCGATATTCTCGTATCGGAATTGCCCATGGTGCTCCGTTTCGCCGCGAGCGAGCATTGGTTAGCCATCGTCCTTATCCCGCTTACAACGATTGTGGTAGGCGCCTGGATGCTAGGTTCACGCCCTTCGATTGAGCGGATTATTGCAGGAATCGCAGCCGGAACAGTCGCAATCACGCTGGCGGTTAATCTAGTGATCGAGCCTGCAATCGCCGACACGCTGTCACCCAAAAGATTTGCCACGCAGTCGCGGGAACTGGCGGGCTCGCGGACCATTTACTACTTCGGTGGCCTCGATTATGGATTCATTTTCTACAGCGCGCATAACGTCAAATTCGTTTCAGTAGATGATCCTCAGGAATTGATCGTTGGATCGGAAGAACAATGGCCCCTGATGCCGGCAAGCTTCCGTGGCCATTACCGCGTGGTGTTGCGCAGCAATCCAACTGAATTGGACGGGAGCGGCCGCCTGCTGCTACTCAGCCGGAGTGACCAATCACCTTGACTGGTTACTTCCCGGCGCATCTTCTCCCCACCGTCGCTCGTGAGTGTTGTTTTTCGAAATCCTGGTCTGCATCTCCTCCGGGGCGGCGCCGCAGCAAATAGAGTGCGGCAGCGATTGCGAGTATTGCGCCCGCATTGGCGCCAAGATCGAGCATGGCTCTTTGGAATCTGGCGGGGGCGATGTTTTCACCCGCCACACTCATTTGCGCGCCGATAGCCAGGATGCGCCGGGTGGCGGAGATCGCCGCGATGAACAGGAACGGCTGAAGCGACGACCCGCGTTCCTGGAGGTAAGACAGGACGGTCCGCAGTACCTCCATGATAATCATGACCAGTAATAGGTCATTGACCAGGGCGACAACGGCCAGTCCGAACCCACTGTTGTGTAGGTTAGCGGGAAAGGCGATAACGCTGTACCCGAGCATTCCAAGCGCCGCCACAAAAAACACCACACCAACCATCGCATAAACCACCGCGTCAGCGGCCTCCAACATCGGGACGACAGTTTGGTGTACATGCCGCGCCGCGGCGGGCTGCGCTTGATCGGAGGCTGTTTTCATTGTGTCTACCATACCGCAACACCAACAGGATGTGGAAAAAAGTTCAATGGATGACTACTCAGTAATGGTAGCATGAGTAGACACATCACAAAACACGATTGCTATATCCATGGGGTCTCCACAACCTTTTCCAACGGTGCCAAACGAGAGCCGAGGCAGGATGGAACTATGATGCCCGGAGCCGGTCGAACTGTGACGATTCTGCCAAGTGCTTATTAGGCCACCCTCCAAATTGCAACTCAGCTCCCATTAATCAATCGCTTGATTGTATTTGTGAGTTATAGTACCAACCGGACGCTACGTTAAGTACACAAGCCGGTTGCTATGGGTCAGTCAGCCTGCCACCACCTGACGTGACCATCGCAAAGCGCTGCGGACTTGTAGCGGGTTGGAGAGTAAATCCAATGAGTAGATTGGTTGCTGTAATCTTTAATACTGTGAGCCTAACGGGCCGTTGGTTAATGGGGGACAGACGCAGAATGTTTGGCAGGCTGTTGAGAAATCACAGCCTGCTCCCCCTCTCTTATCTCGCTCGCATAGGAGCGGGAGAGAAGGTTGAGGAAGGAAGCCATCTTTCATGCAGGGTGTTGAGACCTGTTAAGATGGAAGGGCATCTAACGCACCTTTCTCAACACCCCGCTACGGTTGCTCTACCTTTTTTTGCGGTGGCCATACTATGCGCGGCGTTTGCCGGATGTACCGATGCCTCGATCACTCGCGCCAACCATGAAACCGCCTCTGGTAATTACGCTGCCGCCCATGAGTACTTTGCCATTGAGGCAACGAAATCAGCGCAACTCTCCCCGCGTGAACGGCGGCAGGTGATGGACGGGTTATGCCTTACTGAGTACCAAATGGGTGCCCCCACTTATCCGCTGATCCGTCAACTTCATACTTGTGCCGCGGCGCTCAATGAGCCGGGTAGTGAAAGTGGTCGGACGTTTGCGAATGTGGCTCGCAAAGAGCGCGAGAGCTTAGCGAAAACGATCAATTCAGAACTGGCGCAACAGGATATCGCCCGGGCCGACGATGCGATTCTTCGCTACCGCGCGACAGCCGGGAGCAATCCCGAATTAGCTGGCGGTTGGACCCGCCAGCTTTGGACCATCGTCAATCGGGAAGCCGCTCCCGCCAACGTCTCGCTCACACCTACGATCGGGCAACTGTCACGTCAATTTCGGCACCAACAGAAAATGAACGATCACCAATTCCGCCGTTGGATCGAAGAAAGCATGACGGTTGGAGGCAGCCTGATGGTGTCGAACGTTGAAATCGGCAAGCACACGGTCGATCTGTGGCTGGGCGCCGATCAACTGGCGAATGCTGCTTTGAATCTCGATCGCTTCGCACGCGTCAATGACGGCCTGGTTGCGCGATGTCATTGCGACGGACGGACCAAGGTGGCACTCCAAGACAGTGGATTACCCGCTTACCTGGTGCGTCTAGATACGGCAAGCCATCAGTCTGAAGTTCTCATTCTCGACCAGCCCTGAATCGGTATTTTTCTGCAAAAAATCACCGCGAAACTTGATTACAAGCCACAAAGGGAACGGTGTAGAATCGCGCTCATGGGACTGACTACGCTCAAAATGGAGGTAGCTAACCCGGCCCGGCCAGCGAAAACTGCGGAGTTGGAACTCCTGATCGATACGGGAGCCATTTATTCAGTTGTACCAGCGAAGGTGCTCCGGCTGGGAATTCGGCCAAGGGCTACAGAGGAGTTCAGGTTGGCGAACGGCAGCAGGATTCGACGCCGCAAGGGCGGAGCCATGTTCAAGTACGCCGCTAAAGTGGGTATAGCGGACGTTATTTTCGGCGAGCCGGGCGATGCTCAACTAGTTGGAGCGCTTACGCTCGAAGCTCTCGGCCTCGTCTTAGACCCTCTGCGGCGCGAACTGAAAAGTCTGCCGATGATTCTCGGCTGGTGGCCGCCGGACGAAGAACGGCGCACCTCAAGCCCTCGCCGACAACGGTAGTTAGTTCTAACCTCGCCCAGAGCCGCGCCCTCCTGTTTTCCTCGCCGAGGAAGAAGAAGGCGGCCCTGACGATCATTTGATCATTTGCGGCTGAATGGGCGATCGCGCTCGGTCAGAGCGGCCTTGAGGCCCTTCTCGCGGCTTGCCTTCATCCAGTTTTTCACTGTTTCGGTTTGATGCGCGATACAGTCGAGGTCGGCCGACGACTGCTCCAAGGCGCGGAAGCCAAGCACGTCGAGATAGCGATTCACCGCCGATTTGTGCAGTGTGAGCAGATCGAGCGGGACGATTGCCACTCGCCGCGCGTAGTCAAGGGTCTCAGCTTCCAGCTTCTCCTTGGGAAAAATGCGGTTGATCAGGTGCCATTCCAAGGCTTCTTGCGCATTCATTAGGTCACCCGTGAAGAAATATTCCTTAGCTTTGCGCGGCCCCATCAGAATTGGCCACATCGAAAGCGTTGGCAGGATCCCAAGGGAGCGTCCGGCTGGATGGCCGAACTGTGCGTCTTCGCTGGCAAACACAATATCGCAATGGCCGGCCAACTCGGTGGCGCCCGCCAGGCAATAGCCATGGACCTGCGCGATGACTGGCTTCGGCAGCGACCACAAGCGTTGCCAGCGATCGACCATCTTTTGCAGACCGATGCGATCACCCGTCACCGTAAAGCCCGAACCCGCTTGCTGGGTCGGTTGCAGATCATAACCGGCGCAAAACGCGCGGCCGGCGCCTCGAATTATCAGCACACTAGCTGCCGGGTTGCCTTCGTATTCGTCGAGCGCGCCGTCGAGTTCACGCAACAGTTTCTGCGACATTGCATTGAGCTTTTCCGGGCGGTTCAAGGTTAGCCGGAATATCTTTTCCTCGGCTTGCTCGTAGACAATCGTTTCGTAATTAGCCATTTGTCATAGTCTCCTTCGCCGATCGGCGGTTCAGGATCCCTCCCAACCAAAAAAATCGCGAGCATAAACGAAGCGCCCAAGTCCCGCGTTCCGGGCTGCCGCGGCATCAGAAGCTTGATCGCCGACCATGGTCGACGCGTTTAGCTCGACGCCGTGAACCTCGGCCAGTTCCGTAATCATTCCCGCCTTGGGTTTGCGGCATGCGCAGCCATCGTGATCGTCATGAGGGCAGATCTGCCATGCCGTCAGGATGCCGCCAAGCGCCGCATCAAGCTTGGACAGCGCGGATTCGACCTGGGCCAGCGTAACCCGCCCGCGCTTAATTCCCGCCTGGTTGGTGACCACAAAGATTAAATGATCACGCATCGGCGCAAGTATCTCTTTAACTCGCGGCAGCAGTTCGATTTTGATCTCGCCGCCTGGAGTTAGCGGCAGCTGGCGACTTTCGTCCATGGCCACCAAAGTCCCTACAAGATCACAAAATAATGCCGCATTACCATTCGCACTCATCGATTACGCCTATCGCGAAGTTGCTTGCTGGCCGTGCCTTTAACCCAAGGACTAAGCGACACCGAAACCCGGGTCCTTTCCCAAAAGGATAGCACCAGCACGCGTGAACCACCCATCCGCCACGACAATGTGCTGTGTGAGGGTATGAATGTCGCGCAGGTGACGCTGGAGTGGCGACGAGTCATAGAGCGATGTTCCGCCGCCCGCGGCGTAGCAAGTGTCGACAACCGCCGCGGCAGCCGCAACCACCCATGCCCCTGTTGCGGCAGGTCGGATTCGGTCGGCAAAAGCAGGAATGCGGCCACCGTTAACCCCAGCCCAAAAGGACTCCGCTTCGCTCCTCAGCAAGGCGCGGGCGGCGCGGAGGCTGGTCTCACTGCGGGCGAGATTGTGCTGAAAGACGGGTGTGTCAGCCAGTGCTGCTTGGGCAAAAAGGCGGCGTTTCTGACTGCCGGCAAGGGCGATAATGTCGTCGATTGCATGTTGGGCGATGCCAAGGCCGACCGATGCCACATGCAAGGAAAACTGAGGGACTGCGGCAGCATAAAGCGGGCCGGCCACCGACGATACTCCGAAGAACGGTTCGAAGGTGTCTTCGTCCGAAACATGAATCCTCTCGACCGCAATGTCGTTGCTGCCGGTGCCCCGGAGACCTGAAACGAACCACGTATCGAGGATTTGTGCCTGCTCGGTGCGGAAAAGCACGAAGCGAGTCTCGGGGACGTCTGGGAGGGGGCCCAAACGCTGGTGACCATTCTCAGTAACCAGGCAGTTTCCTACAAGCCACTTGCTGTGTAGGCAGCCACTGGCGAAAGGCCAACGACCGGTGACTTCGAAACCGCCTGCGGTCACTTTGGCCTCACCGCGCGGCGTGAATGATCCTGCTGCCATGAGGTCAGGACTATCGGCGTAGAGCGCGTCGAAGCGCTTGCGCGGAAGCAAAGCTAGAAGCAACGCACCCTCAGCACCAATCATCACGGTCCAACCTGTGGACCCATCAGCCCGCGCAAGCGCTTCGAAGATCTCGAGGCTCGACGCCAAGTCGATTTCCAATCCGCCGTGGCTACGCGGAACGAACATGCGGAAGCATCCGGCATTAACCAGATCGGCTAGCAGATCAGGAGGCAATTCCCGGGCAGCTTCGATTTCCGCGCCACGCCTGCTGATGTCAGGGGCCATATCGCGAATTGCCGAGAGCAGCCTTTGTGCGTCGTTCATTATGTTACTGGTCCTCCACGGGGAGCCCTCTCGTCACTCAGCGCTCAGTGGGCTCCGGTCGGCTCACGCGGATGATTCATGATAGTCGCTCAACCGAGCGTTCAAGTGGCGAGGTTGAATTCGCCAGATCTAATTCCCAGAACGCCAATCCACATGATCGCGAACGTAGGCAAACACCTCGTCGAGAATTTCGACCCCTGCCTCCGCCTGACTTTGAGTAATCACCAGTGGTGGATTGATCCGGACACGGGGGAAATAACTCATCACCAGCAGTCCGCGCTTGAGCGCTTCCTTGAAGACGATTTCCATAACCTGGCGGCTCAGTTCGCGCCGGGTCGTATTTTCTCTTACCAAGTCGAGGCCTAGTAGCAGCCCCCGTCCGCGTACATCACCGACAAATTCGTATTTCTCCTTGAGCTGTAGCATCCGGCCGAGCAACATCGCGCCCACACTATGAGCATTCTCCACCAGCTTTTCCTGCCGAATCGTCTTGATAGTTTGTGCGAGCGCGACCGCTGCCAGCGGATTGCCGCCGTAACTCGATGATGATGCGCTCGGCTTGGCAAACGGCTCGGCATGACTAATCTGTTCGCCCATCAGAACCGCGGAAACCGGAAATCCGGCGCCCATGCCCTTGCCCACGGTTATGATATCCGCTTCGACCCCACTATGATCGATGCCCCACATCCGCCCTGTGCGGCCGAACCCGCTTATCATCTCGTCCGCGATCAGCATCGCGTCGAACTCCCGTGCGACCGATTTGACCGCTGGCAACCAATCGTCTGGAGGAATCACATTGCCGGCCGTGCCTTGCATCGGCTCCGCCACAATCGCGGCGATCGCACCGGCCGATGAATTCCGGATCTGCTGGCGGGCGAAATCCACGCAATACAGCCCGCACGAGGGATGCTTAAGCTTAAACGGGCAACGGTAGCAATCTGCATAAGGTACGAGGTATTGGCCACCCGTTAATGGTCCACAGCCATGTTTCGACTCGTCGCCGATAAGGCCCATCACGCCGGCTGTCTTTCCGTGAAAGCCGCCCCAGAAACCCACTACCTCGTGTTTTTTGGTAACCGAGCGCGCCAGCCGCAGCGCTGCCTCGACGGCTTCGGCCCCGCCACTATAGAGATGGGCGCGTGTAAGATTGGGAGGCGCGACCTCGGTCAGTAGCCGGAAAGCTTCGGCACGCTCAGCGGTCGCGAAGGTGCCAACCATCAATCGCCCGGCCTGCCGCGCTAACGCATTGACCATCGCGGGATGAGCATGACCGAGGCTGGCAACGCCGATTCCGGCTACGAAATCGAGGTAGACGTTACCATCAACGTCGGTCAGGGTCGCGCCCTCGCCATGATCCAGGGCGAGGCCTGCGAGTTGCGAGATTCGCTGCCGTCCCGGAGCAATATGGCGCTGTTCTGCTTCGAAGATCTGCCGGGATTTCGGGCCCGGTATAGCACCATCGACGTGCGGCAATTTATTCCCGGCAGCAAGACTGTTCGACACCGGCTCGGGCCGTGGTTCAGCTCCGTCGCGAGTTTTATCTGAGGACACCGCCATCCGGTTAGCTCTGTCGCGCCTCTCCACGGAAGTCAAGTGGGACTGCGGCAGCTATGACGCATGAGTCCAGATTGAGTGTCTGAATGCCACTGGCTTTAGCTGGTGGGCTTTAATAGAAAGCACAGGCTAAAGCCTGTGGCCACTGAAGAAAGTCGGTGGTCGTGGGCGGATTGTCAGACAACTGCGTTGCGGGCGAGTGGATGCCGCCCCAAGAGCCGCAAACAGCGGCGCGCGATGGCTGCCGAGGCGGGGGTGCGTACCCGCTCAAAGCTCGGCCAGTCGTTGAAGTCGATAATTGTGTATGATTGCCCCTTTACGATGGCGTCCCCGCCCCATATCTCCAGCCCCAGCGCTCCCGCAGCGGCGCGGGCCGCGCGTTCGAGGTTGAGCTCGACCACGTCGTTCAACGGCTGCCCGTCTTCTGGAATGGCACAAAAATATTCGTCATACACACCATAGAACTTGACGACAGCGCCAACGACTTCCTGCTGCACATAAACCAGGTCGATGCCTCGCCGAGCGAAATGGGCAAGTGCCTCCTCCAGTTGTTCCAGACCATCCACGCAGCGGACATCATCTGGCCCCAACGCATGAAGATTACCGCGCTTGACATAAACTGGCGCTGCCAAGTCAAGGACGCGCAGCGGCTTGAGGTCCAGCGGAAGTGAAGTCCGTAACAGCGCCCCTTCGGGGATAGGAATTCCTGCCCGCATTAAGCCGGCGGCGAGCAGATCGCGGTAGCAATTGCGGATCGCGAGCGCGGAGTTGATCGTAACTGCCCCCGCCTCATTCATTGACGCGAGTCGGCTCAAGGCTTGAGGACCTTGGCACATCGCGATTACCAAGTCGACATTGTTCGGAGGATCGGCCGAAAAGCGCGCCGCTGTCATGGTCTCGGTACTGGCTCCCTCGCCCCGCAAATGGGCCAGAACCTGATCAATGATGGCCGCATCGGCTGCGATTTTGCCCGGAGAGAATTCCGGCTCGCGATAAACCCCGACCACTCGAAAATTCATTTGAACGCCCCGCAGATAGCGCCCGCCGCGGCTGCAAGCGAGCGCTGCTATTCAGATTCGCGGGCAATCATGTCCTGCGCTGCTCCCAGAGTCGCCGCGTCATCGATGTCGATCGCGCGCGGCACTTCCAGCCCGGCGAACCTCATCCCTTTGTCCAGCAGCATAGCGAGAAAACGTCGCATTGCGTTTAGACCGCGCATGCGGGCTTCCGCCGCATGGACAAAAACCGCGGTTGACAACAGATAGATCCCCGCCGTTACCATTGGCGATTGCGATTCCCCGAAGGCTGTGATGCGCCCATCTGCCGCAATCCGCACGAACAACGGATTGGCATCACCACCCCATTTTACCACCCCCAAAACACCATCTAAACGCAATCGTGGATTGGCGACAATTTTGGTCGCATTCGTGACAAAACTTCGGATGTCTGAAGCATACAGGACAGCATCGACGGTCATCAGCAGGAAAAGCCCTGGGGCGATACGCTCGCCCAAACTCAGCAGCGATTCCATCGAGTTTGCTGTGTCGCGCACCAGAAGGTCAGCGCCGTCCGGCGCGAAAAAATTGCGCTCGTTCATCAGACGCTGGGTCTCGGAGTTGACGATGATATGGATTGGATTCAAGCCGGTGCCAATCAAAAGGTCGATTTGTCTAAGCAACAACGGTTGGCCGCCGAGGTCGATCAATGGTTTGGGAAGCCCGCCCGAAACTCGACGAAGACGCTGTCCGTGTCCGGCGGCCAAAATGGCGCCGCTTAGTCGGCCAACCATCCGAAGTCTTTCAACTCCTCGAGACTCTCAATTGTGAAATCAACCAGATGCGGTGCAGCTTCAGGCCCACTGAATTCACGATGCCGCAGCCAGATAGTCGTCAAGCCCATTGCCTGAGCCGGCGCGCAATCCTTGTTGATCGAATCTCCCACCATCACAGTGTCATGTGGGTGCACATCAAGTTGTGCGAGCGAAGCCGCAAAGATTCTCGGGTCCGGCTTGTAAAAACCAAGCAACCCGGAGTCCGCAATCAGAGTGACTGACCGCGCCAAATCAGCCTCGGCAAGAACGTGGTCAAGGTTACCGTAAAAGTTCGACACCACGGCGATTTTGAACCGCTTCGCTAATGAGGCCAGCAGAGGCCGGCTTATGGCAAATCCAACCGCGGATTCAGTCACGAACGAGTCACGGATTTGCATCTTCAACTCAGTAAGGCCGTGATCGGAACACGCCTCTGCGAGCAGGCGGCGTCGCGCCCCTGTACCGGAACTCCGCAGATTCTCAAATTGAAGCTCGACCAGAAAGTCGACCAGCTGCGAAAGACTGTAGTTCCGGAGCATCGCACTGGAAGCGTAGGCCTTTCGGGTCGCGGTCCTGAATGCTCGATCGAGTTCCGCCCGTTCGATCATGATGCCGGCTGCCTGATAATGCGCGACGAAGCGGTCGAGCCAATGCCGAGGGAAATCGAGCGTACCGCCAAAATCAAACAGAATTGCACGCATCGCCCCTCAAAGCTTAGCAAGGTCATTGATCCAGCGACAGCTGGAGATCGGACCCTGTCACAATTGTCTCTAACCTTTGCAATTCGCTCCTCAAGGCGCCATTGGACCTGCGGCAACCTGAGCGCTAAGAATAGGGCCATGCCGCTCGATTCGTCATTGGTGGGAAGCAAGGTTGAATCGATTGCAACCGAAGTTGATGCACGATGGGCGATGGCATACGCGGCCTCACTCGGGGACTTTTCTCCTTGTTATTTCGATACCAGTCAGCCAGCTGGAATCGTTGCCCATCCGATGTTCGCGGTGTGCGTCGAATGGCCAGCGGCAGGCGCAATCCGCCAGAGCGCTCGCGCGACGTTGTCACAGGACGAGGCGGTCCGCGGCGTTCACGCGACCCATCTGACGATAATTCATCGATTAGTACATCCGCCTGAGCACCTCATTACGAGCGCAGAAGTGATTGGCGTCGAACGCCGCAAGCCTGGGGCTTATGAAGTGGCAAAGTTCGACACAGTAGACGACAAGGGCGCGCCAGTTTGCACTACCTACTACGGGAGCCTTTACCGCAAGGTGGACGTGAAGGGTCCCGATCGTCCTGCGGAGATACCCGATTTGCCCAAGCTGACCCACTTGGGGCCGCCGATGCGCGATGTCCGGATTCCGATTAGTGCTGGTGCCGCGCACATTTACACTGAATGCGCGCGGATATGGAATCCGATTCATACTGATATCGCTATTTCAACCAAAGCTGGTCTGCCGGGCCTGATTCTGCACGGGACCGCAACATTGGCTATGGCCGTATCGCGCATTATCGAGGGCGAAGTGCATGGCGACCCTGTGCGCGTCGCCCAGATCTCTGGCCGATTTGGGGCGATGGTACTGATGCCATCGGAGGTGCTGGTGCGGATCGACGCGCACGAGAAGTGTGACGGTGGCGAGGCCGTCTTCTTCGAAGTTGTCAGCGCCGAAGGCGGTCGCGCAATTCGTAACGGTCTTGTGGTCCTGAGCGCTTAGGAGGGTGTTGAGAAACGGTCATCTTTTTCGCATTCAAGAAGTAAATGTGGTCAACACCCTGCGAGAAAAAGCGCCGGCGGAGTGGGTGTGTCAGCGACGCAGTCGCCACACTACCGGGAGACAGCAGTCATGCCGTTCGATTCTAGATTGGTCGGGACCCCGCTCGGACCCTTTGAGTACCAGGTCGATGCCGGCTGGACCATGGCTTATGCAGCCGGTGTCGGCGACATGAGTCCGGTATACGTTGACTCACTGCGCCCTGATGGCCTCCTGGCCCATCCGGTGTTTCCGGTCTGCTTGGTCTGGAAGGGGATGGCCGAACTGGACCAGAGGCTGCGCAATTCCGCCCTCCGACCCGACGAAGCGGTGCGGCGCGTTCATGCCACACAGGACATGATCCTGCACCGTCCGCTGCATGCGCCTGAGAGAGTCACGACGCGTGCGATGCTAATTGCCGCCGAGCGGCGGAGCCCGGGCACGTACATCGTCACGCGCTATGAAACGTCCGAGGCGAGCGGAGCACCCTTGGCAACGGTCTACTGGGGTCAGATCTATCGCAACGTTGAACTGATCGGAGGTGACTGCCGCGTCGGCCAACTAGCCACATTGCCGCAAACAGGCAAATGGGACGGGCACCCACGTGGTGAATTCACGCTGCCGATTTCTGCCGGACTTGGGCACGTTTATACTGCGTGTGCGCGGCAAAACAAAGCTGTCAATATCCATACCGATACGGCCCTCGCAAGACGAGCGGGACTACCGGCCCCGATCCTGATGGGCACCGCGACACTCGCTTTGAGCGTATCAAAGATAATAATGGCCGAGATGGGTGGCGACCCGGGACGAGTGGCCCGAATTTATGGACGGTTCGGGGCGATGGTGCTGATGCCGTCGGAGATAACGATACGAATTATGACACGCGAGAAGATTGCCGCCGACACCGCAATATTCTTCGAAACACTTAGCGCCGACGGCGGCCGTGCAATTCGCGATGGCGTGGTGCTGTTGAGAAACTGAAGAAACGAGCAACGACGAATAGAGACGGGAGAGCACAAGGCGACGGTGCCGGGGAACAAAGGAGGGGACTAGTGAAGGTTCGCGCTGCAGTTGCCAATCAAGCCAACTCGCCGTTGGAATGCACTGAAGTTGACCTGGCCGGTCCAAAACAGGGCGAGGTAATGGTCGAGATTAAAGCCACGGGCATCTGCCATACCGACGCCTACACCTTGTCGGGCCGTGACCCGGAGGGACTCTTCCCATCGATTATGGGACATGAGGGAGCCGGCGTAGTGGTCGAAACCGGCCCCGGCGTCATCTCAGTGGCCCAAGGAGACCACGTCATTCCACTGTATATTCCGGAGTGCCGCCAATGCCCGGCGTGCCTATCCGGCCGCACCAATCTATGCACTTCGATTCGCGAAACTCAGGGGCGTGGTGTCATGCCAGATGGCACCAGCCGGTTTTCGCGCGGCGGGCAAATGCTCCACCATTACATGGGGACGTCGACCTTCGCCAATTTCACTGTATTGCCCGAGATCGCTGTCGCGAAAATTCGCGAGGACGCGCCATTTGACAAGGTCTGCTACATCGGATGCGGCGTCACCACCGGAATCGGCGCCGTGCTCAACACCGCCAAGGTCCAGGTTGGCGACCGGGTAGTCGTTTTTGGACTTGGCGGAATCGGCCTCAACGTCGTCCAGGGGGCGCGGCTGGCGGGAGCTTCGATGATCGTCGGAATCGACTTGAACCCGGCGCGGCGAGCGGTCGCCGAGAAGTTCGGCCTGACGCATTTCGTCAATCCGGCCGAGGTAGCTGGCGACCTCGTGCCTTATCTCGTCGACCTGACCAAAGGCGGCGCCGATTTTTCCTTCGAATGCGTGGGTAACGTAAAGTTGATGCGGCAGGCGCTCGAATGTTGCCAGCGCGGATGGGGCACCTGCGTGATAATCGGGGTCGCCGCCGCGGGTCAGGAGATTTCTACCCGGCCCTTCCAACTGGTAACGGGACGCACCTGGAAGGGTACCGCATTTGGTGGCGCGAGGAGTCGGCGCGATGTCCCGAAAATAGTCGATTGGTACATGCAGGGTCGCATCAATATCGACGATCTGATTACTCACCGAATGCCGCTCGACCGCATCAATGACGCTTTTGAGCTTATGCACAAAGGCGAATCAATCCGCAGCGTGGTGATCTACTAGCGAGTGTGCTGGCGGAAACTGCTCTGAGGTGACACTGGCTTTAGCCTGTGGTTGAATGAGGTACGAGCCCGTTACGTTAAAGGAGGCATAGGCTAAAGCCTGTGCCACAAAAGTCTGGCCGCTCATCAACGCCGCAAGTGCCTCGTGCTTTTTGGGATCGCCTACCGAGTTTCCACCATCGAGATCAAATCCAAATTTGCTAGATGGATAAGAGCGGGGCTGTCGAAATCTGCGGTGGAAACGACGAAGAGGGAGGCGAGTCAACGCCCCGCTCGGACACAGCTTCTTACTTCATCACGACCTTATACCCGCCGGCCCCCTTAATCGTGCTAACGCTGGCGACAGTGCTTGCCGACGCTTGCGTGGCACCCGGTTCGCGCCAGCTATTCTGATAACTGCGCTGTGCGAGCAGGAGACCAACCATTAGCGATAACGCAACCAGAAATGCTGTCGTATTTGCAAAAGCCTTCATTTTTCTTCCCCTCTCGTCGGCAGGTGGAATCGGTATTGACGGGCACAACCTGAGCATTGGTCGGGCCGCCAGGTCGGAACTCGCCGACCATGCACGGGCGCCGAATAGCAGACTCGGGACTAAAATCACTACTGCCATCGAAAGATGCATGGCCGCTTACTCCTTTCGGAATTTGCTTCTTCGAATCTTCACGGGGGACTCTGGAGCGAGGACCGTGCCATGCTTTGTGGACGCGCCCTTCTAATGTTGAGCCGAATGCATCAAGCCCAAAGCCCAGGGAAATCGCCTTTGTTTTCCGGTTGTTCTAGCGGTCGGAGCGGTATCGGGTAACCAATCGTACCTCGTCAAATTGCGTGGGAGGAGGTTCACTACATCCGCAGTTTTGCGAAAGCGGGCCACTTCGAATTTGCGAAATGCGAGACCAGATGATGGTCCAGAATGTACCCGGCCTAGGCAGTCACAAGACGAGGGCTGCGGCTTTGATCGCAATAGTCTGGGAGCTAGTCTTTTGTGACCCTTGAGCAGGAGCGATGGGACCAATGTCAAACTGGTATAAGGCAATCACGCCCGAGATGAAGCAATTCATCACCGAGCAGAAAGTGTTTTTCGTCGCCACGGCGCCCTCGGAGGGACGTATCAATCTGTCGCCAAAAGGTATGGATACGTTTCGCGTAATCAGTCCGAAACGGGTGATATATCTTGATATCACCGGCAGTGGTAACGAGACCGCCGCGCATCTGCTTGACAACGGCCGCATCACCATCATGTTCTGCTCATTTGACAGAACCGCCCGAATCGCCAGGCTCTACGGTCATGGGCGGCCGATTCATCAGCATGATGCGAACTGGCATGAATACCTCCAGATGTTCCCGCTGCAGCCAGGCATCCGGCAGATTATGGAGATTGAGGTGGAATCGGCGATGACCTCATGCGGCTATGGGGTGCCGTGGATGGAGAATCTCCAGGAGCGTGATACACTACGCAAGTATTGGGAGAAGCGGGACAGGGAGACTCTGATCGCTTACCAGCACAAGGAAAACGAGCGAAGCATCGACGGCCTGCCTACGGGTCTTTTCGCTAGGATCGAACAAAAGTAACGGTGTGGGACCATCCGCGTTGTGAACCGAGGGGCATCCTTTAGTTTGTCACACTGCGACACCCCGAATGCCTTCGCGGTCAGCTTGCCTGGTCGTCGATCTCCAATATCCTTGCGATCATCTGCTGCGTGAGCGCAGTGCCGGGCAACGACAATCCCAGATCGTGCCCGAGTTCGAGTGCGAGGCGCAGGTCTTTGTGAATCAACTGCATGAGCCCGCGCGGGCCAGTCGTATATGTTGCTCCGAGTTTACGCTGTTGTGACCAATGGTCGGCGATCCGGCTCTGGGCGGCGCCGGCATGAACCACCTGCTCCATGGCGCTGAGATCTACCCCGGCGGTTTGCGCTAACTTCATGCCTTCTGAAGCAGCCAACATGTTGACGTAGACGATGAGATTGTGCGCCAACTTGGTAATTGCTCCGGCCCCAAGCTCGCCGAGATGGAAAATGCTGGCGCCCGAGGTGGCAAACAGCGGTCGGCATTTCTCGAATGCACGCTTATCACCGCCAACCATATAGCAGAGGGTTTTCGCATAAGCGCCCCGTTCGCCGCCGCTGACTTCGGCATCTATCACCGTTACCCCTTTCGCCTCGGCCAAGGCGGCCACGTTGCGCACCGTCCGAGGATGGACCGTGCTGTGGATAGCGATCACGGTTCCCGGTTTGGCGGTAAAGAGGACACCACCTTCTTCAAACGTTACGGCCTCCACCTGGGCATCGTCGACCACGACCAATTCGATGATCTCCGCATGGTTGCCGATTTCATTTGCAGAACGAGCGCATTTGGCGCCGAGCGCAGCCAGTTCCTGCATCGGCTCCGGCCGCAGATCGTAGACCATCAGATCAAACCCGGCTTTGACCAGATTGATGGCCATAGGCTTACCCATATTACCGAGCCCGATGAATCCAACGCGTGTCGCCATGGTGATTCTCCGCAAATAGCCAGCGCCGCAATTTCGTGCTATCGCAGCTTCTTTTCAGGTGGGGCGAATTTTTCTTTGCTCCTCCAACCTGCGCAATTCCACGCGGCGGATTTTGCCGCTGACGGTTTTGGGCAGGTCGTCGACGAATTCGATCTCGCGTGGATACTTGTAAGGGGCTGTGATCCGCTTGACGTGCTCCTGAAGTTCAAGCGCTAACTCATCGCCCGCCGCGATACCAGGCTTGCAGCGCACAAACGCCTTGACGATTGCACCACGGTCAGGATCCGGGCTGGCGACCACCGCAGACTCCATCACCGCAGGATGTTCCAGCAGCGCACTCTCGACTTCAAACGGCCCGATTCGATAGCCGGCCGACGTAATCACGTCGTCGGCCCGCCCGACAAACCATAGATAGCCGTCACTGTCGCTATATGCTTGGTCGCCTGTGAGGTAGAAATCCCCCCGCTGAACGGCTGCATTTTCGTCAGGATTTTTCCAGTACTCGAGCATAATCGATGGCGGGCGCTCGGGCTTGACCCGCACCGCGATCTGGCCGACTTCGCCCGTGGCGCATTCGTTGAGGTCTTCGTCTAGGATACGGACATCGAGTCCTAAAAACGGCCGGCCCATTGAACCAGGACGAATCTCTACGCCCGGAATGTTCGCCGCAACTAGGGTCGTTTCGGTCTGGCCATAGCCGTCATGGATTGTGATTCCGAGGTGCTGACGCCAGACCTCGATCACTTCGGGGTTCAGCGGCTCGCCCGCGGCGGCGCAGTGGCGTAAAGTCGGCAGTTTGAATTTGCCGAGGTCCTCTTTCACCAGCATGCGAAACTCTGTTGGGGGCGCGCAAAAGGTTGTGACCTTGTAGCGCTGGAGCAGTTCTAGCTCCTTTTTGGATTCGAAGCGCCCGTTGTACAGGAAAACCGTAATGCCGTTCATCCATGGCCCAAACAGCACGCCGTAAGCTGCCTTGGCCCATCCTGTGTCCGAAGTCGTCCAGTGCACGTCATTGGGTTTTAAGTCGAGCCAGATAGAGCCGGTGAATTGATGGACAAAAGTATAGGCGTGACCGTGCAACACGGCCTTTGGCTCCTTGGTGGTACCGGACGTGTAGTAGCAAATTGCCGGTTCGCTACCCTTGGTGCCAACGGGGGTGAAACTGCTAGAAGCCTGGTTCATCGCTTCCTGGATGCAAACCCATCCCGGACGCGCACTGCCTGCCAACAGGAAATGCCGAAGTGTCGGACAGTCCCTGCGCAAATCAGCAATCATCTCGGCACTTTCAGCGCCGCCTATAATCGCGGCGGCGCCAGAATGGTTTGCGCGATAGACCAAGTCCTGCTCCCGCAGCATCGACACACATGGGATGACCATCGCGCCGGCTTTGAGCGCCCCAATATACGTGGACTGCCACAGTGGGATTCGCGGCAGAACGATCATGACAGGCGCGCCCCGCTCGATGCCAAGGCCGGTCAACACATTGGCCACACGGTTCGAATGATGGGAAATATCGCGGAAGGTCAGCCGCGCACGATTCCCATCCTGGTCCTCCCATAGCAAGGCGACACGCGCGGGATCGGAAGCGAAGCCGTCGATAACCGCGCCAAAATTGAATTCCGCCGGTGTGTTCCAGTGGAAGCCAGCGCGCAACTCCTCATACCTGCCCATGTTTTTACCGTGCCAACGTCGGTTTGCGTTCGGCTGCTGGCGGCTGCGAGCGCTTGGCTGCTGCCTTGATGTATTTTACCGTGATTGGCGACAGATCGTCTCGGCCGACGTGCACATCGATGATCGCGAATGACTCGGTCTGATGCGCTGCGCGTAAAGCGCTGCGCAATTCTGTGCCGTTGTAGGCCTCGAAGCCGACGCCGCCCCAATTCTGTGCCAGGCGCGCGTATGGCCACGGTGGAATTTCCAGCAGGTCACGCCGGTCTGAAGCAATCGGGCGGAAAATTCCCCATCCGCCATTGTTAACAACCAGTACAATCGGATTGGCGCCGAGCCTCGGGGCATGCGAGATTTCGGGGCCGGTCATTTGAAAACCGCCATCACCGCATAGCACCAGCGGCCTCAAGCCGCAGCCGAGTTGAGCGCCGAGCGCAGCTGGCACCGCAAACCCCATCGACGCGTAAAAACCCTGAGCGAGGTACAGGCCACCATGTGGCACCTTGAGGTCGAGTCCGCCAAACATCATATCGCCAGATTCGGCGACCACCATGTAGTGGCGGTGTTCGTTGACGAAGTCGTTTACCGCTCGCAGAAGGTCGGCGACCTTGACCGGCGCGCTGACGCCGTTCAAATGTGTCACCCCATTGGTCAGGTTACTCGCGTACGTTACAACTTCGCGATGTTTGTGCAACTCCTGCTTGAGCAGCGCGCGCACCAAGTCGCGCACCGCGACGTTGACGTAGGTGTGGTATTTGACGTCGACCTTGCGATCGACCGCCCATACCGACTTTTCCTGAATTATCTGGGGCGGGCGATTGCCGAAATTCATGTCGGTGCGCAGGCAGCCGAGATTCAAGACGAAATCCGCTTCGTCCATGCGCGCGACGATCGGCGGCGGACTGATGGGACCGACATGAACGCCCATGTGCAGTGGATGGTCCATCGGGAAGGCGCCCTTACCGAGTACGGTGGTGAGCACCGGCGCGCCCATTTTTTCGGCTAATTCGATCAGCTCGTGGGTAGCTTTGTAGCGATGGATTTCGATGCCGGCGATAAGCACCGGATGACGGCTGGCGTTAAACATCACGGCAGTCTCGCGTGCCGCCTCCTCGACACGGCGCGCATCGGATTCATAGAAGCGAAGATGGCCTTCCTCGAGCAATTCGTCCGCTACCTCGATTTCACGGTCGACCATGTCACGGTGGATTTCAATGTAGCCGGGCCGTTGCTCGGCCCATACTGCACATGCAACTTCGTGTAATTGCTGGGCAGCGTCGCGAGGATCCGTAATAACGCGCGACGCGCAGGTGACCTCCTGATAAATGCGGTGTTGCGATTCAATCTCACGGGCCTGATGATGAATCAGAGTGCCAAGTTTGCGCTCTTCCTCGCCCGGGCCGCCGGAAAAAACCAGCAGCGGCACCCGTTCCGAGAACGATCCGGCGACCGGATTCACCATATTGTGCCCACCGGCGCCATAGGTGACGCAGACTACCCCGATCTTACCGGTCGCACGGGCATAGCCATCGGCGGCAAAGCCAACCCCGGGCTCGTGTGAAAAGGTATGGATCTGCAGGTCCTGCTTGCGCCCGAGCGCGAAAAAGAGCTTGAGGGCGAGATCGCCCGGTATTCCGAAAACGTGGCGGACGCCGATCTTGCGCAGGTAAGCTACCAGGAAGTCGCCGAGCGTCATGCGCCGCTTCATCAAGTGCCACCTCCACGCTGAAACTGGCCTCGCAGGCTGCCGGAGAAGTTTTCGGAGCCTGCTTCCTCTCTATAGTCTCCCCCCCGCAGGTGGGAGAGAACCAAAGGAAGGAAGCCAACTTTTGGGAGGGTGTTGAGGCCGAGACTCCAGCCCAATGCCATAGGACACCCTTTCTCAACAGCCTGCTAATACTTATTTTAGCGGAAAACCCGTACCTGATCCGTTGCCAGCGATATAATCGCGAGCCTCCGGATGTGATAGACTCAAAGACGTGTTTCGGTCCTTTTTGAGGATGCAATTGCTGAGCCCGAGTCGGCTAGGTGGATTGATCACCCATCTGCCTAGCTTTGTGCGGGTCTTTTATCGGCTGATGACCGACCGGCGCGTCTCCCCGATCGCCAAATTAGTGCCGCTGCTCGGATTGCTGCTGTTGTTCACACCCCCGGCGCTCGAGCTTGATTTCGTTCCGATCGTGGGCGAGCTCGATTGGTTGCTGGTCACCATTATTAGCCTCAAAGTCTTTATTTGGCTCTGTCCACCCGAGATTGTGCGCGAGCACGTCGCGCGGGTTGCGCGCGGAGCCTAACAACAGGGATTTAATGCGTACGCGATTACTGCTGGTGGCTGCTGCGGCGATTATCGTCGTGGCGCTGATCGGACTGACAGTCGCCGACGGGCTGTTGGTAGACCTGCTGTGGTTTACGTGGCTTGGTTACCGGCAGGTTTTTACGATAACGCTATTCGCCGAAGTTGCGATTTTCCTTAGTGTGTGGCTGGTCGCTTTCGGGGCGATCGCAGGCAGCGGCTTGATTGCCCTGAGGCTGAGCCATGACCGCGAGCGGCTGCGAGTTGTACGGCGCTCAGAACAGGTAACGGAAGTTAACCTGCCCGAGCTGATTCGCTCCCTCGGCGACCGGGTGCCATGGAAGCTGCTGGTGGTAGGGCTCGCCACGGTCCTAGCCGTGTTCGTCGCGCAGGGTGAGGCGGCAAGCTGGGACGTTTATCTGAAAGCGTTCAAGGGTGTTCCGTTTGGTCTGAAGGAGCCCGCTTTTGGCCAGGACATTGCCGTTTTCATTTTCCAGTTGCCGTTCTGGCAGGAATTGCGCGACCTGTTCCTCATGATCCTGGTACTGACCGCGGCGGTTACCGCAGCAATTTACTGGGCGCGCGGGGAAATCGACTTTAGAGAGTCGCCGCCACACATCAGCCGCACCTGCGCCGCTCACGGTTCGCTCTTGTTGGGCTTGTTCTTCCTCCAACGCGGCGTTAACTATTGGATAGCTCGCTATGAGCTGACGCTGCATTCAAACGGCGTCGTCTTTGGACTCCGCTACGTCGACCAAGTGCTGTGGAAGCCCGGATTGTGGGTGCTGGCCGCACTAGCGGTCGCCGCCGCAGCTATCAGCTTGGCCAATGTGCGAGAGCGCGGGCTGCGTCTCCCGGTCGCGGCCGCGGTCGTGGTGTTCGTCCCGTCGCTGATCATGAGTCTGCTACAGCCGGTTATAGAGCGGCTATGGGTGAAGCCCGACGAACTTCGAATTGAGGAACCTTATCTCAGGCGCAATATCGAGTTGACACGCCGCGCGTACCAAATCGACGGTGTCGATGTGAAGCCATTTGAGGGTAATGGACGACTAACAGCCGCGTCACTGGCGCAGGATTCTGCGACGATCAGAAACATTCGCTTATGGGACCCGCGTCCGTTAATTGCGACGTACCAGCAGTTACAGGAGATTCGTCTTTACTACAGCTTTCAGGATGTCGACATCGACCGCTACTGGATCGAGTCCAATGAAACGCAGGTAATGTTGGCGGCGCGTGAACTGAACGTTGATCTGCTGCCCCAAACCGCTCAGACCTGGGTTAACCGCCATCTCAAATTCACCCACGGTTATGGCCTGGTTATGAGCCCGGTGAATACAAAGGACCAGGAGGGACTGCCCGTCCTATACATCAAGAATATCCCTCCGCAGTCGAGCGTTGGTATCGAGGTCGCTCAACCGGGAATTTACTACGGCACTCTGCCGGACAACTACATCATCGTCAAAGCTCAGACTCCCGAATTCGATTATGCGCAAGGCAACAACAATGTCTTTGACTATTACAAGGGCGATGGTGGCGTGCCGGTGAGCGGACTGTGGCGG
>Ga0187846_10000207_pt1 | contig 36364 bp, 41 predicted proteins | sample TC_taG_FD_161473 | JGI IMG/M metagenome (GOLD analysis project Ga0187846, IMG submission 161473) | Biofilm microbial communities from the roof of an iron ore cave, State of Minas Gerais, Brazil - TC_06 Biofilm (v2) | ecosystem: Environmental > Terrestrial > Deep subsurface > Cave > Wall biofilm... | reverse complement strand
GCTCGGTCAAGGCGGCGGCGCGGTACGAAGATGCCCGGGGTATCGACATAGATGATTTGCGCCGCACCTTCGATCGTAATACCAAGCAGCCGGGATCGCGTTGTCTGTGGCTTCGGTGTGACGATGGCGAGCTTGCGGCCAACGAGTCGGTTGAGTAGCGTCGACTTGCCGGCGTTCGGCGCTCCGATCAGCGCGACATGGCCGCACCTCGTGGGCGTCGCCCGCGCGTCGTCCACCGTCTCAGGCTGCGTGCTGTTTTGCCCAATCGACAACCTCGGCATGGGTGGCAAACCACACCCCTTTGCGCGCTTTGGCGTGGCGGATGATCTCCTCGAGGATCCAAATCCGCGAGCGATAGCCGATGATGTGCGGATGCATAGTAAGCTGGAAGATACCGCCCTCGTCATAGGCGGCATCGAATTCGCGGCGGAAGATATCGAGCACGTCGGCCGGCGGCGTATAGGGCCGCAGCGCCGAAAACCGGTTCATCATAAAATAGACCGCGTCATCGCGCACCCACTCGACAGGAAGCTCGACGACGCCAGTCGGCGCGCCATCGAGCAAGAGTTCGTAGCAGTCTTCGTCACTCATCAGTGATGAATCGTAGAGCAGCCCCATTTCCTTCTCGATTTGCAATGTGTGCTGGCTGAAGTCCCAGGACGGGGTGCGCAGACCGACCGGCCGGACGCCGGCGATCTGCTCGAGAGTATCGGCCGAACGCCTCATCAGGTCGCGTTCGGCTTCATGCGGCAAGCTCGAATTCAACTCGTGGATCCAGCCGTGAATACCGATCTCATGGCCTTCGGCCACCAGCCGGCGCTGCTCCTCTGGGTGCAGAAGGGCAGTTACCGCCGGCACGTAGAACGAGCCCTTGATGGCGTATTTGTCGAGTAGGTCGAGGATCCGCGGCACCCCAACCCGATTGCCGAACTGACCCCAGGCCAAGCGGCCGATCGACCTGCCACCATCGCGCAAGTCGCTGGTCTCGTGGTCGCTGTCGAACGACAACGCTACGGCGCAACGCGCGCCGCCCCGCCACTCGGCAGGCCGCAGGCGCCGCCCGGCGCGGACCCGGTTGACAAGCTTGCGCCACTGTTCCTCTGGCCACTGCCAGGGTTCGAGATCGGCCTGGGGAGTGTTCAAGTCTGGGTCCTCCTCGTCCCTGCTTCGATCGGCTGCGAGCCGGCGGAAGGGACCAGGGGATGGTCGGAGCGGTGAGATTCGAACTCACGACCCTCAGCACCCCATGCTGATGCGCTACCAGGCTGCGCTACGCTCCGACCGGGGCGACTCTACCGACACACATCGATCATAACGATACGCCTCGGACGGTGCAACCTGCCGCAGGGCGCATTTCGGCTGATTACTACGCGAGGAGCTTGTAGAGCAATGCCCGGATTTCCAGGAGTTCTCGCCTCACCTCCTCGAGTGCCGTTTGGAGAGCCTGCCGAGAGGGGACCGGATTCGCCGCAGCGCTCCGCGGATCGGCTATCGGATCGAGGGGAAACAGCGTCGCCATCCCATCTCTCTCGAGCGGTTTCCCCGAGGTCTCCTTGTGCCACGGACCACCCTTGCGGAGAAGCTTCTGGACCCCACGGATGGTGTATCCCTCCTGATACAGGAAATGCCGGATCTGTCGCAGGAGGTCAACGTCCTCCGGCCGGTAATAGCGGCGGCCACCCCCGCGCTTGAGCGGTTTGATCTGGGGAAATTTGGACTCCCAGAAGCGGAGTACATGCGCCGGAAGGTCGAGCTCCTCGGAAACTTCTCCGGTCGTGCGATAGGCGGCTCTCGATTTACCGGCGCGCCGTGAGACCGCTGGCGCGTTTGCTTGGGTCACCTCACGTCAAGGGTGCCTTGGCCGCAGACGCAGAGGGCGTCACACCTCCGCCCGCATCGGTCAAACCCTGATTGATTTGATCCTTGAGGGCGTGCGAGGCACGGAACACGAGAACGCGTCGCGGGCTGATCGGCACTTCCTGACCGGTCTTGGGGTTACGGCCGATGCGTTGGCCCTTTTGCCGGATAGCAAAACTCCCGAATGATGAAATCTTGACAATCTCTCCACGTTCGAGTGCGCCCGAGATTTCGGCGATCACGGCTTCGACAAGCTCAGCCGACTCGTTCCGCGACAATCCAACCTCTTGATAAACCGCCTCGCTAAGCCGCGCCCGAGTGACCGTTTCCCCAGCCATGAGGCCCTCCCCTTCTTTGTAGGAAGCGTAACCCGCAGCAAAAATCTCGTCAAATTCCAAAGTGTTGTCATATTCCGCAAGCGGCGGCAGAGCGCTCCCCGCACGACTACCAGCGTACCAAGCTCGCTCCCCAACTAAGGCCGCCGCCCAGAGCCTCCATCAAGACGAGGTGCCCCGGCTGAATCCGCCCGTCCTCGACGGCAGCCTGGATCGCGAGCGGAATCGAGGCCGCCGAGGTGTTGGCGTGGCGTTCGATCGTGACGACCACCTTGTCCTTCGACAGGCCGAGCTTTCTGCCCATGCCGTCGATTATGCGGCTGTTTGCTTGATGCGGGACAAGCCAATCGATATCCGCCGCGGTGAGGCCATTTGCGGTGAGCGCCTCATCGACCACCGAGCTCAGATGCTGGATCGCCAGCCGGAAGACGTCGCGTCCCTCCATCCGCAGAAAGCCGGTACAGCGGGTCGAGGACGGGCCCCCGTCGACATAGAGAATGTCGTATTGGCGTCCGTCAGAATGCAAATGGTTCGAGAGAATAAAGCGGCCGCCGGGCGCCGCTGCTGGGACTGCCCTCAGGACCAGGGCCCCGGCTCCGTCGCCGAAAAGGACGCAGGTGCTGCGATCCGCCCAGTCCAGAATGCGAGAGAATGTCTCCGCCCCGATGACGAGCGCAGTCCGCGCTTGGCCGAGGCGCAGAGCGTTGTCGGCGACCGATAACGCAAAGATAAACCCCGCGCAGACCGCTTGCACGTCGAAGGCCGCGCCGCGTCTCATCCCAAGCCGCGCCTGCACCTTCGTAGCGGTGGCCGGAAAGGTGTTGTCGGGAGTCGCTGTGGCAACGATGAGGAGATCGAGGTCGCTGCCGTTCATGCCAGCGTTACTCAGCGCACGCTCACCAGCACGGACCGCTAGGTCGGACGTCAATTCTCCCGGTGCAGCGACCCGGCGCTCGCCAATCCCGGTGCGCTGGCGGATCCATTCATCCGAGGTGTCGAGGCGGCCAGCGAGTTCGTGATTGGTAATGATGCGCTCGGGCAGGTAGGCGCCGCATCCAGCGACCTGGGATCGCGGGGTCATCGTCCCAGCGATTAGAGCGCCGCCGATTGCGGCACGGACCGCGCTTCGTTAAGGCGCTCCAGTTCCAGCCGGATCTTGTCGAGAAAGCCATTCAATTTCATGTCGATCGCAACGCCGATGGCGTTGGCGAAGCCGAGAGCGTCAGTCGAGCCGTGGCTTTTGACCGCGATTCCACCCAAGCCCAGGAATATGGCGCCGTTATAGCGGCGGGGGTCGCAACGCATCCGGAGTTTCATCAGTGCTCTGCGTGCGAACAAATAGCCGATCCGGGCCGACAGCGAGTGATGAAAGGCCGCCTCAAGGAATTCACTGAAAAGCTTGGCCGTTCCCTCAGCGGTCTTGACAGCGACATTGCCGGTGAAGCCGTCGGTAACGACGACGTCGACGGTCCCCGCAGCAATATCATCGCCTTCGATGAACCCATAAAACTGGATCGGTGTGATCGCTAGCCGCAACCGCGCGCTGGCGGCGCGAACGGCGTCATTGCCTTTCAAATCTTCCGCGCCAACATTCAGCAGACCTACAGTGGGCTCGATCAGACCGAGCACGGTCCGCGCGAATACGTCACCCATCAGCGCAAATTGCACAAGATTCTCGGCGTCACATTCGACGTTGGCACCGAGGTCCAGCATCACGCTCTCCCCGCGCTGGGTCGGAAAGAACGATGCAATCGCCGGCCGATCAATGCCCGGCAACATCTTGAGCGCAAATTTGGCCATCGCCATCAGCGCGCCGGTGTTGCCAGCAGAAACGACCCCGTCGGCACGCCCGTCGGCGACAGCGTCAATTGCGAGCCGCATGCTCGATTGCCGTCCGGTGCGAAGCGCCAGCGACGGCTTCGCATCGTCTGCCACGACTTCGGAGGTGTGGCACAGCGTCATCATCCCACTGAGGTTCGGTAGCTTCGCAATAAGAGGGCGAATCCGATCCTCCGCGCCGAACAGCAGATAGCGGACGCCGGGATATCGTTGAAGCGCTATCTCGGCACCCTTGAGCACGATGCCTGGAGCGCGATCGCCGCCCATCGCATCGATCGCAATCGTGATGTCGCTCACCGTGCGCGACCTATGAGCCGAGTTTGTTGGTCAGGACGTCTCCGATGGCGCTACGATTACCTCGCGTCCGTCGTAGTATCCGCATGCTTTGCAAAGATGATGTGGGCGCTTCAACTCGCCGCAATTGGGGCATTCCGCGTAGGCGGCAGGTTTGAGTGCATGGTGCGAGCGTCGCATGTTGCGGCGCGACGGCGAGGTTTTCTTTTTTGGAACGGCCATGGCAAGCTCGCTTTCGCGAAAGGCGACGCACAAGAACGCCGCTAATTATCTAAAAACAGCAGCCACGGTAACAATCATGCGCCGATCCCGCAAGGTCTTGCAGCTGTTCCGCCCGTGCCTCGCGAACCCGTCAGCGTTCCTCACGCCGCTTAAGGAGCGCTAGGGAAATGAACGGACTCCCCCTCGGTTCCACCAGGGTTTCGGGGTCAATCTTCGCGTCGGGGTGTCGTGGAAAATCCGGCAGCGAGAGCGAGAGCTCCTGCGCCACCGCTTCTCCGATGTCGATCATATCGCCATTCAATGGCTCGAAAGCTGCCCCGCCTCGTTGTGATCCGATGTCCTGCTCCGCTTTGGCAGAACCATAGACAAGCATAAAACGGTCGGATACAGCGCCCGCGACCGGCTCGAGCGTGACGACGCAGCTCTGCACAAATTCGGCCTCGAAGGCAGCCTCCAACACGATGACCTCATCTCCGCGGCGGCGAAGCTCGACTGCGGCGGTTAGACGGTCTAGGGCGAGGAGCTCGAAACGCCGGGCAAGTTTCTCGCGTTCGCTCGGCGTTGCTTCAAGCTGCTGGCGAAATACAGCGGAACCGAGCCGTGCGATCGGAACAATACGAGAGAATTCGGGCATGGTTCCGGTCACTGCTACCCTTCCATCACGCGAAAAACAGGCACGTCAGGGACGCGCAGGCGAAGAGGTCATTGCCGCGCCTTGAACTGCCGGAGACGTTGACAACGATCTGCTCTCGGCTAAAAGCTATGAGCAGAAATGGGCGCGGCCCGACTTGCTTCAACAGAGAACCGGTTGCGTGATCCCATGTTCCACCCGCGTACAACCCCCATTCGGCATCGATTTTCCATCTTTGGCGTGATTTCGGGGATGGCGCTGGTTGCGGGCTGCGCGACGAGCGTCGAGCAGCGCGGCAACCTACCCTCGCAAGATAAGATTGCCGAGGTTCATCCGGGCAGCACCACCAAAGACGAGGTGATCAAGATCCTGGGTTCGCCATCAAGTGTTAGTATCTTCAACGATAAATCCTGGTACTACATAAGCCGGCGGACTGAGCAATTCTCATTCTTTGATCCTAATGTGGTTGACCAGCAAGTCTATGTCGTCAATTTCGACAACCAGGGCGTCGTTACAGCTGTCGATCACAAAGGCTTGGAGGACGGGAAGGAGATTATCCCAGTAGCGAGGGCGACCCCAGCGCCTGGCCGCGAGCTGTCATTTCTTGAGCAGGTGATCGGCAATCTCGGAAAGTTCAACAGCAGCGGAGGCGGCACCGGCGGAGGCAGCGGAACCGGCAACACTCACCAAACCGGCAGACCAGACTGATTTTCGGTCGGACTATCACCGTTTCAGCCCGCCCATTTCGCAAGGATCGCGAGCAACAACAGGGCCACGATGTTGGTGATCTTGATCATCGGGTTGACCGCCGGACCCGCGGTGTCCTTATAGGGATCGCCGACCGTATCTCCGGTCACCGCGGCTTTATGGGGCTCGGAGCCCTTACCCCCGTGATGGCCCTCCTCGATGTATTTTTTTGCATTATCCCACGCACCCCCACCCGAGGTCATCGAGATGGCAACGAAGATCCCGGTCACGATTGTGCCGAGCAGCATCGCGCCCAGCGCACTGAACGCGGCGGCCCGCCCGGCGATTAGCGAGATAACAATATACAGAACGATCGGCGCCAGTACCGGCAGCAGCGACGGGACGATCATTTCACGGATTGCCGCGCGGGTCAGCATGTCGACGGCAAGACCGTAGTCCGGCTTAGCGTTGCCTTGCATGATCCCCGGAATCTCGCGGAACTGGCGCCGTACTTCGACGACGACCGAGCCGGCCGCTCGTCCGACCGCGGTCATGCCGAGCGAGCCGAACAGATACGGCAGGAGCCCGCCGATAAAGAGCCCGATTACGATATAGGGGTCCTGCAGTCCGAAGCGGACATCGAGCGTCGGAAAATAGTGTTTTAGATCCTCGGTGTAAGCGGCAAAGAGCACGAGGGAGGCGAGGCCGGCGGAGCCAATCGCGTAACCCTTGGTCACCGCCTTGGTCGTGTTGCCGACCGCGTCAAGCGCGTCGGTCGTCCGCCGCACCTCGCGCGGCAGGTCGGCCATTTCGGCGATGCCGCCGGCGTTGTCGGTGACCGGGCCATAGGCGTCGAGCGCGACAATCATGCCGGCGAGCGCCAGCATCGTCGTCGCGGCCACGGCGATCCCAAACAAACCGGCGATCAAAAAGGAGACGATAATGCCTACGCAGATCACGACCACCGGCAGCGCTGTTGCCTCCATCGACACTGCGAGCCCTTGGATCACGTTTGTGCCGTGTCCGGTCGTAGAGCTGAGCGCGATGCTGCGCACCGGTCGGTAGGTTGTCGCCGTGTAGTATTCAGTGATCCAGACGATGAAACCGGTCACAGCGAGACCGACGATCGCGCAGAGCCACAATCCGAGCCCGGTCACCGATGCGCCGGTGCTCATCGCCAGTGGGTCGGAGAGGCTAAGGAGCCAGTCGATCACGAGGGCGATCGCCAAGATCGACAGGATGCCGGTTGCGATGAGCCCTTTGTAGAGAGCCTTCATGATTCCGTTGTCGGCACCCAACCTGACAAAGAAGGTGCCGATTACCGAGGTGACGATGCACACTGCGCCGATCGCGAGCGGAAGCAGCAACATGTTGTCGCGCAGCGGCGGGGCAAAAAAGATATTGGCAAGCAGCATCGTCGCAACGATCGTCACGGCGTAGGTTTCGAACAGATCCGCAGCCATCCCGGCACAATCGCCGACGTTATCGCCGACATTGTCGGCGATAACGGCGGGGTTGCGCGGGTCGTCTTCCGGAATGCCAGCCTCGACCTTGCCGACGAGATCGGCGCCGACATCGGCACCCTTGGTGAAGATGCCGCCGCCGAGGCGGGCAAAGATCGAGATCAGCGAGGCGCCGAAGCTCAGCGCCACCATGGCCTCGAGCACCGGACGCAGATCCTCGCCAGGCATCGTTGCTCGCAAGACGAAATAATAAATTCCGACCCCGAGCAGCCCTAGCCCGACCACCAGCAACCCCGTTACCGCGCCCGCTTTGAACGCGATCGCCAAGCCCGCCTTGAGGCTGCCACGCGCCGCCTGCGCCGTCCTGACATTGGCGCGCACCGAGACATTCATGCCGATATAGCCGGCTGATGCCGAAAGGACCGCCCCGATCAGATAGCCGATGGCAACGCGTACCCCGAGTGTCACTCCGAGCACGATCAACACCACCACGCCGACGACTGCGATTGCGCGGTATTGGCGGTTGAGATAGGCGCGCGCGCCGACCAGGACGGCACCGGAAATCTCCTGCATGCGGGCGGACCCGGCGTTGGCCGTCAACACCTGACGGCTAGTGACCAAGCCGTAAAGCAATGCCAGCACGCCGCAGGCGATGACCAGCAAATATGCGGAAGGCATCCGAAAGGTTTCCTCGCAGACACAAAGGTGAAGCGATCGCCCCGCCAAGGCCCGGCACGGCGGGGCATTTCAGCGCGCGCGAAACATGCCAGAAGAGCAATCCACAGGCAACCGCACGAGCAGCCGCTCAGAAATGTCGGTAGCCGGGTTCGTCGACCGGGATGGTCCGCCCGTCCACATCGACGAGCTGCACTCCTTCTCCGGATTCAATCCTGCCGATCCTCGTGATCGGCAGGCTAAGCACCGCGGACAGATCGTCGATCGCTTTCGTCGAGCCGGGCGGTGCGGTGAACAGGAGCTCGTAGTCGTCGCCTCCCGTAGCGAGCCCTGTTCGGACGCCCGGTTCTCCATCGACGATGATGCGCGCTGCGGGTGACAGCGGCAGCGACGCCAACTCGACAACGGCTGCGACGCACGAGGTCTTGCAGATGTGTCCGAGATCGGCGATCAAACCATCGGAAATGTCGATCATCGCGTGCGCGATCCCAGCTAACCGGCAACCAAGGTCAACGCGAGGATCGGGCACCCGAAAGCGTCCGATCAGCCGGGCGCGATACTCGGGGGCGAGTTGCGGATAGGCGCCGCGCAGCAGGGCGAGCCCGAGAAACGCGTCCCCGATTGCCCCGGATACCCACACGAGGTCTCCGGCGCGGGCGCCAATGCGCCTGATCTCCATCCCCGCCGCGATTTCGCCGATGGCGGTCAGCGACAACACGGCTGGCCCCGATGTCGCGACCGAATCGCCGCCCAAAAGATCGATCCCGAACCGACGCTGGTCTTCGGCCAGCCCTCGGGCGAACTCGGCAACCCAGTCGCCACCGAGTACGGTCGGAAGCGCCGTCGTCAGCAGATAATGGAGAGGCCGCGCTCCCATCGCTGCGAGATCCGACAGGTTGACGCGCAGCAGCTTGCGCGCGACGAGATCCGGCGGATCATCCGGCAAATAATGCACACCGGCGACGATCGCGTCTGCGGTGACGACAAGCCGATGCCCTACGCGGCAATCGACAATAGCGGCGTCGTCCAGCAGACCGAGACCGCCTGGGCCGGAGAGCGGCGCGAAAAAACGTCGAACGCGCTCGAACTCGCCGAGGAGTTCTACGGGGGCGTCGTCTGCCATGGCTGCTAAAAGTCGTCTCGCAACGTGTGGGCGAGGTGATTGAGAACGCCGTTCGCGAGCCCCGGTTCTTTGCCGGTGAAGAAGGCGTAGGCTATCGCGGTATACTCGCTGAGCGAGACCCGTGGTGGCACATCGCGGCGATGCATCAGCTCGTAAGCCCCGGCGCGAAGGATCGCGCGAAGGACCGAATCGAGGCGTGGCAGCGGCCAACCCTCGGTGAGCGCCCCCGAAATTTCGGCGTCGAGGTGTTCCCGATAATCCGTCACCCCACAGACGATGTCGGCGAACAGTTCGGGATCGGCCTCGCCCAATCGGTCGCCTTCGATTTCTTGGCCAAAACGGTGCCGGATGAACTCGCCCACAACCGATCGAGGATCGGACTCGTCATTCGCCTCGAGCTGGTAGAGCGCTTGGACCGCCGCCAGCCGAGCCACGCTGCGGCGGCGGCCGCCGCTGCGCTGACGGTGTTCGCTTTCCGCCGAATTGGTCACCCGCCGCTTCCGGCCAAGCGCCGCTTCAGGTCGACGATCGCGAGGCAGGCGCGTACTGCTTCGCCGCCCTTGTCTCGGCCGTCAGGAGAGGCGCGGGCGAGCGCCTGGGACTCGTTCTCGACCGTCAGTATGCCATACCCAATGGCGATACCGTCGCGGACCGCCAAATCCTGGAGTCCCCGCGCGCTTTCGGCGCAGATATGGTCGTAATGTGACGTCTCGCCGCGGATCACGCAGCCGAGCGCAACAAACCCGTCGAAACGCTCGCTCGCTCGGCCGGCGATGCCGATCGCGGCCGGGATCTCAAACGCGCCGGGAACCGCGATGCACTCATGGGTGGCACCGACTGCGGCGAGCGCACGCTCGGCGCCTCGTCGCAACTCGGCTGAGATGTGAGTGTAATAAGGCGCCTCGACGAGGAGGATATGGGGCGGTCGTGTCATGGCGTTTGCCGGAGCAGCCTCGTGACATAGCGCGCAATCAGGTCGACTTCCAGGTTCATCCGCTGCCCGACCAAAGAGTCGAAATTGGTGCATGCGAGCGTGTGCGGAATAATATTCACCCGAAGCGGTTTTGCGCCACCTTATTGACGGTAAGGCTGACCCCGTCGAGCGCGACCGAACCCTTTAGCGCTATAAAGTGCGCCAGTTCTACCGGCGCCTCGAAGAGGAAACGAACCGGGTCCGCCTCGGGCCGCCGCTCGACGACCCGCACCATGCCGTCGACATGGCCCAAGACGAGATGCCCGCCAAGCTCGTCGCCGAGCCGGAGCGACTTTTCGAGATTGATCGGGGTGCCTTCCCCCCACTCCCCGAGCGTGGTGCACGTCAAGGTCTCGACCGACGCCTGCAGCGTGATTGCTCCGGGTTCCACGGCAACGACGGTGAGGCATGCCCCAGACCAGGCGATCGAGGCCCCGAGTGAGATCGCCGAAGTGTCAAAAGCCGCGGCGATCGTCAGATCGAGAAGTTCGCCGCGGCGCGCCCGCCGAACCCGTCCGACATCGGTGATGATCCCGGTAAACATGCCGGTAAGCTACGAGGCTATCCTGCGATTTACCGGGGCATCCCCGTTTCGGGCCGGATTCCCTGGTCGACGGGAAGAAACTGCGAAACAGCCGATTCCGGGGCGCAAAACGAGCGCCCGTCTTCCTCTAAGCGATTGATATCTGGCCAACCACGAGCGCTAATTCCCTACGCGACCGAACACGGAAATAAATCGGAGGAACAGGGAGATAAAATCGGCGGTCACGGAATTAAATCGGTCGAACACGGAAGGTTGTCAGCACGTCGTCGCCGATCGTCTCCGTCGACAGCCGCTCAAAAGCAGGGGCATCGGCCAATATGCCGAGGTCGAGTTCGGCAATCGCCGGGATCCCGTCACCGCCGATCGCCAGCGGGGCATGAACCCAGACAAGGCGATCGACAAGGCGAGCGCGGAAAAAGGCGGCCGCTAGCCCGGCGCCGCCCTCGACCAGAAGCCTGGTGATGCCGCGTTCGCCGAGCGCGCTAAGCGCTGCGGCAAGGTCGACTTGGCCATCGTGGGCGTGATCGACATCGATCAGGGTCACTCCGTTCGCGAGAAACGTCGCGCGTCGCGCGGGGTCAGCCGAACGCAAAGTCAGCACCCAGGTCGGCACCCGCCGCGCATCGGCGACCAGCCGCGCGGCCGGCGGAACCCGCAAGTGGCGGTCGATGACGACCCGCACCGGCGAGCGATGGTCGAGCCCGGGCAGGCGACAGGTCAGCTGCGGATCGTCCGCAACGACGGTGCCGGTGCCGACCATGATCGCATCGTGACTGGCGCGCAAGGCGTGCGCGCGCTCGCGCGCCGGCGGTCCGGTGATCCACTGACTCTCGCCGCTTGCGGTGGCGATGCGGCCATCGAGTGAAGTAGCGAATTTCAGGGTGACCAGCGGACGGCCAAGCCGCAGGCGGCTCAGGAAGCCTGCGTTGACCTCGGCCGCCTCCTCGGCACAAAGCCCGACCTCGACCTCAAGGCCCGCCGCCCGTAGCCGACGCAGCCCCTCACCGGCAACGCGCGGATCGGGATCCTCGAGTGCGACGACCACTCGCCGCACGCCGGCGGCGACCAGCGCATCGACGCAAGGTGGAGTCCGGCCCCAGTGGCAACACGGCTCGAGACTGACATGGGCGACGGCTCCGCGTGCCGCTTCGCGCGCCCGGCGAAGCGCCTCCGTCTCGCCATGTGGCCGCCCGCCGGGCTGGGTCCACCCGCGTCCGACGACTCGGTCATCGTTTACGATGACACAACCGACCGCGGGGTTCGGCCAGACGGTGCCGAGCCCACGACGGGCTAGCGCGAGCGCTGCTCGCATTGCATCGAAATCGCGGCGTCGGTCGGCGGGTGAAGCTTCTCGCTCCGCCCTGGCTTCAATCGCCATCCGCGGCGATCCGTCCGACGAAATCCCCGAAATCCTTGGCTTCGCGGAAGTTGCGGTAGACCGAAGCGAAACGGATATAGGCAACCTGATCGAGGCTCGCCAGCGCCTCCATGACGAGGCCTCCGATCATATCGCTCGGAATATCGGTTTCGCCCGAACTCTCCAATTGGCGCACCAGCGAGTTGATGATGCGTTCCACTCGCTCGGGCTCGAATGGGCGTTTGCGCAATGCGATGTAAATCGATCGGCCCAGCTTGTCCCGGTCGAAGGGTTCGCGGTGCCCATTTTTCTTGATCACGGTCAGCTCGCGCAATTGCACCCGCTCGAAAGTCGTGAAGCGAGCTCCGCAATTTGGGCAGAACCGCCGGCGCCGGATCGCACCGCGATCGTCCGTCGGACGCGAATCCTTCACCTGAGTGTCATCGGTCCCGCAGAACGGACAGCGCATCTCCTCCTCCGTCTCCCTCGGTCGCTGCGACGCGCCGAGCGACCCTAATTATTCCGAACACAATCCGCTCCGAATTTCGCGTAGATCGGGAAGCGAGCACACAGTTCGCGGACTTTTTTGCGCACGCATGCCTCGGCCTCGCCGTTGTCGCCGGATCCACTCGCCAGCCCGCGCAATACCTCGAAGATCCATCCCCCGACGGTGTGGAACTCGTCCTGCCCAAAGCCGCGAGTTGTCGCCGCCGATGAGCCGAGACGGATTCCGGACGTCACGGTCGGTTTCTGCGGGTCGAAGGGAATTCCGTTCTTGTTGCAAGTGATCCCGGCTCGTTCGAGGCTTTGCTCGGCGTCCCGGCCAGTGATCCCCAGGGGCCGTAAATCCACCAGCATCAGGTGCGAGTCGGTTCCGCCGGAAACGATCTCGAGCCCTGCTGCCGTGAGGGTGGCTGCGAGCGTCTTGGCATTCCGTACGACCTCAGCCGCGTAGCCGCTGAACGCGGGCTGCAAGGCCTCGTGCAGGGCGACCGCCTTGGCGGCGATCACATGCATCAGTGGACCGCCCTGCAATCCGGGGAAGACGGCCGCGTTGATCCGCTTAGCGATCTCCTCTTCATTGCACAGGATCAAACCGCCTCTCGGCCCCCGCAAGGTCTTATGCGTGGTGGTTGTGACAACATGCGCGTGCGGCAGCGGGCTCGGGTAAACCCCGCCGGCGACCAACCCGGCGAAATGCGCCATGTCGACCATCAGATATGCGCCGACCGCATCCGCAATCGCGCGAAACCGAGCGAAGTCTATAATGCGCGAATAGGCGCTGCCGCCGGCAATGATCAGCCGGGGCCGATGCGCCTCGGCGAGCCGCGCGATTTCGTCAAAATCGATACGGCCATCTTCGGACCGAACGCCGTAGGAGAGTGCGTTGAACCACTTGCCCGAGAGGTTCGGTCGGGCGCCATGCGTCAAGTGCCCGCCCGCGGCAAGCGCCATCCCCAGGATGGTGTCGCCCGGTGACAGCAGCGCCAAAAGCACCGCCTGGTTCGCCTGGGCCCCGGAATGCGACTGAACATTGGCAAAAGCGCATCTGAATAGCCGCTTGGCGCGCTCAATCGCGAGCGTTTCGGCGACATCGACGAATTCGCATCCGCCGTAGTAGCGGCGACCCGGGTAGCCCTCGGCATATTTGTTGGTCAATACCGAGCCTTGCGCCTCCAGCACCGCGCGCGAGACGATGTTTTCGCTGGCGATCAGCTCGATCTGCCATTGCTGGCGATCGCGCTCGCGATCAATCGCCGCTGCCAGTTCGGGATCGGCTTCGCACAGGGGAGCCGAATAGCAGTCGTCGACAGCGAACCCCGAGGAAGAAGATGGAGCTGAGGGCATCAACGAACCGCTCGTTGGGGTGGCGGGATAAGCCGCCGCGTCAGGGACTTCGCGGAGGCTGATTCAGGAACAGGCGCAATCACCAGCAGCCGGTCTCGCGAGACGGGCGGAGACCATCGTCGTTTCTACCAGATCTCGACTGGGGACGCCAGCCGCCTACCACAAATCGCGTTGCCAAGTGACGATCGAGCTAACCTGGACGCGAGGCGGGCCAGCAGCCAATCCTTCAACCTCAAAATGACAGTACTTTCTTTTCCCACAAGTACCAGTTGACACAAGAAATTCGGGCTGCGATCATGAACGCTAGGTTGAACCATCTAGAAGTCGGGGAACAGATGGCAGAAACGATAGCGCCGAAGATAGCAGAGGAAGAGTTGTTGCGGATGACGGCGGATGTGGTTGCAGCCTACGTCGGCAATAATACGCTGTCGACAGCGCAGCTGGGGGAGGTCATCAACGCCGTTTACGGCTCTCTGAAGTCGCTAGAGGGCCAGGTCGCGCAAGCTCACGCGGAGCCATTGAAACCGGCGGTGCCGATTCGAAAGTCAATCACCCCGGAATTCCTCATTTGCCTGGAGGACGGCAAGAAGCTGAAGATGCTGAAACGGCATCTGCGGTCGACCTACAATATGACGCCGGACGAATACCGCTCGAGATGGGGGCTCGCACCGGATTATCCGATGGTGGCGCCAAATTATGCGGAGCGGCGCTCGGAATTCGCCAAAAAGATCGGATTGGGACGGGGCGCCGGACGCCAGGCGGCTCGAGCCAAGAATTAGCTCCCCGTGCTTCCCGTCAATCCTCGATCCTTCACGGTCTCTCACATCTCGGCGTATTTCCCGTCCTTCCAGATATAGAAGACGTATTTAGGGTCGATGATGTCACCCTTCTTGTCCCAGCTCAGCGGTCCGATGACGGTATCAACCGTCATCGACTTCAGCGTCTTTGACAAATCGTCGAGTTTGAGCGACTTGGCTTTGTTCGCCGCTGCGGCGAAAGCTTGTATCGCCGCATAAGTGTACAGGGTGTAGCCCTCCGGGTTGTACCCTTCGGCCGTGAACCTGTCGACGACGGCCTTGGCTGCCGGCACATTGCGGGGATCGGGCGCAAAGGTCATTAGCGTTCCGTCACCCGCCGGCCCGGCGATCTTCCAGAACTCCTCGGTCACCAGCGCATCGGCACCGATGAATTGCGCTTTCAAGCCCTGATCGCGCGCCTGTCGGACGATCAGCCCGCCCTCGGTCTGGTAGCCGCCGAAATAGATCGCGTCGATATTCGCCTGCTTCATTTTGCTGATTAGCGCCGAAAAGTCCTTGTCTCCCTGGGTGATCGCTTCATACATCGCCTCTTTAAGCCCGGCGGCATTCATCGCTTTCTTGGTCTCGTCGGCGACCCCTTTGCCGTACGCAGACTTGTCGTGGACGATTGCCACGTTCTTTCCCTTGAAGTGATCGGCAAGATACTTGCCGGCGACCCCACCCTGCACATCGTCGCGGCCGCAGGATCGGAAAACGTTGTTCCAGCCCTTTTTGGCTGCGTCATCGGTCAGGGCCGGGTTCGTCGAGGCCGGCGTGATCTGCAGGACGCCGGCTTCATTATAGACCGCGGAGGCCGGGATCGAGGAAGAGGAACAGTAATGACCGGCGACAAACACCACTTTCTTGCCGACTACATCATTCGCCGCGGCCACAGCCTGCTTCGGATCGCAAGCATCGTCGGCGATGATCAGATCGAGCTTTTTGCCGAGGACTCCGCCCTTGGCATTGATATCGGCGACCGCCATTTTGGCGCCGTGCGTCATCTGCTCGCCCAGAGCGGCATTCGAGCCGGTGATTGGTCCGACCACCGCGATCGGGATATCTTGCGCTTTCACCGCACCGGCGCCGAGCGCGAGCGCCGCTGCCAGGATGAGGGAATGGAACCGGCGGTTCATGAGGCGTTACCTCCCTTCAGCATCAGGTTGCCACCACTGTAACATGGCCGGGCGCAGCTCGCGAACGGGTGGTCGACCGGGGCGAAACCACCTGCGCTATTTTTCGCGCCAGCCGAACGGGCCGCGCCGCTCGTACAGCCAGGGATATTGCTGCACCATCTTGCGCGCCCGGGTGAGGTAATAAGCCGCCAACGAAATCGCGGCGAGCGTCGCTGCAGCAATCACGAAGCCGCTTAACGAAGCGAGCTCAGCGGCAAACAACGCATAGAGGAGAAACCTGTCAGCTGCGGCGAGGAGCAATGCTGCCGGCAGGATTTGCCAACCGGGCCGCCAGCTCTGGGCCAAGGCCTGGCCAGTCAGGAAGGCTGCGCCGCCGAAAAATACCACCGTCATCGCAAAGAACGAACCGATCTCGCCGCCGAGCAGAGCGCTCAAAGCGTCCCTCCTTCGAGATAGGCGGCGCGTATCTCAGGGTTGGCGAGCAGCTCGGCTCCGGTGCCGCTCAGCGTGATCCGCCCGGTCTGCATGACATAGCCGCGGTTTGCCAATCGCAGGGCGTGGTGCGCGTTTTGCTCGACCAGCAATACAGTCGTCTTCTGCCGCTCGTTGATTTCGCGGATCGCGCCAAAGATCTGCTTGACCATAAGAGGCGCCAATCCGAGCGAGGGCTCGTCGAGCAATAACAGCCGCGGACGGCTCATCAGCGCACGGGCGATCGCCAGCATCTGCTGCTCGCCGCCCGAAAGCGTGCCGCCGCGCTGACCGCGGCGCTGATCGAGGATCGGGAACAATCCAAAGACGCGCACCAGATCCTCGTCGAATGATGTCCTGTTGGCAACCGTCGCCCCCATTTGCAGGTTCTCGAGCACCGTCATGCGCGAAAAGATGCGTCGCCCTTCGGGCGCCTGCGCGATCCCGAGACGCATGATTTCGAACGTCGCAAGCCGAGTAATATCGCGACCCTCGAAGAGGATCTGACCGCGGGCGGCGCGCGGCCGGCCGCAAACCGTCATCAGCAACGTCGATTTGCCCGCCCCGTTGGCGCCAATCAGGGTGACGATCTCGCCGGCCCGGACCTGCAGATCGATCCCCTTGAGCGCCTCGATGTTGCCGTAGAAGGCATGGACGCCCGAGACCGTCAGCATCGTCAGTGGATGCTGAGATCGGCCGTGGTCATCTCGGACAGCTTTTCCAGCTCATCCTCACCGAGATAGGCTTTGATGACGTTGGGATCGGCACGCACTTCGGCCGGCGTTCCGTCGGCGATCTTGCGCCCGTAGTCGAGGACGATGATGTGATCCGAGATCCCCATCACGACGCTCATATCGTGCTCGATCAACAGGATCCCGATCCCCTGCTCGGCGCGGATGGCTAGCAGAAGCGCGTTGAGCTCGGCTGATTCGCGTGGGTTTAGCCCGGCGGCGGGCTCGTCCAGGCAGAGCAGCGCCGGCCTGGTGCACAGCGCTCTGGCAATCTCCAGACGGCGTTGCGCGCCGTAGGGCAATGTCCCGGCGGTCCAGTCGGCGTGCTCGATCAACCCAACCTTATCGAGCCAATGCCGCGCATGCTCGATGGCAGCCCGTTCGGCCAAGCGGTAGCGCCGCAGCCCGAAGAGCCCCGCTACCGAGAATACGCTCGCCGACATCAGCAAATTATGTTGCGCGACGATCAGGTTTTCGAGAACCGTCATCCCGGCGAACAGGCGTATGTTTTGGAAAGTCCGGGCGATACCGGCCTGCCGCGCGATCCTGAAGCCGTCCATCCGTTCGAGCAGCAGCGCTTCGGCGTTGACGTGCATCGTTAGACAACCGACGCTCGGCTTGTAGAAGCCGGTAAGGCAATTGAAGACGGTGGTCTTGCCAGCACCGTTCGGCCCGATGATCGCAGTGATCTCGTGGGAATAGGCATTGAACGAAAGATCGTGGATTGCGGTCAGCCCGCCGAAGCGCATCGTCAAATGCTCTACGGCAAGGAGCAGCCCCCGAGTTTCGGTGGTGCCGGTCACGGCTAGAGACCCCGCGTCGACCTGGGTGCAAGACGCAGCGATGGTTCGCGGTTCGCCAACAGGCCGCGCGGGCGCCATACCATGATCACGACCATCGCCGCGCCAAAGATCAGCATGCGGAACTCGGCAAAGGCACGGCCGAGCTCGGGCAAGGTGACCAGCAGAAGCGCGGCAAGCACGACCCCCATCTGGCTTCCCATGCCGCCGAGTACGACGATTGCGAGAATCGTCGCCGATTCGATGAAGGTGAAGCTCTCGGGGCTGATGAAGCCTTGCCGCGTCGCAAAGAAGCAGCCGGCAAAGCCGCCGAGCATCGCGCCGATGCCAAAGGCGGAAAGCTTGACATTGGTGGGATTTATGCCAAGCGCGCGACAGGCAACCTCGTCTTCGCGCAGAGCTTCCCAGGCGCGCCCGATCGGCAGCTTGCGCAGGCTCAAGGTGAACAGGTTGGTGACGAGCGCCAATGCCAGGATGACGAAATAGATATATGTCACACGTTGAGTGGGGGAGAATTCGAGGCCAAAGAACTGATGGAAGGTCGTCACCTCCTCGGGCGCCGAGCGGGAAAAAGGCAGGCCGAAGAAAGAGGGCCGCGGGATGTCCGAAATCCCGTTTGGACCGCCGGTGACCGGTGACCAGTTCAACAAGATGATGCGGATGATTTCACCGAAGCCGAGCGTGACAATCGCGAGATAATCGCCGCGCAGCCGCAGCACGGGAAACCCAAGAATCACCCCGAAGCTCGCTGCCACCAAGCCCGAGAACGGCAATGCTTGCCAAAAGGTGAACCCGAGGTCGCGCGCTAGCAGAGCGAAGGTATAGGCGCCGACGGCGTAGAACGCGACGTAGCCGAGATCGAGCAGACCAGCGAGCCCGACGACCACATTGAGACCCCAGCCGAGCATGACATAGATCAGCACGGTGGTGCCGAGATCGATCAGATAGCGCGAGGAGAACGGCAAAAACGGCAGGGCGACGGCGAATGCGATTCCGGTAAGGGTCAGCGGCAGTGCCCGGCGGTTGCCCCAGGCCGCGAGATGAGCAAAGACCGTCTCGCCGCCCCTCTTTTCGCCGCGACGGGCGCGTTGCTGGAGAAGCAACGCCAACCGGCCAGTGAACACTGCGGCAGCGGCGATCGCGACCCAATCAAAATGGGTGCGGATTCCGAGCGCGCCGCCGCCGACATCGTAGGTTTGGATACCGACCAGCGGCAGGGCGAGAAGTGTGGCGACCAGCGCCGCCATGACCGCGTTTTTGAGGAGTGCCGCCCAGTCGGGGGTCGTCAGGGCCTCTTTCTCGACGGCGAGCCCCGAGGCCGTCGTCATCATACCTTTTCCAGTTCGGGCCGGCCGAGCAGGCCCGTCGGACGGAAGACGAGCACGAGGATGAGGACCACGAAGACCGAAACGTCCTTGTACTCGACCGAGAAATAGCCGGACCAGAAAGCCTCGATCAGCCCGATCAGAACGCCGCCCAGCATCGCTCCCGGCAGCGAGCCGATGCCGCCAAGGACGGCGGCTGTGAAAGCCTTGACGCCGGCAAGAAAGCCGATGAAGAAATCGACCACACCGTAATAGAGTGTGACCATCAATCCGGCGACCGCTGCGAGTGCCGCGCCCATCACAAAGGTCATCGAGATCACTCGGTCGACATCGACCCCGAGGAGAGCTGCCATCTGCATGTCCTGCTCGCAAGCGCGCTGCGCGCGGCCGAGCGGAGTGGTCGCGATGAAAGTCGAAAACCCGGCCATCAGGGCCAACGTCACCAGCATGATCAGAAGCTGCAGATAGCTGAGCCGAACGGCGAAGCCGCCGCTGTTGAAGACGGTGAAGCCACCCTGAAAGAGGGGCATCATCGGCTTCTCCCGCGCGCCTTGCAGGATCTGCACGTAATTCTGCAGAAAGATCGAAGTGCCGATTGCCGAGATCAGCGGTGCCAGCCGGAACGACCCGCGCAATGGACGGTAGGCGACGCGCTCCACGGTCCAGCCGTAGATTGCCGTGAACAGCATCGTCGTCAACAAAACGAGCACCAAGGCGAGCGGGACATATGTCACCCCAGCCAATCCCAGCACCAAAAACGCGATGATCGAAATGAAAGCGCCGATCATGTAGATCTCGCCATGGGCGAAGTTGATCATGCCGATGATGCCGTAGACCATCGTGTACCCGATGGCGATCAGCCCATAGATCGACCCCAGCGTCAGCCCATTAATCAACTGCTGCAGAAAATACGCCATCTGTGTGGGTTGCTTATCGCGGCAGCTTCCCGAGCGGATGCTTGCGCAGAAAGTCGAAGTCGCAGCCGTGGTCGGCTTGCAAGATCTCGCGCCGGTAAAGGGCTGCATAGCCCCGCTCCGGAACAGATGGCGGTGTGAACGGGCGCCGCGCCAGCTGCTCCGGAGAGACCAGCAGATCGAGGCGGCGTTCGGCGACCGAAAGTCGGATGCGGTCGCCGTTTCTGATCTTAGCTAGTGGACCGCCACTTGCCGCATCGGGGGTCACGTGCAGCACGATCGAGCCATAAGCCGTACCGCTCATCCGCGCGTCAGAGATGCGCACCATGTCCTTAACCCCGGCCCGCGCCAATTTTCCCGGAATTGGCAGATAGCCGGCTTCCGGCATGCCGGAAGCACTAAATGGGCCGGCGTTCTGCAAGACCAGAAAGTCCTCCGGACTGACATCGAGATCGGGATCGTCGATGCGAGCCGAGAGATCTTCGAGCGACGTGAAAACAACGGCGCGCCCTTCCTTCTCGAACAGCTTTGGGTCGGCCGCCGACCGTTTGAAGATCGCACCTTTCGGCGCCAGCGAGCCAAACAACGCGACGAGGCCGCCCTTCGGCTGCAACGGATCCGCGAACGGCTTGACCACCGAGCGGTCGACCGGCCCTGCTTCCACCGCAAGGCGCTGGCCGAGTGTTTCGCCGGTTACCGTCATGCAATCGACGTGCAAGAGCGGTTTCAGCTCACGAAGCACTGCGCCGATCCCACCGGCCGCAAACAGATCCTCCATGTAATGCGGACCAGTCGGCTTCAGATCGACGAGGACGGGGGTGGAGTCGCTAATATCGTTCAGCCGATCAAGGCCGAGGTTGATGCCGGCTCTGCCGGCGATTGCGGTCAGATGTAGGACCGCGTTTGTCGAGCCGCCGATCGCCATTAGTACCCTGATGGCATTTTCGACCGATTGTGGTGTAACGATGCGTTCCGGGGTGAGTCCGGCCCGAGCCAGGTGCATCGCCGCGCGGCCGGTCGCCTCGGCGGCCCGCAACCGGTCGGCATGAACCGCGGGAATCGCGGCGCTTCCAGGTAGGATCATACCGAGAGCCTCGGCAATCGAGGCCATCGTGCTCGCCGTGCCCATCACCGCGCAGGTCCCGGCGGTCGTCGCCAGGTTGCCTTCGATCTCCCTGATCTCGTCAGTGGCAATCTCGCCGGCGCGGTATCTCGCCCAAAAGCGGCGGCAATCGGTACAAGCGCCCAGCCGCTCGCCATGCCAGCGCGATGTCATCATCGGGCCGGCAACGAGCCCGATCGTGGGCCGGTTCGCCGAGATGGCGCCCATAAGCTGGGCCGGCACCGTCTTGTCGCAGCCGCCGACCAGCACCACCGCATCCATCGGCTGGGCGCAAATCATCTCCTCCGTGTCCATCGCCATCAGATTGCGGAACATCAGGCTTGTCGGGTTCAAGAACACCTCGCCGAGCGAGATCGTCGGAAACGTCAGCGGCAAGCCGCCCATCGCCAGCACGCCTCGTTTCACGGCCTCGATCAGCTCGGGAAAATGCCGATGGCAATTGTTGAACCCCGAAGAGCTGTCGGCGATGCCGATCACCGGACGTGCCAAGAGCTCGCTTGAATAACCCATAGAGAGAGCAAAGGAGCGTCTCAGGTATAGAGCGAAATCGGGATCGCCATAATTGGTTAGCCCGCGGGCCAAGCCGACCGGTTGGGTCATCAGTTTTCTCTCAAAATCGCGTGATGCTAGCTTGCCGTCGTCCCGTAGCCTCAGGCAAGCGCGGCGTCCCTAAGCACTCCCTTGTCATCAGACCAGGGGGATACCATTTTGGCGATTATCGGAAGCTCGAACTCCCGCTTTTGCTCATCGTGGGGGTCGGCGCGTCTCTGATGGCGCTCTTATGGCCGCCCGGTCGAACCCGCCCGGAATTAATCGGTCGCTATCGCGTTGATAGCGGTGGAGGCCACGATCAGCGCGTTTTGGGCAGATAAACACAGGTGAAGAGCATGGCTAAGCCGAAAAGAGGGCGGTCGACCGCCGCCATAGACGATCATGTCGGAGCACGCATTCGCGAGCGTCGCATCATGCTGGGGCTAACTCAGCAGCAGCTCGCCGAGATGATCGGCGTCACCTATCAACAGGCACACAAATACGAGCGGGGGATCAATCGGGTTTCGGCCGGCAGGCTGTTCGAGATCGCCCGCGCATTGAGCGCGCCGATCAGCTACTTCTACGAGGGCATCGGACAGGAAGGTCCGCGGCAGGTCACGCCACACCAGCGCATGCTGCTTGAGATCGCCCGCAATTTCGCGGAGATCAGAAATGAGAGGCATCAGGAGGCTGTGAGCCAGCTAGCCCGGGCGCTGGCGAGCCGGTGACGCGAAAGGCTAGCCTAGCGCCGCGTAGAGCGCTCGCTCGAAATTGTCAAGCAGCGCCAGCGCCTTGGGGTCGGCAAACGGGATCAGCTGCATCAGAATGACGCCGGCAATGCCCTTCGCCGGATCGATCCAGAAATATGTGTTGCCCAGCCCGGCCCAGGCAAGGCTACCGGGGCCGCGCCCGCCGGGCACCGCCTCGGGCGAGACCATGAAGCCGAGACTCCATTTCTTTCTCATCCCGGGGAAAAACTCGGCATCGTTTGAGTAGCCCGGAGCCGCGGTTTTAAGCAGCCGTACGTCAAGGCCGCCGATGGCATTCTGCGCCATAAGCTGGAGGGTCTCGGGCCGCAATACCTGACGGCCATTGACGCGGCCATCGTTGAGGAACAGCCGCTCGAACGCGAGATAGTCCGCGGCGGTACCGTAAAGCCCGCCGCCACCCATTTGGAATTCCGGCTCCTGGGGCAACTCGAACGGGATCAGGCCCAGCGTCCCGTCTTCCGCCCGCGCGTGCATGCCGGCGATCCGGGCGCGACGATCGGAGGTCAGCGCGAAGCTGGTATCCGTCATGCCGATTGGCCCGAAGATATGCTCGGCGAAAAAGTCGCCGAGCGTTTGGCCGCTGGCCCGCTCCACCGCCTTGCCAGCCCAGTCGATGTTGATCCCGTAGTCCCACCGATCGCCGGGATCGAACACCAGCGGCAGCATCAGCGCGGCGTTCTGGCAGGAGATGATGCCCGGGATACCTGCCTTCTCCATATAGCGGCCCATCTCGGCGTTCCAGATGTCGTAGACGAAGCCCGCGGTGTGGGTAAGCAGATGACGCAAGGTGATCGGACCCCGCGCCGGGCGCAGCTTCGGTTCACCCGCGGCATCGAAGCCCTCGAGCACGAGCGGCGAGGCGAGTTCCGGCAGCACCTCCGCGATTGGCCAGTCGAGCGAGAGCTTCCCTTGTTCGACGAGCCGCATCGCCGCCGTCGAGGTGATCGCCTTTGTCATCGAGGCGATCCAGAAAACGGTGTCAGCGGTCATCGTCGGCCCGTCAGGCAAGGCGCGCTTGCCAAAGGCACCTTGGTAAACCGGGCCCTCTCGTGTCGCCGCCATTACGACCACGCCCGGCACATCGCCCCGGTCGGTCGCCGCCTCGAGCACCTGATCGACTTCCGGCAGTTGACGCATCGCTCTCTCCCTGATCCACTATGGTTATCGGTTATGGCTATGGTTTGGGCAGCGGGAACTCATCCAGGTATTGGAGGTAATCCTCCTCGACATCGACCTGCATCGTCTCGAGCAGACGCACCAGGCCGTTGTAGAAGGATATCGTCACGACGAGATCGGTCAGGCGCTCGTTATCGAGCCCCCACCGCAGCGTGGCAAAGGTCTCGTCCGACACGCTGAGCTCGAGCGTCATCTCGCGAGCGGCCCGCAATACCGCCTTGGCGAGCGGATCGAGTGCCGTCGGGCGCCTATCGGTTTCAGCGGCAACTGCGCGGATCTCTTCGTTCGAGAGGCCGACCTCCCGGCCGATCCTGACATGGTGCGAAAATCCCCAAGCCGAGCGCGTCAGATAGCTGACTTGGAGGATTGCCAGCTCGCGCAACCTCGGGTCGAGGCGGCTACCATCGCGAATGAATCTTGCCAAGGTGTTGAGGCTGCGGGCAGCACGCGGGCTGTGCGCGAGGACACGGTAGAGGTTGAGGTTCCGCGCCAGTAGATCCTGGTGTTCGGGCAAGAGATCGGATTTGTCCAGGTAGGGCAGGCGCGCCATCTGTGATTCCTCCCCGCCGGTCGCGTTAGTCGGGTGCCCTGGCCGGTCCGCCCAATGTCGCGCCGCCGTCGACCACCAAGGTTTGGCCGGTGATATAACGGGCCTCGGCTGACAACAAGAAGCGGACCGCACGGCCAATGTCCCAGCCGGTGCCTTCGAGGCCTAAAACGGAGGCCTTGCGGCGGGCCTCGCGGCCGGCAGCGGTCATCTGCCGGGAGTAGACCATCGGGGTATAGACGGGCCCCGGCGCCACGCAATTGACACGGATGCCGTCCGGGCCGTGATCGACCGCCATCGCCCGGGTCAGGGCGATTACCGCTCCTTTCGAGGCCGAGTAGGCAGTGAGCCCGCGCGGCCGCAGGGCGGAGATCGACGACACGTTGACGATGGCCCCGCCGCCCGCGGTCTCCTTTATGGCCGGCACCGCGTGGCGCGACATCAGGAACATGCTGTCGACGTTGACCTGCATAACCCGGCGCCAGCTCTCCGGGGCCATATCGACAACGCTGCCACGGCCGCCGATCCCGACATTGTTGTCGAGGCAATCGAGCCGACCGAACCTCTCCAGTGCCGCTGCGACCACTGCGTTTGCTTGCTGCTCGTCGGTCACGTCAGCGACAAAGGCGGCGGCGCTACCGCCTTCGTCTGATATCATCTGCACGGTCCGCTCGGCGCGCTCGCGCTCGAGATCGACGACCAGAACCCGCGCGCCGGCACGCGCCAAGAGGATCGCCGCTGCGCGGCCGTTGCCGATGCCGTCGTCTATCGCACCGCCGCCGGTAACGATCGCAACCTTGCCGTCGAGGCCGAAAGCATCGGCGCGCGTCGCCTTTTCGGCCATTTGTTCCCTCCGCGATACGTGCCCTCCCGACCCTACGAACCGGGCCGCGAGGTTAGCGCCTTAAGCGTTGCCGAACTGCTCGCGCCACAGGCCGAGCTTTTCCTGCACCGGGCGATCCGAATAGCTGAACAGCACAGCCTCGCCGTCCGCATGGTGGCTCACCGCGACCCAGCTCGGCACGACAAAGATGTCGTGCGGCTGCCAGTGGAAGACCTTGTCTCCGACCCGGCTCTCACCCTCGCCCTCGACCACGACAAAGACGGTCCCGTCGGTCGAGCGGTAAGGACGGGTTGCAAAACCCTTTGGCAGGAGCTGGATGAACGTGCCGATCGTCGGCATCGCGAAATCGCCGCTCGCGGGGTTGACGTACCGCAGCTTGTGCCCGTGGCACGGAGCGGGATCCTCGTTCCGGCTCAAAGTATCGAGCGATTCCCGCGAGCGGGCATAGGGATAGTTGAACACCGGCGAAGTCTTGATCTCGGGCTTCCAGTCGACCGGCAAGAGATTGTTGGCAAAACGCGCCGCACTGTCACCTTCGGGCCGAGTGACCGTTTGCACGTCCGCTGCACCCGGCTCGGCGAAGCTCGCATCGAGCAGGCGTACGATCGGGATGTCGAGCCCGTCGAGCCAGACCATCGGCTCTTGGGTTTCGTTGCCGTGGTCGTGCCAGGTCCAGGACGGCGTGATCACGAAGTCGCCGGGACGCATCGTCGTGCGCTCGCCGTCGACGGCGGTGTAGGCTCCCTCGCCCTCGATAATGAAGCGCAGCGCCGATTGCGTATGGCGGTGCGCCGGGGCGACCTCGCCCGGCAGGATCAGCTGCAATCCGGCAAATAGCGAATGGGTGATCGAGGTCTGCCCCTTGAGGCCGGGGTTCTCGAGGATCAATACCCGGCGTGTCGCCTCCTGCGCGGTGATCAGCCCACCCGATTGCATCAGATAGGGCCGGACCTCCTGGTAATGCCAGATCGCCGGCTGGCACGGGGTGGTCGGCTGGGCGGTGACGAGCCCGTGCAGCCGTTCCCACAATGGCGCCATATTGTAAGTGCCGATGCGGTCATAGAACGCCTCGCGCTCGGGTGTCCTTGTGGCAGCCTGCTCCATCGCCATGGTCGTTCCTCCCTTTTCAGGCCGCCTTTGCCTGCGGCCGTTCGCCGAGCGTGAACGCGAGCTTACCGAGGTCGGCGATCAGCGCCGCCGATTGCGCCGGGTCAAGGGGTACCAACGGTGGCCGGACCGCGGCCCAGCTCGGGTCGTTGTGGTAGTGCGCGACGACCCGCTTGAGCGCCGGCACCATCGGATAGGCTTGCAAGGTGTTGCGCAAGGTCGTGATCTCGGCCTGCAAGGTCTCGGCCTGGGGGCCGCGCCAATTGTCGTAGAGCTTGCGGATCCCCGGCACGTTAACGTTGCCCGAGGCGGTGATGCAGCCGGCACCCCCCTTGCGCAAGCCGTCGAGCAGAAAGACCTCGGAACCCGGGAAGACCGCAAAACCCGGAAAGCGCTCGAGCAGTGCCGCGGTGTTGTTCCAATTGCCGGAACTGTCCTTCAACCCGACCACCGTCTCCGGGTAGGCCTTGATTAGGCGGCCGACAAGATCGAGCGAGAAGCCGACCACAGCCATCGGTGGAATGTGGTACAGGAAAAGCTTCAGCGTCGACGATCCGACCTTGTCGATGACACCGGAAATGAACGCGAAGATGCCGTCGTCGCTGACCCCCTTGTAGTAGAAGGGCGGCAGCATCAACACCCCGCCGCAGCCGCGATCGACCGCGTGGCGCACGAGGGTCGTCGCATCGGTCATCGCGCACGCGCCGGTCCCCGGCATCAGCTTCGAGGCGGGGATCCCGGCCTCGATCAGGCGGTCGAGCAATTCCATCCGCTCGCTGGGCGACATCGAGTTTGCCTCGCTCGTCGTGCCGAAGATCGCGAGCCCGCCCGCACCCTGGTCGAGCAGCCACCGGCAGAAGCTGACAAAGCGCCCTGCGTCGGGTTCGCCGTCCGGCGTGAACGGGGTCAAAACGGGAACCAGCACTCCGCTGAAAGGTTGCGACGGCATGTTTTCGGGCTCCTCTGGCGCAACACCGGTGTCGACCGCCACTAAGCGCGGCCGTGCCGGTCGCGTCAACTCCCTGGTCGAGGGGAATATACTGCGAAATCGCCGGTTTTGGAGGCCCGAGAGACGTCGTCCGCGTCTCTAAGCTTTTGATTTTCGCGCGGCCGCCAGGCGAATTCCCTAAGCGGGCGAACAGGGAATTAAATCGGCCGAACAGGGAGCCGGATCCGCCTAACAGGGAGGCACGAGGGAAGCCGGCGGGCTCACAACACGGTCAGCATTTCGGCGACGAGCGAATGGCGCACGATGTCGCCGTCGCCCAGCCGCACCACGGCGATATTCGCGATCGGGTCAAGCCGGCAGGCGATCTCGGCGAGCCCGGAGAGACCGTCGAGAAGATCGCTCTGATCGGGGTCACCGGTCACGACCATCGTCGAGTGCCAGCCCAACCGCGTCAGCATCATCTTGATCTGCCCGTAGGTGCAGTTCTGCGCTTCGTCGATGACGATGAAGGCATTGTTCAGGGTGCGGCCGCGCATAAAGGCGATCGGAGCGATCTCGATGGCTCCCTCGGTCATCAGCTGCTTGACGCGCCGGCCGCCGAGTCGTTCGTTCAGCGCATCGTTGAGCGGGCGCAAGTACGGAGCGAGCTTCTCACCGATATCGCCGGGCAGGTAGCCCAATCGCTCGCCGGCCTCAACCGCCGGGCGCGTCAGCACAATCCGGCCGACCTCCCCAGCATCGAGGGCCGCCACCGCGGCACTGACGGCGAGATAGGTCTTGCCGGTTCCCGCCGGCCCCAGCGCGATCGTCAGATGATGTCGGTCGATCGCCTCAATCAGCTGTCGCTGCCCGTCGCTTTGCGGGCGCACCCTGTGGAGATAACCCTGCTCGCGGTCTTCGCCCCAGGTCGGTGGCGGAGACCGTCTCTCGACCTTGGCGATACAGCCGGGCTCAGCCAGGCGAAGCCCAAGCGCGCCGTGCGACGAGCGTTTACCCATCAGCATCCCCGATCCAGTCCTTCTGGGATCACTACTAATCGGGTTTCGTGATGGTTTTGCTACAGTATATCGACATATCGACGCCATGAAATCGATAGGCGCACCGGCGGCGCTTTGGCGTTAAAGTCGCGCCGTCGCCCGCACCCGCCCGGGTCAAAGCCTCCGTTGCCCGGACGCTAGTTTATTGTTGCCGTCCGCCGCCGTTTCCAAACCGCACCCGCTCCCCACATCATCCACCACCGTCTTGGGTTGCAACATGGAGCTGGACGATGACCATTCTCGTCACAGGTAGCACCGGGACCATCGGATCGCAGGTCCTCCAAAGGCTCGTCGGGCAAAGCGCACAAATCCGCGCGCTTGTTCGCGACGACGCATCCAAGAGCAAGATCCCCGCGGGGGTTGAGCCCGTCCAGGGAGACATGATGGACGTCGCATCGACGCGCACGGCGCTGAAGGGCGTTGACACGCTGTTCCTGCTCAATGCCGTGGCCGCCGACGAGGTGACCCAGGCGCTCGTGACCCTCGACCTCGCGCGCGAGGCCGGCATCCAGCGGATCGTCTACTTTTCGGTGTTCAACAGCGCCCTGTTCGACGATGTGCCCCATTTCGCCGGCAAATACCTCGTCGAACGGGTCATCGACGCCCAGGCTATTCCCGCCACAGTGCTCCGGCCGGCTTACTTCATGCAGAACGACCTGATGTTTCGGGATGCGCTAAAGGCTGGCATCTATCGGTGGCCCATCGGCGACGTAGGGGTCGCAGTGGTCGATATCCGAGATATCGCTGATGCCGCCGTGGCCGAGTTACTGCGCCGGGAGCGGGCACCCCATCCGCTGCCCCGCACTACAATCGAGCTTGTCGGTCCCGACACGATGACCGGGGCGGAAGTAGCGGCGATCTGGGCCTCCGTGTTAGGACACGACGTTCGCTATGGCGGCAATGACCTCGCGACCTTCGAGAGCCAGACGGCGGGGATGATGCCAGGCTGGATGGCCCACGATATTAGCTTGATGCTGCGGGCTTTTCACCGCTTCGGCATGATTCCCGGAAAGGACAGCCGCGCGACATTCGAGGCCCTGATCGGTCATCCCTTGCGCAGCTACCGCGCTTTCGCGCAGGAGGCAGCCGCGAATTGGTGAGCTGAGTCTGACGTGGGTTTGAGGATGCCCCCTTCTGCCCAAGATGGAATCGACAAGCTCTGCGACTTCACCGGCGTGGTGCGCGCTGCTCACATAATCCTTCGAGGGCGCGTAAGGGATAGAGCGGCAGGCGGGGGCAGGCGCTCTCGTCAGGGCTACGCACCAACCAACGCTGGCAATTCCGCCAGCGAAGTGATCTCACGATCCGGCTTTCCCGGCAGCCGTTCGGGCCGCTGGCCGTACCGGTTACACCACACGACGTGCATGCCAAAGGCCGAGGCGGCGTAAGCGTCCCAGGCATTGGATGACTGGAACGAGATCGCCTCGGCCGGGACGGCGAGGCGATCGACGGCGAGTTGATAGACCTTGGGGTGTGGCTTGTAGACACCCACCAGCTCCACCGAGAGGACGGCATCGAGCAAGTCGCCGATTCCGGCCTTGTTGACCGCGGCGTCGAGCATGTCGGGCGAGCCGTTTGACAAGATCGCGGTCTTCAGCCCGGCCGCCTTCAGCCGTTTCAGCATGGCCGGGACTTCCGGAAAGACATCGAGCGTGCGGTAGAGATCCATTAGCCGCGCCCGTAGCGGCGGATCATCGAGCCCGAGCGTCTCCAGCGCAAAATCGAGCGCGTCGCGCGTCACCTGCCAGAAATCCGCGTGCCGGCCTTGCAGCGAGCGCAGCCAAGTGTATTGCAGCTGCTTGTCGCGCCAGAGTGCGGTGAGCGAGCCAAGCCGATCGCCGATCACGTCGCGGCAACCCTCCGCCGCCGAGGCGTAGTCGAAAAGCGTGCCATACGCGTCGAAGACGCAGGCGCGGATGCCTGAGAGCGCGGTTGCCATATCCCGTTCCTGTTTCGACAGAGACCGCGAACCGCGGCCGGTGGTCAGCCGATCGCCTCCCGCAAGACCGCCTCGTCGGGGCCGCGCTCGGCACAGCACCCGGCGAGCGTACCGTCGACGACCACGCCGGGCAGGCTGCGAATGCCGAGACGCTTTGCCCGCGCCGCGACGTCCGCCTGATGCATGTCGAGGATTTCGACATCGTGAGCCGACCCTGCAATGCGCTCGACCAACTCCACCGTCTCGCTGCATGTCGGGCAACCGGCGGTGAAGATCTCGATCTTTTTCCTGTCGGCCATTCTTCGCCCTCCGTCAAAGAACTCAGCAACGGGAGGTCACTCCCCCTCGGGCCTGCTGCACCGGCGGACAGGGAAGCGACCCATAGGAGCAGAACACGCAACATTCTCCAGGCAGCGGGCGCAACAGCGTGCCGCATCCGCTGCACTCGTAGAAGAACCAGCAGGCATCGGTCGGCATCGTCTCGACTTTCGCGGTGCCGCACTCAGGACAAGTGATCAGCGATCGGAGGTTCATCAGCCTTGGAGCGCGGAGGGGTAGCCGGCGTTGGTGGTCGCGCTTATCAATGCCGGCACCGCGGTCCTGGCATCGTCAAAGGTCACGACCGCCGTCTTGTCGGCGTAGGAAACCACGACCTTGGCTACCCCCGGCACGGCCTGGAGGCTTGCTTTCACGGTCAACGGACAGGCCGAGCAATACATGTTCTGCACGGCGAGAGTGACCGTCCTCTCGCCGGCGAACGCAACGGACGACGCCAGAACCCCGAGCAGTGACATCGTCGTAGCAGCGAAGCGCATCATGAGGTGCCCTCCTGTATTGGGCTAGAGCAAGAGTGACGCGAGAAAGTCGAAGGCCAGCGCGCAGCCGGCGAGGATCGAGGCGACGACCAGCCCGATCTTGACAAACCGCCCGGGCAACGGGCGGACGCAGGCTTCGCCGTTCGCGCAAGCGACCCTCCGGGCCCGGTAGACGAGCCAATAGCCGGCGCCGAGGCAGCCGGCCGTGGCGGCGATGAAGAAGGGCTGATAGGGCGCAAGCTGCGTCAGCTTAGCGATCCAGGCGCCGCTGACCCCGAGAGCGAACAACACGAGCGGCGCGATGCAGCATGACGATGCAGCCAGCGCCCCCAAGACGCCGCCGGCCGCAAGCAGGGTCTGGGCATGGCGGGTACCCGATCCCTTGACGCGGAGCGAGGCGAGGCCGCTACGGTTTGCGGTTTGGCTGGTCACGTCCGGCATGTTAAATCCTGTAGTTACTACAGGAGCAACAGGAATTTTCCATGCGCTCTACATCGCCCGAGCAACCGGCGCCCCTTTTGATCGGCGAATTGTCGCGACGCACCGGGGTCAATATCGAGACCATTCGCTATTACGAGCGGATCAACATGCTGCCGGCGCCACGGCGCACCGCTAGTGGGCGGCGCGTCTACGGGTCGGGCGACAGACGCACCCTCGCCTTCATCCGCCGCGCCCGCGAGCTCGGCTTCACCCTCAGCGAAATTCGCGCCTTGCTAGCACTTTCTGCCGAAGGTGGCCGCGAATCGTGCGCCGAAGTGCGTGACCTGGCGGCGGCTCACCTCGCCGAAATCCGTGGAAAGATCGCAGACCTCAAGGCGATGGAGCGTGTCCTGGCGAATGCGGTGCGGCGCTGCGATGCAGGCGAAGCGCCCGGATGTCCAGTGCTCGACGCCCTCTCCGCGGCGTGACTGCCCCACGCCGCTGCTCACGCAGCGTACTTGCCGATGGTCCAGCCGCGCTCGGCGAGGTAACGCTTGCCGGCTTCGATCGGCGAGCTTTCGAGCTGTGTTGCCATCGTGTCGTTGAACCGGTTCAGAAAGCCGAAAGAGGGCGATGACCGCGACGATGTCGACGATTTGCGCGTCGCTATAATGTTTCCTCAACTCCGAGAAATCCGCGTCGGTCACCGCATTCAGGACCTGCGCCGCGCCTTGCGCGACCCTGAGCGCCGCATGCTCCGCCGCCGAGAAGAGCGGGCTGGTCTCGAACTCCCAAAGCGCATTCTCCTTCTCCGCGGCGAGATCGACCCGGTCGGCCGTGTGGGCGGTGTGTGCCATGCAATAGCCGCAGCCGGCCGCGCGGCTCGCCATCTGCGAGACCGTGCTCTGAGCTGCGGGTCGATTGTCGAGCTCGGCCCGTTGATCGCTGCGCCAAGCTGGGCGAAGGCGCGCAGGATCTCCGGCCGCCGCGCCATGATCAGCTGCGAGTTGGGGACAAACCCCATCCGGCCGTCCGACCGCTCGAGGATGTCTTAGAGACTCGCGACCGCTTCGCGCGGTAATGGTGCAAGTCGTGGCATCTGTACCTCCCTTGGCTGCTATGCACCTACAATTGCCGGCAGCTCCGCGAGCGAGGCGATCTCGCGATCCGGTTTTCCCGGCAGCCGTTCCGGCCGCTGGCCGTAACGGTTGCACCACACGACGCGCATGCCGAACGCCGAGGCGGCATAAGCGTCCCAGGCATTCGAGGATTGGAAGGAGATCGCCTCGACCGGAATGGCCAGCCGATCGACGGCGAGCTGATAGACCTTGGGGTGCGGCTTATAGACACCCACCAGCTCCACCGAGAGGACAGCATCGAGCAGATCGCCGATCCCTGCCTTGTTCACCGCTTCCTCGAGCATGCTCGGCGAGCCGTTTGACAGGATCGCGGTCTTGAGTCCGGACGCTTTCAATCGCTTCAGCATCGCCGGGACTTCGGGAAAGACATCGAGCGTGCGGTAGAGGCCCATCAGCCGCGCCCGCAGCTGCGGTTCATTGATCCCCAGCGTCTCCAGCGCAAAATCGAGCGCGTCGCCGGTGACTTGCCAGAAATCCGCGTGCCGGCCCTGCAGCGCGCGCAGCCAGGTGTATTGCAGCTGTTTGTCGCGCCACAGTGTGGTCAGCGGGCCGATCCGGTCACCCAGCACGTCGCGGCAACCCGCGGCCGCCGACGCGTAGTCAAAAAGCGTGCCATAGGCGTCGAAGACGCAGGCGCGGATACCGGAGAGCGGGGTTGCCATATCCCTTTGTTATCCTCGGCGGGACCGCCGCGGGGCAAGGTCCTCAGTTCAGGCGCACATACTCGTAGTCGAGCGGCGTGTTGTTGATGCCGATTTCGGGCGGGGCGATCCAGCCAGCCATCTTGCCTGGCTCGGTGACGCGCTGCATCAGGCTCGCGACAAAACCGCGATCCTCGGCCGACGGCAGCCAATCGCGCTGCCTTAGACGCCATTCCTCCTCGGCGATCGGGCAACCCTCGGGGTCGGTCCGCACGCCGGCCCAAACGCCGATCCCGCGATGGAAGCGGGTGCTCGGCAACCGGAACCGGAAATCGTATCCGGCTTCTGTGACGAGCCGATTCCAACGCTGCACGCCGACATCGCAATCCCGGACATAGGCGACGCGCGTCACCTCGTTCATCGCACTGCGCATCGGCACATCCTCGGCCGCCACCCCACCCTTTGCGTCCGGCACCTCGACCCGAAGGCTCTGACCGATCGCCATGTGCTCGGCAAACCGCGCCTCGTCGGGGCGGCCCTTGAGGCTGCTGGCAAAATAATTCGCGGCGTTGGACGAGATCTCGGCACCGAAGAGATCGAGCGAGGAGCTGAACCAGAAATTGATGTAGCGCTGCAAGGTCGGGAGATCGGTCGCCCCGGCATTGCGCACCGCGGCGGGATCGTCGCTGCCGGACGCTTTCATGACCTCGAGCGTGCGCTTGACGACCCGGGTGATGCCGCTCGTTCCGACGAACATGTGAAAGGCTTCCTCGGTCAGCATGAACCGGCAGGTCCGCGACAACGGGTCGAACGCGCTCTCGGCCAGGCTCTTCAACTGAAAGCGGCCGTCGCGATCGGTGAAATAGGTGAACATGAAAAAGCTGAGCCAGTCGGTGATCGGCTCGTTGAAGGTGCCGAGAATGCGCGGCTTGTCGCTATCGCCCGAGTGCCGCTCCAACAGCGCTTCGGCCTCCTCGCGGCCGTCGCGGCCGAAATAACCGTGCAACAGGTAGACCATCGCCCACAGATGGCGGCCTTCCTCGACGTTGACCTGGAAGAGGTTGCGCAAGTCGTAAAGCGAAGGGCAGGTATCGCCGAGCAGGCGCTGCTGCTCGACCGAGGCCGGTTCGGTGTCGCCCTGGGTCGCGATCAGCCGGCGCAACGCCGAGCGATGCTCGCCCGGCACCTGCTGCCACACCGGCTCGCCATAAGCATCGCCGAAGCCGATCCGGCGGTCGGGCACCGGATCGGCAAGAAAGATGCCCCAGCGGTACTCCGGCATCTTGACCATGCCGTAGCTCGCCCAGCCCCTCTCGTCGACCGCGGTGGCGGTGCGCAGGTAGACATCCGCGCCGGCAAACGCCGCCGGTCCCATTTCCTTCCACCAGTCGAGAAAGCGCGGCTGCCAGTGTTCGAGCGCGCGCTGCAATGCGCGGTTATCGCCGAGGTCGACGTTGTTCGGGATCCGCTCCCGGTAGTCGAGCGCCATGATGGGTCTCCCGTCTCATATCTGTTTTATACCCGTTCGCGGTCGAAGCGTGCCCTGCCGCCGCTGCCGTAGCGTTTCAGAGCGCCATTCTCGCCGACCGCGTTGGGCCTCGAAAAGATCCAGTTCTGCCAAGCCGAAAGCCGCCCGAAGATCTTGGTCGCGACGGTCTCCCCGCCGGCGAAGCGCAAATTTGCCTCCATGCCGGTCAGCGCGTCGGGCGAGAGGCTCGCACGCTCCTCGAGCGCCAGCCGGATTTCGTCTTCCCAGTCGAGCTCGTCCGGGGCAAAGGTGACCAGACCGAGGTCGAACGCCGTGGCCGCATCGAGCAAGCAGCCGGCCTGTCGTTCGAGCGCTGCGGCCGGTGCATCGTCGCTGAAGCGGGTCGCTAGCCGGGTCCGGCCGTTGACCATCTCGAGATCGTGGAAGTTGAGCGCCGATAGGGCGATGTGCGGCCCCTCCGCTTGCATGTAGCTACGGTCGGCGGCGAGCGCCAGCTCGAACAGCGAACCGGCAAAGCACGAGCCCTCGTCGATAACGGCAAAGAGACTACGCGAGGCGACGTCGAGCCGCTGCAAGGTGCGGCGCAGCAGCCCGATGGTCTCGCGCACAAACCAATTCTCACGATGGGCAGCCATCTTCGCGTCGCAGGTCAGCACGAGGTTGGGGTCGCCCGACGTCTTGAGCACCAGGGTCCCGATCTCCCGGTGATTGGTGCGCAACGTTAACAGCGCGTCATCCAATTCGCGCGCCATGGCCAGCGGCCACCATTGCGCGCCCGACGCGACGATCTCGGCGAGTGAGCCGGGCAGCTCGTCGCCGCTCGGCCCGCTCACCGTCAAGGTGGCGAACCGTTGGTCGGCTTCGATTTCGACCGCGACCCACCGATAGCGATAGCCACGTTCACCGATGCGGCGCTGGAGGGGCCCGAGCGCTACGCCTCGAACATGGCTCGGGCGGTCGCTTTCCGCGGCGAGCGCCGCGGCGCGCTCTGTGACGAGCTCTCGGAACCGGGCGGGCGGCGCCACCCGATCCACGAGGCCCCAAGCCTTCGCACGATCCGCGCGCGCGCCTTCGGCGGTCGTGCAGAATACATCGGCAAGGTCGCGCCTTACCTTGCGCTTGTCCACGAGGCGGGTCAGCCCGCCGGTGCCCGGGAGGACACCGAGCATCGACACCTCGGGCAGGCTGACTGTGCTCGAACGGTCGTCGATCATTACGATCTCGTCGCAGGCGAGCGCCAGCTCATAGCCGCCGCCGGCGCAAGCGCCGTTGACGGCGGCGACAAATTTCAGCCCCGAGTGCGCGCTCGAATCCTCGATGCCGTTGCGCGTTTCGTTGGTGAATTTGCAGAAATTCACCTTCTCGGCGTGGCTTGCCTGCCCGAGCATGTAGATGTTGGCGCCGGCGCAGAAGACCCGCTCCTTGCCGCTGGTCAGGACTACCACCCGCACCTCGGGATGCTCGAAGCGGATGCGGTTCAGCGCGTCGTGCAGCTCGATGTCGACGCCGAGATCATAGGAGTTGAGCTTGAGCCGATACCCGGGGAAGAGCCCGCCTTCTTCCGCGACATCCAGGGTCAGGGTCGCGATCGGACCATCGCACGCGAGGCGCCAGTGGCGATAGCGGGAGGGATCGGTGTCGAACGTGATCACGGAGGATATTCTACCAGCTTTCGACGCTTCGTCATGCCCGCGCAGGCGCACTGTTGTCCGGGATTTTTGCGCGGGAAGGGGATGCACGGCAGACAATCCCTATATTTTGGGTCAAAATCGTGTCGCCAAACATGATTTTGAGGTCTGCCGTGCCGCACAGTCG
>Ga0187846_10000206_pt1 | contig 36386 bp, 27 predicted proteins | sample TC_taG_FD_161473 | JGI IMG/M metagenome (GOLD analysis project Ga0187846, IMG submission 161473) | Biofilm microbial communities from the roof of an iron ore cave, State of Minas Gerais, Brazil - TC_06 Biofilm (v2) | ecosystem: Environmental > Terrestrial > Deep subsurface > Cave > Wall biofilm... | reverse complement strand
CGCCGAGTTCGATACGGCCATTTTGGACGAAGGGTCCACCCTCGCCTCTTTTGCAGAACCCTGCAGCTTCCAACTGCAGAATTAGCTGTCCGGTAAAGCAGTCATAAATTTCCGCGAAATTCATATCATTCGGCTTCACATCCGCCATCGCGAATCCTCGCTGCGCGCAGTAGTCCAATCCCATTTTGAGGATATCGTCGCGATTGGGCAGATCGTGGGGCGGGTAGGGATGTCCCGAAGCGACGCCCATGATGTAGATAGGCCGGCTACGCGCATCCTTCGCGCGATCAGCGGTAGTCATTAACACGGCAGCCGCACCATCAGTTTCGAGGCAGCAATCGAGGAGGCGGTAGGGATAGCTGACCCATCGTGACGCGAGATAATCTTCCAACGTCATCGGAATTGCTTTCATCACCGCGTTCGGATGCATCTGCGCATGCCGGCGCATCGCCACGGCCACGGCGCCCAACTGCTCATGAGTGGTACCATAGAGATGCATGTGCCGCTGGGCCATCCACGCATAGTGTTGCGGCGGGGCGGCGACGCCGAAGGGTGCGTAATAATCGCGGATGGTACCGGCTGACTGCAGCCCGGTGCCGGGGTCGGCGTTCATTTGCCGCGCCCGGCGGCCGGAATAGAAACGGCTGCACAACGGGATCAGCGCGTAACGAGCGATACCGGTGGCCAATGCGGTTGCTGCACATTCGACCGCCGAAACGCTCATCGCGCCGCCCATTTCCTGAAGCGAGGCCGTATAGTGCAAATCCTGCAGGCCGAGGTTCGCGATAAAATCGCCGGCGGTGCCGCCGCCACCTGCCCCTCCCGGCAGGATTACCGCGTCGATCACTTCGGGCTTGATTCCAGCATCTTCGATAGCACTGACTGATGCCTCCAGCGCAAGTTCAAGCGCGCTCTTTTTGGTACCGCGCGTATAAGCCGTTTCTCCGATGCCGATGATGCAGGTTCGATCTCTCAATTCGCCGTCCTCCGACATAATCAGGCTCCCAACGATGAATTCGAGCCAGGATAAGGTTCTATCCGCGGCCGATAAATGGCATCTTTGTGGCCATAATAGTCAGAAACTGGACGTTGGTGTCGAGCGGCAAACGTGCCATATAGATTACCGCTTCCGCCACGTGGCGAACGTCGAAGGTTGGTTCGGGCGCAATAACGCCGCTGGCCTGTGGCACTCCCTGCTCCATTCGCTTCGTTAACTCGGTTCCGGCGTTGCCGATATCGATCTGACAGCACGCGATATCGTATTTGCGGCCGTCAAGCGAAGTCGATTTGGTCAACCCGGTCATGGCATGTTTGGTCGCGGTATAGGGGGCTGAATAGGGCCGCGGCGCGTGCGCCGAAATTGAGCCATTGTTGATGATTCGGCCGCCGCGCGGCTCTTGCGCCTTCATTATGCGAAAGGCCTCCTGCGTACATAAAAAGGCGCCGGTCAGATTGGTTTCGACAACGGCCTGCCAGCGATCGAAGGCTATATCTTCCAGTGGAACCGGCGGCGCGCCGATTCCCGCATTGTTGAAGAGCACATCGAGCCGGCCAAAGTCCTCGCGGATTTTGGCGAATAGATTTCGCACCGACCCCGGGTCGCGCACATCGGTCTGGACAACCAGGGACGGCGAATTGAACTCGCGGCCCTCTACAGCAACTTGTTCCAGCAGTTCGCGGCGGCGTCCGGCGAGTGCGACGGCGTAATGCTCGCTGAGAAAGGCGAGCGCGACCTCTTTTCCGATTCCGCTGCCCGCTCCAGTCACGACGGCTACTTTGTTCGCCATTTGGGCACCTTTCTTCCCCTACCATTATATGATCATGCGCACTTCGCAGACTCGTTTCCCTTCGAAAGACTCACGGCTTCGGCTCACCGGCTTCGCTGCGCTCCGCCTATTGTTATGAAGCTCAGATGGAATTTCGCTATAAATGAATCTTCAATGAGCGGCCAGGAATGCGACTCCGTATCGCGAGCAAAAAACCAGGCTGGGACAAAGATGAGTAAACTACCGCTTGCACGTTTCCAAGTGATCGATCTTACCCGCGCTCGCGCCGGCCCGACTGCCGTGCGCCAACTGGCCGACTGGGGCGCTGCCGTCATCAAGGTTGAAGCGCCTGAAGAAACCGCCGAAGTTGGTTCGCGCAACAGTTCGGATTTTCAAAACCTGCATCGCAACAAACGCAGCATCACTCTTAACCTTAAGAATCCCCAAGGCGTCGAAATTCTCAAACGGCTGGTGGCGCAAGCCGATGTGCTGGTCGAGAATTACCGCCCTGACGTAAAGCATCGCCTAGGGATAGATTACGAGCGGATGCGCGAGGTCAATCCCCGGCTGGTGTACGCCAGCATCTCGGGCTTCGGTCAGGACGGACCGTACAGCGCACGGCCAGGACTTGACCAGATCGCGCAGGGAATGGGTGGGCTGATGTCGATAACTGGATTACCCGGACAAGGGCCGGTCCGGGCCGGCATCGCCGTTGCCGACGTGACCGCAGGCGTGTTTTGTGCGATGGGCATTCTGATCGCCTTGCTGGAGCGGGAGGAGTCGGGAGCAGGTCAATGGGTGCAGACGTCGCTGCTCGCCGCACAAATTGCGCTGCTTGATTTCCAGGCCGCGCGATGGTTGATCAATCGGGAGGTGCCGGAGCAGGCCGGCAATAATCATCCCACCGCGGTCCCGACGGGCGTGTTTGCCACTGCCGACGGCCATATAAATATCGCTGGGTCGGGCAATGATCTTTTTGCGCGTCTGTGTAAAGCACTCGGTGCGGAACACCTTCTGAGGGATCCCAATTATTCGGGGGGCCGGGTAAGGTTACGCAATCGCGACCAACTCAACGCTGAAATCGAAGCGATCACGCGCGGCCGGACTTCCGCCGAATGGATCGATCGGCTCAATGCGGCGGGCGTGCCATGCGGCCCGATCTATCGGATCGATGAGGTTTTTGCCGATCCTCAGGTTCAGCACATCGGAATTGCGCGCGCGATCGAGCATCCGCAACGCGGCGGCCAACAGCTTGTCGGTCAGGCGGTGGAATTGAGCCGCACGCCGTGGTCTTTACGGATGCCGACTCCGGAAAAAGGCGACAGCACCGATTCTGTTCTTGCCGGTCTGGGCTACGATAGCGACGCTATCGCGAAGTTACGGACCGATGGCGTCGTGTGAGGAATGTACCGGCGGCTATTGAGGAGCTCCCTATATTAGCTAGTCAACCGGCGGCCCCAGCGCTCGGCCCGTCTTACGCGAGTCGTCCTTGGTTAGTGGCACGAGCGACATTCCTTGGCGCTTGGTGCTTTACGCGTATTGCTGCGTGAAGTGTCGATTCAGTCCCTCCGGCAGATATTCACGCTAGAATAAGGAACGGCTTACGAAGGTCCAAAGACAAGGAGGCGCGATGCGCTATATCGGAACCCTGTTAACGTACGTGGCGTTGTTGACGCTCCTGCTAGGTATAACCGCCGATAGTCAGTTGCTGATCAACGGAGCCGGAGCTACGTTTCCCTATCCGATCTATTCGAAGTGGTTCGACGACTACACCAAGGTCCAAACCGCGGCAAGGTTCAATTATCAGTCAATCGGCTCCGGCGGCGGCATCATGATGCTGCGCAACCGCACCGTCGACCTCGGAGCGAGCGATGCCCCCCTTAGTGACGCACAGGCGAAGGCAATGCCCATGCCTGTTTTACACTTTCCATCGGTGATGGGCGCTGTCGTGCTGATGTACAATCTACCTGCGCTCCAAGACCAGACTATCAAGCTTACCGGCCCGCTGATCGCCAGCATTTATCTCGGCAAGATTATAAACTGGAGTGATTCAGCGATAGGCGAATTAAACCCGGGCATAAAATTTCCCGACGAGCCAATCCAGGTAGTTCATCGGTCAGACGGCAGCGGAACCACTTACATTTTCTCCGACTACCTAAGCAAGGTCAGCACCGATTGGGTAAAGCAGGTGGGGCGCGGAACTTCGCTTAAATGGCCGGTCGGTCTGGGCGGCAAAGGCAGCGAGGGAGTTACAGGTTTAGTGCAGCAGACACCTGGGGCGCTAGGTTATGTCGAACTGACCTACGCTCTCACCAACCATATTCCGGTCGCAGTTATACGCAACCACGATGGAAACTGGGCGGCGCCGACACTCGACGGTGTGACTGCTGCCGCCGCAGGTACTGCGGCCAACATGCCTGAGGACTTTCGTGTCTCGATTACAGACGCACCCGGGCCGCAGGCCTACCCGCTTTCGTCGTTCACCTGGCTGCTCGTCTACCGGCAGCAAACCGATCATACCAAAGGAGAAGCAATAGTTAATTTCGTCAAATGGGCACTGACCGAAGGACAAAAAGATGCGGCGCCACTCAACTATGCGCCATTGCCACAAGCGGTCGTGAGCAAGGAACTTGAAGCATTAAAGCAGGTCAGCGTTCCGGCAAGCTGATCTGAAGATACAGCGGGACTGGTTGCAAGCTAGTGTTCAATCAAGAATAGCCGTAACAGGCACTGTTCCCTGATCTGTCATCGCGACCTAGGCGGAGGGATCGCGCGCCGTCTGCGGCGCGCAGGCGAGGCCCCGGGCATAGAGTCCTACGTCCCATCGGGACATCCGCGCGCACACCGGGTGTCCAACCCCGCGCCCCGAAGACGGGTCGCGATCCCTCGGCTCTGGCCGGGATGACAGAAACAGAAACTGAAACTCTGGGCTTTACTAGACTTTCGAGACCAAATCTTACGGCCGGAGTTCGACGCCATTACGATCATTGTTGAGGGCCGGGTCGTTTGAAGGCGCGTCCATCAACTCGCGCGTGCCGGGATATGCCGAGCCTATCGGTGTTTGAATCGACGAAGAGAGCTGATAAAGCGGTGGCGCGGGCGAGGGGAACTGACGCCAGCATCCATAGCCTCCAGCTATTGCCATCAGACAAAAGAGTACAACGACGATCGTATGTCGGCGCTTGAGTTTCATGACATCTTAATACGCAGGTCGCAGATTCCTTTAACTAGCGCACCTCGCAGACTGGTTTCCCTTCGGCTTCGCTCAGGGCTTCGGCCAGCGTTGCTGGGCCTCGGCTCACCGGCTGCACTTCCTTCCGCCTAGTGCCCTTTTACAACCCCTCGGCTTCGCTCGGGGCTTCGGCTCACCAGGGCTTCGACTCACCGACTCTGCCAGTGCTCCGCCTGGTCATGTTATCGCGAAGTCAGCCACGAGGCGAATGCAAGCGGGCAAATTGAGTCTCAGATTTCGACCGACCTGATCCGACGAGTTCTGACCTCATCGCCAGTTCCTTCGTCACAGCGAGCCTAACCAAGCGCTTACTGGCGGGTGACTGGTGAGTCCTCAGTTATTAACGTGTGCAGATCGTCGCGTTTGAAGATGCCAGCGACCGCCCGGGTAAGCCCTACTGAAAGTACCTGACCGGGATCATCGTAGATTTCGGTTTCATCTTCAGGTGCTACGCCTGCAACAGGCGCCGGCGGATCGTCGTAGGTTGCATCACTTTCGCCCTGCCAAAACGGGACCTCGAAGGGCGCTTTATAAACGACTACGTCGAGCGCGACCTCGGCGCTGGCAGACCAAGTAGGTCCACCAGCATTGTCCGGCCCGCGATGCTTATCCACCCAAAAACGCGCAATCTTACACTCGATCACATATTGTGCTTGACGAGAGTTGAGCGCCTCTTTTAGCAGCATGTTGGAGCTGGACGAAATCATTCCCGCTTCCTGGGCCGCCTGGGTGATTGATTGCTGGACCAGCGGTTCCAAAGCGGGACCGTACAAGCGCTGCTCGATTTCGCCGCCCTTGTCGCGGATAATGCCGATGGCCGGATTACCGTTATCGGGCGAATGAGCCGCGCCCGAAGTGTCTTTGAAGTCGCGTGCGTCAAGAGCAGCAAGTACCATCACACGCCGGTTCGGATATGAATTCTCATAGCCCTTGACGAGAAAAGGATAATACTCAAGAGTTTGAATTGATTTGAGCGGCTGCATCTGCTCGCTGGTCGAAGCGCATGCGCTCATGCAGGCAAGCAAACAAACTGCTGCAATGGCATGGGCGGGTAGGTGGAAACCAAACGGAATCCGCGCCCCAACCCTGGGCCGCCCGCTGCCCTCATTCCGTTCCTGCCGCGACCATGCGGGAGAGAAACAGACCAGCGCCGTCGAGCGGCCCGTGGGCTCAACCCTGCGATGCCTGAGCGCGTTCACGGAACAGAAACAGGGTCCCGCCAATTTCGACACGATCACCGCTCTTCAGTGCATAGCGCCCTTGCACCGGCTGCCGGTTGACCAGGACCTCCGCCCCGCCAGTCGGGCTCACGAAGAAATTTTTGCCCTCATTGCGAATGATTGCGTGGCGCGCCAGCACTGACTGATCGCCGAACAACCCGATATCAGTTTCCTCGGCCCGACCGACTATCGTCACCGGCTTAGTTAATGGATACTCTCGCCCTTCGCGTGCGTTGCGGCTCTGACTCCGCACCACCATCAGCCAGCCGCGCTTGAGCAACTCACTGACCAGCCCGATGAAGAAGCCGATAAGTGCACCCAGGATGATTATCGCGATGGCGCGGCCAAACGCCTGAGGAAAGGTTGCCGTCAGTGCCTGGTAACAAAGTCCGCCGACTGCACCCCCGAGCATCCCACCGATCGCACCGTTACGGCGCCGAGCATTCGAGCGTGTCGCCCACCCTACACCCAGTCCGACCAGCAAGCCGCCGACACTCCACCCGAGAATTCGTCCATTGAGACCGCCCAGAACGTCGAAGGCCGCTTCCGCTAACACAAGAGCCAACGCGCCGCCGAATATTCCGATGATGGCGCCTGACTTGATTCCGCGTCCGGCTTGGCGCCATTGGCTGACGCTGAGCGCTTCGATTGATGCGAGAAAGGATGCGATGAAAAGCCCGACGATCGCGCCGAGGATAAGGTCACGGCCCCAGGGGCTACGAATCCCCATAAACGGTTCGGCCGTGGCCCATGCGCCGAGTCCTCCCAAGCCGCCGGCCACCGCATAAAAAAGGAGTTTCTCGCGCGAAACGTTACTTGCCATCGCTCAATCTCACCCGCTCGTTGCTAACTGCCTGTTCGGTTCTTACCGAGAATGGCCCGGCATCGGAGAAAGACTGAGTGGCTGGCCCTCCCAGCCTCCCCCTGGTCAGGGACAGGGGGTACAGAGCCCGGGCCACAGCGGAGCGTAGCCTCAGAAGCGGACCCTATCAGAAGATCCGAGTCTTCTATCACGATTGCAGGCAGCTCAGTCAGCATGGGTTTGCCAACTACCTGCCTGCCCGGTATTCGAACGGAAGGTCCCACTGAGTAAATCGCGGTTGCGTTCCCCCTCGAAGAAAAAAGTATCGGCTCCGTAAGGCACTTCAAACTGCACGCGATTGCCACGCACGAAGCCCTCAAGCGGGGTCACACCGTAGCCGCTTAGGTGAACCACCATCTCACCGTGCAGGAAACCGTTAGGTTGCGGCCGCAGGCGCAATTCGATTGGCAAGGAATTGTGACCGGCCAGTCCCTGGATCGTTCCGGTTGCCAGCAGGGGCATCTCCAGGCCGATAGCGGTCGAACTCGCAGCACTGCTTGCTACACCTGCTCCGCCGCCGGCAGCGTATGGATTAGCGGTGTCATTGACGACGCTGAAAGTCTTTCTGCCGAAATATTGCCCGTCCAGGTAAAAGTTCACCGTGTATTTCCCAGGCAAAAAAGCGCCGCCTGCTGAGTTCCCGACCCGCCCGCTGAAAGTGGCACGGGGGTCAGCCGGATTCACCACTTGGACATCCTGAACACTGCCGAGCGTACTGCCGTCCGGCGCCACATAGGCTGCATCCACTTCGTAACGATTGCTGTTGAGCCGGTATAGGCGATTGCCAAAAGTCACGCGCCATCCGACGAATAAAACTTTCGACACACTGAAAACCGTGGTCGGCGCGGAAAGCGCGGTACCGTCCTTGGTCGTGTTGAGGAACATAATCTGTTCGAGTTGCAAAGGCCGGCGCATATGTTCTTGTAGCATCGCCAGGCGCCGTGCGTCTGCCTCTCGCTTAGCTTCTGCAGCCCTTGCGGCCGCCGCCGCTTCCGCCTTGGCCCGAGTCGCAGCCGCCTTCGCGGCGAGGTCCTCGGATATCGAGAATTGCTGCTGGCCAAGCAATTGGTCGGCAGAATATAGCGCAACCTTGTAGTTCCCGATTGAGATATTGCTTGCATCGGGCATCATCGCCACTCCGCTGAAATCGACCGCTGTTTGGCCTGGGGCTACGAAGCGCTCATCCTGGCTCGACGCGACCTGGACCCCTTTCGGGTCGAAGATCCGCGCCTCGATCCGATCGTCCTGACTATCGAGACCTGCCAACTCGTTCTTAAAAGATGCCTGCCATTTCACGTAGCGGTTTGCTGAGAGTTCCGTATCAGTGAAGTTAGTTCTCGACCCGGAAAGCGCTGCGCCAGAGCGAGTCGACAGGGCAATCGACATAGTTCTGAATTCAAGCGGATGAACTCTGGCCTTCGCCACTAGTTCGTCATGTTTCCACGGTAATTGGTTGATGTATTCGGTGATGCCAAGTTGGTGCTGCAGCTCGGAGTCGTTGTAGACGTAAGTGGCTCCGAACGCGGCGCCCGCGAGCACCATCAAAGTCATCAACCAACCCACCGCCCGCTGTGCAACACTTTTCCTGGGCAGCGTGATCGCCAAACCCTCGTCGATCTCGGGAGGAGTCGCCGGAATTGACAGACCGGCAGTACCACTGCGCGAACTGACGTGCCGTATCGCAGTGCCCAACCCGCGGCCGTAGAGCAGCGTGTCGCGAAATTCCTGGACGCTCGACGGCCGATTGACCATTTCGTAAGCGAGTGCGTGGTCAATTGCACCCGCCAAATTACTGGATATCGCAGGCCGCAGTTGCCGCACCGGCGGGAAACTGAACGGGGGAAAATTTTCCGGGTCTCGTCCAGTCAGGACGTAATGGAGCGTGGCACCCAGCGAGTAAAGATCGCTGCGCGGGTCGGCGACGCCCTGGTATTGCTCAGGCGGCGCAAAACCCAGCGTCCCAATCATCGTGCCTTTGCGCTGGGCTTTGAACAACCGAGCAATGCCGAAATCGACCAGCACCACCCGGCCGTTCCCTGTCAACATCACGTTGGAAGGTTTGAGGTCGCGATATATGATCGGCGGTTGCAACCCGTGGAGATAGGCAAATACATCGCACAGTTGACGCGCGATATCGATTACGAGACCTTCCGGTAATGGGCCTCCTCGCTGCGCGAGTTCCTCTTCCAGGTTGCGGCCTTCGACATACTCCATCACCAGGTAATGGCGGTTCTGGTCATCGAAGCGGTCGCTGATCGCCGGAATCGCCGAATGCTTGAGCTGAGCAAGCGTATCGGCCTCACGCGCAAAATATTCGTTGGCTTCGAAACGCTGCTGCGGGTCGATGAAATGGTCGACCATCTCCTTGATGGCACAGGGACGGTTGGACAGACGCTGGTCGTGCGCGAGGTAGACCATCCCCATACCGCCGCCGCCGATCAGACGTTCGATGCGGTAACGCTGCTGCAGAACCGCCCCAGGCTCCAGCGGCCCCGGCAACGAGTCGGATGGTTGAGAGGCAGATTGCTTGGGGGTGTTCGCCATTTTCGGTCAGCTCGCTATTATAACCACCACTGACACGTTATCGGTACCACCTCCGGCGTTCGCCGCCACCACTAGTTCTCGCGCCGCTGCCGTCGGGTCGGAATGGCGCTGCAGCACATCACCAATTTGCCGGTCCTCGACGTGCGTCGTCAGGCCGTCACTACATAGCAACAGCCGGTCGCCACGCTTGAGGCGCACACGCAGTGACTCGGCCCCTGCGGGTCCGGTTGACCGGGCTCCGAGCGACCGGGTTATCACGTTTTTGTGCTCGTGATTACGTGCCTCCTCAGGCGTAATCTGGCCGATTTCGATCAACCGCTGGACCAGCGAATGATCTTTGCTTAGCTGGCGCAGGCCGCGCGCATCGCAGATGTAGGCGCGGCTGTCGCCGACCCAGGCGATGCCGGCTTCGGGTGGGTTAACCAAGGCCGCAACGGCGGTCGAGCCCATGCTGCGCGCTTCAGGATGAGCCGTTTGGTATTCGATTATTTTTGCATTAGCTTGTTCCAAGGCTTCCTGCAAAATGGCGCCCGCATCAACGGCGCGGGCAACCGCCATTTTTCCCTCAACATAGTTGCGGATCGTCTCAACCGCAATTGCGCTTGCCACTTCCCCGGCTTCTGCTCCGCCCATTCCGTCGGCGACGACATAGAGGAATGTCTGCGCGGGATCGATTAGCGAATCGCGCCTGCATTCAAAGGCCAGCACTGAGTCTTCGTTGTGCTCGCGGATTCTGCCAACATCGGTCAACGCATCGGCTCGGAGCCGTACATTTGCCGCGAGCTTCACCAGATCAGCCTTTAGTGCTTCGACATTCGGCCATCGAGCCGCAGGGTCGAACTGCAGTGCCCGGCGAAGTGTCTGCTCCAGCACGGGTGTGACCACGTGGGGCGGGTAGAAACGAATCGGACCCGCTTCTTCTCGCCAGGTTTCGCTATCGAGCCGCTCGCCGGTGACGCAGGTGTACAGCAACGCTCCGATCGAAAAGATATCGGCCCGCTTGTCAACCTTTTTCCCGTGATAGATTTCCGGTGCAGTGTACCCGTCGTTGAAGATCGGCTCGCTCTGCAGTTCGTTATCGTTGCTGAGGTAATCGAGCCCAGTGAGCTTGGAGCGGCCATCGGCTCCATAGGCGACCGAGTCCGGGCAGACATCGTTCATACGCAGGCCACGGCGATGAACAAAGCTGACCGCCTGACATACCTGAATCGCGAGGTGCAATGCCTCGCCCTCGTCCATCCGCAAACTTGGCCGGGACGACAGTTGGCGGAGTTCCGCGTCAGGATAGACGAGGTATACGCGGCCGCGGTCGGCGAACCCAGAAGTAGCTCGTTGGAAAGCGGGATGGTTCAGCGTCATCGAAAGGGCAAGCACTCGGCCGAAAACCTCACCGAGATCATCGTTCTCCGAACCAGGGAGAGCTTTCTTGTCTTCATTCGACTGACCATCGGCAGAGGCGAATCCCTCGTCGCCCGCCGCTGACACTTCCGGAGTCGAGCGCTGCTCCGCCGAGGCAGGGTTAGGCGAATGAGCCTGATCGATAACTTCGGTCAGTAAGTGTACGCCGCCCTGGTCTGCGCCATCCTGCGCTGCGGCAGCGCCTCCACTGTTCTCCTGCATTGCTGGCGAAAGCCCAGTGTCCGCATCCTTGTCAGTCTCGGGTGAAACAGAGTCGCTCGCTGAGTCGGATTGCGAGCCTTGGCTGTTCGAGTCATCGGTCGAAGCGCTCTCGCTCGAAGGCCTCAACCGGAGTTCGGCGGTCTTCGCGCGCGGCCCTGCCGGATCTTCACCTGACGGCGAGGGACTCGACTCAGGTACGACGGAGGCCCCAAGCTGACTCGGAGGGCCCAGTTGCTCACGTAACTGCACTGGTTGGCGATCCCACATCTGCACCGCGCGATAGCGATTTTCGCGTACGGCGCGGCTTAGCAGCTCTGTTATGCGATAGCTGCTCTTAAGTTCGGTTCCATTGTCGAGCGGCGAAATAGAAGTCGCCGACTGACGCCTAATGCTACCCACGAGCCCCTGGCCGCAACGATCGCAAAATTTTGCGCCGTCACTGGACTCCTGTCCGCATTCGGGACACGTAATCATCTAGATGCAGCATTCTCCGAATTGGATTTCGGCCAGAGCGGTCCTCCAGAACTGCGGCGGCAGAACTCAAGGCAAGGCAACGTTGCAGGGCTAGTTGCTCATCCGATCATCGATTATCTTGGCTTACCGCCTAGCCCCGGAGCACGCGTCAACTGCGCCGAAATTCCAGTTTAGCACCGCCAAGTACCAGTTCGTCGCGATCTTTTAATTTATATAGTTGATCACGGCCAAGACGGCCGCGGCCCGCGACGTAAGTACCGTTGACGCTGCCTAGATCGCGGACAAAATAGTCATTTCCTTGCTTGATGATCTCCGCGTGCCGTCGCGAAATCCGCTCCGCTCCGCGTCGCAACTTTGACAAATCGATATCTACGCCATCCCCATTTGCGGTGGCGCGTCCCAATACGAGCCGGTTGCCAATTACTCCGAATTGCGTACCGTCGGCGAGCGACACCAGCCGGGCGCCCGCTGTTTCCGGAGTCGAGATTGTATGACCGCTGGATCCGTCAGCGAAGGACGGGGCCTGACCGCCGGATGGCCCGAGGTTCAGCGCTCTGCCGCGGCCAAGAATCGGCTTGGCAGAGGCGGTAGTCGTGACTGGTCCCGCGGCCATGGCTGCGCGCATTGACGCTAATGCTGCCGCGAGTCGAGAGCGCCCCCTTCCCGGTTCGCTGGATGGGTTCCGGGCTGCATTCGGCGCCACATCTTTCGGCTTCCTTAGCCCAAAGTCCACCGTTTTCGATTTCGACGATGCAATAGCCGAATCCCTCACAGGCGGAACGTGGAGACCCGGCGCAGTTCCGATCCTTGCGCTCGCCTTGGATGGCGGCGCTGGACGGTCGCGTTTGCCTGGCCCAACCGCCGGGACTGAAGCCAGCGCTGAGGAGGAGCCGGGCTTGGCTGGGACTACTGCTGCTGCCGAGATAGGGATTTGTCCGATCGAGCGCGGGGTCGGTGAGCGTGATGAGGCGACTGACCGGCTCTGCACAACTGACGCATCGGTTACACTTGCCGCTCTAGGTTTGTTGCCAGCGTTTAGGACAACCGCGCCGGAGGCATCCCTCTTGTCCGTTGACCGTTTGGGCAGTAAGTCCCTCATTGCTAGAGCTGACGAGGGCCGGCGGGTAACATCCTGGTCCAGCGCCGCCATTACAACCTGAGCAGTCTGCGCCGACACCGCGGGGGCAAGCTCGGCGAGCGGCGGGAAACTGAAGGGTGGCTGCAATTGCGGATCACGCCCGGTCAGCAGATGGTGCATCGTTGCGGCGAGTGCATACAGGTCGGAACGCGGCTCCATTTTGCCGAGATATTGCTCAGGGGGCGCATAACCGACCGAGCCGATTTGGGTGCCCCGTCCGCCTGGCGGCAAAAAGCGAGCGATGCCGAAATCAATCAACATCGCGCGCCCGTGGTGGTCGATCATGATATTTCCAGGTTTGAGGTCGCGGTAAACGATGGCCGGTTTCTGACTGTGCAGGAATTGCAAGACGTCAAGTAGCTGACGCGCCATTTCCACTACAGAGTCTTCTGGCATTCGGGCGCCCGTACCCATTTCATCGAGGTGATGCTGTAAGTCGCCACCTGCGACATATTCCATCACCAGATAGTGACGTCCCTGCTCGCCAAAATAATCGATTATCTGAGGAATACTTGGATGCGAGAGGCGCGCAAGGACGCTTGCCTCGCGATGAAAATCCTCGATTGCCTTGCGCTCCTGTGCCCCATCGCCGATTAGCATTTCCTTGATGGCAACCGGCCGATTCGCCAGCCGGGTGTCGTTGGCGAGATACACACGTCCCATCCCGCCAACACCTAGCAGCTTGTGGATGCAATAGCGGGCGTCGAGCAAATGACCGACGGGAAGCGGCACGCCGGTTTTCATAACAGACGAATTCGGTGCGGTTCTCGCCAGGCTGAAAGAGCAGCGGGCGCTCATTTGGAGCACCCGCCGGCGCAACTGTTAGGAGATCGGATTAATCGCTAATTTCAAAAAAGTCTTGCCAATGATTATTTCGTCGCCGTCCTTGAGATCAAGCGGAGTGCCCGGCTGAAGCCGCGGCTGCCGATTGACGTAGGTGCCGTTGAGACTGCCGATATCCTCGATTGTGATCTTGGCAGCATCAATGCGGATTAAGGCATGTTTACGTGAAACCTTGGCCTCCGGGTCGTCGGCATCCAGGTCAACTTCGGGGAACGCCCCTGTTTCCGGATCCCATCGGCCGACGAGGTTATTGCCGGATTCCAATTCAAATTCCTGACCGCGCCGCCCACCGCGGATGATAAACAGCTTGGCCTTGAATGGAGCGGCCGCCGCTTCAACGGCGCTGACGGGAGTTGCCGCGGCGGCGTTGATCTCGCCGGTCGGGGCCTCGCCTGGAGGTGGTTCCGGGACCGCAGCAATATGTTCATTCGAGGCGCCGGGTTCGCCCGAGGCACCTGACTCCGCAGCCGTTGCTGCTGAAGTTGCTGATTGAGCGGGGGCGGGTGCTGCGGCGGCTGCCGTTTCGCTCGCGCCCGCAGACTCTGCGGCGCCAGGAGTCGAACTGCTCTGTGCGGCGGCCGACTGGGCCGGTGCACTCCCAGCGCCAGCCGCCGCCACCGATTCGAGCTTGGCACCGCATCCATCGCAGTAATCAAGGCCATCCATATTCTCGTAGCCGCACTCGCTGCATTTAATCATAGCTGCAAATTACCTCCGGGGCCGTTGAACGCCGCGGCGTGGTTCCGTCTCGTACAATACGACCCTCAGGCTCAAACCTACGCACATGCGCTATTCGCCTTTCTGTAAATCCCTAAGCGCCTCAGGATCGAGCATTTGCGTTTTGCGCACGACCGCCTGTGCCTGAAGCAAGGTTGTTTTGGCAGCTTTGGTCTGCAGTGTCTGGGTTTTTTTGACCTGGTCCATCAGCCCGACCAGTGCCTGGGTGGCCTTGACGTTGCCGAGCCGCTGCGTCCCTTGAATCGCGTTGTTGAGGAGCCTTGTCGCCCGATCAACGTTGCCGACCTTCAATTCTTCCTCAGCCCGCAACTGCAGTTTTGCAATTGACACCTGATCGACCAGATTCATCACTCGCGCATTACGTCTGCTGGTTAGCGTCCGGTCAAGCGAGTATTCGACGGTGACATCAAGATTGATGCTGCGTTCGCCAGTTCCCGGCACTTCATAACGAAATGCCGATTGGAGGATTCGCACGGGGCCCGGACGCCGCGGGGGCAGCACCAGCGTGAGCAGCACGGAGCCGGGCACGTTAGCTTCGAGATCGCCGATTTCGTAAGTAACTTTGCGGTCGTCAAGTAGCGGGGCACCCAAGCCGTAAATCTCCGGGCTGGCGCGGAAGGCCTCGCGTATTTGCACTCCTTGGGAGAGCGTCACATCGATTTTGCCGTTACGCACTGTCACGGCGCGCAATCCGGCCAGTTCGTCCTCAAAAATACCAGGCAGTTCCTCGGCATTGCCGATAAAATGGTACTTGCCGTGGGAATCCTGAGCGATTCGCATCAGCAGCTTCTCGTTGAACTCGACTCCAACGCCCATCGCGGAAAACGACATCTGGTCGCGATTCTGACTGGCCAGGTCGATGCAGGCAGTTTCCTCGTAGGTCTGACCGTCGGTTAGCACCAATACGCGGTTTAAACGATCGGCCCCAAGGTTGCGCTTGACCTGGTCAATCGCAGCTCGCATTCCAAGCGCCATCTGCGTGCCACCGCCGATTTCGAGCAAATCGATGTCGTCGAGCGCCCGCCTGACTGCTGAGCGATCGTGAATCTGATCGGGCTGGATAATCACCTGGGCTTTGTCGGCAAACGCAATTACCGCGATCTTGTCATCTGGGCCCACATTATCCGCGAGAAATTTTACCGCTTCGACCACGAATTCCAGGCGGCGCTCGTCATACATTGAGCCGGAACGGTCGATTACAACCCCGAGATTTAACGGCAATCTAACCCCGTTCGCGCCCCCGCTGCTTTTTGCCACCGCTTCCAGCAGAGCGTAAACGACGAAATTCTCAGCGGTCGAAAGGACATACTCGCTGCTAACCAATGCCTCGAAAGTCAGCGGCTCAGCCATTAGGCAAATTCTCCCCCTTCAATTGTAGGTGCAGGAAACCAAGCTTGGCAATGGCCGGCTGTTGGCACGCCGTTGCTAGAGGCTTTTTGTTCGGGCAGGTTCGCCTTGGAGCACCTGCCCTAATAGTGGTATGGCGCCGACCGTTCTGTGTTTCGGCCTGGAGGCGGCCGGCGCTTTCCACTTGAGACCTGGACGTCCGAGACGGCCACGAGCGGCTCCTACAGTGCTCCCACCCCAGAGGGTGGCAGGATCGCGGAAAAACCAGTGCCGTCCGCTCGATTTATGGTGATTGCGCTCAGGCCTTAGATGAAGTAAACCGGAAATCGTGATGGCGGAGCTTGATAAATCAATACCAAGCTTCACGGCGGCGCACAGCACCAATTCCGGCGCGAGTCGAAGGCGCTATGCGGCAGGAGCGGCCAATGGAGCGCGACTCGGTTAGCAGCTTAAGTGGACGAAATAGTCGGTCAATCTCCGAGCGGGTATCCGGTAGCAGACGCTTGCAGCTTTTCCATTTGGACGGGGCGCCTCAAAAGTACAGTATAACTACCCATTCCGGCTCGAAAAGCTCCGACTAATCGAATCGGCCCAATCGCCCAGTCCGCGCCTAAATACGCGCGGGAGGTGAAACTCGTTCTCAATGCTGACGCTAGACCAAAATTACTTGAAGCGGTTGATGGAAAGCTCGCGCGATATAATCGTCGCCGTCGACCGTGAAGGCACGATCATTTACTACAATGACGGCGCCCGGCAAGTATTGCGCTACACCTCACAGGAGATGATCGGCCAGAAGGTCACGCGGATTTACCTCTCGCTCGAAGAAGCGCGCAAAGTGATGAAAGCATTGCGCGATTCGCCAGATGGCGGGCGCATCTCGAGTTTCGAGACTATTCTGCGCGATAAGGATAATCAGGAGATTCCAGTCGCGATTTCCGGCTCTTTGATTTACGACGAACAGGGCGCGGAAATCGGCTCAATCGGTTTCGCTCGCGATATCCGCCGTATGCGCCGGCGCGAGCAACTCGCTACCGCCGGCGAGATCGCGGTCAGCCTCGCGCACGAAATCAACAATCCCCTCGAAACCATCACCAACAATCTGGAGTTGCTTACCCATTGTGTCGAAAGTCACCTCACACCCGCCGAGTTTGTCGTCGAAACCGAGCGCCTTAGTGCGATCCGCTCTTGCATCGGACGGGTTAACGCGATTGTGCGCCGGCTTGATGAAATGACGCGCAAAGGGGTGTACGAAACCCGGGATTATCTAAAAGGCCAACGCATGGCAGACCTCGCGCCACGCGCCGAACCGGAGAAACCGGAAGCCAATATTCCCGATGGCGCCGCGCACGAATGGCCGTTGGCGGGGATGTCGGTTCTCGTCTTGGACGACGACGTGTCGGTGGTTACTTCACTGGCAGACGTATTGAGGGCTGAGCGATGCATCGTTCACACTGCGACCGTGCCCAGTGCAGCATTTGGCATTTTGCGCAACGTGAAAGTGGATAGCGTAATTTCGGATGTCGTGATGCCTGAAATGGACGGCTATGAGTTTTACCTGCGAGTCAAAGAGGAAATGCCGAATCTGCCGGTTATCCTGATGACCGGCTATTACTACGATCAGGATCACATCATCAAGCGTAGCCGGCTGGAAGGACTCGAAGGCGCCATTTTCAATAAGCCAATCAATCCAGGGAAGCTGCGCGAATTGCTGAGCAACGCGCGCAAGAAAACCCTACCGCCCGTCAGAATGCGCCCGCCGGTCTCCGCTCCGCCTGTCCTCACCCCTCGCCCGGGTGGAGCTACTCCATAGCTCACCTTGCTGCGGAAGGTTGTGGGTCCGCTAACTAGTCCTGGCAGGTCTTGTTGATGGGAGGCTGCTGGAACACTCCCGCGCTCCTCAGGCCGCGTTCTTAACGCACGGCAATGCTCGCGGGCGACGCCCTAGGTGTTGATGACTCAGAGCAGTTCGCACCGCACGTTCGATGCCCTCACCCCGAATGGTGATGAGCTTGACAAACGCCGCCATCGCGTCCTCTCATCGAGAAAAATCCCGATTGAACTTACCGCCAGCAGAAGTTGCTTGCACATAGGGAGGCAATCATCGTGGCGAAAATCGACTTCACAAAAATTCCCCAATTCAATCAACTGCCGGTCAGGCCAGGCGCACCGCCGGATTCCAACTGGGGCGTTTTTGGCGACGACGACCAAGTCGGCTGCATCAACTTCCTCACCGAAGAGGGGGTGATTGAGGCCGCCCGGCTGGTGCAAAAGGGCAAGGTCTTTCGCCTTGATACACCGATCAATTATGCCAGCCCGCCACTGTTCGACCGCGAACCGGTGCAGCATACCAAGAAGAGTTTCGAGAGCCTCGGCCTGCTGGGTTATGATGATGTCCTCGACAGCTACAATACGCAGGAAGGCAGCCAATGGGACGGGCTCGGCCACGTCGGCAATTTGTCAGCCAAGGCTTTCTACAACGGCACCACCAACGACGAAATCAAGCGCACTAACAAACTCGGTATCCACAACTGGGCCGGACGTTTTGTCGGCCGCGGCATCCTGGTCGACGCATTTCGTTATCGCCAGGAGAGTGGGCGGCCGGTGAATCCGCTGGATGATGAAAAATACAGCCTCGCCGACCTCAAAGCCGCACTCGAGGCGCAACACGCCGTCCTCAAGCCCGGCTCGATTCTCCTGGTTCGCACTGGATGGATGGGCGCGTACCTGGCAGCAACCGCGGACGAAAAGCGTACGATGGCGCCAATCACCAAGCTGAAATCGTGCGGGATCGACGACAGCCGCGAGATGGTGGCCTGGCTTTGGGACAACCGGGTGGCCGCGATTGGCACTGACTGTCCGGCCGTCGAGCCGTGGCCGTGGGACTTCCGCGATTCCGGCGCGTTGCATTATCGGACCCTCTCGCTGCTCGGACTGCCGCTGGGTGAGCAGTTTGTGCTTGATCCGCTGGCGGCCGATTGCGCTGAAGACAAACGCTACGAATTCATGCTGGTCTCAGTGCCGCTGCATCTGGTGGGCGGGATCGCGTCACCCCCCAACGCGGTCGCTATCAAGTAGTCAACCCCGCTGGCTGCTCGGAACGGGCAACAGCGGGTTTGCCGCGACGGTATCCGAGCCCTAAGCAAGGCCTGAGCTTCGCAATCCCCTGGTTCATCTGTGCGGGCCTTTTTTGTGCAATTCCTCTTCGCGGTAGCGGCGGTAGAGAATATTCCATTCGGCGCTGCCCTCGACGACTCCACGTTTGAGCGAAGCTATCTTTTTGCGCACCACCAGATCCACGGCATCGCCCTGGTCGACCCATTCGGAAAGCAACTCACGCGCATGGCGCAATGCTACCGGGAAATTGGGAATTTGCGCGAGCTTTTCATCTCGGAGCCGCACCAGTGACTCTCGCGCCAGATATAACCTCCTCGCGTCTGACAATTTCATGATGCCGCCTTGAGACGAGCTTGCAGTGATGGGTAGCCGAAATCCATGAACCCGATCGCGCGCAGACCAAATCGATTATCGGGCTGCTGACTGAATGATACTGGTCAATTGGGGGCTGAGCGGGAAATTCGTCTAGACTTTCACGCGAGCCGATATTTCTCGCTGCACCCTTTAATCACTGCAGCGCGCCCCCGAATCAGAGAGTAAACCCCTCTTTGGCCGCCAGGCGTTGCCTGATTCCCGCGCGGAGCCGGGCTGGATCAACTCCGGGATTCTGCCGCGCCAACGCTTCCGCCTGCCGTTCAGCCTCATCCTCTATCCGGGTCTCCTGTTCAAAATTTGCCGACATCATTTCGACCACGCACGCGATGAGGTCTTTCTCATCCGCCAGCGGCTGGATTGAACCGCGCGCAATCAGCCCCTTCACCAGATGACCGGCCATCGAGTCAATTTGTCTTTCGTTCATGATCGACCTGACGAACGACCCTAGCAGGGTAGGGCAGTCGATGAACAGGAAGAAGACTGACAGCCTGCTAAGCAGGAGCCGCGGCAAAGCGGTTCCCGTCACCGCGCAAGATTGCATCAAAACGCAACCCGCCGAGATACTGGCGGCGTGCCTCCTCGTCGGTTATCGGACCGCGACGTACATCGCGCCGCTTGATCTGCCAGACACCGCCGACCATTGGATGCCGTCCCTGACGGTAGCTGAAGAAGTAATAGACGAACTGCCGCACGGTCGATCGCCTCCCTTCAGCCGACAACCCGTGTCCGCCTGCGACCGTGAAAATCGTATGCAACAGCCTCGGTACTGAATAAAACCTGCGAAACGCGTCGCTATATGCCCGCAGCCAGGAATCCGTGTCGAGTTTGTCGTGCTTGAGCGTCACGTGCTGCGAGTCAAGGTTGTTGAAATCCCAATCAATTATCGCGCCTTCATTACTGTAGCGTACCTGGTCTTCGGTGCCGGGAAGCGGCGTCATGATGAAGAAAGAGACTATATCAAAGCCGATTTTTTTGAGCGTCCGGGCGGCAATTCTACCGCAATCGGCGGCGTCGAAAGGAAAGCCCAGCATGTATCCGGCATGCACCGCAACGCCAACCTTATGCCAGTTGTCGACCACCCGGTGGTATTTCTCGAGTACCCGGCGGCGCGCATCTTCAAGCGTCATGCGATGCCGTCGATCGTCCGTGTTCTGGTATTTGGTCGCGAGATTCAAGTTCTCGGGATTGAGCGACTCGATCCCCACGAACGCCTGGTAACATCCAGCTTTCGCCGCCAGTTCGACGAAACGGCGGCTGCGCCGATGCTTGGCAGTTTCGCTCTCCCCCTCTGCAATATTCGCATAGCAAGAGGCGTCAACATCGACCTGCATCATGAAGCACAATGCCGGGAAGTCCTGCCTGATCGCCGCCAGCCCGGTGAGGATTTCCTCCCAGCGTGGACTTCTGAAGAAGTCATCATCGACCAGAAAGAGCGAATTAATACCATGATTCCGCACAGCGTCGCGCACCCATTGCACGACCGCTTCGGGCTCGCGCGAACGCATCGTGCGTCCCATCACGTTCTTGACGCTGCAGTACGAGCAGGTGAAAGGGCATCCCCGTGAGGTATCCAGAGTGGTCATCGCGGGATTAAAAAATCGCGTCAAGTAGCGATCGTCCACAACCGGCAGTTGGGCCTCGGTTATCACTGGAACGATAATGTCGTCTTGGCCGGTTTTGGCGCGAATCCCTTCCGAGACTGAATAATTCAGCTTAAGCTCGCTGCGTAGATAGTCCTCGATGATTTGGTTCCAGAGGTTCTCGGCCTCGCCAATCACCGTCGTGATGCCACAGCTATTGAGGAACGTGCGCGACTCCGGATAACCACTGACATGGAAGCCGCCCATCATCGTCGGCATTCCTTGCGCGATGAATTGTAGCGCAAGGTCGCGGCCGCGCGGGTATTGATTGGATTGTACGCCAGCCAACCCGATCAGCACTTCCACGCCGTCTTCGCGCGCCTTGTCCTTGATCGCCAGGACCGTTTCGGGACTTACCAGCCCGTCACAGAGTTCATCCCAAATCACCGTTTCCAGGAAGACGTTGCGATAGGCCGCGAAACGCCGGTTCAAGCTCTCGTTGAGCGCCTTCATCACAGTCAACGTGTTATTTGGCTGAACACCGTAGCGAAAAAACTGTACGTAACCCTCTTCGTCGTAGCGTGAGGGCTTAATGAAGTAGATGCGAATGGTCCGGCAAGGTTCGGCGGCTAAGGATTTGTCCTGAGCAGCGCCTTCGCGTGCGCCCAGTTGCAGCCTGGTGAGCTTGCTTTGGCCGTACCGCTCCGTGCCCACAATGCGATAAAGAATGCCGGCCGCTATCAGAAGGAAGCTAACAAGAACAAGCGCAACGAGCATCGATGATTCCTCTTATCGCCCTTTTCGGATGCTATCCGCACCGGTCGTCTAACCGAACGGTCAGAAACGAGGTTATCCAGCGAATTCGGGCGAAGTCAATGTTGTGGTCGCCAACAAAATGACTCCACTGACAATGCCCGGCGGCAGAGACGAGTAAATGTCACTGATGCGCCTTCAGCGAAACATTTCCAGCAGTTGGACGAGGCCCAGGTCGCGATAGCGCTCGATAAGGTAGCCCTTGATTTCCTGCACGCTCGCCATTTGCATTACGTCATGAGCGATATGACGCGCAGTCTGATAGTCGGTGGCGCGGATAAGCTTGCGTACGACCGGGATAAACAATGGACTGAGACTTAGCTGATCGAGCCCCATCCCCAACAGCAGCAGTGTCGCCATCGGGTCGCTCGCCATTTCCCCACAAATTCCGACTTCCTTGCCTGCACCCCGCGCCACGTTGATGACCTCCCCGATAGCCGATAGAACCGCGGGGTGCAGCGGTTCATAAAGATGGGCCACTTTGCGATTATTCCGGTCGGCGGCGAGCAGGTATTGAATCAGATCGTTGGTGCCGATCGAGAAGAAGTCCGCCTCGCGGATCAGACGCTGTGCCAGCCAGACTGCCGAGGGCACTTCAACCATAATGCCGACTTCCAGCTCCGGGTTATGTTCGAGCCCCTCCTTGTACAATTCGGCCTGGGCTTCGGCCAACAGTTCTCGCGCCCGCCGCAACTCCTCAAGGCTGGAGATCATTGGGAATAATATCCGCACGTCATGATGCGCGGCGGCGCGTAAGATCGCCCGCAGTTGCACCTTGAAAATGCCGGGCATTTCAAGCGAAATGCGAATCGAGCGCCAACCCAGGAAGGGGTTCTCTTCGCGCGGAACCCGCAGATAGGGTGGATACTTGTCAGCGCCGATATCCAGTGTCCGGATGGTGACGGGACGCTTTCCGGCAGCATCGAGAATCCGGTTGTAAAGGGTTAACTGTTGATTCTCATCCGGAAAATCCTCGTAAGTCAGAAAAGAGAATTCTGAACGCAGTAGGCCGATACCTTCGGCGCCATAGCGCAGCGCCAATTGCACGTCGGGGAGCAAGGCAATGTTTGCAAGCAGGCGCACGCGATGACCGTCACGGGTGGCGGTCGGCTCTTGCTGGCCCACCATTAATTCCCGCCTAAATGCGTCATAGCGCTTGACCAGGCTCTGATACTCTCGTTCGACTTCCGGGCTGGGGTTGACGTAAACGACCCCCGAGTTGCCGTCGAGTACGAGGTTATCGCCTTCAGTCACCGCCTCCATCAGATGCTCAACACCGACGACGGTGGGGATCTCGAAGGCGCGGGCGAGCAGGGCCGTGTGTGAAGTGACGCCACCGGACTGAAGCGCGATACCAGAGAGATTTTCATGGGAGACCAAGGTCATTTGCGACAACGTCAATTCTTCGGCGATTAGAATCGTCGCCCGCGAAAAAACCGGCCCGCCCTTGCGGTCTTCCTGACGCAAATGGCGCAGCACCCGATGGCCGACGTCGCGAAAATCGGTTGCACGTTCGCGCAGGTAACCGTCTGCCACAGCCAGCATCTGGGCGCTGAGCTCGTCGATCACACGGAAGAGCGCACTCTCAGCGGCGTAACCCGATTTGATGGCTTCCTGTATTCGCGAGATGAATTCCTCATCCTCAAGAATCAGCCGGTGGCCATCAAAGATCTTGAGGTCGGCCTCCGGCATCAGCGGCGCCATCCTGAACTTGAGCGCGCTCAGCTCAGCACGTGAGCGCGCCAACGCCTGTTCCAGCCGCTTCAACTCGCCTTCCGCGTCGCGGCTTTTTAGGTTGCGGTCGATCGAGATGAGGAACGTGCCAACGATATGGGCAGTGCCATGTGCGAAACCAGGCGAAGCCGGTAGTCCTACCAGGCGCGGACGGCGAATCTTGACCGGGGTAGCTAGCCGGGTGGTGCCGCCAATTTTTTCATAGCCCTTCAATTGGCGGTTCGCCTCGATCATCCGGCGTCGGTATTCGTCGCGCTCCTTTTCCTTGGTCGCTAGCGTTTCGCGAAGCTGGAAATGCGACAGAATTTGCGCCAACTGGACTGCCACAGTACGCAGCAGGCGCACCTCTGCCCGGCCGAATTTGCGCCGCCGCAGCGTCTGCACTGTCAATACGCCGATCGGTTTTTGCCGGCTTTCCTCAATGGGCACCGCCACGAACGTGTGGTAACGTTCCTCGGCGGTTTCTGGGAAATACTTGTAACGCGGATGGCTCATCGCGTCGGCTACCACCACCGGTTCACTCGACTCAAGGGCGAGGCCAACTAAACCCTCGTTCACCCTCATCGAGACGCGGCCGACGGACTCGCGTTCCAAGCCAACCGTCGCGCGTAACACCAAGCGCTCGCGCTGCGCGTCGAACAGGTAAATCGAACAGACCTCTACCTCCATGCCGGTCGCGATAGTAGCGGCTACACGATCGAGGGTCTCGCGCAGGTCAGCGGAATGATCGCCACCGATTCCGGAGATATCCTCGATGAGTGCCAGACGGTCTCGATTGGCAGCCATAGTTGAGGAAAGTAGGCCAATTTTAGCCTAGCCGTTGCCGAGTTCACAACCTCTGGGTTCTCCACTCCAGCTTCGGATGGAGGGTAAGCGAACGGCGGCCGCCGCTGCTGTTCGTGCGATGCGAGCTGGAGCAGTGGTGCCACCTCAGCCACATGCTGTAGCAAGCTGTCGGGGTCCTCGGACGCGGATCTTGTGGCCTTGGCCGGTCCAGAGGCAGAGCTCGCTGTGAGTGCGGTTATACAATGGTCGCTTGCCTTCGATTCCTTGCCGCGGTTGGACAATCGCGCGAATCGCATCGTTGCTACCCGGAATTAGATAGACTACCACCCCATCACCAGAGAGTGTCGCTCGAAAAGCGCTTAGTCCCGCCCGTATTACCGCAGCTGCAGGCCCGTCGATGTCCCATGACTCGTGAGACAAGGAGTCGTCAACAATGACCGCGTGGTGATAAATGAGATGCGAAACCTGTCGACGGCTGGTGAATTGATGCGCTGCTCGAAATGCGGAAGTAATAGCCCGGTCGGCAAGAAGTTCTGTGAAGATTGTGGCGCGCCTCTCGCAACTCCTTGTCCCAAGTGCGGCGCCGACACCGCGACCGGGAAGCGCTTCTGCGGAGAATGCGGCACGCCACTCGAAGTCGCCGCCGACGGCAATGCCGCTGGCGAAGTATTAGCCGAGAGGGCTGACGCCGCACTACGGCCGATTCCAGTTGATAGCCTGCCTGAGGGGGAGCGCAAGACGATCACCGCGCTGTTCGCGGATATTAAGGGCTCGATGGAATTGATGGAAGACGTCGACCCCGAAGAGGCACGCGCGCTCTTTGATCCGGCTCTGAAGCTGATGATCGAGGCGGTGCGGCATTACGGCGGTTACGTTGTGCAATCCACCGGCGACGGTATTTTTGCGCTGTTCGGCGCGCCGGTTGCCTATGAGGACCATCCGCAGCGGGCGCTCTATGCGGCCCTGCGGCTCCAGGAAGAGATGCGCCGATACTCAGGCCAGTTGCGCCGGGCTGGTAATCTGCCGGTCGAGGCGCGAGTAGGAGTCAATTCGGGCGAAGTAGTGGTGCGCTCAATTGCGACCGGCAGCCACCATCCGGAATACACGCCCATCGGCCATTCGACCAGCCTTGCAGCGCGAATGGAGGCATTGGCGCCGACCGGCTCTATCGCGGCCACCAACGCGACCCGCAAGTTGTGCGAAGGCTATTTCACTTTCAGAAGTTTGGGGCCTACGCGGGTCAAGGGTGTCAGCGAGCTGATAGAAGTCTTTGAAGTGACGGGGCTGGGGCCATTGCGGACGCGGCTGCAACGGGCGGCCGGGCGCGGCCTGACCAAGTTTGTCGGCCGCGAGCGCGAGATGGATGCGCTGCGTCATGCGGCGGCGCTGGCGCGCGAGGGGCGCGGCCAGATTGTAGCCGCGATGGCCGACCCGGGAGTTGGGAAGTCGCGGCTATTCTATGAATTCAAGGCAACCGGCGCATCGGGCTGGATGGTGCTGGAGTCGCTTTCGATCTCCCACGGCAAGGCGAGTGCGTATCTGCCGGTGATCGATCTGCTGCGCAGTTATTTCGAGATCTCAGTTGTCGACGATGAGCGCAAGCGGCGCGAGAAGGTCGCCGGCAAGGTCACGATGCTCGACCGCAGCCTCGAAGATACCTTGCCGTACCTGTTCAGCCTGCTCGGCATCGTCGAGGGAGACGATCCGCTGGCGCAAACTGACGGACAGGTGAAGAAACGGCGGACTCTGGAGGCGATTAAGCGAATCCTGTTGCGGGAGAGTCTGAATCTGCCGCTGATGGTGGTGTTCGAGGACCTGCACTGGATGGACGGCGAGAGCGAAGCGTTGCTCAACCTGATCGCCGATTCGATAGCAACTTCCCGGGTCCTGCTCCTGGTTAACTACCGCCCCGAGTACAGTCACAAGTGGGGTAACAAGACCTACTACGCGCAGCTTCGCCTCGACCCGCTGGGCAGGGAGACCGCCGCCGAGATGTTGAGCACCTTGCTCGGAACAGATACGGACCTTGTCCCGCTCAAGCGGCTAATAGCCGAGAAGACCGAGGGCAATCCGCTCTTCATGGAAGAGATTGTCTTGAGTCTTTTCGAGGACGGCATGCTCGCCCGCAACGGGGAGGTGAAACTGGCCCTGCCGCTCGCGTCGCTGCGTATTCCACCAACGGTGCAAGGGATTCTCGATTCGCGGATTGACCGGCTGCCGGCGGACCAAAAAGACCTGCTGCAGACAGCCGCGGTGATCGGGACCGAGTTCCATCTGAGCGTCGCGCGCGCGGTAAGCGGAAAGTCGGACGACGACCTGAACCGGATGTTGAATGATCTCCAGCTCGCGGAGTTCATCTACGAGCAGCCGGCGACCGGTGATGTCGAGTACACCTTCAAACACGCGCTGACCCATGATGTGGCTTACAAGTCCCTACTGACAGAGCGCCGCCGGCTGCTGCACGAACGTGCCGCGCAAGCCGTCGAACAGCTGTTTGCCGGGCGGCTTGAGGATCATCTGACCGAGCTGGCCCATCACTTTGATCTCGGCGGCAACATGCCAAAGGCAGTGACGTACCTGGGCTGCTCCGGATTCAGAGGCGCCGAGCAAGGCGCGCATTCCGAAGCGATCGGCTACTTCACTAGGGCGCTCGAATTGCTACAACGATTGCCTGACGGCGCCGCTCGAGACAGTCAGGAGCTGGAATTGCAAATGGGCCTGAGCTGGTCATTGTTCGTGGCCAGTCCCGGTCGAGCCCAACTGCGCGATTATTTGGTCGGCGCGCCTGATCGAGAGTCTGCCCTCGTTCGCGCGCGAGAGCTGTGCGAGCAGCTAGGCGATGATGCGAAGCTCATGGAGGCGCTCCTGGCGCTGGCGCACTTTCGCATCGGCCAGCGTGATTTCGAAGTGGGACGGGAACTTGCCAGGACAGTCCTTGCTATGGCCGAACAGGCCAAGGCTTCGGCGATGCTAGCTGGAGCTGATTTTCTACTGGGCCTTGTTGACTTTAATACCGGACGATTCCCAGCGGCGCGTGAACACTTTGAACATGCGATTGAGCTCTTCGGTGACACTCCGGTGCACAACTATGGTGCGTATTTCGCCCAGAGCGCGCCGACCGTGCTTGTCGGTGTCCTGATTCGTCTCGGTTATCCATCGACGGCCCTAAGCACGGGCCATGAGTTGTTAGCCGCTGCACGCCGATCCTCCGACCCCAATTCAATTGCCCTCGTTTTGTTGCGTAATGCTTCGCACCATCTCATGCTCCGCGACACCCGGATGGCCTCGGAGCGAGCCGACGAAATGCTTTCGATAGCCACCGAGCACGGGATCGCATTCGGTATGATCGCCGCCACTTTTGTCCGGGGCTGGGCGACGGCGGCTGCGGGAGGCGCAGAGCAGGGAATCGCCGAAATGCGCCGAAGTTTATCGGACCCCTTTGCCGCCGGAGCGGCCTATGCCCGCGGGCATTCAGCAGGAGGCGGAATGACTACAACATGGCTGGTCGCCCTGGCAGAGACTTGCGGCAAAAACGGACACGCCGAAGAAGGACTCGATTTGGTTGCCCAAGGATTGGCTGGGGGGGAGCAGACCGGCCAGAGACTGGCCGAGGCTGAACTCTATCGGCTCAGAGGCGAGCTACTAATGATCAAAGACCCGGGCAACGTGGTAGAGAGCGAACGCTCTCTACGCACTGCGATCGACGTTGCCCGCCAGCAGGGCGCCAGGCTTTTCGAACTCCGCGCAACCGTCAGCCTCGCCCGCCTGTTGCGTGACACCAATCGCCGAGGTGAGGCCAGCACGATGTTGGCCACAATCTACAACTGGTTCACCGAAGGCTTCGACACCGCCGACCTCAGAGACGCCAAGGCTCTGCTCGACGAGCTGAGCGTGTAGTCGAGAGATTCTCCCAGCACTCGAAGAATGTTTCTGGATCAGGATGTAGTGAGCTCGGAAAGGAATGAATTAAGAAGTTTTATTCGGAATTCGCCGAAGCCGGCGCCGACTATACGCGCGAGTCGAAGCGCCGGCTCTCGGCATGGTTCGCCGCCGGCGACGATATCGATACGCTGCTCGTCCGGTGGGAGCAGGAACGCTCGGAGCAAATCGTCGAACGCGAAATGGCGAAATGGGAGAGATGAAGCCGGGAATGCTGATTACGGCGCGAGCCATCGTACCGATTCCCACAAAGAGAATAAAGCGGCTTGCTAGCATTATTACCAGGAGGAATGCCGTGGAGGAAGGAAAACCAAGCATAACGGCCATAGGTGCTGCGATGGTGCGCGCGGCCCATCTCCTATGGGATGCTCCGCCCAAAATCTTCGAGGATACGTTAGCCCTGCAGCTTTCCGGTTGCGAAAGCGAGCCGGACCTTCGTGCGCAGTTTGGTCGCCTGGACGCGCAAATTGCCCCGCGGGTCGGTCCCGATTTCTCCAAGACCCTGCGTCGCCATTTTGGAGTTTCGATCGTAGCACGTAGTCGTTATCTTGAAGACGAAGTTGAGCAAGCTGTCAAACGGGGAGTTTCCCAGTACGTGATCCTCGGCGCCGGGTTGGACTCTTTCGCTTACCGCCGCACGGACCTGGCGAAAGTTGTACGTGTCTTTGAAGTGGACCATCCCGCCACCCAAGCGTGGAAACGCGATCGACTACATGACCTGGGGATAGAGCTACCGCCTAACCTGAGTCTCGTGCCGGTCGATTTTGAGAAACAGTCGCTGATCAACGGTTTGCGCCAAAGCGGTTACCAGACCGATGCCCCGGCTCTCTTCTCCTGGCTCGGCGTGATCCCTTATCTCACAGCTGATGCGATATTCGACACATTGCGGACCGTTGCCGCGCTCGCACCCGGGACCGAGATCATCTTCGAATATAGCGTCCCCAGGGAAATGTGCGACGAGGAAGGTCAAAAGCATTTCGACGTGATGACAGCAGCGGTCGCCGGTCACGGCGAACCTCACCGGAGCTTTTTTGAACCAGACAAGCTGGCCGAGAAAGTGCGTGAACTCGGGTTTGCTGAGGTTTCGGATTTTGGTCCCGACGACATGCAAGCGCGTTATTTTGCCGGCCGCACCGATGGACTTCGGCCAGCTGCCTTCGGCCATTATATGCGAGCACGGGTCGGTGCATGATCTTGCTTTCTAAAGACATTCACTGATGTGATCATACGAGCGCAGTAGTGTTCGGGGTCGCTTGTAGCGAGTGAGGACGTGCGTGTTCTCACTCACTCACGCTGATCCGCCCCCGATACTCGGAGACACTCGGGAGACCGGCACGGCGTGCTAAGGTCTGACAAATAGCAACGGGGAGCAATGGCCACAAATTTGGCAGCAGGAGAAGCAGGAATTCTTGTTAAGGATTGTGAGTTCTGGGAAACCGAAAATTTGGTTTAATTGGATTATTGCGGATGAAACGTCCTCTATGGGCGTGTATATATGTATGCACTCATAGATGTATGGAAATAAACCTATAGTCGCTTATCCGGGACGGTCGAGCAATCAGGCCCGTTGCGTGAACCAAGTCTGCGAAATCTTTTGCTCCGTTAGGCTTCGTTACGTTCAACCCCAGAAATAGTCCTCGACAGGGTAGGGTGCTCGTTTGATACCCGGTGCACGGCAATGACCGATGATTCAGTTTGGTGTCCCGGCCGTTCTCATTAGAGCCGATGCTGTGCACGGGCGCCGAGCGGCTACCGGAAAATCCCGAGTGGCGGTATGAGGTGAAGCTGGATGGGTTTCGTGCGATTGGACGTAAGGCCGGGCGCACTGCTCAGCTTTGGTCGCGCAATCGAAAGAATTTCGCCCGCCGCTTTCCAGACGTAGTGAAAGCTCTCGCCAATTTGCCGGACGATACCGTAATCGACGGCGAAGTGGTTGCGTTGGATGAACGCGGCCGGCCCTCATTTGACCTCCTGCAAGGACTCGGCACTGGAGTCCCGACCATCGTGCTGTATGCGTTTGATCTGCTGATGGTGCGTGGTCACGACGTGCGGCTTTGGCCGCTCGAGGACCGCCGCGACCAGCTTCACGAGATCGTATCGACCCTGCCGGAAGTAGTACGCTATTCAGAAACCTTCAATGCACGCCTGCCCGACCTGGAAGGCGCCGTTAGAGAGCATCGTCTGGAGGGAATAGTCGCCAAGCGGGTAGGGAGTACTTACCGCTCGGGCGAGCGGAACGGCGACTGGCTTAAGTGGCGCGCCAATCGAGGCCAGGAGTTCGTGATCGGTGGTTACATTCCGATTGGATCGGTGGTCGATTCGCTACTGGTCGGGTACTACGCTGGCAGGGACCTTAGGTATGCCGGCAGCGTCCGCGCTGGCCAGCCATCCGAGTTCCGGCGAGTGCTACTCCCGCATTTTGAGCAACTTCAGATAGTCCGATGTCCGTTCGTGAATCTGCCCGACCGTGCCGAGGGCCGGTGGGGCGAAGGACTCACGGCCGCGAAGATGGGCGCTTGCCGCTGGCTGCATCCGTTGCTGGTTGCTCGCATCGAGTTCCTGGAGTGGACGCCTGAGAATCGACTACGCCACCCGCGTTTTTCCGGAATCCGCAGCGACAAAGATGCGAGTGAAGTTGTTCGCGAATAACTGCGACAGCGGCCGCGGGGTAGGGCAGGGCGTTCAGGCATAGCCGTATTCTGCGAGTAGCTTTTGATTGACCCATGTTGGCCATTCCGCCTGTCCGTGCTCGATATCGTTCAGCAGCATTGGGCTGATTCCCAGAATGTGCGCCTGCTGATTCTGGCTCAGTTGCCACTTCTTCAGGCGCAACTTTCTGATCGCAGCGCCGCGCCGATAGCGCTCGGCAACCGCGCTTTCAACGATTCCGAGGCCTCCGCAGAAGTCACAGGCGACTGTCGTCAACCGGCAGGCCATTTCCTCGCCGCCAGGTTGTTTCGGCCCGCACATCACGGCGACGTGCGGCCCCTTGCCACTACACTGTGGACACGCTTCTGTGCCATTGGCTCCATTTGTTGCCATCAGCCGATCTCCCTTAAGGTCAAGGCCATCAACAGCCTGGTTGCGGCATGCGCCAGGTGGTCCTCCAGCTGCTCGCCGTCCTGGAGCAGGCGCAAATGTTCCACCGCGCGGCCGACGTGATAATCGACCGCACGCTGAATCCAGTCGTTGTCTGGATGCCGCGCCACGCCGTCACGCATCACACCGGCTATGACTGCGAGTGCTTGATCGAATGGAATCTGCATTATCGAATCTCCCGCCACAGCCGCCGCGCCGTTTCATAGCTGATGCCGAGGTCCCGTGCGGCTTGCTTGGCGTCCGGTGGCAAGCCCGAGCTCGATATCGTCAGCTCCTCACCGCAGCGCTGGCATCGATAGGTGGTGCCGGGCTTCATTTCCCGCCGCCCTGGCCCGATGATCGGCGAGTAAGGTAGGCGAGCGATAGGCAGGTCCTCGGGATTTATCCACTGATGCGAACATGCGTCCATGGTGCTTCCCTTTTGCCGCGTCCGCTCTTGCGGCAGACATTCGTTGCTGACTGTGGATCTTCGCAAAACACCAATCCATCGCGCCGGCCCTCACCCGATCCGGACCGGCGCGTCAGGTCTGAGACCGGCCGACTCGAAATGGCAATTGAGGACAGAGCCTTGGCTGGCGTCGATTGCGGAAGAAGCGGACGCACAACAATTTACGGTGTTGTGTCGCTGGGTCGTTTATTGCAACTGCTTAGTCATGTTGGCGCAGAAAGCGTTCCAATCCGCGGGGTATTTTCCCATCATCAAGAAGGCGCGGTCGCAGGATCCGCCCCCGCCGCAGCGGTCGGCGGCAATATAGGGCACGCTATGCGCGGCGTCGCACCATTTGTGATCCGACACCGCAGATGATGAGGATGGCCCGTCCCGGGTTCCGGGAGTACGCCCGCCGGCTGAGCTACGAGAGCTGAGCCAGAAGCCGATGAGAACGCCGAAGGAAATGAAGCCGAGAATAGATAGGAGCGACGCAGAGATAATCCGCAGTCGCACGGCAATTTCGGTAAGTGTTTTCACTGTAAGATGATCTCTCTGCGATCTCCGTGCGTGTTGAACTACTCTTTGCTCGGTGAAGGAGGTTTGACAATGACGACGCTCAGAACCGGCGGCTGCTTATGCGGCGCTATCCGCTACGAAAGTTCGGGAGAGCCGGTGTTTGCGCTGCAATGCCATTGCCGCGACTGTCAGCGGCAGAGCGGCAGTGCCTATGTCGCCGCAGTTCGGGTGCCGGCGGCGGAGTTCCGTATCACCAAGGGCAAGCCGAAGCACTACATCGCGAAAGCCGACAGCGGCAACGAAATCACCCGCGTGTTCTGCCCCGATTGCGGCAGCCCGCTTTATGCACAGGTCTCGACCCGTCCCGATCTGGTCGGCATTCGCGTCGTCAGCCTCGACGATCCGAGCTGGTTTCAGGCGGAGGCCGATATCTTTGTCAACAGCGCCCAACCTTGGGATCACATGAACCCCGCTATCCCAAAATACCCGACTTATCCGCCGGGAAGGTCCTACCGACCGGAAACGGGGGAATGACCGCGCCGCTGCGGCGGCCGCGCGGCGGGCGCGACTGGTCCGCAGGGCGGGCGAGGTGGAGGGTGCGCCCGACTACCAGCCCGCCCTGAGCTTCCTCGAAGTTCAGAAAAACGCATTGACACCCCGGATCTGATCGATGCGCGGCGAATGCTCCGAAAGGCATTAGATCCGCTTTTCCCGCTGATTCCTCGGCCTTCTAACCGACTGATCCAAATTCATCACAGATTTGTCACGCGGTCCGTCACGCCCATTTGCCAGAAAGGTCATCTGGGCTAAAACTCAAATGCCAATCGCCGACTTCACAGTCACTGTCTGCTGCTCCAGTGCTCGCGTGGGCCGTTGCTTGACTGCATCGAGCGCGATTTCGTTCTTCGGATCGCGCGTGACTGCCAATCGCTCAGCTTCGGCGTGTCTCCTTCCTGATAGCTCCCGGCATTTGTTAATTGTGCTGGCGTGAAACCCCGTCGCACGAGGATCTGATGATCCTGGCCGTGCTTCTCGATATGCCCGCGTTCAACGAGCAGTTTGCGGATTTCGGCATTTAGCGCTTGCCGCTCGTCGTTTCCCGGTGACACGACGAGCGTGTTCTGGCTCGCCTCATGTCCGGCTAGGTAGTCTGCTGCAATCTGACGATAGCGCTGATTTACGTCGGAGATGTCCGTGATGCGGTCTTGTTCGCACAGAAAATCGAAAAGCGCTGCGACCATCATCACGGGCGATTCTGACTGCGGTGCGAAGCTGTGGGTCCTGCTGTCGCCGGATTTTCTGGAGTATAGCTACGGGCATGCCCTCGGGGAGGAACTGGCGCATCGGCGCTCCGGCCTCGATCCCCTGATGCTGGCCCTGATCGCCGACAAACAAGAAACGGCGTATGCCGAGAGGAAGCTGTCGGGGTCAACTTCCGGCTCAAGGATTCGGCTTGTTCCTGCTGAGGAGATTTCCCACTGGGACTCGCGGCTTTATCAGACTCGGCCAGCAGATTAACCTTGTTCTTGTTCAGTTTCGAACACGCGCACGATGACTGCGGTCTGGCGCGAAACGCTGCGTGCGACAGCGACCAGCTCGCCTCGCGAAATTACCTTGAAAAGGCCGGTCTCCTCCGGACTGAGACGGTCGAGCGCGCGCGAATCTCCCTGGCGTAATCGCCTTTCAATCAATGGATCAATCACTACCTCGGGCAATGCCGCGAGCGCGGAGCGCATACTTATGAGGCCTGGGTCTTCGCCCTGCTCCAGCGCCACCGTCACTTCGTCAAGCTGACGGCTATCTTCGGCCGAAAAAGCTCCGCTTCGGATGCGCCGCAGTTCAGACAAATGAGCTGCCGTACCCAGCGCGATCCCGATATCGCGCGCTAACGATCGCGCGTACATCCCCGAGGAGCAGAGCACGGTAAATCGGATAGTGCCATCGCCAGCCCTTTTGAGTTCGAGCCGTTCGATATCGACTCGGCGGGGAGTCGGCGGCGCAACTTGGACGCCACGGCGCGCGAGCTTGTACAGCGGCACCCCTCCGCGCTTGATGGCGGAGAAGCTCGGGGGTGTTTGCTCGATTGTGCCTGTAAACCGGTTTGCGACGGCGGCGAGCTGCACGGTGTCGAAGCTCGGGACCGGCGCGGTGCGGCTAATCCGCCCGGTCGAATCGAGCGTGTCAGTTTCACTGCCAAGCAGAATCAAGCCGGTGTATTCCCTGATGCCTTCCTGAAGGAAGGGGGCGAGCTTGGTGCCCTGACCAATAAGAATAGGTAATACACCGGTGGCAAAAGGATCCAGCGTTCCGAGATGGCCCACGCGCGTGCGTTTGCCGAGCCGCGCCTTCAATTGCCGAACAATCTTTGCCGACGTCGGACCGGCAGGTTTGTCAATGATGATGATTCCGTTCATCAGGTTGCGGCGAGCATGGCGAACCCAGGCGCTGGAATTAAGGCTGCGCCCCTTGCTGTGCCGGCATCGGCCAGAAAGCTACACTTGAGCCCAATGTACCTCCAGCGAGCTGTTTGACAAGGTCTTCACAGCCTGCTTCCCGCTGTGTAGTTCTCCCCCGCGAGCGGGGGAGAACCAACACTAGCGGAGCCGAAGGCGAAGCGAGTGAGCCGAGGCTTGGCGCAGCCAGCCGAAGCCCTGAGCCTTGCCGAAGGGTAACGAGTCTGCGAGGTGTGCATCAAAGGAGAAAGGAAGCCAGCTTTCTCGCAGGGTGTTGAGGCTGGCATTCGCGTAGATGGCAATAAGTACCTTTTCTCAACACCTTGCTATGGGCTTGCAAGAATTGGCGAACTCTTCGGCTCACGACAGTGGTGCAGTCGTATCTTCGCCCAGCTCTTTGGGGGCGTTGGCCGGCGGAGCTGCTCTGGTAGCGCTTGCGCTGGTGTTGTTCTTCTTCCATCTCGGCACCTATGGCTTATGGGAGCCGGACGAAGCGCGTTACGCGGAAATCGCGCGCGAGATGCTCGCCTCGCATAACTTGATCGTGCCGCATCTTAACTACGTGCCATACATCGAGAAGCCGCCGTTGCTGTACTGGCTCACTGCCGGCTCGATGACATTGTTTGGCGTCAACGAATTCGCCGCGCGCTTCGTCAACGCTCTTGCGGCATTAATCGGTGTGCTGGCCACTTATGTGTTTGCATTGCGCACTTTTGATCCGCGACGCGCTCTTCTTTCCGGCGCCGTCCTCGCGACTAGCGCGCTTTACGCAGTCATGGCTCAGGTGCTGACGACGGATATGTTACTAACGGCAGCAACCAGCATCGCAATGTTCGCATTTTTTCTTCAATGGCGCGAAGGTGGCCGCTGGTGGTTAGTCTGCTATTCTGCGATGGGCGCTGCGGTCTTGACCAAGGGGCCGGTCGGCGCCGTGCTGCCGTTGATAACTGCAGCGATCTTCCTCTGGAATGAAGGCCAATGGCGCGGCGCCATCCGGCGCTTTCATCTCATTGCTGGTTTATTGATCACCGGAGCCGTGAGCTTGCCATGGTTCATAGCCATCACAATTCGTGAACCGGGCTTCTTCAACTTCTATTTTGTGGGCGAGCATCTGCGCCGTTTCCTGGAGCCGCGTTACAGCCACGGCGAGCCGATTTACTATTATATTCCAGTTTTCGCGGGCGGCTTCCTGCCGTGGAGCCTCGCGATGCTCTTCATTCCGTGGCGCTCCCTCGAACGGAAACCAGCGCGCCGGTTTTGTCTGATCGCGGCCGCAACGGTTTTGATTTTGTTCTCCGTGGCCAGCGCCAAACTGGTTCCGTATATTCTCCCGGTATTTCCATTCGCCGCGGTAGCTGCCGCTGATGGTTTGATGGCCTTTGCCGACGGAGATGGAAGCGGCTCCCCCAATGCCAGTCTTCGAGTTCGCGCGACGACAGCACGACACACTGACCCGCGGCGGCTGGCCTTGATGGCGCTCTTGCTGGGGCTTGCAGGCCTCGCGGTACTTGCCGTTGCTTCTGATGCAGCCCGGTTCAAGAACCCCTATCCAGGAATGGTGCAACCTGTACTCTATGTTTCCGGCGCAACCATAGTCATTTGCGGAATCGCGTGTTCGGCCGCATTTTGGACCCGGCGCTTCGAGGCTGGGCTGGCGCTTCTTATTGGAGCGGCCGCCGCTACGCTGCTGACCTTTAATTACGGTCGTATAATGTTAGAGCCGACGCGCTCTTACGCCGCGCTCGCACGCAGCATCGCAGGGC
>Ga0187846_10000205_pt1 | contig 36387 bp, 31 predicted proteins | sample TC_taG_FD_161473 | JGI IMG/M metagenome (GOLD analysis project Ga0187846, IMG submission 161473) | Biofilm microbial communities from the roof of an iron ore cave, State of Minas Gerais, Brazil - TC_06 Biofilm (v2) | ecosystem: Environmental > Terrestrial > Deep subsurface > Cave > Wall biofilm... | reverse complement strand
CTTCGCTCTACCAGCCGGTCAATCAGATGTTTCAGACCTATGGAGTGGTGGAGAATGCCAAAGCGGGTCTGCGCCGCTGCGTGGAATTGCTGGAAATTGAACCTGAAGTCAGCGATCGGCCGTACGCGCGGCCGCTAGGACCGGTGCGGGGTGAAATCGATTTCAACGACGTGGTCTTCGGTTACGATCCGGCTCAGCCAGTGCTGAAGGGTGTCAGCTTTCATGCCAACGCTGGTGAAACCGTGGCAATAGTCGGACCAAGCGGTGCTGGCAAGACCACTATGGCCAGCTTGTTAATGCGTTTCTATGAGCCGCAGCGGGGGACGATTCGAATCGATCAACAGGACACGCGCGCAGCCACGCTTCGTTCTGTCAGGAGCTGCATTGCCATGGTCCTGCAGCCTCCGCTGGTGCTGGGTGCGACGGTGCGGGCCAATATTGCGCTCGGCAATCCTGGCGCCAGCGACCGCGAGATTCGCAGCGCCATCGAAACTGCGCGTCTGACTGCACTTATTGCCAAGCTGCCAGGTGGCCTCGACGAACTTGTCGGTCAGGGTGGTCACACTCTCTCTGAAGGCGAAGCGCAACGTTTAACTATCGCGCGGGCGCTGCTGAAGGACGCGCCGATCCTGATCATGGACGAGCCCACCAGTGCGCTGGATGCCGAGACTGAGTCGATGGTGATGTCGGCGGTGCAGGCTGCGATGCGCGGACGCACCTCAATAGTGATCGCGCATCGTTTGTCGACGATACAGAATGCTGATCGGATTCTGGTGCTGCGCGAAGGCCAGATCGTGGAGCAAGGCCCGTTCGACGAATTGGTCTCACGCGAGGGCTTCTTCAGCTATCTGTACAACCTGCAGGCATGGGGCAAACGAGCTGCGGAAGCTGGCGGATGAGCATGATTCTGTGCTCTTAAAGGAAAGGGGTGAGGGGGATAGGTCGCGTGCGGCAGTCTTATCTAATTCTCTTCGCGTTCGGCAGAAAAATAGCTCGCCAAGCTGGGCTATTTTCCTGCCGAATGCGGAACAACGGCAAGGTGGTCCAGACTCCCGCAACCCAACCCCCTCGCCTCCTTCCCCACATGGGAAGGAAGCACAGCCAAGAAAAACGATACCCTCGGTCAAGGGGAGGGATTCACACGCCCTTCGATCCAGGTCCTCGACGCCACGACAAGGGGTATTTTCATGCCTGGCTGAGGCAGAGACGCTCCGGTTTTACCTTGCTCGAACTGGCGGTGGTGCTGCTGATCATCGGCCTGGTCTTGGCGATTGCACTGCCCCGGTTCGGTGCGTTCCGGGGAGCCGAGCTCAGAAGCGAAAGCCGCCGGTTGGCGGCCCGCAGCCATTACCTATACGAGGAGGCGGGCGCGCAGAAAGTCCTGCTGCGCTTGAATTTTGACCTCGATCACAGCGCTTATTTTGTCACCCGGCTGGATCCGTTCGCGTCCATTCCCTCCTTTATGCCTGAAAAAGGGCCGGCCGGCGGCGTGGTGACGATGTCTGCCGATGTCCGACTGCGTGATGTTTGGGTTGAAGGTGCGGGACTGTTCCGCAGCGGCATAGTGAGCTGTGAATTCTATCCAAGTGGTACGGCCGACGCCGCAGTGATTCATCTCCTTGACCGCAACGGCGATACGATGTCGATCGGTATCGATCCATTAAACGGAGTAGTCTCGATCATTGCTGGCGACCTCAGTCCGGCGGCATTTCAGGAAGAAGCGAGGCGATGAATTGAGCATCCACCGAATGGGCGCTTTCAGGGATTTGCCGCTCGCCAGTAGCCGCCTTTCCGGCGCCACTTCGGCCAATGAGGACAGTCACCGTTGCTGCTGGCGTCTCCCATCTCGTTCCAGCCGGCAGGCATTCACGCTACTTGAAGTCATGATTGCTATTGCCTTCATCGGCTTTGCCATGTTGGCGCTACTCTCTTTGCATCATAGCGGCATGCAAACCGTGGCGCGTGCGCGAGAACTGACGCAGGCGGCAATGCTGGCGCAGGCACTGATGACGGACGCCGAGCAGACGCGGTTTCCCGAACCCGGCCGGCTCACCGGCGATTTTCAGAAAATGTATCCGGGCCAATTTGTCAACTTTCGCTGGCAGCGTACAGTCGAGCAATCGCAGGAGTTTCCCGATATTCGGCGGGTTCGTATTACGGTGTCTTACGGGCCCGGATTCCGCCGTACTTTGCTTCTGACCGAATTTATGCACAACCCAGTCACTCAGCTCCCTTCTGGCGGTCCGCCCGATCAGGAGAACGCTGCCCAACAGCTCCGGCCTGGCGAGCAATGACAGTGGCAAGTGGGTGTATTGGGCGAGTCTCGGCGGGATTTACCCTCATCGAGATGATGCTGGCGGTCGCGGTTCTGGCGCTCATCCTGGTGATGCTCGCCGGTTCGTTTCATGAAGTTGCGATGAGCAAGGTGCAGGCTGAGAATCACATCGCCGTTGACTCGGCAGCCCGCGCAATTGTGACGGAGATGGTCAGAGAAATCCGCGGCGCTGTCCAGACCACTGCTATCCCAAGCCGCGTGCTACTGATGGGCGAGGCTCATGCGCATGGCAGCCAGCTACTCGATACCATTAGTGTCTCAACCCTTAATCCAGGCCATCGACGCACTCAGGAAGACTTCGGTGCGGAGGATACCGTTACCTACGCGGCAACGCCTAATCCCGACCATGCTGGTTGGTTCCTCCTGCAGCGCAGCCAGTACAGCAGCCTCTTGGGAATTGGCACCGGCAACAATGTAAGAGAACCTGCGCTGCTCGCGGCAAATCTGCTGTCACTGCGTATCCGCTACTTCGATGGCAGTAACTGGAGCGAGAGTTGGAACTCCCAAAGCCTACCGCCAGGCCGTCAATTGCCAAATGAAGTAGCTATCGAGTTGACGATGGCATCGCGGTCAGGGGCACCGTTTTCGATATCAACGATGGTCACCCTACCGATGGCGTATTTGCAATGGTGAGTCAGGACACCAGTAGCGATTAAATGATAGAGCGCAAATACGATCGTGGAATCGCTCTGCTCGCCACCCTGCTAGCCATTTCATTTATGACCCTGCTGGTGGTGGAGTTCAGTACTTCAGCCGCCCTTGGGTATCGGGCTGCGGCCAATCAGGCTAACGAGTTGCGTGCCTATTATCTGGCCCGTTCCGGCATCCAGGTCGGGTTGGCAGTCTTGGTGCAGGATTATCTCAATAAAAGAGGAGCAAAAGACCAATACGCCAGCCTTGACCAAGTCTGGGCGGAGCCCATTACACCGATTCGGGTGGAGGGCGGCACCGTTTCGATGTCAATTGTCGATGAGGAGCGCAAGCTCACCATCAATAAGCTATTCAATCAGCAAAAGCGTGAACCAGACGAGCAATATGCAGCGGTGCTGACCAGGCTGCTGTCAAATATCGGTTTATCGCCCGCACTCATCCCGATTCTGATAGACTGGCTCGACCCTGACAGCATCGAATCGGATGGAGGTGCCGAAGCCGACTACTATCTTCATTTGCTCCCTCCCTACGAGCCCCGCAACGGTCTGATGCCAACGATTGGTGATTTGCGCATGCTCAAGGGGATGGACGACACCGCTTTTCTACGGTTGAGCGGCTATCTGACTACGATGCTGGGAGGAGCGGGACACTGTTGCGTCAACGCTAATACGGCTCCGGCAGAAGTGCTGGCGGCACTGGTGCCCGAATTGGAGAGTAACCCTGATTTGGTCAAGCAGATCGTGGCCGTGCGTGCAATTCGCCCTTTCAGTCGGGTTACGGATGTACTCAATTTGCCTGGTATTGGGGCCAGCGGTGAGCATCTTAAGCCATACTTGACCGTCAACAGCACTTATTTTCTGATTACCGCGCAAGGCGATTTTGCGGGAGCTCGAAAGCGCATCTACGCGACCTTTCGCCGGAACCTGAATGGGACTGCAGTGCTCTTGAACTGGCACGAGGATTAGCGCTTGAAGTTCCGGTTACCGATCACGAGCTACGAGCAATGTGCTTGCGCAAGGCGGATGCGTAACGTTCGTTCGGATTTGATTGGCACAAGCTCTGGGGCGGCGGATGTCGGGTCAAGGGGAAAATGGGTCAACGAATATTAGCGGTCGATGTCAGCGGCGATTGCGTGCGTGCCGCACTAGCTGACCGCACCTACAAGAGCTTTGAGGTGCTCGCGGTGTACGAGCAGGAACGCGCCGCCGGCGAAAGCGACTTGAGCGATGCCCTAAGCCGTATAGTTGGCCCGGCAGGCCGCTGTGACGTTGTAATCTCATCGCTACCCGGCGAGTATGTCGCCAAAAGATTATTGGCGCTGCCGTTCACTGACCGCCGCCGGCTTCAGCAAGTAGTTGCGTTTGCGCTGGAAGAGCATCTGCCGTTCGCGGTAGACGATGCCGTCGTCGCATTCGCTCGAGTTGGGCGGGAGTCTAGCAACACATTGGTCGTGGCCGCCGCGGTCCGCCGCGATATCGTGCGTGAACATCTGGCGCTGCTTAGCCGTGGCGGGCTTGATCCCAAAACTGTCACGCTGAGCGCCCTTGCCCTGGCTGAAATGTTGACGCGCGACGGCAGCCCTGGTGCTCATCTGGTGATCGACATCGAAAGCGCGTGCACCTCAATAGTGCTGGTAGACTCTGAGGGCACGCCGCGGGCCATGCGCACGGTTGGGCACGGACTCGATGTGCACGTCAATGGGGCCCTGCGCGCTCCTGCCACCAAGGCGATTTTTGCCGCCGCCCGCCAAACGATGCTTGCGCACAGCGAACAGGAACGGCCGGAACTCATTTTGGCGGGTGCCGCAGCTGAGACCCCCGGAATGCCGGACCTCGTTGCGCGCACCCTGCAAATGCCGGTGCGCGATATCGGCGAGTTCGATTACTCCACGCTGATTCGGGGCAGTGCGACAATCTCGCGGCGTTTCGCCGGATGTATTGCTATGCTGATGGGGGAAGCGCCCTCAAGTCCCCTCGAACTGCTGAATTTCCGTCAAGGCGAGTTTGCTTTCCGCGGTTCCGGTGCGGCAACTGCTCCGCTGCGAACGCCGGCCCTCCTTGCGGGGGCCGCGCTAGTTGCAGGATTGGTGCAATTTTCGCTGGGTGTCGCGGTGAGCATGCGCCAACTACATGTGCTCAATAAACAGATTCGGACAATCACAGCCCCGGCTCTAGGACAAGTCGATCCAGCAAAGGCACAAACCATCCTCAAGGCCAAATTGGCCGATATGACTAACAGGCTCCGTTTGATGGGCGGCAGCCTCGGACATGGTTCACCCCTGGACGTTCTGGAAGCACTTTCGCGTGCGCTGCCACCGGGATTGCCGGCAGAGATTCAAATGATTCAGATCGATGAGGCAGGAATGAAGCTGGAGGGCGAGGCTGACTCGTTCACTACCGTGGACCAGCTCAAACGAGCACTCGAACGCGACAGCGATTTCGGTCAAGTTCAACTGGATCATGCCGCCGCCAGTTCAGAGCCGGGCAAAGTCGACTTCCATCTGAGCGCTACGCTCGATTAGTTCTAAAGAGCGCGCATTATGCGGTTTAGTATTCGACATCTTCTGCCAAGTCCTCAGGCGGCCGCCGTTTGGTCCCGGTTGAGGTCGGCCTGTGAACCTTCTATTGCTTGGTTCAGGTCGGTCTGTGAACCGTCTATTGCTCGGGCGCGTCGGGTCTTCAAACCATACTGGCAGCAAGCGGCCGAGTGGTATGAGAAACGCGAACCCCGCGAGAAACTGCTGTTACGGCTGCTGGGTGGGGTCGTCTCAGGTCTCGTTATTTATAATCTGGTGTATCTGCCTGTGCGTGAGTGGCGGGACGATCTGGCCGAGCGGGTGGCATCGCGGAGCAGGCAAGTCTTCCGTATCCGTGGCCTGATGAGGAATTATGAACGGTTGCGGCTCGAACTTGCATCAACGCAAAAACGAACGATTCCCGGCGGCAAGGACCCGGCGCTTTTTTCGGTGCTGGAAATGACCCTCACCAACAGTGTTGGGCGCGCCAAAATTGGCTCGATCACGCCCAGTGAGCATCAGGTGCCCGGCGCTTTTGAGCAATATACGGTAGCCGTCAAGCTCAACGAAATCGCCCTGTCTCAGCTAGTGGACATTCTTTATAACCTGCAGTCGTTGAATGTGCCGGTTACGATTTCCAGCCTCCAGATCCATCAGCATGCAAGGGATTCTCATTCCTATGACGTAGACTTGGCTTGCATGGCCTTAGGCAAGACCGGCTAGAACCAACGAGGCCTCCTATGAAAGTTCGACTGCCGGGCACGAAGGAGTTCGCGCCGTCATCGCCCTTGAAGCGGCAACATGGCGGATCCGCAGTCCGGACGCGAAGCCGCTTGATGCTGGCCGGCTACGGGGTCTTTGCTGCCATCTTGTTTGTCACATTTGCTACCACCAGTTTTCCTTACGCCGACACCATCTCAGCGCTTCTCGCACCGATGAATATGAAAGTCGTTTTTAAACGGCAGGCGATGAGATTTCCCATTGGCGCCCGGTTGGAAAACGTCCGCTTGATCTCGACCGCCAATGAACAGCCTTTACTCCAGAGTCCAAACGTCACGGTCTCGCCAAGTGTGGCGTGGTTTCTCCTCGGCCAGCCTTGCGTTGAGCTTCGCGCACAGATTTTTGGCGGCGTGGTCGATGCGACGGTTCGCCAACGTGCGGGAAGCACAGTCGTCGATTTCGAACTCGAGTCCCTAAATCTCGCCGTGATGAGTGGAGGTGAACCGAACCTCGGAATGCAAGCAGCGGGAGATGAGGAAGCCGATGCACCGTCACAGCTCGGCGTGGTTTTGAGCGGTGAACTCTCCGGCCACGGTTCTGCACAACTGATGGGACCTGAAATTATCGCGGACACAGCGAGCATCATTCTTCATGGCCGCGAGGTTAAAGCCGTGCTCGTAAATGGCTTGCCACCGCTCGAACTGGGCGTCGTCCGGGGCAAGGCGGTGCTTGAACATGGTGTTGCGACCTTGTTGGACGTGACAGCGTACGGTTCGGATGGCGCTTTCGCAGCAAGTGGTAGGGTCCAGGTCAGGCACGATATCGCGCACAGTTTCATACAATTCACTTTCTCGCTAACGCCCACCGCCAAGGGGAGAGCCGGATTCGGCTTTTTATTGAATATGCTGCCGCATGCGCCAAACGAGGGCCCTTACCATCTCCAAGGCATGCTTTCCTCTCCTTCGCTTAGCTGAGCGTAGGCAACTTCATTACTTGACGAGGCGCTGTCAACTGTCTTTAACTGACGGCGCTGTTGGGAGCAGACCGGCACGCACATGATTGCTTCCGACATTGTCACACAATGAGAAAAATCACCAATCTTGCATGGCTGATGCTGGTCCCCTTGGTCGTCGCAATTGTGGGCGGCGCGCGTCCGGCGACGGCACAAACTCTACGCGGCCTGAACGAAACCCTGAATCAGATTGAACCCGGTGTCGCTGAAGGTGTCACCAACCCTCAGGCAGCGAGCGAGGCGATTGATCGCCTGGATCAGGCTGAGGCAGATTTCGCCCGAATAGCCGAGCAGGGAAGGGTAGATCAGGAAGAACTGCTGGCGACCTATGAACGGCTCCACCGGATGCTCGACCAGATGTATCAGACATATCAAAGGCGCAAGGACGCCTGCATCAATACCATCGACCACGGAGGCAATTGTGACTACGAAGAGCCGGAACAGCTTGCTCTGCGCGCGCTCTACCCGCTGTCATGGCTAAAATTCGAAGGGGCGGCCCTTTACAGGAGTCAACCTTATGAGGCCCGACGCCTCCTAAACGAGGCAATCGACGGGTTTACTGACAGTACTCTGGTAATCCTCGCGCCCGAGCTCGTCCGCGAAAATCTGCTCGGGCGCGCATTTGCGGAGCGGGAACTTGGGAAGTTTGACCATAGTGAGTACTCAAGAGCAATCGCAGACTTCAAGCGAATCATGAGGGACGGGCCGTACACTCGTCAATACCGACCGGCGGAACAGGGACTTGCTACCACTTACGCTGCGATGGGCCGCATGAACGAAGCGCAGGGACTTACCTCACGTCTGGCTGAAGATACCAATGGGCCGCAGCAGCGGGGGCTGGAGATGCTGCACCTGAGGGAATTGTTTCGCGCGGAAGCGGTGGAGTCGAATCCTGCCAAACGCGAACAGCTGCATCGTCAGATTCTCGACTTCATCCGCGCCCGTGAGAACGACAGAGATAGCTGGGCAGTGGCGGTTGCCGCGGCCGCGCAATTTGCAACTGATCCGGTTACTGAATTTGGCGGTACCGGCGACAGCTTTCAGAATTGGTTCCTGGCCAATTTGCTCTACTACAAGCATCAGCCGCTGGAGGCTGCGAAATACTATTGGGCGGCCGCGCAAGACGGCAAGTATCCCAAAGCCTTCAAGTACGCCGCTGACCTCTACTACTCTCAAGGTCGATTGGACATGGTCGAGAAGGTCGTCGATGAAATAGCCAGTCATCCAGGTAACCCGGATGCAGAATGGGCAGCCTATATGCGTTTTAAGATCACGCGGATCGAATGGGAGCGAGGTGGAAAGCGTAGTGCTTCGTTGGAAACTCGCTGGGTCGATGCGGCGCAGGATTACCTCAAACAGTACCCACACGGAAAATACCGGTTCGAGCCGCGTTTCCGACTGGCTGAGATGCTTCAGCACAAAAATCAATATTTGATGGCGGCACGCGAGTACGAACAGGTCGCCGGAAATCCGGATTATGAATTCACCGCGCGGTTTAATGCCGCAGAATGCTACTATCACGCTTTGGGTCCGCAAGCGCCGCAGATCGGAACCCTCACCGCTTCCGGCTCGAGTGAGGGGCGGAAGGGCGGTCAGCTGGCAACAACTCAGGTGGCGGCAACTCGCGCCGCAGCGATACTCGCTCTGCGCCAGGCAATTAATCTCGAGCCATCCGCCGAACGTTACGTATCTGTCCCGCAGCGCCGCGCGCTGCATGAGAGCCGCGGCCGCGCAATTTTGATGCTGGCGACCCTGCTTGAGAGTGAACCGGCCGTGGACTATCGACAGGTCGCCGGACTGCTCACCAGGTACGAGGCCCAATATCCGTCGATGAGTCAGCACTTCAACCAGATCTTCAAATGGCGCGTGGAGGCGCTTCGCGAGACAGGGCAATATGCCGAACTTGAGCGCGAAGTCGCGAACCTCGTGGCACATGATGCTGGAACGTCGGCGCAAAACGACTACATCAAGGAGATCGGGCTGAACTTCTGGAAAGCCCACCAGGCAAAACAACGCGTTGGCGCCTACACCGATTCCATCGCGGATGCGAAGCTGACAGGGTTGACCTACCAATATTTCGAGCGAATGGTGCGTGAGGGCAAAATACCTGCCAAGGATCTCAGCGGCACACTCTCAATCCTCGGCGAGTCATATCTCGTACAGGGCCAGGTCGATAAAGCCGATGCCATCTTCTCTGAGGTTGCCAAGGCTGACCCCGGTTCTCCGGATGCCAACGCGGGACTCGCTCGTATCGCCCAGATGCGCAAAAATTATCGCGATGCACTCGATCTTTGGAGCCGGGTGGAGTCGATCGCTGCGGAATCTGATCCTCTGTTTTATGAGGCTAAGTACCACATGGCCGAGATCTTTGCCCACGAAGGTAACGTCAGCAGTGCCTGTAACAAATTGGCGATCACTCGCAGCGAGCATCCGAACCTCGGCTCACCGGCCATGAAGGCGCAATGGGGTGAACTTCAGCAACGGATCTGTGTCAACCATAACGAAGCGCAGGGGTGATACATCCCAAGTGTCAACCCTAACCGGTTGAGAGGAAAAGCGCGGTTGCGGATGGATTTCGAGTAGAATGCTCAAGAAAATTCACCATGTTGGAATAGTTGTGGCGGACCTTGAGAGGGCGATGAGCTTTTGGCGCGACCTGCTCGGCCTGGCTCTGGTCAAAACCGCGGTGGTACAGGACCAGGGGGTTAAAGCTGCGCTTCTGAAGACCGGCGAAAGTGAGATCGAGTTGCTCGAACCGATTGCCGCCGAAAGCGGGGTCGGCAAATTTCTCGCCCGGCGTGGCGGCGGATTACATCACGTTTGTTTCGAGACCGAAGACGTCGACGGCGAATTGAGCCGGGCGCGCGCTAAAGGTATTCAGCTTATTGATCAGCGGCCGCGGCCTGGACTTGCCGGCATGATCTGTTTTCTGCATCCCAAAGCCACCCGCGGGGTTCTGGTCGAGTATGCTCAACCATTCAAGGAGTGAAATCCGCTGATGCCAATCTACGAATATCACTGTGAGGATTGCGATAGCTCGTTCGAAACGCTCGTACGGCCGGGACACTACGACGACCCTCAATGTCCATCGTGTAGCAGCTCGAAGCTCAGCCGCGAGATGTCCGTGTTCGCGTCGCGAGCAAACAGCTTTAGGGTAGAGCCCAATGGCGGCGGGGGCGCCGTGCGAGCTGGCGGTTGCTGCGGCGGTTCCTGTGGCTGCCATTAGGCAGGAGTGCCGAGTCCGTTTCTGAGGGCGGTTGGGGGGATGAAGACGCATGGATTCTTGCGCCTACTGTGGCGAGGAACTCTACAAGATCGCTGTTCCACTGTCTGGCCTCTATGGTCTCGCGATCACAATCGCGACGTTGTCCGGCGGCATCACAAAATCCTTTTCGGCTAGGTGTTACCGGTGCAGTGATTCTGTTGTTTGCTTGCACGTTCGGAGCCGCGGCCTGGATGGCCTTTGAGGTTAGCCAAGAGCGCTCGCTACACGTCCGTGTCGCGATGCGTCAAGGCCTTGGCTCGGAGTCGCGCGTCGTCTGCCCTTGAACCCATCGCCCAATTTGCCGCAGGAATGGCCGTATCTTTCTTTGTGACCAAACCACAAGGGCTTGAAGTTCAGATTGGAGTTGGAGCAGTGACGGCGATTCAAGAGAACGGCTACATCCAAATAGCTCTCTTCTCTCCAGCGGCTACGAAGAAATCGTGACCAACCTAGGCAACAATGAACAAAGTACTCTTCAAAGTGTCCGCGTTAGACCCTTCGTGTCAGCCAGCCAAATTGCGCTACCATCAGGTCTGGGGCGATAGAAATGAGCCATGACAGAGAGAGAGAGGCCATGGGCTGCGGTAGCCGCGGTTCTAGAAGACGGCAACTCAGTTGTGATTAATCGCGGCTCACTTGACGGCGTTCAGGAGGGGCAAAAGTTCTTCATATACGAGATTAGTCCAGCGGAGATAGCAGATCCGATAAGCGGAGAGAGCCTTGGTCGTCTTGAAATCGCCAAAGGTACTGGATTGGTTAGGCATCTCCAGGAGAGAATGGCGACGCTCACCTCTGACCGACAAACGACCAGCAGGCGCGTGCGGTACTCGTTCATGTTCGGGGAGGAATCTGTGATCAGCCCTCAACCTTTCAAGTCTCCAAAAATAGGAGATCGTGCAAGGCCGATCTGAGCGCTCCTGAGTCGCATTGGGGTCGGCGGCACGTGCGACGATTTGATGCCTCAGCGACTTCGAACTCACTTCTTCGCTGCGGCGAATTCGGCTTTCGCTGCAGCTAGCGTGTTCGGATTTGCGAGAAGCTCGTAAGCGCTTAGCGCCATCGCCTTCGCTACGCGAATCATCGCGCCATACCCACGCTCCGAATCACTATAACCGACGAACACGTCCTCGTGGCAGGTGCCCTCGCTCTGATTCGATATTTGAAACATCGGATGAATTGCAGGTATAGCGTGACTTACGTCGCCCATATCGGTGCTGCCGGTTGGAGTTCCTGCGGGTGCTTCCCGCGTACGGGTGCCGAGTGTTTCGGAACTCCGCTCGTAGACCTGTCCGATCGCTCGATTGTTGACCATGTTTTTGTATGCGCAGATCGTCTCATGCTGCACGCTCGCGCCGGTCGTCATTGCCGCGGCATTGGCGCATCGGCGAATCCGCTCGGCTATTTCATCAGCATGCTTGGCTGTGATCGCACGCGCGGAGAACTCGCATTGAGCGAGCTGGGGCACGATGTTCACGGCCTGACCTCCATTGGTGATGATGCCATGGACACGGGAGAGGTCACGAAAGTGCAAGCGCGCCGCATCTACGCTTTGGAACGTCTGCAACACCGCTGAAAGAGCGCTCACGCCGCTCCACGGGGCGGCCGCGGCGTGAGCCGCACGCCCGTGGAAAGTTATCCGCAGATGCTGCATCGCCAGTACCCCAATAGCGCTGTACTCACAATCAGCCGGATGCGCCATCATCGCCGCGTCGACGCCCTCGAAGCCGCCTTTCTCGAGCAGGGTGATTTTACCGCCGCCGCCTTCTTCAGCCGGGGTGCCCATTAGTACGATTTGCCCGGGTAGTTTCTGGCGCATCGACGCAAGACCTGCGGCAGCGGCCAGCGCCGCCCCAGCGATGAGATTGTGCCCGCAGGAGTGGCCATTAGGCAGGGCGTCGTATTCGGCTAGAATGGCGATCGTCGGGCCGGGGCAGCCAAAGACGCTGCGAAATGAAGTGTCCAGACCTCCGATGCCGGTTTGGACCTCAAGCCCCAGTTCACGAATCGCTCGCGCCAGCAAGTCGCAGGCGAAGCTCTCGCGGAACTTTAATTCCGGATGCTCGTGAATTTCATGACTAAGCGCAACAACCTTCTCTCGATAGGAGTCGATCGCGCTGCAGATTTCCTTATTAGCCTCCATTTGTCCTCTCCTGCGACAAGGCTTCTCCAATAGGTGTGACCCTACCTCTTCAGCAGTTTCCGGCGCGCAGCGATACCTCTGATCGATAGCGGATTCCGACCACGTCGGCGTTGCGCGCTAGCCATTCACTTAGCCGGGTGGTCGCCGTCGGCGCACTCTTCGACCTCAGCAGATCGCTCATAAGGCCCCGGATTTCGTCGAGCGTCAAGGCAACATCGCCCGTCACCACGCCAAACACCCGGGCCAAGATTAGCTGAACGGATGGGCGAACGTGAACGATCCTAGCCCTGCTCCCGACTGTTCGAGCGAGCAAAGCAACTAGTTCGTTGAACGTGAAAAGTTCAGGTCCTACCGCATCGATAGCTATATTACGACGCTCATTGGCCATATCGACCGCGAGTTGGGCGAGGTCGGTGACGGCAACGGGCTGCAGATGGTAATCGCCGTCACCGGGAATAGTGAATAACGGGAATCGGCGCAACATCCAGGCGATGTTGTGCAAAAGAATGTCCTCAGAACCGAAGATGATGGCCGGGCGCAAGATCCCATAGGACAAGCCCGACTGCATTAAGTATTGCTCGATGCGCCCCTTGCCGCGGAAGTAGTGCAAGGGTGAATCGGGGTTCGCGCTGGTGATGCTGATGTGAATGAATCGGCTCACACGGGCTTGCTTAGCCGCATCGATCAAAGCCTTAACGTTGTCAGTCGCGCGGTCGAAAGTTATTTCTCCTCGAGGAAATCTGATCCAATAAGTATTGAATACCACCTCGGCGCCTTCGAGGCTGCGCGCGAGCGCATCTGGATTATCGAAGTTGAAGGGCGCCACTTCGACCCCGTCGCCGAACGGATTTGCGCGGTTCGGATGGCCGGTGAGGGTCCTGACTCTGGCGCCGTGACGGAGCAGCAATGCGGTAATGTAGCGTCCAGCGTAACCGAAGGCGCCCGTGACTACAGTGACCGGACCTCCATTGGCCATTGGGCGTCGCGATCCGCTCAGGCGCGAGCGGCAGAGGGAAGCTCGGGTGTGACGACCACCGCCAGCGCACATTGCGCGTTGCGCAGAATATGTTCCACTTTGGGACCGAAGAAGAGCCGGCGTTCTGCCGGGCGCAATTGCACGCCGAGCACCAACAAATCAAATTCTCCACGCTCAGCAGCGGCGATGATCGCGTTTTCAGGCCGGCTTCCGGAGACAATAAGCGTATCGAGCCGAACGCCAAATTCCTCCGCCAGAGTCTGGATGTCGCCTAGTATGTGCACGCCTTCATTCTGCTGATCCGAAGGCGCGTGAAGACTGCGCAGCGAGACCAGCGGCGTTTCCTTGACGTACATCGCAGTAAGTCGCGCTCGTGCGGCATGAGCATACAGTATCGCGAGAATCGCACCCAGGCGTGAGAAGGCCGCCCCGGTGGTGGGGACCAGAACCCTCCGTAGCGGCATCCGAGCCCCTACATTGCGCGCAATAACTACCGGGGTTTGTGCGTTGGCGACTACCTCATGGAGAACCTCGCCGCCGAGGGCATAATCGCCTTCAGCTGGCGATGCACCAGCAAAAATCGCGTCGTAGCCACGCTCGCTTTCCTTGGCGATAGCCTCGGCTATGCTGTCGGACAAGGCGGAACGCTGGTACACGTTTCGTGCGCCGCTCAACTCCGCAATCGAACGGATTAGTGCGAAGTGGTGGTCGAACTGTGCCTCGGCTTCGGGAGCCGGCTCGCCGCGGCTCGCATGAAAAACGGTCAAACTCGCGTCATGATGATTGCCAAGCATTGCGGCTAAATGGGCGGAGAGTTGGGCGTGCGGTCCACCTCCAGCCAGTACCAGCAATTTGGCGCCTTCCTTGGTAAATGGTAGCCGCGCGAGTATCCGCTCACGCTCGAGACGCCTGGCCTCAGACGGCCGCCGCTCGATCCCGGCGAGCAGCCAACTCAACACCGGCGGCGTCATCAACGACGTCACGATCGCGACCATGATGACGATCGCGTACATTTCGCGGGTAAGGACGCCGATACTGAGGCCGACGAGAGCGACTATGATCTCCATGCCACCGCGCGCGTTCATGCCAACCCCGATAGCGAGGGCTTCGCGCGAGCTAAACCCGCAAAGCAGCGCACCCCCGGCGCACCCCAGCAGCTTGCCGGCGATCGCGATAGCCAGCACGATCAGCAGCAGGTTAATTCCGTGCAATGCGAACAAGTCGACTTTCAAGCCTGAGTAGGCGAAGAAAACCGGGGCAAAGACACCGATGGTTGCAGCCTCCAGTTCAGTACGGTCCGAGCGCCGCAGCCGAGCTGAGCGCCCGATCATCAGGCCTGCGATGAAGGCGCCGAAGACCGCGTGAATTCCGATCGCCTGTGTCGCAATCGCACAAATTATCGCGATCCCGACCATCGCGCTCATACCCGCGTGCTCCGCAAGTCCACGATCGTCGACCCAGCGCATAATGTGCACGACGACGCTGGCGCCAATCAGATAGCAAAACCCCACGAACGCCACGACCGCGATTGTAATGGATGCGAGCGAACGGAGGTCAATGATGCCTCGCGCTGCGAGACCGGCGACTAGTGACAGCATCAGCCAGCCGACGGTGTCATCCAAAACGCCCGCACCGAGAATCAACAGGCCAAGATCGCGCCGCATCAAGTCGAGGTCGATAAGGATCTTGGCGATCACGGGTACTGCTGAAATCGACATTGCGGTCGCCATGAACAAGGCAAAGATGAGGTGCTGATTCTGTGCAGCGAGATAATTCGCCGGCATTTCCCACCCGAGCGCGAATCCGCTCGCCCACGGGATCGCTATGCCGAGCATTGAGACCACAGCCGCGGCTCGCCCAATCCCGCGCAGAATTGTCAAATCGGTTTCCAGGCCCGTGTACAGCAGCAAAAGGATGACACCGAGCCAAGCCACGGCTTCCAGCAAATGGTCACTAAGCGGATCAGCGGGAAACAACAGCTGATACACCGCCGGTGCGACATGCCCAAGTAAAGTAGGTCCCAACACGAGTCCCGCAAGCAACTCACCAATCACAGTGGCCTGGCCGAGGCGCTTCATTAGATCAGCCAAAATTCGTGCGACCACGAAGAGCAGCGTGAACTGGATCAGAAAACGCAGTATCTGGATTTCATCAAGGTGGGGCACAGACTCATGCTACTTCCAAACAGGCAGGCGAAAGTAGCGGAATTCAGGGTAACGAGCCGCCTTGCGGCGATCAACGAATCTTCGCCGCCACTACTACAGCTCGCGCCGTCAGTCCCCTCCCGCCACGTTAAACAATCGCGGAGGGGACAGGAAGCTTAGCGCAAGCCCGTAAGAGGATTTGTTAGTGCTTTAGATTTTGCTCGAATAGCTTCAACACTCGGTCCCAGGCGTCGCGAGCATCTTTAGCGCTATAAACGTCCGCGCGGGTGTCGTTGAAGAAGCCGTGAGAGCATCCAGAGTAAACCTTGACCTCGCCCGGCTTGTTGAACTTGCGCAGTGCACTGGCCAGACGATCAACATCTTTGCGCTGAATCCATCCGTCATTTTCGCCATAGGCATAAAAGACCGGAGCGGCCAGACCCTGCAGCTTTTGGTCCGGCGGAATTTCACCATAAAACGGGGCTGCAGCTTTGACGTCGCGGGTGATACACGGCAGGGCCATCGCGTAACTACCGCCCATGCAGAAGCCAACTACCCCAATATGCGAGGCGCGCACGCTGGTTTGAGTTTTGAGCCAGTCGATAGTGCTTAGTAAATCATCGATTCCGTCGCTCTGCCGCAAGCCGCTCATCAGTTCGCCAGCTACGTTTGGATCCTTGGTAACCTTGTTGCCTTGCCGCGAATAAAGATCCGGAGCGATTGCGCAATAGTGCTCAGCCGCTAATCGGCGCGCAACATCCTTGATGTGCTCGTCGAGCCCCCACCATTCCTGAACCACAATCACTGCGGGATGCTGGTGCCCTCCGTGCGAGGGTTCCGCGACGTAAGCCTTAAGCGTGCACGCCTTACCCGGATACATGACTTCCCTGGCGTCAACGTCTACAGCGGCCATCGGTGTTGCCTCCTTTGAGGGGATCGGGCGTCCGCGCCTACCTTCTTGATTATTACTCCGCAGCGGTCACTGGAATAAAGCCGATCGTGCCGTTGTGGAGCTGAATGCGCAACCATTGCCCTCCCAAACCAGTCACGTGCACGTACCTGCGTCGACGCACCCGGGCGATAACGGGCGAGCTATCGCTCATCGATTGATAGACCGGTGAATCGTGCGTCAGCACGAAACGCTTATCAGTTGCCCTGAGAGCCGGTACCTGGGCAATCGCCGCGGTACTCGCTGTCGTCGCGTTCGCCGGAGCCGGTAAGCTCGCGGTGCCAGCAGCAGTGGCGGGAACCAGGCTGGGATCGAGCGCTTTAACCCGGGCATATTCCGCCTGGGCCTCGCTTTGGCGATTCGGTTGCGAACTGAGCAACATCGCCAGAGCCAGATGCGAGCGCGCGTTACGCGGCTCCAAACCCACTGCGGTTCGATATTCGGCCTCGGCCGCGCCAAATTTCTGCTCCCCTTGAAGCGTAGCTCCAAGACTTATTCGATATTCGGGCTTGGCTGAATCGAGCGCAACGGCGGCCCGCTCTTGAGCTTCGGCCAATCCGAGTTCCGATTGCGCGGTGTAGGCTTTGGCCAGCATCGCATGAGTCTTGGGATTACCTGGTTCCAGTTCGAGGGCTTTCATCAAATCGGCCTGAGCCTGAGGCGGCTTGCGTTCGAAGAGATAAAGACTGCCCAGGGCCAGATGGGGGCGCGGGTCGTTGGGCGCGATTTTCGCCGCTTGCTGATAATCGCTTTCTGCCTCGGCCAGGCGAGTATTCTGCAATGCCTCATCGCCCGCAGCGAGATAATCGCTGGCACCCTTGCGATTGCATCCTGCACCGAGTAGGGCCGCCAATATGAGCGGAAACAGATAGTGTGTCACACCGCAATCGTGCCCGGCCTTTGGGCAGTGTATGATCATCAACCTCAACCCTGCTTGATCAATTTGATTACTGCTAGCGAGAGCCACCCAGCGAAGTCCGCCACCGTGGGCCACTCGAAATGCGTGTCTGAAAGCAATCTCGATCGTGGGACAGAGCACGATTTGCTGTCAAGTGTATGCGGGTCAAGAGAGGGCATCGTGAAAAATCCAGAGACGCTCGGGCTCGGTCCTGACCCGGCGCGCTGCGCTTGGCCCCTCCCATCATAGTACGTTATAAGAAACAGCCGTGCGCGCCGTTCTTATCGCAGCGAAGCAACTGGCACTGGCCAAGACCCGCTTGATACCGGCATTGCCGTCAGTGTCCGAACGAAGCAGTCTGGCCGAGGCCATGTTCCGCGACGTACTCGGCGCGGCGCTCAGTGCGCGAACCCCCGAGCGAGTGACAGTAGTGACCTGCGATCCCGGGTTAATGATGCTGGCCCGAAATGGCGGAGCGATCGTGATAAACGAAGGATACCCGCGCGGGCTCAACGCAGCGGTCCGCCTTGCCACCATGAAACTGGCGGCCGCGGGCATGACCTGCATTTGTACACTTTTGTCAGATATTCCGCTGGTGACCGGCGACGACATAGACGCCGCGTTTGCAGCAATGCCGGGCGATCAGCAAGCAGTCTCGTTAGTGCCGTCAGGCGATTTCTCCGGAACCAATATCATCGTCCGCAGGCCCCCCGATGTAATTGCAACCCAATTTGGCCGCTTCAGCCTTGTACGCCATTTGGACAATTGCCGTCAGCGCGGCATCGCGTGCCAGATTGTTCGGCTTGAGCGCCCGGCGCTCGACCTCGATGTACCGGCCGATTTGCACGAATTCGAGCGCCGCCACAGTCTCACCCATACACAAGCCCATCTTGCTCGCATGAGCTTAGTGCAAAGCTGAGACTGGACGAAGCGCAGCGTTAATCGGAAAGGCGGACAGAGAGACCATGCGGATGATCGAGCGCCTGGGGGAGGCGGTTATCGAGGGAGTGGTCCATCTAGGGAACTTCGTCATCTTCCTGCTAGCCGCGTTCGTTTACACGCTCAGGCCGCCATATAAGCCGCGTCTGCTCATTCGCCAACTGCGCACAATTGGAGCGGAATCCTTCTTTCTGGTGGCGCTCATCGGAATGTTCACCGGAATGGTGCTGGGATTTCAGGGTTACAATACACTGCGGCGTTTTGGCTCGGAGGGTGCGCTCGGCACCGTCGTTGCCCTCGTGCTGGTGCGCGAACTAGGTCCCGTGCTCGCGGCCCTTATGGTAACTGCGCGGGCAGGTTCCGCGATGGCGGCGGAAATTGGAGCGATGCAGGCTACCGAGCAGGTCGACGCACTGACAGTGATGGCGATAAATCCGGTGCAGTACCTGGTATCGCCCCGCCTGCTTGCAGGGGTAATAAGTTTGCCGTTGCTGACCTGCATGTTCGATGTTATCGGTATCTGGGGCGGCTACGTGATCGGCGTGGGGCTGATGGGCGCACCATCGGGACCCTTCTTCAATGGGATCGCCCAGAACATGGGCAGCAACGATATTGCGATGGGTCTCTACAAGGCTTTAGTCTTTGGCATGGTGGTGATGTGGGTCTGCTGCTATAAGGGCTACCATGCCGCGCGGATGGCGACTGGGGTAAGCCGCGCCACGACCGATGCTGTCGTGCTTTCGAGCGTGCTTATTCTGGCATGGGACTATTTCCTGACCTCAATTCTTCTGTAACAATTCTCCGGCATTTCGAGCAACGGGACGAAAGAGGCAGGCTCGAAGGCAGCGCAACCCGGTGATGACCGGCAACGGTGTCAAAGATGGTCCGGCGATCGTCGTACGTGAGCTGCGGCGGCGTTTCGGAAAACAGCAGGTGCTTGACGGCGTCAATTTAGATTGTCCGCGACATCAGATTACCACCATTGTCGGACCTAGCGGATGCGGCAAAACCGTCCTGCTGAAGCATTTGAACCTGTTATTACGGCCTGATTCCGGGCAGATTGTGATCGATGGCATCGAGGTCACCCGCTTAGGCTTGGGCGGGATGGATGCTGTGCGAGAGAAATTCGGCATGCTGTTTCAAGCCGGGGCGTTGTTCGATTCCATGTCGGTGTTCGACAACGTAGCCTTTCCGTTAGTCGAAAAGACCAATCTGACTCGTGAGCAAATTGCGGGGTTCGTCGCCGAAATTCTGCGACAGGTCGGTTTGGAGGGCATGGAACAGAAATTCCCCTCCGAACTTAGTGGCGGAATGCAAAAGCGCGCTGCGTTGGCTCGCGCGCTTATTCGACGTCCAAACATCCTTATGCTCGACGAACCAACTACCGGGCTTGATCCGACGCGCACCGTTGCAATCCATGAACTGGTGCGCAACACCCAGCAACGCTTTGGCTTGAGCGCAGTGATGGTCAGCCATGACGTGCCGCAGGTCTTCGAAGTCTCCGACCGGGTGGCATTCATGCATCTCGGCAAGATAGAACTGGCTGGCAGCGTGGCCGAGGTGATGGCTTCGGATAATGAGCATTTCCAGCGTTTTCTTGCAGGCAAAGCTTCGGGAGAGGAAGAACGCCCCGCTTCTCAGGTGGTCGCCACGGTTGGCAGATAGCTCGTAATGTACGCCAGTCGTTTTACCCAATTTATCGTGGGCCTGTTTGCGCTCCTGGGAATCGCCGCGTTGGTGTACCTTTCAGTGCGGCTTGGCAATATCAGCATTTTTCCAACACCCGGCTATACGCTGTACGCGAACTTTGACAATATTTCCGGGCTTAAGACCGGCGATCAGGTGCAACTCGCCGGAGTGCAGATTGGAAAAGTTCAATCAATTTCGATCCAGGACAATCGGGCGCATGTCGGAATGCGCATCTATACCGGCATCCAAATCGACACGGATGCTATCGCTGCGATCAAAACCAGCGGCATTATCGGTGACAAATATGTCTCAGTCGCGCTCGGCCCAAGCGAGCACAATCTTGCCAACGGCGGAACTATTCGGCAGACCCAGTCGGCCTTCGTCCTTGAGGACGCAATTGGTCAATTAATTAACAGTTCCAGCTCGGGAGGCTCCAAGTCCAGCGACAGTAATTCAGGCGCTAATCAGGCCAATGCGGGCGGCAATACGTTCCAGAGCACCGACCAGGGGTCCAACTCAAAACACGGGAACTGTAATTGCATGAACAATCAGACCAGCAAGAAAGAGTAGGTGCTAGATCTTGAGCTACTTTCACTCCAATACCAGTACGTTAAGCGGCATCCCAGCTTACCAGTTCAAAAGTCTCCCACATTCTCGATTTGCGAGGTTCGCTGCCATTGTAATTCTGGTGCTAACGGCGGTTTGCACGATTGGTCTGACGGAAGCAAGAGCTGAAAGCAGTGCGAAGGCGGCGACTCAGGAGTTCATCAACCAAGCACTGCAAATCCTGCGGGATCCGCAGAAGTCCGTTTTCGAAAAGCGGCGTGAGTTGAAACCGTTGATAGAATCACGGTTTGATTCCTCAGAAATGGCACGCTCAACCTTAGGTTACCACTGGCGTTCCTTAACGCCGGACCAGCGCACGAACTTCACGCAAGTGTTCACGGCTTTTATCGAGGCGGCCTACCTCGACAAGGTCCAGGATTATTCCGGACAACAAGTCCAATTTGGGCAGTCTCGTTCGATCGGTGAAGGCTATGCTGCGGTTGATACGAGCATTGTACAGCCAGGTAAAGCTCCCCTCGGGGTAACTTACTTGCTTGAGGAGACCGGGAGCGGATGGAAGGTCTACGATGTGACCGTTGACAACATCAGTATCATCGCCAACTATCGCAATCAGTTTAACCGGGTGATCAACGAGCAAGGATTCCCGAAGCTGATGACAGATTTGCGTGCAAAACAACAACAACTGGGTTCGGAGTTAGGCGAGGGATAGAGCAGCTTTGCAACGGTGGGGTCGTCTGGCCGGACAGAAGTCGGAGGCGGGAGGTTAATGGGAGCAGGAATCCGTGCATCACAATTTTGCAAATGACTTGGAGCTATTCGGCGTAGTATAGTAACGTTCAATCGAGATCGGGCGTCAGGGAGGGAAACTCGTGTTTAAGACGATCAGTGCGGCTATCGCGTTGGCGATGGGTTTATGCGCCGCACCGGTGATGGCTCAGGACCACGCTCCGCCCCATTTGCCGGGAGAATACGCGCAGGCCTACAGCGACCCGCTTGCGCCGTTCAACGAAAAGATGTTTTGGTTCAATCTCAAGCTGGACCACTACATACTCCATCCAATAGCGCAGGGTTATGCTGATATCGCGCCGACCCCTGTGCGCGAGAGCGTTGGACGGTTCTTCGATAACGTCAATTTCATTCCCCGCTTTGCCAATAATTTTTTTCAGCTAAGGTTCCCTGAAGCCGGCGGTGAATTGGCCCGCTTTGGCATCAATTCGACCCTCGGAGTCGCGGGTTTCTTTGATGTGGCAGACAAGTGGTTTGGGCTTAAAGAGCATCCTAACGATTTCGGCCTGACACTCGGTCATTATGGGGTACCGCCAGGTGCGTACATCGTGTGGCCGTTCATCGGACCGTCGACAGTGCGCGATACGGTCGGTTACGCAGCGGACGGAGCGATGTGGCCGCTCCCATATTTCGTGCCGTGGTATGTGTATGTTCCTACCGCAGCCGGCAAAAATGTGATGGAAGCGGTCAATTACCGTTCACTGCACCTGAACCTGTTCGAGGATGTCGATCGCTACGCAGTTGATCTTTACGGCGCGGTGCAGGACGGATTTATGCAGCGTCGTGCGGCAGACTTGAGAGCGCTCAAGAAGGGACAACAAACGCCGTACCCTGCGAATCAGTAGACATGAGACCCCAGATGAAGGAGAGGGCCGCGGAGTAACGTCCGCGGCCTTTTTTCATTTGGAAATTATCTAGCCGGCCTTTGCCAAAAGCGCGGATAAGAGCTACATGCCCTAGAAGGAGCGAACCCTAACAGAACATCGCGCTGCCAGGAGGGAAATAAATGGCTGCTGAGGGACCGCGGCATGTACTCGACGGCTACAAAGTGCTCGATTTCACACATATCGTAGCGGGCCCGACTTGTACCTTGATGTTGGCCGAGATGGGCGCTGAAGTGATCAAGGTGGAATTTGCCCCGCATGGTGACGCTGCACGGCAAGGCCCTTATCTTGTGAATAACCGCAGTGGCTATTTCGTGCAACACAACCGCGGCAAGAAAGGACTCTGTATTGACCTCAAACATCCGGAGGGCAGCGAGATCATTAGAGGCTTGATTCCGCAGGTAGACGTGTTGGTCGAGAATTACGCCCCCGGAGTGATGGGCCGGCTCGGCTTTGACTATGCCGCGGTCAGCGCGTTGAACCCGGCCATTGTCATGTGCTCGATTTCGGCGTTCGGACAACGAGGGCCACTCGCCAATGAGCCTGGCTTCGATTACCTGGGAGCTGCCTACGCTGGAATCGTCTCAATGTGCGGTGAACCGAACGGCGCGCCCTACGTCCCGATGGTTGCGCTAGGCGACGTCAGCACCGGAGTCCACGCCATGGGTGCCATATGTGCCGCTTTGCTGGGCCGGGCACGTACGGGCCGCGGCCAGCATCTCGATATATCTTTGCTCGATACCTACATGCATTACCATGAATGCGGTATCGAGACGCACAGCTTGAGCAACGGAGAAATAAACCCCACCCGGTCCGGACAGCACTCGTGGTACGCTGTACCGGCCGGAATCTTCAAAGGGCGCGACCATTACTTCATTATCATCGCACCTCTCGACCATCATTTTGCTGCCTTATGCCGGTCGATGGGTCAGCCAGAATTAGCGACCGACCGGCGTTTCAAAGCCAATGCCGATCGGCTCAACAATCTGAGCGATTTGGTTGCAATCATCGAACAATGGCTGCAAACAGTTGGCGATGATACTGCAGTGGCCTCAATGAAAGAATATCGCGTCCCGCATGCGCCGGTGCTGTCGGTGGCCGAAGCCGTAAAACATCCTCATCTTGTACGGCGCGGCACGGTGCGCACAGTACATGACCGGATTCTTGGAGATTTTAATGTGCCGGGCTTCGCGTTGCGCTTCTCAGATTATCCTAGTCGTCTCGAACTTGAGGCGCCGCTGCTGGGCGAGCATAATGAAGAGATCCTCAGCCGCCGTCTGGGTTATTCGCCGTCACGGATTCGGGAACTGGAGCGCAAGGGGGTACTTTGTAACGGACCGGCGTAAGAGAAACGAGGTCATCAGCCGATTTCCCTTATGAACGGCTGCAGGGCGTCGAGCAGACCACGGGGATTGTCGCCTTGAATTGTGTGACCGGCGTCCGGCACCTGCCGCCAGCAGCCCCGTGGCAGGGCATTGGCGAACTTCTTAGCATTATCGTCGGTGAACACATCACTGCGCGCACCCCTCAGGACTAGTGTCGGACAGGAGATTCGATGGATATCGTCCAGAATCTGCTTCGCTCGCGTCTCACGTTCGATGGCGAAGTTCGGCGAGTGGCGATTGGGGTCGTGTTTCCACGTCCACTTGCCGTTCGGTAGCTGACGTAGGTTGTGCAATAAACTGCGGCGCAACAGAGCCGGATTCCGCATCGGATTGAACGCCATCGCGCGTTGGACGAATTCGTCAACTGAATCGAGCACTCGGTCCTGGCTGACAAAATCGCGGATACGCCTGGCCCCGTCCATGCTCAATTCGGGGCCTACGTCGACCAGCACCAACCCAGCCATTTTCGCAGCGTGCCGCATCGTATAGCCCATCGCTGCGAAGCCACCCATCGAATGGCCGACCAGTAGCGGTCGCTTAAACCCCAGCTGTTCAACGAATCCTTCAATATCCTTGAGCTGACTCTCGAAACTGTAATCCGCGGTTGGCTCCCATTCGCTGTCGCCGTGGCCGCGTTGGTCGAGTGCGACACAATGGTAGTCGCGTCTGAGCATCAAGCAGACGATATCCCATGTATGAGCGTTGAGGCCGCCACCGTGTAAGAAGACGATGGGTGGACGTCCTTTGGCACCCCAATCGAGGTAATGCAGGCGGATATGGTGGACTACCACGTGGTGCGACTCGGGCAGGATAAGTTCTGGCACTTTCAGGCCGGCCAAATCGGCAGTGAGCTTAAGGTGCGCAATCTGTTCGGATTCACTCAACACGGCCAACCCTCCCCTCCCTGGTCTGTCCCTTTATTGTTCGTTGCCTTGCGGCAGGCAGCGGATCAACACGCCGAGAGACCCCGCGCAGAAATCTACGTTCGAGGCTGCAGAAGTCATCGGTCAGAATGCCGCGGCGATAATAGCCATGGGGTGAAGCCTATAGAAGCCCGAAAGTGCAAGCAATTCGCGCGTCAAAACCCAGTCGCCGGCTTGACCTACAAGCATAGCTAACTGCGGTGAGCTTCGTCTTCGAAAGATTAGAAGCTCACCAGTTTCCTTCAGGACAAGGAACAGCTCCGGAAAATAGCTGGATCAGGATAACAGATCCGCTCTCCAGGCCCGACCTAATTTTACACTAGAGGACTCTCTGGTCGGTGGGGGACAGGATTTAGCCTGTCGTCTCCGATGCGCGTGAGGGAGCGGAATCACAGGCTAAAGGCTGTGGCCACACAAAAGAATGGCAGCAACAGGCGTGCTTTCATATCCCGTCCGGCATCGGGGTCACTGGTTACTTACTCGGGGCAAAGCTAAACCGTACGAGAGTACGAGAAGCTTTCGTCGCCCCCGTGATAAGCCAAGGGCGGGTCTTTGGCGACCCGCCCTACTTTTTTGCTAACTCGTTAAATCCGCGCGGGGCTTACCAGCGACGGTCGCGGCCGCCGCCACCGCCGCCCGGGCCGCGGCCACCGCCGCCCCGGCGCTCGCGCCCACCGCCGCCTCCGCCAAAGCCCCCGCCCCGCGGTCCGCCCTCGCGTGGCCGAGCCTCATTAACGCGGATGGCGCGGCCTTTGAGTTCGGTTTCGTTGAACTGCTCGATCGCTTGCGCGGCTTCGTTAGAGTCCGCCATTTCGACGAAGCCGAACCCTCGTGATTGACCGGAAAATTTGTCGACCACCACTACGGCACTGTCGACCTTACCTGCCTGCGAGAATAGCGCTTCCAAGTCTTCGTTGGTCACCGCGTAGGCCAGATTGCCTACATACAATTTCGTGGGCATCAATCGCCCCTCCTTACCGCATTGCCGGGAAGCGCGAGCCAGAAAAACCCTGGACGGGTTTAAATGATTGGTGCTCCAGGCCTGTTACACTAGAGGTTTTACCGTGCCCCGAAGACAAAGTCCATTACTCCGCGATAGCATTTCTCGGCCCATCCATTGGCTGGCACCGTGGCGTGAGGTTGCAAGCCGGCAGGAGGAACGGGTCGCCCAAAATGGCCTTGTTGACTTGTAAGAGGGGCTGAGGCTAACTCGGCTCTGTGCCGACCAAATCACCAATAGTGAAGGAGCCGTCTGAGGTCCTCTGGCAGCGTCTCCTTAAGCTCGCGCTCTTCAAAAGCTTCACCGACGACCAGCGGGATGCTTTTCTGCGCGCCTACGAACAGGAGCCGGCGATCGGGATGCGCCGCTTTAGTCCCAGGGAAGTGATTTGCCGCAAAGGCGAATACGAGCTCGACTTGTGTTTTGTGCTCAGCGGCGAGATCGAGTTGCTACAGGATCAGGCTCGCGGCAGTGTTCATGTGGCGACCTTACACGCAGGGATGTTTTACGGCGAGCTCGGTGTGCTCGGCGGCTTGCCGCGAACGCTCGATATTATCGCTGACACCGACGCTGAAATTTTTTACGTGCCGCGCCATGCGCTCAAGTACCTGGAAATCAATCCAGAAGCCCGCACCATCCTCGCTGAGCGCTATCGCGAAATGGCTGTCAGTGTTGCTGCCGCCAGTTTGGATCTATTCAAGGGCGTCCCGCCCGAATTCATTAAGGAACTGACCCCCAAATGCGAAATTCTGCGCTATGAACTTCGCGGAATCCCGATTGTGAAGCAGGGCGAGATTGGGGATGCGCTTTACATAATTCGTGACGGCTTTGTGCAGGTCATACGTCAGGAGCCCGATGGCACCGAGCGGGTGTTTGCATATCTTCGCGCCGGCGAATTTTTTGGCGAGATGGCCTTGTTCGAGACTGGTGTGCGAGGCTCGAGCGTACTGACGGCGGGTAAGTGTGAGTTGATCAAAATTCGCGGTGACGATTTTCTCGCCCTGAGCCACCGCTTCCCTGACATCGAAATCGAGGTGCGGAAAGTTATCGCTCGGCGCCGCGAGCACGATCGCACGGTCACCCCTGAGCTTTCGGAGCTGCTCAGAAAGATGGGGCAGCTCGGCGTGATTCAGGCCGACGCGCTGCTGGTGATGGACCTCGACTTGTGCATCAAATGCGATAATTGCGTGCGAGCCTGCGAGTCGCTTCATGGCCAAAGCCGGCTGATTCGTAATGGCATTCAACTCGGCCAGTACCTGGTGCCGAGCGCCTGCCGTCATTGTGACGATCCGAAATGTATGAACGCCTGTCCTACTGGCGCGATTAAGCGGCGGCCAGAAGGGGAAATCTACTTCGAGTACGACATGTGCATCGGATGCGGCAATTGTGCCATCGCCTGCCCCTACGACAATATCGCCATGATAGATACGCCGACTTTCGACCGGGCGCAGGCACGCAAGTCGCGCATCATGAATGACCCCGACTTCTTCCGACCTTATCCGGTTGCTTCGCACGATGTTGCGGATGAGGGCTGGTTCAGGCGTCTGTTTGGCCGCCGTGGTCAAACCAAGAAGAAGCGCAAACCGGCTCAATTACCTGCCGGCGTCGCGCCCAGCCATGTACCGGTCGCATTTCCGATCAAATGCGGCCTGTGCGATGGTTTACCGTTCATGGGCTGCGTACACAGTTGCCCCACCGGCGCAGCCATCCGTATCGATCCGGCCACTCTGCTGGAGCAAACCGGTGCCGTGAGCGTGGGCTCGCGTGTACGCAAAGCACGCGGTGGCAGCGACTGAGGCGCTGGTTCGAGAGCGTGACCGCTTTCGATACAACCGCGCCGCCGGTCAAGGACAGTCCGGGCAAGGGCGTCAGCCTCAGCGCAGATGCCTCTCCTCTCCTCCCGGTCGAGGAGAGAGAACCACCGAAGGCAACGAGAGTAGAGATTGGTGAGGCCGCCGCCCGACGGCACACGGCCCCGATCGCATCGATGATGTTATGGGGGGCGTTGTGCGCTTCCACTGTCATCGCATTGCATAAATTGTCCGCCGGCTGGGCCGCGCGTGAGGGCCCTTATCACACCGGAATTTTGACGCTAAGCGTGTTTTTACTGGCCGCTCTATATCCGGTGCGTAAATACACCTTGTGGTTCTCCTTGCGGTATATGCGCCTGGCGTCACGGCTGCCGCGTGAGTGGGCGGTGCGGCTGCTGCTCATCGATCGGCTTGAAACGTGGCGCGTGGTGCATGTCACCCTCGGTGTATTCGCGATGCTGCCATTCTGGTGGCATACGCAATTTGGCCGCCGGAGCCTGCTCGAATTGGTGCTGGAAATCCTTGTAGCGTTCCTAGTGCTTAGCGGATTTGTGGGGACACTGGTCGAAGACTTTCTGCCGGATCGCATGCTCAAGTTAGGTAACCAGGAAGTGCGCTCGGAAGATATCGACGCTGCTTCGCACGCGTTGTACGTCCAGGCTGAGGAATTGGTGCTCGGCCATTCAGAGGCGCTCGTCCAGGCTTATCTGTCATTTGTAAGGCCGGTTCTAGCCGGCAGCCAACCGTCACGTACCCTCTTGTGGGCCACACTTACCGGCAACAATCCAGCCGCGGCCGTGTGCCAGTCGGCACGGCTCCTCGCCGGCGGATTCGGCGCAGAGAGGTCAACGTTCCACGAGTTGGTCAATATCGCCGAGCGTAAGGTGGGTCTTGATCACAATCATTTCAATTTGATGCTGAGCAATGAGTGGTTGCGGCTGCACCGTAGTCTCGCGATTAGCGTCCTGGTGTTAATAATTTTTCACGTCACCGGTGTTTTGTACTTCGCGGGGATATGAACGTCCGTTTAGCGCCGCTCGCTTGGGGCATTGTAAGCGCAGCGATTGCTTTGTTAGTGCTTGCGCCTCGTTCCAGTTACCAGCCGGGGGTATTGCTGAGCGCTCATCATCAGCTCAGCACCAACTGCACCGCGTGCCATCGTCCATGGCAGGGACCGTCGAACGCCGGATGCGTTAATTGCCACGGTGACCTCAGCGACAACAATCCACACAGTGGATTCGACGTCCGCCAGGAAGACGTTGGCCTGATGCGGGGCCATAGCCTAGCGGTAAGTCCCTCGCAGAACCTCGAATGCCTCAGTTGCCACAGTGAGCATCAAGGCGCGGAACCAAACGTCAGCGAGAGTTCTGCCTTTGCGTGTACCTGGTGTCACAAGCACCGAGCTACGGACAAGGTCGCCGAACACCGAGTGCCGGTAATGCGGCGTCAATTCTTTGTGGGGCACTTATTCAAGCAGCGCTTCAATCATTATGAGCATGAATTGCTGATCGAGTCGCATTACCCGCCAATTGCCGGAAGCGGCAGCTGCACATTTTGCCACCTGGTGCCGCCTGTGCAGCCCGGCGGGCACGAGCAAATGAGCTTCAAATGGCTGGGATGCGCGGGAGTGGGATGCCACGTCGTTCCGCAGGACAGCTTCATGGAAATGCCGGAATCACTGGGCCATTCGCCCACCACCATCGCTTACTCGGGAATAGTTCCCGTTCGGCATATCAAGGCCGAGTTCGTCCATTCAAACGGTCATCTGGAGAGTGCCTGCGAACAGTGCCACTTCAAGGTGGCTGCGAGCCGAGACCCCGACGATCGCGCCTCACTCGCTATCATGCGCTGTTTTGACTGCCATGCGCATCAACCCGCCCTAGCTGCAAAACATGCGGGCAAAGAAAAGCTTGCCTTCGTACGAGATAGAAAAGCTGCGCCGCTAATCACGATGGCAGCCCTGAAATCCGACGGGCTACCCCCTCCTAACACATTTGACAAATGGGTTAGGAGGGGGTCGCCTGACGTTCCCCTTTTGGGGGCGAAAGTGCCGAAGCTCAGAACATACGGAGTTGCGGCGTTTGCGGCCAAGGCGATTGCCAGCGGAGTCCGCGGTGTGGGTGCGGGTGATAAAAGCGAGACGGTCCTGGGATGCAACCAGTGTCATCGCTTTCATGCATACGGCGTAGTTCCCACACTGGATTTCCCCAATCCCGCGCCGAATTTTCCTCCCAACCAAGTGCGCTATTTTGAGCTGACAATCTACGTGCCCCATTTGCCGCGCAACCTCGGCGATAGGCAAGTCGGGCCGATCGCGTTGAGGCCAGTAGCGTTCTCGCCGTGGTGGATGGGGCTGGTGGCGATCGGCCTTGTCGGCTACCGGTTTGCCAGATACGTCAGAGAGCTGCCACAAAAGCACGAATCCCATGAAGCAGTGCCGGATGTGGCGCCGCAACGCGCCAAGCAAGTACCAGCGCTTGATGATACCTATCAGACTAGCGTCCGCCACTTGTATATCGTGGGTGAGGCAGCAGGCACCGCTTCGATTAATCTCGCGATGCGTTCGGGGCGGCAGGTGATCGAAGCGATTGTTAATGAACTGCGTCACCCTGCGCCACAAGTGCGACCCGATTTTTACGACGTCGTAATCGTGGGCTGCGGTCCCGCCGGACTCGGCGCAACCGCAACGGCGAGAGTCATGGGTTTGAAGTATGCGACGCTGGAGAAGTTGACCCCTGCCAGCACGCTACGCTCGTATCCGCGCGCCAAATTCGTGCAGGCTACCCCAATCGACATCGCCGAGTACGGTTCCTTTTTTCTGGAGGGTGATAATTCGCGCGAAGAATTGATCAGGGAATGGGACAAGATCATCTCTCAATTAGGACTCGTGATTAACGATCGGGAAGAAGTGGTCGGCGTGGTGCGCGAGCAAGATTACCTGGTGGTAAAAACCGCTCGCGGCAACTCTTATCCATCCAGATCCGTGGTGTTGGCGATTGGAGTCCGCGGCAATCCGCGTCATCTGAACCTCGAGGGTGAAGTTGCGCACCGGGTCCTTTACAGTTTGATCGAGCCTGATGAGTTTACCGGCCGCAAGATATTGGTGGTCGGAGGCGGCAATGCAGGGGCCGAAACGGTACAGGCTCTCGCGGTGGCGCGGCTTGACAACAGTGTCAGCTATTCGTTCCGCTCGTCAGTGCTGGGCAATGTCACCCCCGAGAATGCCGACGCGATCGTGGCACTGCAAAAGGCAAACGCGATCAGAATTTATCCGGCGACAGTTTTGGCTGAGATCCGTCCACATAGTGTAGTACTGCAGCCGGTGAAGTCCGCGGACCGTCAGGGCGAGGGACACCCAGCGTCGCAGACGCCAATTGAAATCGAGAATGACTTCATTTTTGCGATGATCGGTGCCGAACTACCAACGGCATTTCTCAGAGCCATCGGCATCAAGCTGGTAAGCAAGGGCCGTGTGTATGGATGAGCCGGATCATAAAAACACCGGCGGCCTGACAAGCTCTTTGCTGCCACACAGAGACTCTATGTTGCCTTCGTGCTAGCGTCCGGTTGACATACCGGCGTAGCTTTCGCCAGCGGTCTTAGTGTCGATCGCGCGCTGGATGACGTAAGAGCGAATGGCGTTGGCTTTATGATGATCCAGTACCTGACTGAAGGACACCATCCCTTGGTCCTTCAACGCCCCGTCTAACACAATCTTGAACCAGCCGTTGTTACCCAAAAAGCCGCTGTAGCGCAAGTCGGGATTGACCCCGCCGCTTACAACATCGGCCCCATGGCAAACTAGACAGTAGTGTCCATAGAACTTTCTCCCGGAATCGATCGTCGCAGCGTCCGCGGTCTGCACTGGAGGATTAAGAACCTTGGCCGGTTCTACCGGAAACGCAGGCAAGCTCGCGGTGCCTCCAAGCTTAAAAGCGAGGATGCGGCCCCTGTTGTGCTCATGACCCCCTGATTTTTTTGACAGCTCACCGCCCAGAATTGCGTAACCGCCGCCCCATCCAGCAAGTACTGCGATATATTGCTGGCCATCAACTTCATACGTCATCGGGCCAGCCATCATTGCCGTCTGAACAGGCATCGACCAGAGTTTTTGACCATTATCCGCGCGATAGACATTCAAATTGCCTATGGTGTCGCCCTCGGCAACCAGGTTCCCAGCCGTTGTCAGCACCCCGCCGTTCCAGGGTGCCGGGTGTTGAGCCCGCCAGACTGCCTGTTGGCGAACCGGGTCCCACGCCAGCAGATAGCCTTTTTCCCGGTCCCATGCTGCCTTCTTTGCCGCAGGTTCCGTAAGCGGTACCCCAGCGCTCAGGCTGATGCCGATGTTAGGTCCGATCGGCGAACGCTTATAAGTCGGATCGACGGCAAATGTCAGACTCTCCTCTTGGGCCGGTATGTAGATGAGGCCAGTGTGCGGATTAAACGCCATCGGTTGCCAATTATGTGCTCCATTCGGGTGTGGGCTGATGTCGACCGCATTACCAGTCTTGTCGTACCGGGCGCTAGGATGTTCGATGGGGCGTCCAGTTTTCAGGTCGATGCCGTCAGCCCAAGTCACCGGAACGAAAGGCTTGGCCGAGATCAGCTCGCCAGTTCGGCGGTCGAGCACATAGAAGAAGCCATCTTTGGCCGCATGCATCAGTATCTTGCGGGTGCGGCCATTGATAGTCAGATCAGCGAGGACCATGTCCTGAGTCGTGTCGTAATCCCACACGTCACCCGGCACGACCTGGTAATGCCAGGCGTATTCACCTGTCGACGCCTTAACCGCCAGGATCGAGGCGAGAAACCAATTGTCACCACCTCCCGGACTCCGGTATTTCTGCACCCATTCCACGCCGTTGGCAGTGCCGAAATAGATGAGATCGAGATCCGGGTCGTAGGCAATAGCGCCCCATACCGTCCCGCCACCCCCCGCTTTCCACCATTGGCCATGCCAAGTCTTCGCGGCCTTTCTGAGAATCGGGGCTTCAAATGGCTTGGAGGGGTCACCTGGCACCGTGTAGAAGCGCCAAACCAACCTGCCGCTGTCTGCGTCGTAAGCGCTAATGAAGCCGCGCACGCCGTACTCGGAGCCGCTGCTGCCGATTATGATACGATCGTTGATGGCGCGGGGCGCGGAGGTAATCGTGTAGGGCTTGGATCTGTCGAACGTCTGCACGCTCCACACCGGTTTACCGTTGGCGGCATCGAGCGCGATCAAACGGCCGTCGAGCGTGCCGACGAAGACTTTACCTTTCCATAGCGCGACACCACGATTCACCGCGTCGCAGCAAATTTTGATCAGGATTTCACGCGGTACCTGCGGATCGTATGACCAGAGTAGCCGCCCCGTTTTCGCGTCGAGGGCCTTGACCATGCTCCAGGCGGTCGAGGTGTACATGACTCCGTCAACGACTAATGGGGTAGCCTCCTGCCCGCGGGAGGTGTCGAGGTCGTAATACCAAGCCAGTTTCAGGCTTCCAACATTCGTTGCATTTATCTGGTCGAGCGGACTGAACCGCTGCTCGCTATAAGTGCGGCTATAACTCATCCAATTGCTGGGTTCGCGGTCGGCGCCGGTGAGCCGCGCTGCATCCACTCGCGCGGGGCTGGCCTTCGCTTTGTTCTCGGCATCAGCACGGAGTGTCCAAAACGCCGCAGCGACGAACGATAATGTGACAGTTGCGAGAGCAATGGTTTTTCTGATCATATGAGCATCCCCCGCGTGTCAATTATCAAAAGTAAGTGGATTTCTGCCAGCCTAATCCAGGAGGTTGATTATGCCCTACGTCAGTGCTGACGACGGTGTCAAGCTGTATTACGAAGAAGCGGGTCAGGGATTTCCAATCTTATTTGTCCATGAATTTGGCGGCGACTATCGTAGCTACGAGCCGCAAATGCGCTATTTTGCCCGCGGCTACCGATGCATCGCTTACAACGCACGCGGCTACCCGCCCTCCGACGTCCCCGACAGCGAGCAAAAATATTCGCAGGAGCTAGCGCGAGACGATGTGCTGGCGGTGATAAAGGGCCTGGGAATCGACCAGGCTCATGTAGTCGGCATTTCAATGGGCGGGTTCGCGACCCTGCATTTCGGGATGGCATACCCCGAGCGGGCGCGTTCATTGGTTGTGGGCGGTTGCGGTTACGGTGCGGAAGCGAGCAAGCGCCAACAATTCCAAGCCGAGGCGGAAGCCGCCGCATCACGTTTCGAGACGCTGAGGATTGAAGCTGCAGCCGATTCGTATGCGCTCGGCGCGACCCGCGTCCAATTGCAGAACAAGGACCCGCGCGGATGGGATGAATTTCGCCGGATGCTGACTGAGCATTCGGCTCACGGTTCGGCTTTTACCCTGCGTGGCGTACAAAAGCGCCGCCCCTCATTATTTGACCTGGTAGATCAGATGAAACAAATCAGAGTCCCGACCCTCATCGTTACTGGCGACGAGGACGACCCGTGTATTGAAGCGTCGATTCTGATGAAACGCACGATACCTTCGGCCGCGCTGGTGATGCTGCCGCGAAGCGGCCATGCAATTAATCTCGAGGAGCCGGCGCTGTTCAATCAGTTTGTCGAGCAATTCTTTCATCAAGTGGAAAGCGGCCGGTGGCAATTGCGTGACCCGCGATCAGTCACGGACAAGATTTTGTAAAGACACCCCTCCCGACCTCCCGTGGTCTGCGGCCTTCGATTTTCTTGCTGCGCCTTTGTTTGTTATCCGACCAAGTGAGCGAGGCGCAAGCCGTAGCGAACACGCGGGTCCCCCACATAAGCTGCTCGGGATGACAGGCGAGATGCGCCGCTGATGGAGAAGATCGACAGTCTCTGGCCAGCGGCAGACATTAGTAGGCAAGGGCCAAAAATATGCTCTCCAGGCCACCCTGTCATCCCGGCGAAACGATTCGCAGCGAGGCGGTATGCGGGTGAGCGCTCAAACTTCGCGTTTGCAAATCGGCCGATATTGATGCGACCTTGGGTCAGAATTCATAACCGGAATGCCGGCTGATGAGACCTTCGCGAGGACGAGGGGAGCTAGCGCATGCACGAGTCGTACTGATCATTAGACAAGGAGTTGCACTGCGATGCTTACAGAACCGGAACGAGCTATCATCAGGAAGTGGAACGATTTCAGCACTCGTCCGCGCGGTAACATCACTAGTTTTCGTGATGATCTCGAGAAATTCTGCGTTGAGATGCGTCTCAACGATGGTCTGCCGGTCATCGGCGCATTCCATGAAAATGTCGCGTTACGCAGTGGATTACTCGCCGATATCGCCGTGCCCAAAGCCAGTGGACCGCATCCGGTAGTGCTATTCATCCACGGCGGCGGATGGATAGCGGGCAGCACGCGAACACATCGCAAGTTAGCGATGCAATTTGCCGAGCAGGGCTACCTTACCGTCAATGTCGATTACCGTCTTGCACCCGAACATCCCTTCCCTGAGGGCTTCGACGATTGTCTTTTCGCGGCGAAGTGGATTGGCGAAAATGTCCAGCGCTGGAACGGCGATTCGTGCCGGCTAGCAATTGCGGGCGACTCCGCTGGGGCCAACCTTGCCGCAGCAGCGCTGGTGGCGCTTTCTGGCGATACAACCGCACGTAAATTCCGGGCCGGAGCACTTATCTACGGAGTATATGACTTTCCCGCCGTCATCGAGCGATCGCCGAATCGTAGCGCTATGGAGGCGATGGCGCGCGGCTACCTCGGCGCTCAATATCCGGCAGTGCTCAAAGACCCGAGGGTTAGCCCGCTGAGGGCAATAAAGCCGGGAACGCTGCCGCCGTGCTTCGTGATCTGCGGCACTGCCGACGCGCTACTCCCTGAATCGCAGGCGATCGCGGCGGCGCTCAAGGAAGTCGGTATTCCCTATGAACTGCGCGAGATCGAGGAGATGCCTCATGCTTTCATGATGACCGACGCGTTGTCCGCTTGCAGTGAAGGCCATCGGCTCATGTTCAATTTTCTCGGTCGGCACGTCTAATTCGCCTATTAAATTGGATTATCGCAATCAACGAGTCGCAACAACGAAGCGATAGGAGGACGAGTTCGAATCAAGAGCGCGCTTTTTCAGATTGATGCTCCTCTAGTGTTGCGTCTCTCGAACAACTCGGAAAGGCCGAGATGTCATTTAGGAGCGGGATGCAAAAAATCTAGCGGCCGCCCAATAGACGGAGGGTGAGAAGCAGCCGCGGCGAACGCCAGAAAATCTGCGATATGCATGACCCGGATTGTGGAGGCACGCCGCGTGAGTTCGGCTGCTATCTGGAACTGGCAGCCCGGGTTTGACAGTACTACGTACCCGGCGCCGGTTGCGATGATATTATCGACCTTGCGCCGCGCCAGTTCATGGGCCATCGCCCGCTCGGTCAGGTTGTAGCTGCCGGCAGAACCGCAGCATAGATCTGACTCCGCCAATTCGACCAACTGCACCCCGGGGATAGAGCGTAACAATTCGCGGGGCTGCTCGCGGACGCCCAGTCCATGCGCCAGATGACACGAGTCGTGATAGGTGACCGTCACTCGGAACTCCCGATTGTTGCGGCTCGCACGCTGTTGCCTTTCGAGCAGGAGCGAGCTGAGGTCCGTCACCCGCGCCGAGATTTCATGGGCGGTCGCAGCTAATCTCGAATCGTCCTTGAGTAATTCGCCGTACTGAGCGATCACAGCAGAACAGCCTGAAGCGGCGGATATGATGGAGTCGGCGCCGCTGGCTGCGAGTGCGCCTACGTTCATACGAGCGAATTCGCGCGCGCGTTCGAGATTGCCGTGATGAATATCAAGCGCGCCGCAGCA
>Ga0187846_10000204_pt1 | contig 36571 bp, 45 predicted proteins | sample TC_taG_FD_161473 | JGI IMG/M metagenome (GOLD analysis project Ga0187846, IMG submission 161473) | Biofilm microbial communities from the roof of an iron ore cave, State of Minas Gerais, Brazil - TC_06 Biofilm (v2) | ecosystem: Environmental > Terrestrial > Deep subsurface > Cave > Wall biofilm... | reverse complement strand
CGATTCTGCGACGGCTGGAGGTGCTGTCGGTGCCAGCAGGCTAACGGAAGCGCTCGCTGCTGCACAACTCGGCCAGCCACAGGGCTGGAGTGGAGGCGGTGTCCGAGAAAATTGGCTGACACGTGATCACACCGAATGTGCGGGTCTCGGGAAGACGCGAACGGGCTTTCGTGAGGAACTGCCAGGCCAAGCTCGGGCAAAAGGCCGGACGGACGCGTCCGCCGGAAGGAGTTCACGATGCAAAACGTGGCTATGATTGAAGTCAAGCCGACCACAAAAGGACTAGTCCGACAGGGGTGAGAATGTTGCCTCCGCAACGTGGGCGGAGGCGGCAGCGGGGCGCAGGCGGGGGGTGCGCCGGGAGATTTCCTGGGCTTCGAGCCCGTCAAAACGTGTGGTCGGCCACCCTCCTGCGTATCGCCCACATGAGCCCGGGCGTGTAACGTCCGGAAGCTCGGACAGGCGGATGCCCGGTCCGTGATCATTGCCATGTGCCATCCTGCGCTCCAGGACTCTGGATGCGAAGGGAGGGATGGCTCGGTGCCTCGCTACATCGGTTTGGACCTGCACGCCCGATATATCCATGGCTGTGAGTGGAAGCCCGAGGCCGCTGACGGACACAAAGAACAGCACTTCCGGTTCCCCAATACCCCTGACGGGTGGGCGCAACTGCTTCCCCAGCTGGATCGGACCTGCTGGGTGGCCCTCGAGGTAACCGGAAGTGCCTTTGAGGTGCACGATGTGCTTTCGCCCCACGTCGCTCGGCTCCTCCTCGCCAATCCCGTGGACCTCAAACGTCTCGGCTCCGGCCGCCACACCGATCGAGTGGATGCCGCTCGTCTCGCCAAGATGCTGGCCGTGGGAACGATTCCCACTGTCTGGGTGCCGCCCCAGCCGATGCGGGAGGTCCGCCGCCTAGTGTACTATCGCTCACGTCTCGCCTCGAGCCGGCGGCGCGCGATCAATCAAGCCAAGGTCGTGGTGCGGCGAGCTGGCCAGGTGCTCCCGCGCGACGCCGATGTGCGACGCTGGCTCACCCCGGAGCGGATGGCCACGCTTCCGGCGGCGGATCGTGTGATTCTCCTCAGTACATGTCGCCAGATCACCGCGCTGGAGGCTGAGATTGACGGGATTGAGGGAGAAATCGCCCGCTGTGTCGTCGACGTCCCTGCCGTCCAGGTGCTGTTGACGATCACGGGCGTGGGGCTCATCAGCGCGGCCGCCACGTGGGCGATCCTGGGGGATCCCCATCGCTTCCCTCAAGCCAAACAGGTGGCCCGCTACGCCGGCCTCGATCCGTCGATCGTGCAATCTGGGGAGCAGCACCGCCAGGGCCGCATCAGCAAAGCAGGCAGCCCGCTGCTTCGCACCCTCCTCGTCGAAGCCGCCCATTCTCTCGCCCGGTGGGACACCGGCCCCCTCGGTCAGTTCTACGCTCGCAAGGCGCGCCAGGTCGGGCCCCGCAAGGCGATCATCGCGCTTGCCCGCAAACTCCTCATCGTGGCGTGGCGCATGCTCCTGACGGGCGAGGTCTACCGGGCGGCCAAAGCCACGGTGGTGGCGCGTAAGCAACGCGAGCTGCAGAAGGCGATCCGCATTCAGCTACCAACAACGGTGCCGGCTCAGTATCCCGTGCATGTCACTCGACGGCCAGCTGCGGGCGCCAGAGGAAAGGAGGGTGTGATGAGCCGTCGGCGAACGCTTGTTTCGTCTTGACTTCAATCACAGGCGGAAATCTCGGTCGAGATCAATGTGGTGGATCCCATCCTGCGCAAAGGGTACCGCTTCAAGGGATCGGCCCGTCGTGCTGGAGGCGGGTTCGCAATTCGAGGCGGTGATGGAGTTCTATCGGGACACGTACAAGATGCACCAAAAAACTGCGGATGGCGTCCGCCACGTGGTGCTGGTGAAAGTTGAACGGGCCCTACCGCTCATCTCCCCCATCTATGCTCTGGGGGTAACGGAAGACGAGGTCGTGGCCCGCTACACGAAGCTCTACGGGGACCTGCGACCGCGCAGACGCGGCAGCTTGCCGAGCCCAGACCGCCCCACCAGGGTGGCGGAACCGATAAGTCAAAGGGAGCGTTAGGCCGCAAGGGGAGCCGGCCGAGGCCATAATCCTCGGAGGGACCCTTGGCATTCCGCATGGGGAGAGGTTGCATATGGCGATGAAGATGCCCGTCCCTCAGGAGCACCCTACGAGCCGGTTGGCATCGCCAGACCCTCTAGGGCTTCCCGCCTCGGTCCGCCAGATTCTCGGCGAAGAAACGGAGCGATTCGGTGCGCCCCTAAACACCACGATGGTCTGGGCGCACCACCCCTTCTTGCTGGCCGCCTACCGGGCTTGGGGCAAAGCGATGAACGAGGCGACGCTGATCCCGGCGGGCCTCAAATATCTCGTCTACGTCCGGGTCGCGTCGCTGAACGGGTGCCCCTTCTGAGTCGACATCAACACCGCCTCGGGGCAGGCGGCCGGAATCGACGACGAGAAGTTCGCATACCTCGCCGAGTACGCGACCCATCCGCTCTTCACGCCGCTCGAGCGACAGGTGCTCGCGTACGCCGACGGGATGACGATCTCCGGCCAGGACACGAGCGACGAGCTGTTTGCGGCCTTGCGCCAGCACTTCTCGCCCGAAGTGCTGGTGGAACTCACGGCACACATCTCATTCGAGAACTTCCGGAGCCGGTTCAACCACGCGTTCCGGATCGAAGCGCAGGGCTTCTGCAGCCTGCCGCGAGGGCCGGACGCGAGATGAACGTGTTTGTGGCCGGAGGGACGGGCGTGCTGGGGCGCGCCACGATTGGGGCGCTCGGGGAGGCGGGGCATCATGTCCGCACAACCGCGAGGGGAGATGAAAACATCAAACTGGTGCGGGGCCTCGGGGCCGAGCCTCTCGAAGTTGACCTCTATAATGCCGTAGCAGTGCGCCGTGCCATTGCAGGTTCGGACGCTGTCCTGCGGCTGACGACCAAGATCCCCTCACTGCTGAGGATGGGGAAGCGGGGCGCGTGGACCGAGACCAATCGGCTGCGGACCGTGGGCGCAGGGATCCTGGTTGAGGCAGCCATCCTGGAACGGATCCCGATCTATGTGCACGAGTCGGTCGTCTTCGTTTACGCCGACGGCGGCGCCGAATGGCTCGACGAAGGCGCGCGGACGGACGATGGCGGCACGGCACCCCTGCGCGCGGCGCTCGATGGTGAGCAGGAAGCGGTCCGCTTCACCCAGGCGGGGGGCCGGGGGATCGTGCTGCGCTTCGGAGGATTCTACGGACCGGACGCCCCGTCGACGCTCGAGACGGCGCAGCTGTTGCGGCGGCGGATGTTCCCCCAAGTCGGGCGGGGGGCCAATTACCTATCGTCGATCTATGTCGCGGACGCCGGCCGGGCCGTAGCCGACGCGCTTGCCGTCCCCGCGGGCACCTACAATATCTGCGACGATGCTCCCGCGCCGTTCGCCGAGTACTTGCAGGCTGTGGCCAAGTCCCTTGGGGCACCCCGGCCATGGCGGTTGCCGGCAGCGCTGGGGCCCATGCTGTTCGGGGAGATGGCGAGATATCTCTTCCGCTCACTCCGCGTCTCGAATCGCCGGTTCAGGGAAGCGGCCGGCTGGAGCCCAGAAGTCACGAGCGTATCAGACGGGTGGCCGCGGATTGCAGCCCAGTGGGGCCTCCGTACGTCCACGGCGGCCGCCGGCATGCGCCGATAGTGGGACGGCCGAAGTCGGGCCAGATCGCCAAGTCCCGGCGGACCTCTTGCTAAGATAAGGGCGGCGGAAGCGGGACCGTGCGCCGTGCACGCGCAGGAGGAGCCCGATGACCGAGTTGCTGTACATGCGCGACAGCTATCTGAGGGAATCCGACGCCATCGTCGCCGCGGTGCAGGATACTGCCGTCGCGCTGGACGGCACGGTCTTCTATCCGGGCAGCGGCGGTCAGCCGGCCGATACCGGGTGGCTGCGCTGGCCGGGAGGGGAGAGCCGCGTCACCGGGATGCGGCGGGATGGCGAGACGGTGTGGCACGCGCTCGACGGCCCCACCCCGCCGCCGGGCACCCAGGTGCGGGGCGTGCTGGATTGGGACCGGCGGTACGCGATCATGCGGCACCACTCGGCGCTGCATGTGCTGGTGGGAGCGGTGTATCGGCTGTTCAACGCCCGGGTGACCGGGGGCGCGATCTACCCGGATCGCGCCCGGATGGACTTCTCGCTCGAGGATCTCAGCAAGGAGCGCGTGGCCGCGATCGAGCAGGAGACCAACCGCGTGCTCGCCGAGGACCGGCGGATCCTCGTCCGGTTTGTTTCTCGGGAGGAGTTCGAGCATTCAGACCTCATGCGGCTGGCCAGGGATCTCGTCCCGAGGGATGTGGAGTGGATCCGGGTCGTGGAGATCGAGGCAAAGAACAGTTCAGCAGGCCCAGGCGCAGTTGATCGCCCAGCACGGGAGGGTCGTTCCGGGCACCACGCCCAGTCCTCAACTGTCACAAAGTCTTCAACAGCTTCAGGCATGGGCGACGCAACAGGAGATGTTTGACAACGAAATCATCGAACGGGCTGTTTCTTTATCGTTCGGATACGAGACGCATGACGGTCAACAGATGGCGGCGGCGGATCCAGGCGTCTATACGCGATCGGATTTTTCATCGAATGCGCGGGCTGTCGTAATCTGGGGGTCATTTGCATACCCTGGCGTTCCGGCAAACATTTGGGTGAATCTGAGAAACGCGCCTTTTGTGGATCTTTCATTGACGGTAGACAGTCGCGATTTTGAGTGGGCGACCACAGTGTTCGAAGGTTTAGGCCGGCTGATCACGGCGAGGCATTCTGCGATTATCAACTTCTTCCGGAATCAAGCAGTGCTCTTCGTCATCGGGATCATTCTGTGGTCTGGGTTTGCTCTGCAAATCAACCAGATACTGTCGTCAGGTCATTTGAAATGGCCTCTGATTCCATCATGGTTCAGTATTTTTCTTGCACTTGTGCCAGTGCGCATCGTTTCCTGGGTATACGGGAAAATTACCCCGCCATTTGCGATAGTACAGGTTCCTACCCTCGTTTCCGACATCATCAGCACGGCGATAACAGCCGCCATTGCAGGCCTGATGGGGTTCTTGATTCAAATCCTGGCGAGGCTTCTGCATCTGTAAGCACGACGCGCATCGACTAGATCTCACTCCTCCATTGGTAACATTGCCTGAACCTGATTCTCAAGCGGCGAGAACATCTCAGCGAGGAACTAGATGGAACCCTTGGCGAATCGCCCAGTTCACCAGGATCTATCAGGCTGTTTGTTAGGAGGATCTGTTGGACGCGACTCGGAAGCAGTGGAAGAAATTGTTGGAGAATCGTCGACGCGATGCAGCGACGTGAATGTCACTCCCCACGTGGCCCAGAAGATGAAGGGCAGTGCGATCGACGGGCGGACGACGCGGCACCCCGGCTACGCCATCAGCCAGAAATTCCGCAAGCGCGTGGAAGAGAGCTTCGGCTGGTTGAAGACCGTGGGCCTGATGCGCAAGCTGCGCCATCGCGGCACCAACCGGGTGGACTGGATGTTCGTGTTCAGCGCGGCGATCTACCAATCTGGTCCGCCTGCGCACGCTCATTGCAGAGGCTCCAGCATGAGGGCGTGCGCATGGATTGGGGGGAGGCTCGGCAACGGCCTGCGACCACCGAGGAATGAGGCTCGCAAGGCCGCAAATGCCGACCCAGAGATAGCGTTGCGCATCGAAAATCGCCCACGCGAAGGAACGCTGGATGTCGTCACGACTCACCGCCTGCGTTCTCTTTGCTCCTGACGTCGGTTTTTCATCAACCTGTTAGACCATCCATGTTCATGCAGACCGTCACCCGTGCCCTCTCCCGCGTCGGCCTGGACCAGCGGGGAACCGATCCATACCCGCGCCACCCTGCGCCCATGCTACTGAGCAAGGCCGATGCCATGCTCGTCTGACGATTGGACCTACGAACCAAAGTGGGATGGGTTTATGGGGGAGAAGACTGATCTCAATTTCGAAGGGACCAGAGCGGGGAGGGCGTGATGGGAAATCCCTTCGTTGACGCTGTTAAGCAGCGTTACAAATTGGGCCATCAAAGGGTCTTGCAGGCACTAGAGGATCTCACGGAAGACCAGATGCGGTGGCACCCGGCGCCTCTCGCTCATTCGATTTCGTGGAATGTGTGGCATCTGGGGCGCTGGGCCGATCACCTTCAAGTTGAAATCTCGGTGATGACCCCGCATCTTCGGAAGGCGCTAGGCTCGGGCCGAGAGATTTGGGAGACGGAAGCCTTGGCAGCAAGATGGGGATTTGATCCCACTGTCCTCGGCTGGAGACAGATGGGAACAGACATGAATGACTGGACGGCAGTCTCCCTCCCATTCCCAGACAAGGAAACCGTCGTAGGTTACATGCGCCGTAGTTTTGATGCGGCTGAGCATGCCGTTGATAGCATCGACGATGAGGAGTTTGGATTGATGTACCGGTCTCCCCATGCGTGGGCGGGAGAACGCACCATCGGCATGTACGTAGTCGCCCTTTATGCACACGATGAGCGCCATCTGGGACAGATCATTTATCTCCGCCGACTAATGGAACTTCCCTGGATGCTGGAGCGGCCGGGTTGGACTGCCGTTTAGATGCCCTGAGCCGGGCTGAAAACCTCGCATCGGTGAAATTAGGGATCGAGGGACAATCACGACCGCGAAGAAAGCTCGGGGTCGAAGTCGAGTACCGGCAACGGCTGAAGGACGGATTGCGCCGCGCGGTGCTGAAGGGGATCAGGCCGGAGAAGTAGCCGGGGTTGATACGGCTCTCTCCGGTGAGCGAACGTGGGCCGTTCTGCCCTATTGATCTGTGGGTTCGGGCCGCAACTCTCTACCGACAGGTCTGCACGGCGTCCGTGATCAGAGCACCCGCAGCCGACTGCGTAATGGTGGTCGTCGTTGACCACACCCGGTGCGACCACTCAAAGACTTCGTTGTCAGTCCGCGCTTTGGCCAGCAGGCACGCTGAAACGCGCCCACCCTGATCCATGTAGCCTACTGCATCCATCACTCCCGGGGCGTAACCGCGCTGGTAGGTGATCGATGTATTAGTCAACCAGTTCACAGTATAGAAATGCCACTGCGCTGCCCCTGCCGCGCCTGCCCCAAACAACGACCCTAACACAAGCCCGACGGTTAGGAATTGTTAATAAATAATATTTACAGTTGTCACTGACCAAGGCGAGCCTATCCCGGTTTCACCGGAAGAACCTTTTTTTTGAACCGCCCGCTGGCATGAGGCGACCGGTTGCTTGGGGGTTTGAACAGGCGTTTGGTGATTCTATCCGTCAGACGAACCCTAGCTATAGCTAGCCGTTGGATGCAGAGTCAACTCGAGAAGTTCTCGGTGCCGGTTGTGCCCGACCTCCATTTCCCGTACGATCTGGGGTAAGCAGTAACTTGACCATCGTCGAGGTATGTGAGATCGGCTCTGATAGGCTCAGGTTTGAGCGGTCGACCTCTTTGTCGCGGCCTGATGGCTAAGCTGAGGCCGGCGAGAGTGGCAAAAGCGACGCATAGCCAGCCGAACCGATAGCCGAACCGCGTGTAAAGCGTTGCCTCACCAGATCCGAGCGGTGCTGCCGTTTCCAGACTGACCACGGTCGCGTCGGTGCTGGCCCTATGATCGACGACGCGGCCGTAACGGTCGCTCACAGTCAGAAGCCCGTGACGGGCGGGCCGGATCACGCTGAACCCGCCCTCGACGCCGCGCAGCACGGCCATGCTCGTATGCCACCAAGCATCCCTGTAGAAATCATAGGCTGGCACGAGCATGGCATGGACTCCCAACTGGGAGTAAGCCCGTCCAAGCTCTGCGAAATCCATGTCCTTGCATATGGCGACGCCGAATCGCACACCGTCGATCTGGCGAACGACATCTTCGTCACCCGGCGTGAACCGCGCCTCGAAGCCCGGCACCAAATGTTGTTTGGCGTAATCGGCGATCAATTCGCCAGACGGCGCGAACAACCAGGCACGATTTTCCAGATGATCAACGCCGATCACGGCGACCCCCGCCACCAGGTAAACGCCAGCCTCGTGGGCAGCATCGCCTAGCAATTTGCGCACACGTTTGATCCCAGGCTGTCCCAGCGGCGCGATCTTTTCCGGCCAAACCACAATCTTGGCACCCGCATTCGCCAGACCGGGGAGTGCGGCCGCGTATTCCGTCCAACTCCTGTCGCCTGGATCGATTGGGGCACGAAGCGGCGGCGAGGCGCCATCGCTAACCGCGAGCCCGACCGGGAATGTCTTGACATCTGTGCCATGCATGAGCCGAACCAGGCCATAACCGAGCACAGCGATGAGGATGAGGCTCGGCACGCCATAGGCGGCCCAATGTCTTGGCGGCTCGATCTGGCAATGTCCGGCGGTCGCAACCAGCGCGGCAAACAAAGCGAGCGTGAACACGATCCCAGCGGTGCCCGCCAACGCAGCAATTTGAATCACTGGCAGAAAGTTCATCTGGCTGTACGCTAGACTGCCGGCCGTGCCCTGAGGGGAAGCGGCGCCCAGGATCGCGTCCAGTCCCGCCGCCGCTGCGGCGTAAAAAAAGATCGCGAGAAAATTATCCCGATGCAGCACCATGGACCGCGTTAGCGTGACGATGAGGCCGACGACGGCCACCGAAAAGAGGGCGACGAACGCCTCGCCCGCGAGACCGAGGAACATCACATCATAGCTGGCTCTGGTAGCGAGGCCAAGGAGCGTGGCGATCGCAACCCACAGCCAGGTCGCGCCGAAGGACGATCGGAAGGCGACCGTCAGGAGCGGAATGGGAGCGAGCCAGGCCGCCCACCAATAAGGCTGGAGCGATGTCGCCAGCGCCGTAAGGACGCCGGAAAGAGCCGCCGCCCCAATTCGCCACAAGAGACCCGACCGGTTCATGCGTTCTCCAATTACGCCACCGCTCTCCCAGGATTCCTCCAAATGGTAGTCGAGTGAACTGAATCGAAATCGACAGCCCTCCGACAGGCCGACATGGCGGATCTTCCCCTGCGGCGCAGTTCTGCCACCGTGGCGAACTGGTCCAGGGTTAGCTGCCGCCGCGCAAAGTGCTCGCCAAGTGCGCGGAGCAACGCACTCACACCAACAACCCTACCATTTCGGCGACGGGGGGCCCGTGCCTTGAACCCCAAGACTGAGCATTACGGTTCCGCGAGGAAACTATCATTTGTGAATAAGACTTCGTGGAATCCCTCCAGGGTAGGTTTCAAGGCATCTCCACACAGTTTCCGCTCTGTCGTCACATCGGAAATCCGGGGTCATGGCTCAACCATTCTCAAAGGACCTGCACTCCTCACGATGCCGATTGCTTCGACAAAAACAGACGCCCACCAATCCAAACAGCGGGGAGGGCTGTCACAATGAGAGCCAACGGGTACCAATGCGGCCCGAACTGGGGGCCTGCATTCCATGTCGCGAATGCGCCTATGCTGGCGGCGACCGTTCCGAGTGCGCCTAAGATCGCCACATGCTTCATCGTTCTATTTGGCGCAAGGCGCGCCGTGACCCAGCCACCGGCAATCGTGAAGATGACGCGATACAACACCGCAAGCAGCAACAGCCCGCTCGGGACTTGTTGGGTCCACGGGGGAAACACCCCCACCGCATGCAGTATCACGTCTGTGATCACCGAGAGTGCGGCGGTAAGGATGAAGCCGAGCGCAACCGCTGCACTGCTTCTTAGGAGAGGTCGCTTGGTCATGTTGTTTGCGCCCGCACCTCTTGCTGCAGGAGAGGGCTCGACGGAACCGTCAACCAAAGTAGTAGGTTTCTGGGTTAGCTGTGGCTTCACTTCTCCTCCAATCTGCGGAACAACTTGTCCACCTTCGAGAGTTGGCTCTCCCAGCCACTAACGGCCCGCTGCGTCCATTCATCGCTATGCATTGCGTCGAGATGCACGACCATTCGAACCCGGTTCCGCTCGGCGTGGAATTCAACGACGGTTGCAACGTCATACGCCTCCACTTCAGGAATGAAATCGACCAAATGAACGTATGCCAGGCGTTGCATCGGGCTGACTTCCGTATACGTCACCCGGGCTTCGGTCGTGAGAGGCATCCCGGCCCGTTTCATAAATTCGATCTGTGACGGCCCGGTTGCCGTCATTGCGTAGAGCAACTCACCTTCTGGTCGGAGGTCGAGTTTACGGACTTTCACTGTGAAACCTTCCGGCCCCCACCACGACTCAATGCCTTTCTTCGTCGTCCAGAGACTCCAAATGTCCTCAAGAGATGCCTCATAGGTACGTGCCAGGGTGATCTTCCGTCTGTTGCCCTTCGTCGTCCCGTCGGCGCCCCTTTGTTTTGGGCCGGATTCTTTTTGCGTCATTTACTTCTCTCCTTCCTCGCCTTCCGATCTGAACGCTCTTTTTGACTCGTATGAAGCGCCTCTCCAAATCGATCAAGCCGCTTCTCCCACATCCTGCGATACGTCGAAATCCAAGCGTCAAGGTCTTGGAAAGGTTCAGGGCGGAGAGAGTACAGGCGCTTTTGACCTTCTGGCCGCATTTGAACGAAACCCGCTTCGTGCAGAATCCGAAGGTGCCGCGAAACGCCCGACTGGTCGATCTCAACGTTGCCGACGATGTCGTTCACCGCCAGCTCACCATCCCGAAGGATTTCGACGATCGTGAAACGCGTCGGGTCGGCGAGTGTCTGCAGAGAGCGGATATGCATAGCACTATATATACACATTAGCACATATGTTGTCAATAGGGCGTCAACTGCGAGCCACGCGCCATGTAGCTGTCCACTACTCCTAACGGGGGGCGGTTAGTGTTTCCCTACCAGACCGCAGAAGAACTGTCGAATTGGCGAATTGTCAATTTTGGCTTTGGTTTTCCAAGCCACAACCCAACCCACAATTCGTGTACCTTGTGACTCATCCCACAGAATCAGCTATGACGACGAGACGAAAGGCTGGCGGGGCGGGAGCGACCCCACGGAAACCGTGACGCCCCAGGCGTCAAAGGGAGGGGTCGCTCGCGCCTTATTTTTGCTTTGGCCGCGTACTGGAGCGTCTGCCATCTCTCTCGGTCCCTAGAAGTTCGCCTCACGCCAAGGTGAAGTGAATAAAAGCTATGGGTGAGGTGCCGGGGTGAAGACCTCTTCACCCGCCCGACCTGAAGTGAACGCCCGCTGCGCCTGAAGTCTGGTACTGAAGTGGGCTTCAGTTCACTCCCGTTCCGCATGGCGTGCGGACGGCTTCGCTCGAGAGTCAGGACGACAAGGACCACCGAGATTGCCCCTCACTAATACAGAGGGGTTTTTCCGGCAAAATCTCTCCAAGTACTTTCACTTTGTGATCAAAAATTTCTGGGGGAAGGCACGTCGAAAGGCTCTTGAGGCACTTGCCTCGAGGTAGGGGCCTGTTCAAGTACGCTGTAGAAACCGGTGCGTGATAGAATCCGCCGTGCGGGTTATCGGAGGGCGGTGACACTCACCCGCAATAAGCCGTCAGTCGGCACCCTCCAGACGCTTCGCGACCTGCACCTGACGGGATGGCGGACGCCTACGAAGCGCAGCTCCGCGACCCGGAAGTCCAGGCGCTCTCGTGCGACGAGCGCCTGGGTCTCCTCGCTGACGAGGAGTGGAGTCGCCGACAGAGTCGACGCCTCGCACGGCGGCTGAAGGAGGCGAAGCTGCCGCTGAACGCCACCATCGAAGATATCGACTACACGATCCCGCGCGGCCTGGACCGAGCCCTGATTCGCACCCTCGCCGAAGGCCGCTGGCTACAGGAGCACCTTTGCGTGCTCATCAGCGGCCCGACCGGCGCTGGCAAGACCTTTATCGCCAGTGCCTTGGGGAACGCCGCCTGCCGTCAAGGTTTTACGGCCCGCTACTATCGCCTGTCACGCCTGCTCGCGGACCTCGGGATCGCCAAGGCGGACGGGTCCTATCCCCGCTTGCTCGCGCGGCTCGCCAAGACAGACCTGTTGCTCTTGGACGAGTGGGGGTTGGCGCCACTGACCATCGCCGACGCGCGGGAACTCCTGGAGGTGATCGATGACCGCTGCACAACGCGGTCGACCCTCATCGGCAGCCAGCTCCCCGTAGATGCCTGGCATGGCACAATTCCGGATCCGTCCCTGGCGGATGCGTTGCTGGATCGTATCGTGCACACGGCGCACAAAATCGCCTTGCGTGGAGAATCGATGCGCAAGTTGCGGGCGAAGAAGGTCTCGTAGGGGGGATCCCCATGCCTCCCTGCCTCCACGAAATGGCTCTACGAGGCTCTCAGAGACCTGATTCTCCGCCACAACCTGTCGCGTTCGGCCGCGGACGGTTCCGCGGCCCGCCAGGAGGCGGGATCAGAGCAGGCGAATCAATGGGGTATTCTCCAGGTACTTCTGGGAGGTGATCGCGTCAAGGATACCCGATCCGACGTTCTGGCGGGGTGCTCATGATCGGTCAGACCGAGTGATCGGAATCAGCCGGAACGGGTGATCGGCATTTACCGGATCAGGTGATCGGTTTGCCCCCGAAATAGATGATCGGTTTCACCGGAATCCGCACCTTAGAGGATATCGTCGGAAACGCTGGTGCAGGAGGGATTTCGTCATTGGCGTACTGGCCGCTGATCACCGGCCGCGTCCGGATCCGGGCGCTGACAGCGTCGCACCGCCCGCCCCAGATCGCCGCGTCGTTCATCGTCGGGCCTGGAGGAGTACCCGGTTGCCCCGGGCCAGCAGGCTACGCGCACATCCCCGAGTTTGGGCTACAAGGTCACTCTCCCGCAGCCGGCGCCCGGCCGCCCGATAATGTTGACATTGTCCCATTTATTTGGTAACGTTGTCCTGAGGTTAGTCGTTGACTTTATCAACTCCTAGGGTACAATATGGATTGGCGGGACATCAAGCGCGAAGCTCTGTTCCAAGGGTGGAGGATCGAGGAGACTAAGAAGGGGCTCCGGTTCGTCCCACCCGATCCCACGAAGGAGGCGGTGCAGTGCCACGGGACCCCGTCAGACGTGCGGGCCATCCGGAACTTTCTCGCCCTCATGAGGCGGTCGGGGTTACAGTGGCCGCCAAAATAGACGCGTGCTTCCTCGCGACGATGCGGGATCGGCCCAGATCGTGGAGGGAGGCCATCGCGGCGTTGGCGCACCCGGAGGAGTGGAGCGTGGAGGTCAAGGTCCGGCACGCCATCCCGAAGGCCGAGGTGGTGGAAGCCACAGACGACCTGCTGGAAGCCCTGGCTCCCTACTCGGCTGCGGCGAGCGCGGGCGCCGCGACGATGACGCTGCAGCTGACGGTCTCGGCCAAGACCCTGGTCGGGGCCACCGCGGCGGCGACGCGGGTCGTCGCCGAAGCGTTCGCGCAGATCCAGCGGGCGCGCCAGCTCAGGTCGATTCTGGGGGGCGAAGTGCTCACGATCGAGGAGCTTGAGCGTCGGCTCACCGAACCGCCGCTCCCCGAACTCATCGGGGTCGCCGAACTGGCAGGGCTGCTCGACGTGACTAAGCAGCGCGTCTCCTACCTGGCGAAGGGCACAGCCGGGTTCCCCAAGCCTTTCGCGACTCTCGCGGCTGGCCCGGTGTGGCTCAAGCCGACCGTGACGCGGTTCGTGGAGACGTGGGAGCGTCGACCGCGAGGACGCCCGAAGAAGTCGGAGCAGAGCGCGGCGGAACGCAGGGCACGGGCGCAGGCGTAGGGAAGGAGCCGCACATGATGTCAACTTACGGGCCTAAGAGATGCGCGGATTGCGGGGAGACCTTCGAACGGACGAGCGGCAACCAGAAATACTGTCCAAGGTGCCGATCGAAGTACGAGAACCCCCGATTGCCCTTCCTCCCGCGGACCCTCGTCAGTCGCAGGCGACTATGGCGACCCGCCCGACGCCGCCCCTCAACGGGCCTAGGCGGCTAGGGGGGCGCCGCTAAGGGGACATCGAAGGCAGAGCGCAGCGGAGCGGTGCCGGCGGATAGCTGCGGCGCGGTGGAACTAAGGCGAAAAGGAAGTAGGGGCACTTTGCCAAATCCTAGAGGTCTTGAACGCGACCGCATCGACAGGATTCGGGCACAGCATCGTGCGGCCTTCGACTTGGCGGAGCGAGTTCTTCAGTTTGCCAACGATTTCTTCGCCGGGCGTCGGCTGACATGCGAGGATGGCGAACTAGTCGCCCGAGTTCTCAGTGGTTTGTGCGGCAAAATGGTCGCGACGTTCTGGTCGATACTCGTTCTCGCCGAGCGTGGTTTACCGACATCTTCCTTGGCGCGGGAGCTGCTCGAGACTTTCATTTCGGTTGCGTACATCGCCAGGGAAGAGTCGGCCAGGCGCGCGCAATTGTACGCCGACTCTGATCGTGCAAGAGATCAAGGACATGCATGCAAGGCTGGGCGATCTAACATCTGCTGATGTTGTCACTCCGGAACTGCGGGCCCGGCTCCGAGAGGACGAGTCGAGACTGATTGCAGTCTATAGCCCGGAACAGGTCAGCGAGATGCGATCCTGGAAGACCTGGGCTGGCCCCTTTACGTTGCAGGAGATGGCCAGGCGGGCCGCGGTTCCGGGAGTGATGTACAACCTCATGTATCGGGTTGACTCCCGAGCCGTTCATGCTCGGGATGCTGGTTACTACGTCGAAGCACGGGGTGGTGAGGGGCTGGCGATGCGCTTGCCAGAGCAAGTCGAGCAGCACTTGATGCCGGCATCTTCCTGCGTGGTGACGACTTTGAAACTCATTGGCGAGAAGCTGGGCGTGAACAGAGACACGGAGTTGGAGGAGCTCATGACCCAGATTCAGCGCGTCGCAGGTGTTTAAGGATTTGGACCAGCGCAGCGCCCGAATCGTCGTGAAGGCGCTGCGGGCCAAGGCAAAGAGAGCCAAGGGGAAGCGCCATGCCTAACCCAGAGACGTTTTTCACCGAAGCCTTCATGCGTTGGGTGATCGACCGATGGGTCGTCATTCACTCCTTTAGACGGGTATTCAGAGCTGGCCTATCCCCTGCCAAACCGGTTGTGTCCGCGTACGCCGAGCGGATTGTGCGCGAATATCTTGGAGCCCCAGAGAATGCTGAACTCTACATTGGGGCACCGGAGCATCGTGACGAGACGATGACGCAACTGGCGCACGCCATGGCAGCCGCTGACATCGAGAACTCGCAGGCCAGCGTCGATGCAGCGTCGGTGGTGTTTGCCCACGCGATTCTTGACGGTGCCGCCTTCGACTGCTGTCGGATCTCGTCCATGATCGCACCCGCAGATTGGGAAGTGCAAATCGCCGCACGGCAGGTCCCTCTGACCGTCCTGAAGGAAGCCTCTCGCGAGGAAATCGTCCGAGATATGGTGGAGAAGTATGTGGCAACGCTCGAGCGCGAGTCGCTTCTAAAGAAGGTCGATCTACTTTTCGCTCGCTGTCAACCCGCAGCGGGCTGGTCGCCGATGAACAACTACGCTTTTAATCGCGCTCGCTTAGAGGCGTTCGACCAGCTTCGGCATGACACTATCCACGGCTCAGGGCCTCGACCGATCCCGAACCTCGATGTTGAACTCGATTACTTGAGTCGAACCACCTTTTTTCTATTCGGCTTGCTTAATCATCGCTACCAACTCAAGGTTGACCTGTCCTACATAGCCAGAAGGAGTTTCGGAGTGAGCCCAGCACCGTGAGCAAAGCCGAAAGGTGAGTGCAGATCTCTAGCTCGGTGAGCAGAATGCGAGGACAGCATCTCGTTACTCTCAAGATAGAACAGCACCGACGCGCTCTCGTTATCGATGTGCCCTCGCTGCCCGAGCGAATCAGGATCGCAGTAGATACGGTGTACGGAGGCGATGGTCGCAAGGCCGCCCTCTCGTGCCTACACTCGCCGAACGACACGCCTATCCACCCGAACGCGCGAGTGTGTGCTAGGGTCCGTTGAGAATGCGGGATTAAGAAGCGTACGGCTTTGATGAAGTATTCTGCATAGAGGTAGGCACAAAGGTGGATCACCCCCTTACCCATCGTCTGATCCTCTTGAAAAACCAAATAGTTAGTAAGAACGCGATGGTGACAACTAGAACGTAATGATATGTTTGTAACTTTTGGCAATCTACCGTTCCACAGACGAGCAAGTTATTTACACAAGATACTCCAATAAGGATTAGGACAAAGAGCAAGATGCGCATTCGCAAACTTAAAAGTTGGGCAAAAAAGGCGTATTTCAAACGATCGATGAATCTCATTTTTCCCTCCTGGTCTTTCTTGATTGGCGCTTGATATTAGTATCATCGAGGATAATTCTGAGTCAATACTGAAGTCCGTTGAGAATGCGGGAAGCGACCCGGCATGGTCACGCCGCGGCCACCTCCTTTCGGATGATGCGTTGTAGTGCGTCCCGCAGCCTCGGGTGGGCGCGATATCCGCGGATCCGACGGAGCCGCGGTTCGATGTCCAGCAACGCACTCGCCAGCCACCGGTGTTTCTGATCACTCGTCCGCCACCGGGTCCACTTTGCCGGTTCGCTGTTCGACCTGCGCCATCACCGAGTCCAGCACGTTCGTGGTCTTGAAACTGCGCCCCAGTTCGCCGGCAACGCCCAGCCGGTGCAAGGTCAGGGTTTCCTCGAGGCCCTCGGCCAGGCTGCGCGCGGCGCTCTCATTGACCGTGCGCAACTCGCGGGCCAGCCGCTCCAGCGCCGCCTTCGCCTCCGCGTACGTCGGCTGTTCGTATGCCCGCTGCATCTTGTGTCGCCAGGTCGCCTGCTGCCCCGTGGGCAGATAGGCGACGATATTCTCCTGCTTGTGCCAGGCGCATCTCTGGACTGCCGCCGCGTCCCCGAACACCTCCTGAACGCCGCGGCGCAGCCCTTTGCTGCCATCGATCACGACCAGCAGGCCCTGCTCGTACCGAGGGCAAGCTCAAGCCGGAGCAGTTGCGGAAACAGAGTCTTCTTGGTTCTAATACGATGCTGCGGGTCATGGCCGGCGTGTACCACGAGCTGTCCAAGGATAACTCCGATGACGAGATCGGCGACTTCTTCTCGAAGCTGGCGCCGCACATGGGCGCGCCCCTGACGGACAAGAGCGAATGGGTGGAAATCCGGGCCAGATCTTCTCGCCGGGTACGACTGCGCCGAAGGCCCGCTCTCAGGACTTGCGGCGCCTTACGGAGACCATCGTCAGCTGGGCGAGATCGGAGCCGAAATGGCTGGCCGCGGCGTAAGCTGCGTGATGCGGGAGCCGGGGCAGGCGACTCCCTGCCCCGGTTGCGCTTCTGTGGGCGTTGGGGGAGAGACGGCAGACGGCTACCCGGAGGTGAGCCTGTATTTCGCCGCCAGGTTGCGATGGGATCGGCTGTATTGCAACAGTAACCTGTCGCTCGAAAGTGATGCACGAGCGGTGGCCAAGCGAGTTCGGCAAGAGCCAGCATTTCCGTGTCACCTCGCCCGCGGGCCGCGTGGGGTGGAACGCCACGCGATATCGAGTGCCGCCCGCTCGATCGCGCCGGCGTCCTTGTGCGCCCGTTGGAGGTCGGCCGCCACCAGCGACGAGTAGCGGAGCGTCGTGTGCAGGCTCGCGTGTCCGAGGAGGCGGCGGACCTGATCCAGGCCGACGCCGTGCCGCAGCCACGACGTCGCTGCTAGGTGTCGCAGCGCGTGCGGGTGCAGCCGGCGGTTCGGCGAAAGCCCGGCCCGGGCGCTAAGCCGGTGCAGGATCTGGACGAGATGACGGATCTTGAGCGGACGGCCCTCGACGTCCACGAAGAGGCAGTCCTCGCGGCTCACCAGCGTCTTCATGGCGAGGTAGTCGCGGATCGCACGCGTCGTGGTGGCGCCCACAAACGACACGCGGTCCTTCTGACCCTTTCCAGCGCGCACGAACAAGCTGCGCTCGGCTGGGTTCCAATGCTCGACTAGCAGACGCAGCACCTCGCCTGCGCGGAGGCCAGCGTCGGCCATCGTGAGGATCATCGCGCGGTTGCGTGCGCCGACCAGCGTGGGCGGGCAGCACGCGAGCACCGCGCGTAGCTCGTCCTCCGTGGGCACCTCGGGCAGTATGGAGGGCATCTTGATGCTTAAGCCGGCGAGCGGGTTGCCGCGGAGCACGCCGGTCGCCAGGAGCCAGCGCGTGAAGGTTTTGAGGGTGCGGTAGGCCTGGTGGACCGTGGAGGCGCTGAGGCCGTGCTCCCGCAGATCGATGAAAAATTGCACGACAGCCACGCTATCGAGCGCGGCGGGATCTTCGCCGACATGGGCCCGGAACTTGTCCAGCCACGAGCGATACACGCCGACAGTGCGCTCCGAGCACCCGCCCACGACCTTGCTGACGAGAAAGGCCTCGGCGAGGTTTGCGATAGATCGGGCGGATTTAGGGTGAACCTCTGCTTTATCCGCTACTTCCAAGGAGTGCTGATCGCGCGAAACGCCTTGTTTTACTTGGTCTGGAGCGGGAAACGGGACTCGAACCCGCGACCCTCTGCTTGGGAAGCAGATGCTCTACCAACTGAGCTATTCCCGCTCGCAGAACCACCCAATACTACAAACCCATTATAGTTCCTGCAAACGACGCCGTCAAAAGATTTCCTGGACCGCGGGGTGGCCACCGATACAACTACGCCGCCTCCGCCACATCCCTCAGCGTTAACGCCCGTAGAGTCCCGTGATCGTTCCCGTCGCCAGCGTGCTCCCCTGTGTCGCGGAACGAAGGGCCGTCGCGGTGGTTTTCGGCCCCCCATCCACCTTGGACGCAAGCGCATAGACCGTAAACACATAATGGTGGGGCCTATCGCCGACGGGGGGACACGGGCCCCCGTACCCGCTGAAACCGAAGTCGGTCAAGCCGAGCACCGCACCCGCTGGGAGATCGGGTGAACCCGTGGCGCCCGCCCCTTCTTTGAGCTCGTGCACATTGGGCGGAATGTTAAAGACAACCCAATGATACCATCCCGTGGCCGTCGGGGCGTCGGGATCGTGCAAGATCACCGCAAACGCGGCCGTTCCGGACGGCTCACCGCCCCAAGTCAGCTCAGGTGAACGATTGCCCCCGGTGCACCCGGAGCCGTTAAACACCACCGACATCGGCAGCGGCCCGCCGTTGGCAAAGGTGTTGCTCTTGACGCTTAACTTGCCCACGGTCGCTTGCGCCGCAGAGTCCGCGGAAGATGGCAGGGTCAGCGGAATCCCCAAAAAGATGGAAGCCATCGCGGCCGTGACGAGCATGCTCGGGACAACACGCAGTGTCGTCTTTCCTCTTTCGCTTACACGCATGGCACGCACCTCGAGAACGCGTCCCAGTTCATTTTCGCCTGCGCATGATCCGTGTGCCATGACGCCAGAAGCTATCTGGACCCTCGGTCGTCCAGGCTCTGGCTGAGCAGATCCACGAGTGCGCGCGCGATCGCTTCCTTTCCCTCGGCTACCACTTCCACCTTACCGTCCGGCCCCACCAGGTAGCCAATGTGTGTCCCGCGCTCGATGTCCCGAAGATCGTTCGCCACGACGAGGTCTGCGTGGTTGTGGCGCCCCCAATCGTGTGCGATCTCGACCAACTCCGGCGGCCGCTTGCCAACTTCCAGCTTGAACCCCACGAAGAACGTTTGGGGGGCGAGTTCCCGGATGAGGCGCGCCGCCTTGGGGGTAGGGATGAGCCGAATGACCCACTCGGCGATGTCGCTCGGGGTTTTTTCCTCCCTCACCTCGACCGGCGCGAAGTCGAGCACGGCCATCGCGTGAATGACCGCATCGTAGCCCGCGGGCAGCTCTTCGCGGAAGACGGCGATCAAATCGTCCACCGTGTCGATCGGCAGCAGCCGAAGCTGGTCTCGTTGGCCGCCGCGAACCGTGGGAATGTCACTTCCGCGGCCATAGACAAACGTGGCGTCGGCGCCGGCCTGCACCGCGGCTTCAGCGATCAGAGCCCCGAGCCGGCCGGTAGATTTGTTCGTGAAGAACCGGACCGCGTCGAGGGGCGCGCGGGTCGGCCCGGAGGTGACGAGGATCCTTCGCCCGCGGAGGCTCACGCTGGAGACCCGTCAATCTCGGCGAGCGCGAGGCTGATCTCCTCCCCCACCCCCCCGTCTCGCTCACGCTCCAGGCGGTGTCGGAGCCCCTCGCGCGCGGCGTCGGTCCCGATGCGTCCGAGAGCCCACGCGGCGTGGCCCCGGACGATCGGGTCCGTGTCGTCCGCGAGCGCCTGCAGCAGCCCCGGCACGGCCGCCGGGTCACCCGTGTTGCCGAGGGCCACGGCCACGTTGCGCCGGAGCCCCCCGCGGCGCGTCCGTTTCACGGGCGAGGCCCTGAACTTGCGCTGGAACTCCTCCTCGGTGATGTTCAAGAGGGGCAGCAACTCCGGTCGCGCCCCCGCACCGCGCCGTGAGGCGAACTCCGGGTGCATCTGAGCGGCGGTTTTCGTGTTGTGCGGGCAGACGGCCTGACAGATGTCGCATCCGAAGATAAGGTCGCCCATCAGCGGACGCAACTCTCGAGCGATCGGCCCTCGGTGCTCGATCGTGAGATAGGAGATGCAGCGGCGGGCGTCCACCAGATAGGGAGCCACGATCGCCCCCGTGGGGCAGGCGTCCAGGCAGAGCCGGCACCGGCCGCAGTCCCCCTCGGCGGGGTCGTCAGGAGGAAGCGGGAGATCGGTCAGGATTTCGCCCAGGAAAACCCACGATCCGTACCCGTGGTTCGTGATGATCAAGGTATTCTTGCCGTACCAGCCGAGCCCCGCGCGCCGCGCCGCGGCGCGATCGATCACCGGGCCGGTGTCCACATAGTAACGGGCAACGTGGGCGCCGCGTCCGAGGAGGAAGCGTGCCAGCCGGTCGAGCCGGGGCTCCATCACCTTGTGGTAGTCCTGCCCCTGCGCGTACCGGCTGATCCGGCCCCGAGGCCCTCCGTCCGCATGCTCGGCCGCCGTCCCCGCGTCATCCGGTTCGTTGCCCGCGTAGTACAGGCCGACGACTACGAGCGCTCGGGCATCGGGGACCACCGCCTGCGGAGATGGGGAACGCGCCACGTTGCGGCTCATGTAGGCCATCTCACCCTGAAACCCGCGCTCGACCCAGGCCGCGAGGGCTTGGCCCTCCGCTTGGAAGGGGGCGCTCGTTGTGATGCCGCAGAGATCGAACCCGGCGGCGCGCGCTTCGCGCTTCACCTCACCGGCGAGACGTTCCATTTCCGGCTTCGTCTCAGGATTCATCGGCGCTTCGGCCCCAGTATACCAGACCCCAAAACATGCCCGCGCTTAGGGTTGTCCCCGTTCCACGGGGAGGAGTTATTCTGGGCCGCTGGAAACCTGTCGAGACATGAATGCGGGTTCGGTCACGCTGGACGTTCGTGACGTCGCCTGCGCGTTCGGCCGCCATCAGGTCCTGCGGAGGGTGACGTTTTCCGCCCATCGCGGAGAGATGGTGGGGATCGTCGGCGAGAACGGGGCGGGGAAGTCCACGCTGCTCCGGATCATGGCTGGGTTGCTCCACCCCTCCCGCGGCCGGGTCGATATCCAGGGCCGGCTTGGCTACTGTCCTCAGGAGCCGCAGGTACACGGCGGGCTGACCGTCGCCCAGAACCTGGAGTGGTTCCGCGCCGCGTACCGCCTGGAGACCGCCCGCGGGGTCGCCGACCTGATGGACCGCCTCGCCTTTCGGGAGCGTCCGGACGCCCTCGTGGGGGCGCTGAGCGGCGGGACGAAACAGAAACTCAACCTGGTGCTCGCCTTGATGCACGATCCTGAGGTGCTGCTCCTCGACGAGCCCTACCAGGGGTTTGATTGGGAGACCTACCTGCGATTCTGGGGAATCGCCGAGGAGTTCAGGAGCGCCGGCCGTGTGATCGTGGTGATCTCCCACCTGTTCTTCGACCGGACACGCTTTGACACCCTGCTGCGCCTGCACGACGGGGTGCTCACCCGCGAGGGCGGTGCGTGACCTCCCAGCTGGCCACCGCGTTTCGCCTCAGCCTTGTCGAGTTGCGGAATAACCGGTTTGCGATCCTGCTGTTGGCCCTCTACCTGCCGGCCTGGTACGGGATCATCTACTCGCTGACCGATCAGGCATCGATCGGCTTCAAGTTGCGCGCGTTCGACGTCTTCGTCGCCACGAGCCAGCACCGGCTGGGACTCCTCACCGGAATGCTCAACGCCACCACCTTGATCATGGGGTTCGTCGCGTTGAGCGCGGTCCGGCGTGCGGCGCTGGTGGACCAGCGGCTCGTCCTCTGCGGGTTCTCCCGCGGAGCCCTGATCTTTGGCCGCTTCGCCGCGTTTGCCCTTGCCTCGGCACTGGTCGCGCTGTATGCGGTGTTGGTGCTGTGGGCGTTTACACCACCCCAGCACCCCGGGGTGGTTCTGGCCGGGACGTTCGGCGCGGTGCTGACCTACGCCGCGATCGGCATCCTGGTCGGGGTCGTCACCCGAGGCGATTTGGAGGGGTTTTTCATCATCATCATGCTGAGCCTGGTAGACACCTTCTTGCAAAATCCGATCGGGAATCCGGCGGCCAACCGTAAAGTGGTGGAGTACTTCCCTTCCTATCTCCCCATGCAGATCGTGGCGGGAGGAGCGCTCGGCGACTACGTTGCCTGGTGGCAGTTCTGGGGGAGCCTGGCCTGGGCGGCCGCCGTCGGAGTGCTCGGCCTCGTGGGGTTCTGGCGCAGGACTCAGATCGCGCGCCGGCACTAATCGAGCCGCGGGGCGCAAGTCCCCGCGGCTCCACCGGGCCGTGTTTCTCGCTTACCGCGTGCCGGTGAGGACGGGCTTGGGAGTCGGTGTCACCTCGATCGGCACCTTCTTTGGGAGCACGCCTTCGTGGATCGGCAACGTAATCTCGAGCACGCCGAACGTGTATTTGGCCTTCACCTGCTCAAACTTCAGCCCTTCGGGCAGGGTCACCGTGCGCTCAAACGGCCCATAGACGACCTCGCTGAACAGGTACTGGTCCTCCGGGACCTCGTGGGTCATCTTTCGCTCGCCCTTGATCAACAGGAGGTTCCCGCTCACCTGCACATCGACCTCCGGGGCTTCAACCCCAGGGATCCACACACGAACGATCAGATCCTTCCCCTTATAGAAGGACTCAATCGGAGGCGCCCACGCAATCTTCCCGGTTAGAAACGCGCCTTTTTCCATCGGGCCGAAAGCCCACTTCATCAAATTGGCCATCTCTTTCTGCATCCCGAGCATATCCCCAAACGGAGTCCACGGCTTGTACAGCATCTTCCCTCACCTCCCTACAGATTCTCCGGGTTTACGTTCACTCCTGAACCCGGGACATTTCTAAACTCACGGGTCTCTAGTTCTTGCGTAGCACCGAGGCACGGCGCCGTCAATCGGGTGGTGTGAGTATTCACATCTCGCTGGACCCACGATGAAAGGCTCCCGGATGCCGAAACAGAGAAATGGTTGTCGCAATGGAGGATCTGGCGAGAGCGAGCCTAGCTCGGTTCTGCCGGGTTAGTTCGCGCTTGCTGGGGAGATCTGCGCGGGGCGAAACGCCACGACCTGGAACGTTCCCAAACGAGCGTTGGATGTTGGCCGCCAGTCGACGGTGATGGGGGCTGCGAAATCGGGGCCGAGGCGCCCGTGTTCGATCCAGTAGCGCGAGTGCGGGTCGTTGAGGATCGCCGGACTGGCCTTGACGACGAGCGTGAGTGGGCCGTCGACGACGTGCACCTCGTCGACTTCAGGGATCGCGCGCAGCGCGGCCACCAGCCGGTCCCGCACCGCGGGTTCGGGCGCCGGCAGGACGTTTACCAGCGCGATGTTCCGGCCCAGCGGGCCGATGATCTTCACGTTCGCAAGTTTGGGCGCGACCCCGGCCTCCCGCAGGACCGCAAGGATAATCTCGTTGGCCTGCGCCACGGCCCTCCCATGATACTCCGGTGCCGCGAGCGGCTTGAGGAGGTGCTTCAGCTTGCACCCTTCCCGTCCGGGATGCTCGCCGATCCGGGGCGGCCGCACGCGCATGACGTCCGCCAGCGCGCGGATCTCCGGTTTGTCGAGGTTGAGCAGCGGGGCGTAGTAGCCGTTGCAGACCTTGAGGCCGAGCCGGCCCCACGTGTCGCTCCTGTTCGCGCCCGTGATCACCAAGCGCCCACCGGCGACCGCCTTGACCATCCCGAGCTTGATCTCGCGGGTGCAGCGGTTGCACGCCGGCCCGGCGGCCTGCACGCGGTGCTGCTTGAACTGGCCGAGGAGACAACGCTGTTGCAATCCCAGTCGCTCGGCCATTTCCAGGACGATCTCGTTGCCGCGCCGGTACGCGTATTCTCCCATATTCACGGTGATCAGCAGGACCCGATCGGCGCCGAGGGCGTCGCGGGCCAGAGCAGCCGCGACCGTGCTGTCCAGGCCGCCGCTAAACGCCACGACGACCGACGCCTCCCCGGCGGTCACGCGGATATCCTCGATGAGGACCGTGTAGGGCTCCACGGTGCTAGCGTATCCGATTCTGCACGGCTTGTCACCGGGCGGCCCCGCCCGCGGGAGTTCCTCCGCGCCGGCCCGCGCTCACACCGGGGGCGAGAAGTCCGTCGGCGCCAGCAGGCTGGTGCGGATGTGCTCGACGATGGCGCCCCGGGCGGTCGATCGCTCTCGCACCCGCTGCCACTCGGGATCGGCTTGGAAGGCGCCCCACTTCTTTTCCCGCTCCTCCCATGAGGCGTACCGGGTGATGTAGACGAGCTCGTCAATCTCCCCGGCGAGGGTGTCCCAGAACCCCACGACGTGGATCCGGTGCTTCCTGAAGAGCCCCATCGTGTGGTCCCGGAAGCGCGCGAGCACGTCGGCCTTGCGCCCGGGCATGCACCGGTAGATGCGGAGCTCGTAGACCATTGGTTCCACCTCCCACGGAGATGCGGAAGGGTTCGCACCACCTGGGGCTCGGCCCTGCCCTCGCGGGCCCCGTTGCTGCCTTCGAGGCCATCACGTTACCGTGAGATGGCGGCCGTGCGGCGGAGGCTCGTGAACCGCCGACCTCGGGGATGCTCGCGAACCGAAGCATCCGCCGGCTGCCGTTTGGCACCCTCGCTTCCTCCGGGGAGACCTGGTGGGGTCGCCAGTCGGTCGGCGTGGAGTGAGAGGTGCCGACCGTTGTGACTCACGCCCGGTCCCGGGGGACACCCCGCCCGGCGTCGGCGGCCCCGCCTGCCGGGCCTCTCCTCTCTTCCTGGAGCTGGCGCAGGAGGCCCATCACGTCGGCAACCCTCGGGCGGTCGGTGGGGTCCCGGCTGTAGTGGGCGAGCCTCAGGATACCGTCCGCGTCGATGATGAAATCGGCGCCGAGCTGGTGTGGATCCCCCTGGATGGGGCGCAGCCGCCGCCCGGCCAGCAGCAGCCGCACGTACTGCAGGACGACCCGGAGCGTCAGGCTCTGACGGCCTCCGACTTCGAGACCGTAGAGCCGGTAGACATGTCGCGGCGGATCGAGCAGCAGGGGGAAGGTCGACCCGGTTTCTTCAAGCCATCGGCGCGCCCACACGGCCGTCCCGAACGAAATGAGCAGCACCCCGACGTTCAGCCGGCTCAGTTCTGTCTCGTGCTGGCGCAACTGCGCCACGTGCTCTCGGCAGAGCAGTCAGCCGAGGTGGCGGAGGAACACCAGGAGGACGTTCCGGCCGCGATACTCGCGGAGCGAAACCGTCCCGCCGTCCACGTTCTCCAGCGCAAAGTCCGGGGCCGGGTCACCGGATTTCATAATTCGCGCGCCTCACGCGGGCAGTATAGCACGCTGTGCGCGATCGCTCGGGCCGGTCGAGTCGTCAACCCGCGTCCTGAGAGCGCTCGGCCGCGGCCAAGCCGCTCATCCCGATCACCACGGCGGCCATCGCCAGCGGCAGCGTGAGATAGAATGGGGCGGCGAGCCCGGACACCGCCGCCACCCCACCCAGGGCCGGTCCGACGAAGAATCCCAAGTCCCCGGAGCTGTTGTACACTCCCATCGCGGTCGTGTATTTCTGGCGGGGCACCAGCCGCGGAAGGTGCGCCGTGAAGGTCACGGGGATCACGCCGCCGGCGAAGCCGTAGATGGCCCCCGCGATAAGAAAGGTGGCCGGCGCGTGGTAGAGAGGGGCCAGCAGACTCACGAGGCCTCGGCCGATCATTCCCGGGATAATCAGCCGCCCGGGCCCTACCCGGTCGGCGAGCCGGCCCGCGGGTATCTGCACGAGCGCGTAGGTGAGCCCCTGAATCGTGAAGACCCATCCCACGATCGCGACCGAGAGGCCTTGGCTCGCCATGTACAGCGGGAGAAACGTCGTCCAGATTCCGGCAAAGCTGTAATAGAGGTGATTGGCGAGACACAGCTGCAAGATCGTCCTGTCCTTCAGCACCTCCCACGGGCTCGGCGCCGGCGCGCTGGGGCGCGTCCGGCCCAGGCGTGACCGGCCGGAGCCGGTCACGGCGATCACGATGGGAAGGGCGAGCAGCCCGAACGCGCTGCCCAGGTAGAATGCCATGCGATCCCCGTAGAGCGCCGCGACGAGGCCTCCAAGCGCCGGCCCGGTCAGAAACGAGACCGAGGTCCAGAACCAAAACACCCCGAACGCACGTCCCCGCGCCTCGGACGATGCCGTATCCGCCACCGCGGCCTGGAGAGGCGGGCTCAGCGTCGCCCTGGCTCCCCCCACCGCGGCGAGAGACGCGGCCATCGCTCCCGCCGCTCGCGCCTGCGCCACGAGGATCATGCAGGCGGCATTGGCGACGATGCCGGCAATCAGCGTCCAGCGTCTGCCCAGCGCTGCCACGATGCGGCCGACCTGCAATTCGACGAGTCCGGTGGCCAGGCTGATCAGGCTGGCCAGGAGCCCTACTTGCGAGGCGGTGTAGCCAATCCGGGACAGGTGGAGGGGGAGCACCGGAATCACCACCTGCCAGGAGATGGCGGTCAAAAACCCCGCCGCGCCCAGCAACACGCTGCGGTTCATCCGGTACCTCCGGCGCGCGCGCGCGATCGGCGGGAGCGACGCTGGGGCCGGCGAGATGGGTGGCGGGGCGGGGGCAGACGCGGAGGGGCGCGGAGGCGGTGTCGGGCTCAAGCCGGGAAGGATCGGTGCGCAGATGAATGTGCGGTCACGTGAGCCTTCTGCTGAGCAATGTCTGCATCGTCACGGAGACGACAACGATGAGGCCGTAGATCAACTGCGTCCAGAATCCGGTCAAGCCGATGGCAATGATGCCCGCGTTGATCGCGCCGATGATGAAACACGCAACAAAGGTGCCCAGAATGGAGCCTGTTCCGCCAAAGACCGACGTCCCTCCCAGGAAGACGGAGGCGATCGTCGTCAGCAGGTACCCGTCGCCGAGGCTGGCCCAAAAGTACGTGACCTCCAAGCTCGCGAGCAGCCCGGCGAAGGCGGCCACGACGCCCATGAAGATAAACAACAGGGTTTTCCTCTCTACCACGTTCACCCCCATCAGTTTGGCGCTCTCGATGTTGTCGCCGATCAAGTAGACATGCGCGCCGAAGCGATGGCGGTTCAGCAAAAACGCGGCGACGAAGGCCAGGAGAACCGTCCACAGCATCTGCGCCGGGATAAATCCGAAGAGCCGCCCGACCATCACTCGATAAAGGACCGTGTCTCGCACCTCCAGGAGTGAGATGCCGCCGCCGCCCGCGATGACCAGGACGACGCCTCGCCAGAAAAACTGCGTCCCGATGGTCGCCACTAGCGAAGGGACCCCGAGCCTCGCGACGATCACCCCGTTGACCAGTCCGGCCAGGGTCCCGGCAAGCAGACACGCAACTAGGGCAAGGGCCGAGCTGCCCGTGTAGGCAAGCGTGTAGGAAAATCCGGTCATCCCAAACGCCATCACCGAGGGGAACGACAAATCAATCTCCCCGGCGATGACCAGCATCGTGAGGGGCAGAGCCATAAGGGCAAAAAATGGCGTCGTTGACATGAACGCTTCATAGATGTTGTAGGAGAGAAACGTTCTGGGGGCCCCGATGACGAAGATCAACCAGATCAGCAGGCCTACCGAGAGCGTCCCGATCTGGGTTGCGTGCTGGCGTCCGTATCGGGCGAGGCCCGCCAACGGGCCTCCGGCAGCGCGCTTCTCGGCTTCGAGGGGAACGGCCATCAAACCCTCGCTACGCCGGAGGGATCGGACCGCCGTCCGCAGCTCGTGGCGCCGAACCGCTTTCGAGTTTGCCGGTTTGGGCGACCTCTTGCAGCTTGGAGGTCAGCTCTTCCAGGGTAATGCGGTCTTTGAGAAACTCCCCTGCGACGCGCCCGCGGTCGAGGATAACGATCCGATCCACCACCGGATACACATGGAAGATGTTGTGGTCAATGAACAGGCACGCTTTTCCCGCCCGCTTGATCCCGCGGATGAAATCCAGGGTTTTCCGGGTCTCTGAGACGGACAACCCCATCGTCGGCTCGTCGAGGATGAGCAGTTCGGCTTCGAAATAGAGCGCGCGGACAATGGCCACCCCCTGCCGTTCTCCTCCCGACATCGTGCGCACGAATGTGTCGGGGGTGACGGCGGTCGATGTGAACCCCATCCTCTCCACCATCAGCCGCTGCGTCTGATCTTTCATCCTGTTGATGTCGAGCGTGCCAAACAGCGTCGTTGCCTCTCGCCCCATGAAGATGTTCCGCCACAAGACCTGTTTGTCGGCCAAGGCCTTTTCTTGGTACACGGCTTCAATGCCCAACTCCCGGGCTCTGGCGACGGTGAGATCAAGAATCCGCTTTCCTTTGAAGTAAATCTCGCCCCCTGGATCAGGGCGATGATATCCCGTGATGATCTTGATGAGGGTAGACTTCCCCGCGCCGTTGTCCCCAAGGAGCCCCACGATCTCGTTGTAGGCAATGTGGAAACTGACATCGCGCAGGGCGGCCACTTCGCCGAACGTCTTTGAAATATGCGTCATCTCAAGTAAGTGAGTAGGTTCCGTCACGCTCGTCTCCCCGGGCTGCGTTCACCGTTGCGTTCCGTCCGCGCAGGATCGGCGACCGGAGATGCACGTCGCGTTCCTGTGGTCGGTCCCTGTAAATAGGGTTGGGCAGACGGGATCTGACATTCCCGATCTGCCCAACCCTTGAATGGTCGCAGCGCTCCCTACCGGATCTCCTTCTCCGCAAGCGGTGCAAGGAAGGCGACGTTGTTCTTATCGACGAACCCGCCCCCTGTGTCAATGTGCAGCCCCGAGAAGCCGTACGTCTTCGTCAAGCAGATCTGGAGGATAGGAAGATATCCCTGTAGCCAGGGCTGCTGGTCGATCACCAGGTTAGTCCAGCCGGCCTGAATACCGGGGACCGTGGCCGGCGAAAGGTCGAACCCCGCTCCATAGATCTCTCCCGGCTTCTTGCCGGCGGCCTTCAGGTACGTTTCAAGCGTCGCCGTCAGACCGCCGTGATCCGTGACGACCAACTTGACATCCGGATGCGAGGACACGTACCCAGTGAACGTGGGCGTGCCCGCGGCGGGATCTCCGTTGGTCGCAGAATCAATCTCGATGTAGTCGACGGTGAAGCCGGCTTTTTTCAGCGCGTCGATGACTCCCTTGGTTCGAAGGCCGCGCGTGGGCTGAGAGAGGAGGCCCCACACCATCGCGCGGGAGCCCGCTTTCAGTCCGGATCGCTTGGCCGCCTCTGTGCCCAGCGCGAACCCCGCCCCGTACAGATCCTGGCCGACATAACCGAACCCCACGGCCGCATACTTCTTCTCCATGTTTGGGAGCTGGGTGTTCTGGCTGGTGACGAGAATCCCCTTAGCCTCGGCGTCCTCAATGAGGGGATCAAAGGCGGCATCGCCTGGATGGCCCATGACGGCGATCCCGTCGGGCTTCGTGGCTGCCGCCTCCTTGAACTGCGCGATCATTTTTTCTGGGTCCCAGTTCGAGAAGATGTATTGCACCTTCGCCCCGGTATCCAGCTCCGCCTGGCGCGCGCCGTTATACACGTTATCAGCGAACACCCCGCCTGCGGGCCCCCCGGGGAAGAAGACGATGCGAACATTCTGACACCACTTGCCCTGCGGCACGAATTTCTGGACCCCAGCGGCCATCAATGGAGACTGCGCGGGGATCTGCGTCGCTCCTAGCGTCCACGGCCCGATCACCATGGCTACCGTTAGGAGCAGGGCGATGACGATCCTGCCTTGATGTCGCGATATTGTATCGAATCTATTCATAAATATCCCTCCCCCCAAAGGCAATTGACTTCTCCGCATGCCCGATTGGCCACCCCGGTCCCGCGCATCCTCTCACGCTCACCTCCGTCATGATTATAGTCCTAATTTCCGATCGCGATCGCGTTCCCCTTCTCACGTTCAGCAACGCCGCCCATTGAACTTGGTCACATCGCGCCACCAGCATGGACCTGAAAAAGTCGGGTCGGGGCGCATGCAATCCGTGCTTCCCCTAATCACCTCCGCTGCACGTTTTCGACGATTCTACCAACTCAGCTCGAATATGGTCGTCGACCTCAACGTATGTCCAACATCCAGGACCGTGGATGGAGAATTGGCATGGTTCGGACGAGTCCGGGAAGTGTTTGGGTCTCAAGCGCCAGGCCATCGTCCTGTCGATAAGACCGACCGCTTGCCGTGGGTCAACACTGGAGGCCATGGTCAGGGCATACCTCCTGATGAAAGGGCAGACCAACCATTATCTTTTTTTTACTTTACGAGGAATCAGCCCACCGGATCCATCAGGTCCCAGACCGATTTTTCTTCAAGGACCCCTCGCGGGAATGGGCCAAGCGGCGAGCGTTCATTTGAGGACGCTCGTGCGGGTAGACCGACGGCCTACTCGGGCTTCCCTCTTCACCCGGCCGCCTAAGGCGCCGAAGCCATAGGTCCGACACCGCGCCGAAGGCCGCTGATCGGCGGATGGATCTCGGTACCCTGGTTCGATTGGCCCGCGGAAGCAGGCTGATGGAACGTGCGCAACCTTGACGACCGCCGCTCATGCGTGGGATAGTGATCGCGCGCGCATTTGTGCTCCGTTCGAAGCCAACTCCTCGCGTTCTCCCCCGCCATGCCAGTACACCTGCCATCCGAGGTACTTGTTCATGGCTTCAAAAACTGGCCGCGCGGACTGGGCGAGGTTGACGGCGACATGATGCTCAAAGCCATGCGTGCAAATGAAACGGAGCAGGCGCTGGAGATCGGGGATCTCCACGACGCCGTACCCGCCAAACGTGGTGAGGTCTTCGGGGACGACCCGGCCCTCCCCAGTGTACGCCGCCATGCGCCCTAGGCGGTCGTCGGTCGAGACCCGGCAAAACGTAAAGGCGCCGGGTCTGATACGCCCCACAATAGTGCCGTAGGTACTCTCCTTGCCCACGGTACCCGCAATGATCTCCTGAAAGTCCATGCGGGCGTCTTCGAACACCGCGGCGGGCAGGTTGCTGCAGTGAAAAATTACCGCCTTGTCGGGAGCGTCGTCGACGTTATTGTTCCAGTCGACGATCGCGCTGGGCCGGCCCGAAGCCTGCTGGAGAACATACATCCCCACGACACCGGCGATATCTGTTTCGCACGCGCTGGGCATCATGGAATTGCTCATCATGCTCATGATGGTGCAGGGCACCACCCCGAAATATTCCTCGAGCGCCGTCCAGCATTGGATGGCACTGGCCCGGAGGCCGTTCACCTGCATCCATTCGTCGATCACCACGCCGAGCTTTGCCATCTTCACCAGAGAGACCATCGGGATGCTCTCGACACGCACGTACGACCGAATGTCTTCAACCCGCCGCTTCACGGCGGAGTTGTCATCGGCAAGGCGGCCGACAAGCCCAAGCACCTCCGAAAGGTCGATTGTGACCACGGAGATCCCGGCGGCCTCGAGGATCTTCTCACTGAACCGCACGGTGTTGAACGCCGCCGGCCGCGCGCCGACGAGGCCGACGCGCAAGCCGCGAAGCCCCCGGACGATTCGACACGTGGCGGCAAAGTCGCGGAGATCCTGGCGAAAAGATTCGCTTTCAGGAGCCACGGTGTGCGATCGGGTCAGCGAGAACGGGATTCCATACTGGGTCAGGTTGTTGCAGACGGACATCTTGCCGCAAAAGCTGTCGCGACGATCCGACAGGGACATCTTGCCGACCCGGTCGGGAAACGCGTGTATCAGAACGGGAACGCCGAGGTCGGCGAGCCGCAGGGTATCCGCGATCGCGCGCTCGTCCCCAAAATTGGGAAGTGTGACGAGAATGCCGTCGATCTCATCGCGGAGATTCCGGAAGAGGGCAGCGCACTTCTGAGCATCGGCCCAATTTTCTACGGTGCCGAGTTTCGTCTCCTCCGTGCCGAGCGTAATGGCGCGAACCCCCTCCGCGCTCAGCACGTCAAGGATCGCCCGCCGGCCGCTTTCGCAGAGATGTGCGGGGAAGAACCCTCGGTTGCCGACTACTACACCCAGGCTGGTCTTCGTCACAGTCGCTCTCCCCTTTCCCCGCGAAGCCTCAACCGCGAGGGTCTATTGTCAGGACTGGTGCTGCCCGTACTTGGCAATATGGAAGCGATGAGCGCGCGCGACCTCCTGCGCTGGGAGCTCCTTGGGGACCCCCAACTGGAGCGCCAGGTGGCAGATCCGGGCTGCGTCTTCTGTCATCACCGCCATTTTGGTGGCAGCAGTGGGAGATGACCCCACGGCCAGCACCCCGTGATGGGCCAGGAGGACAGCGGGACTGGCTTTGAACCATTCCAGCACCTCCTGTCCTATCGCCTCGGTGCCGACCGGCGCGTAGGCGGCGCACGGGATCGGGCCTCCAAACTCATCCGCCATCGAGGTCAGGTAGACGGGAATGGCCCGCCCGAGTGCCGCAAAGGCCGTGGCGTAGGGAGAATGGGTATGTACGACTCCGTTGACGTCCGGTCGGTTTCGGTAGAGGTAGAGATGGGTCGCCGTGTCGACCGAAGGGGCTAAAGTCCCTTCGATCACCTGCCCACTGAGGTCGAGGATCACGAGTGACTCCGGCTGCAGCGCGGAATAGCGCACTCCGCTGGGCTTGATGACCACAAATCCTGAGTCTGGATCGCGTCCACTGACATTTCCGCTGGTCCATGACACCAGATGATGCTGCGTCAGCTCCAGGTGCATCGCGTAGACTTCCTCGCGGAGGGCTGAGAGCACGGCTCTGCCTCCCTAGGTGCCGGGGGCCCGCCACATCGGTCGGAGCAGCCCTTCGTTGACCAGATCGGGGATGCGAGGATACACTGCCCGCCATCGCTCGTAGTGCTCTCGGTATGCAGCGTGAGACGATGCATCGTGTCAGGCCGGCGACCGTAATCTCTGCCCACATGTCCGTTTTGCTGGATCGCCCCCAAGCGTCCACGGGGGCCTTGCCGACTACTACGTCGCCCCCCTCGAGAGCATCGTTCCAGTCCCCCTGGGATTCGATGCGGTGACCGCCGCGTTGCTGGAGCCACTGGGGGTCGCCATTCATGCACTTGATCTCGCGCGGGTCAGGCCGATGGACACCGTGGCGGTCCTCGGGGCAGGATGCATCGGTCTGTTGCTGATGCAGGTGGCCCGCGCCTCGGGCGCAGGCCGAATATTCGTCATCGACCCCCTGCGTCACCGCGCCGCAGTCGCGCGGAGCCTCAACGCGGATAACATGGGAGCGAACCATGAAGCCATCTTGGATTGGACTAATGGACGAGGCGTCGACATCACGCTTGAGGCCACGAATTCTCCCGAAGGTCCGCACGATGCCGTTTCGGTTACACGAATTGGAGGAAAGGTCGTCCTGGTGGGCATCCCGAACGAAGATTCGTTTAGTCTTCCTGCGTCTCTGGTACGGCGGAAGGGCCTGACATTGAAGTTTTCACGGCGGATGGGGTCTGAGTACCAACGGGCCATACAGATGGTCCAACTTGGTCACGTGCAGTTCGCCCCGCTCGTCACACATCGATTTTCGCTCGACCGCGCCCCCGAAGCGTTCGCTCTGCTGGACACCTACGGGGATGGTGTGGTGAAGCTGGTGATCACCGCGGAGTGAGGCCGTGTTCCTGAGCGGTGGGGAGCCTGCTGAAGTACCTGTGGTACGGCCCGGTGAGGTCTTCTATAGAAGTAAGAGATTCGCTTGACTGGCGGAGGGAGGGAGATTCGAACTCCCGAGGGGTTTCCCCCTAGCGGTTTTCAAGACCGCCGCAATCGCCCGCTCTGCCATCCCTCCGCGGACAGTATAGCATTCCAAGGCAACGATACGTCACTCAAAAACTCGTTGACGACCCCTGCAGATAGCCAATGCAAATCCGCAGATAGTTTTCGCGGCGTGCTCGGTCCACTGGACGGGCCTGCGGTACGATCGTCGCTAGCCTTTTGACAGCCTTTCGGGAGGTAGATATACTAGTTGCGCCCGGGGACGTAGCTCAGTGGGAGAGCACCTGCTTTGCACGCAGGGGGTCGGGGGTTCGAATCCCTCCGTCTCCACCACACGCAAATCCTTGCAGGACAAGGCGTTCCGCGTGATCCTCTCGATTCACTGAGCGGCCGTTCAGCGGCATTTTGCTATTCCCTGCTATTCCCAGCCCCTGGATTGGGCCCCAAAAGGCGGGCCGCCAGCTTGTCAACGGCTTGCTGAGCATCGCGGAGTGGGTGGATGTAGTATCTTAGCGTCACAGTGGGGCTGCTGTGGCCAAGCTGGCGCTGTACGATGTGGACTGGTGTTCCTTGATCGGCTAGGTGTGACGCGCAGCAGTGCCGGAGATCGTAGAGTCGGATCCGAGGGAGCCCAGCTCGTTTGGTTACGCGGCGGAAGTCGCGGCGTTCGATATTGCGCTCGTGCAGCGGTCTCCCATTAGGCTGGCAAAAAACAAGGTTATCGTCCTGGTACTCCTTCCTTAAAAGGGCCATCTGTCGCCCTTGGTCCTCTCGGTGCTGCCGTAGCTCCTCAACCAGGACCTGCGGGATTGGAACGGCGTACTGCCTGTGGGTCTTGGTCGTTCCCCAGAGCTGCCGACGCCCAAGCCGGTAGAACTTCTCATGGATGGCGATCTGCCCGGCAAGGCGGTCAACGCTCGGCCATCGGAGAGCCAGGGCTTCACCGGGGCGCATCCCCGTTAGGACGATCGTCAGATACAATTGATAGTACCGTGATGAGCGCTTAGCCTCGGCGAGGAATAATCTCAGCTGCTCTTCATCCCATATGGTCGGGGTCCGCGGATTCACACGCGGTGGCTTCACATGCGCGCAGGGGTTCCGCAGGAGGAGTCCCCAGCGGACCGCTGTGTTCAGGGCTGTGTTGAGGGACCGATAGACTTGGTGGACTGTCCCGGGAGACAGACCTCGGGAGAGCATCGAATTGAGACACCCCTGAATCCCGGGGGCAGAGAGCCCGATCGGAATATGGCCGAGGGAGGGCGCTAGATGGCGTCGGATCGCGTACGCATAGATTTCCTCGGTCGTTGGCGCAAGCCGCCCCGCAACATCGTCCCGGAGCCACTGATCGAGATAGTCCCGAAGCAACAGGCGAGACGGGGGTACGCCCGAGCCAGCCTGAACCTGTGTGAGAAGTTGCGAGAGATGCATCTCCGCTTCCCGCAGAGTCTTATGCGTGTACCACTTGTAGCGTTTTCTGCCGGTAGACTTGTCTGTTCCCAGATAGAGAACAACTGCCCAGCTTTTTCTGCGCTTTCGAATTTGACCGCGCATAAACTACCTCCGTTTCCGTGAAGAGTGCCAGTGATTTTCGCGCTAGCCCGCCCGACGCCCCTCTCGAGAACGCACAAATGGCGTTCCCCCCGATCGAGTCCACTCATCGAGGATGTCCGCCCGGAAACGGACAAGGCGCCCGATCCGCACGTGCGGAATGGCTCCCTGGCGTGCAAGCTCGTAGACCTGCCAAGTCGATAGGCGCAGAATCTCCGAGACTTCTTCGGCTGTCAAGAGTTTTTCTTCGTTCTCCATAGCGTCCTCGCAGCCTTCGTGATCGGCAATGTCTACGTGCGGCGCACCGGACCCCCCACTGCTCGCCCTTGTGGGTGCTTATTCCTTGGCATTCTTTCGAGCGTTATAGTCCTGATCAATTGCTGCGTAAACGCGATCCCGTCAGCGTGGCGCCACAGGCGGGCATGGCAGTGCCGTGCAGGCGGGCGCCTGTGGCGGCCAAGTGAACCACGCGAAGATGGCTAGCATCACGATCCCGACCCCGACCGCCACCCAGCGCTGCATACCCTGCGGCATCGTCTTTAGATCGCTTAAGATCCACCCGATCAAAAGCACGATTCCCGCTACGACCGCTGTCAGGGTGCCTATAGCCAACAACGCCCCGGCCAGGAGCGGCGGCGTTGGAAACGGAACCGTCACCATTGTGAACAGCCACAACCCTGCGGCTGGCACACCTAGCACCCCCACCATCGCTCCAACCCCGTACGCGGTCCCCAATATCTGCCACCTCAACGATCTCATAGTCCGCCTCCTTCCTGCGTGGATGACAATGGAGCTCGTGCGAAAGCCCATTACGACTCCATATCCACTATCTCGCCGTTCCTTCTTGTCCGCCGGCGACGCGTCGGAACAAGCCCGCGGTCTCGTGCGAACTCTGCGTCCTGCGCGAAAGCAACACGCAGCAGCCGGTCCACCACATAGCCCCGGTCCCCTCGACGTATTCTGTAGGGGGTTACTGTGTGACGCCTCTGGACT
>Ga0187846_10000203_pt1 | contig 36579 bp, 31 predicted proteins | sample TC_taG_FD_161473 | JGI IMG/M metagenome (GOLD analysis project Ga0187846, IMG submission 161473) | Biofilm microbial communities from the roof of an iron ore cave, State of Minas Gerais, Brazil - TC_06 Biofilm (v2) | ecosystem: Environmental > Terrestrial > Deep subsurface > Cave > Wall biofilm... | reverse complement strand
ACCGACAGGATGCCGGGCGCGAGGTCGTCGGCGGGGTCCGCCGGCGCCGCCGCAGGTGCGCTCGCGGCGCGCGCCGGACGTGACCAACGGGGCAGGCTGGATTGTTTGGATTCCAAACTATTTGACGTCCAAATGATCCGGCGCTATCGTAGGTGAACCGCAACGCGGCCGCAAGGCCGCGGGCGAGCGCACCGGGGCAGCCAGGCCATGTCGATCCAAATCGCGCTCGAGGACCTCGATCGCGCAGTCGCCGCCGAGCCGGGCGACACCCTGCTCGATGCGCTCATCATGGCCGGCGTGCCGTTCCCGTACTCCTGCCAGGCCGGGAACTGCGGCACCTGCAAGTGCGAGCTGCTCGACGGCGATGTCTTCGAGCTGGAGCGTTCCGAGCACGCCCTGTCGGCCGAAGAGCGCGCGCGCAACGTCATCCTCGCCTGCCGCACCCAGGCCTGGGGCGACACGCGCATTCGCCGGCTCGAGGCCGACGACCTGGTGATCCATCCCGCGCGGATCATGCGCTGCCGGGTGGTCGCGCTCGACGAGCTCACGCACGACATCAAGGGTGTGCGGGTCGTGATCGAGGCCGGCGGTCCGTTTACGTTTTCCGCCGGCCAGTATGCACAGGTCGAGTTCGGACCCGGGATGTCGAAGCACTACTCGATGGCGAGCACGCCGGCTGAGCCGGAGCTCGAATTCGAGATCCGCCACCTGCCCGCGGGCCGGACGAGCGCGTACGTCGCGAGCGCGCTCAAGGTCGGCGACACCCTAAAGGTCACCGGACCGCTCGGCGCCTCGTACTTGCGCGACGACCACGCCGGACCGGTGCTGCTACTCGCCGGCGGGAGCGGTTTCGCGCCGATTCGGTCGATCCTCTGCACCCTGCTCGGCCGGAACTATCCGGCGCGGGTGCAGCTCTACTTCGGGGTGCGCAGCGAACGCGACCTCTACCACGAAGCGCTGCTCAAGGATCTCGCGGCGAAGCATCCGAACTTTGGCTACCACGTCGTGCTGTCGGAGGAGAAGGGTGAGCGCGGCCGCCGTTACGGCCTGGTGCACCAGGCCGCGGGCGAAGACTTGCAGGATGTGAGCGGCCTCAAAGCCTATCTCGCCGGACCGCCGGTCATGGTCGAGGCGGCGAGCGCCATGCTCACGGCGCGCGGGCTCGCGCGGCGCCACCTCCATGCCGATGCGTTCTACAACCAGCCTTAGGAGCGGACCGTGGACCTCAAGGGCCGGGTAGCCATCGTCACCGGCGGGGCGCGGGGGATCGGGCTCGCGATCGTCGAGGACCTGCTCGCGCACGGCGCCGCCGTCGTGGTGGTCGATTCCGGCGTGTCGATCGCCGGCGAGCCGGTGGCGCCGAAGCTCGCCGAGGAGGTGCTCCGCAACAAGGCGAACGCCGCGGCGATTTGCGCCGACATCGCCGAGCGCGGCGTCGCCGCCGAGGCGGTCGGCCTCGCACAGGAGCGCTTCGGCGGGGTCGACATCGTCATCAACAACGCGGCCATCATCCGCGACGCGTTCATTTTCAAATCGAGCTTGGACGCGTGGGATGCGGTGATTCGCGTCAATCTGACCGGCGCCTACCGCCTGCTCGCCGCGGCGACGCCGGTCATGCGCGACGCGGCCCGCAGCGGTCGCGCGCCGGGCGCGATCGTCAACATCGTGTCGAGCGCTGGGATCTACGGCAACTTCGGCCAGGCCGCCTATGCCTCCGCGAAAGCCGGCCTGCTGGGGCTCACGCGCGTCACCGCACACGACCTCGCCCGGTCGAAGATCACCTGCAACGCGGTCGCGCCATTCGCCGCCACGCGCGTGACCGAGAGCATCCAGCCCGCCAACGACGCGCAGGCCGCCTACAAGCGCCAAGCGCTGCAGGTGCCCGCGCAGTACGTCGCGCGGCTGGTCACGTTTTTGTGCACGAGCGCCGCCGCCGGCATTTCCGGTCAGCTGTTCGGCGCCCGCGGCCGCGAGGTTTTCGTCTTCAGTCAGCCGCGGCCGGTGTCCAAGCTGCTGCAGCCCCAGGGGGGCTATGACCTCGACGGCTTCGCGCAGGGGATCAAGGCGCTCGCGCCGTACTACGCCGACCTCGTGACCGATCTCGAGGCTTTCGGCACCGAACCCATTGTGTAACCGCCGGCCTCCAGGAGCCTCGCCATGTCCGCCTATCCCGACGTGAAGACGGTCGACGCCTTCAAGCAGCAGCCGCAGGAATATCAGGACGCGGTCAAGAAAATCGTCCGCAGCCACGCGGTGAACGAGCTGTACGGCGCGCAGGTGTTCGACGAGCCGGCGATCGCGCTCGCCCCGACGCCCTATGCGAAATGGCTCACGTGCCGCGTGGCCATGGAGGAGTATCACCATCACCTGCGCTTCAAGACGCTCGCCGACGAGATTGGCGTGCAAGCGGAGGACCTGGACACGCGCCACAAGCGGCCGCTCAGCCTGTTCGCGTTCCCGCTGCGGACCTGGGAGGAGTTCTGCGTCATCAAGATGCTCGGCGACCTGGCCGAGATCCTGCAGGTCGAGGACCTCCTGCACTGCAGCTTCGTGCCGCTGCGCAACATCGCTCGTACCACGACGATGCCCGAGGAGAAGTTCCACGCCCAGTTCGGGAAGGACTTCTGCGCCGAGCTCGTCCAGGCGCCGGCGCGCAAGGTCGCGGTGCAGGATGCGGTCAACCGCTTCTACCCCTACGCGCCGGAGTTCTTCGGCGCGGCCGGCTCGCGCAACAACGAGCTCTACCGGACCTACCGGATCAAGCAGCGCAAGAACGAGGAGATGCGCGCCGATTATGTGAGCCGCGCGCAGGCCGTGCTGCAGAGCCTCGGACTCGAGTCCCCGGTTACCGCCGCTGCCGCGTGAGAGCGAGCGCGATGGAGCGCCACTCGGCTTGGTTCTCCACCCTCGCCGCGCTGGGCTTCGCGCCCCGCGAGCGCCCGTTGCGCGGGGCGAGCTGGTCGCAGGCGGCGATCACGCGCACGAGTGCGCCGTCGCCGGCATGGGCCTGCCGCTGATGCATTCGATGCTGGGCACGCTGCCCGACAAGCAGGCGTGGTTCGAGCGGCTCGTGGCGGCCGGCGTGCCGGCGTTCGACGACGCCGAGGAGATGGCGGTTGCGGCCGGCGCGGCCGCGCGCTACCGCGCGTTGCGTGCCACACTCGGTTGACCAAGGGGGTCAGAAGCGGTGACGACGGAGCTCAACGCCACGGCGGTCATCCTGGCGCCAGCTCGCGCGCGGCGCGGCCGCGACCGCACGGCGCTCATTCACGACGGCGGGGCGCTCACCTACGGCGAGCTCGAGGCCGCGGTCGCGCGCGCGGCGGGGGCGTTTGCGGCGCTCGGCGTCGGACGCGCCGAGCGCGTGTGCTTCCTCCTGAACGATTCGCCGCTCTATTGCGCCGCGTTCCTGGGCGCGCTGCAGGCGGGTGCGGTGGCGATCCCGCTTAACACCCGGCTCGCCGCCTCCGACCTTGCCTTCATCGTTGCCGACAGCGGCGCGCGGCTGCTCGTCGCCGACCCCGACTACCTGGGCGCCGCCCGCCCCACCTGCGCGGGCGCCGGGATTCGATTGCTGAGCGCGCAGGGGTCCGCGGATTCGCTCGCCGCCGCGATGGACGCGTCCGCGCCACGCGCCGCCGCCGCGACCGCCGCCGACGAGCCGGCGTTCTGGCTCTACTCCTCCGGCACGACCGGCAAGCCGAAAGCCATCATCCACAGCCATGCCAACGCCGCGCACGCAGGCAAGCTCCTGCGCGAGGTGGTGCGCGCCGACGAGAACACGGTCGTGCTCGCCACCTCCAAGCTCTTTTTCGCATTCGCGCTCGACAACGCAATCCTCGGTCCGCTATCCTGCGGCGGGACCATCATCCTCAACGCCGGCTGGCCCGAACCCGAGCTGATCGCCGACCAGGTCGCCCGCTATCGGCCGAACGTGTTTTTCACCGTGCCGACATTCTTCCGCCGGCTGCTCGCCCTGCCGCCGGCGCGGCTCGAGCCGCTCGCTTCGGTGGCGCTCACCTTCACCGGCGGCGAGCGGCTGCCCGATGCGGTGGCGGCGCAGTGGCGCGAGCGCGTGGGCCGCGAGATCCTGGTCCTGTACGGGATGTCGGAGACCTTCTGCAACGTGACCTCGAACTTCCCCGGCCGCTATCGCCGCGGCACCTGCGGCCTGCCGCTCGACGGCGTCCAGACGGAGCTCCGCGATGCCGACGGCCGGCCGGCGCCGCCTGGCGAGCCGGGCCTGCTGTGGGTGAAGCATCCGTCGCTCGCGCTCGGCTACAAAGATCCGCCGGCGACCGCGCGCGCGTTTCGCGCTGGCTGGTTTTGCACCGGCGACCTCTTTACCCGCGACGCCGACGGGTTCTGGTCCCACCAAGGGCGCGCCGATGAGCTGCTGAAGGTCGCGGGCCAGTGGGTCAAGCCGACCGAGGTCGAGGAAGCCGCGCTCGCCGATGCGCGGATTCGTGAAGCCGCGTGCGTCGTCGTGCCCGATCTGGACGGCTACGACCGCCTCGCGCTGTTCGTGGCCGGGAACGGTGCCGCGCAGGGGGAGCTCGCGGCCATCGCGGCGGCCAAGGTCGCGCACCTGCCGCGACACAGCCAGCCGAAGTGGATCCGCGAAGCGGCCGCGCTGCCGCGCACGGGGACCGGCAAGGTGCAGCGGTTTTTGCTGCGCGATTCCCTGGTCGCGGAGCTCGGCTCGGGTCGGCTGCAATGAGCGGCACAGCCGAGGTGCGCGCGTTGGTCGCAGCGGCCTTGTCGTTCGCGCTTGCCGCCTGCGCGACCGCGCCGCGGCCCGATTGCACGGGTGTCTACGTGATCGGCGATGCGAGCGACGCTGCGGCCATTGCGAACGGCCGACACGTGATGCGGTCCGGGCCCCTGCCGGCGAGGCATGTACCGCAGAGCGCCCCGCGCGGCGCACTGGAAGCCGACGGCAGCTACGCCGGGGCGCATGCGTTCTGTTCGGTGCCCGACGCGAAGGCGGCCCTCGCCGACGAGCAGGCGCTGGGGATCGCGCCGCCCAGGCGACCGCTGCGGATCTATCAGGTCGCAGGGAGCTGGGCCGACGACGTCTACGAGCTCCACCCCGGGGAATATCGGCTGAGGCACGCGGTCCAGGTGGTGCGCGCCGCCGATTGAACGGCCGGCAGCGCGATGCGACGCGGCGAGGAGCCGTCGATTGACACGCCCGTAGCGACCGTTTAGCCTTCGCTTTGGCGCCGATTTGATTGTTCAGCTTGCGGGCGCCCCCGGGGCATCCTCGGATGAAACAAATACGGCTAAAGCGAGGGAAACCCGTTTCGCCGGCAGGCTGAACGGGTTTTCGTTTTTTGGCCCGCGGGGCGACGCCCCGCGCTGCGGGCCCCAACCGAGCGATACGCGCTGAAAGCGTCGATGCGTCCCGACCAGACGGCCATACTGCGTGCGCTGCTCGAACGCCGCATCCTCGTCCTCGACGGGGCGATGGGCACGATGATTCAGAACGCTCGCTTTTCCGAGGCGCAGTATCGCGGCGCGCGCTTCGCCGACTCGGCGACCGACCTCAAGGGGGCGCACGATCTCCTCGTCCTCACGCAGCCGCAGTCGATCGGCGAGCTCCACCGCGCCTACTTGGCGGCGGGCGCCGATATCATCGAGACCAACACGTTCAACGCCAACTCGCCCTCGCTCGCGGACTACCGCCTGCAGTCCCTCGTGTACGAGGTGAACGTCGCGGCGGCGCAGCTCGCGCGCGCGGCGGCGGACGAGTTTTCGGCCGCCACGCCGGACCGGCCGCGGTTCGTCGCCGGCGTGCTCGGGCCGACCAACAAGACCGCGTCGATTTCGCCCGACGTGAACGATCCCGGCTTCCGCAATATCACGTTCGACGAGCTGGTCGCCGCCTACACCGAGTCGGTGCGCGGCCTCGCCGACGGCGCCGTCGACCTCCTGCTCATCGAAACCATCTTCGATACGCTCAACGCCAAGGCGGCGATCTTCGCGATCGAGGGCTATTTCGACGCGGTCGGGCAGCGGCTGCCGGTGATGATTTCGGGCACGATCACCGACCAATCCGGCCGCACGCTCACCGGACAGACCCCCGAGGCGTTTTGGAATTCGGTGCGCCATGCGCGCCCCCTCACGGTCGGACTCAACTGCGCGCTCGGCGCCAAGCTGATGCGGCCCTACATCGAGGAGCTGTCGCAGGTCGCCGACACCTACATCTGCTGCTATCCGAACGCCGGCCTGCCGAATCCGCTCTCCGAAACCGGGTACGACGAGACGCCGGACTACACGTCGAGCCAGTTGCGGGAGTTCGCCGAGGCCGGGTTCCTGAACATCGTCGGCGGCTGCTGCGGCACGACGCCGGCGCACATCGCGGCGATCGCGAGCGCGGTCCGGGATCTCGCGCCGCGCCAACCGCCCGCGCGCGAGCCGAAGCTGCGGCTGTCCGGGCTCGAGCCGCTCAACATTGGCGCCGACTCGCTGTTCATGAACGTCGGCGAGCGCACCAATGTCACCGGCTCGAAGGCGTTCGCGCGGCTCGTCCTTGCCGGCGATTACCAGGCGGCGCTGTCGGTGGCGCGCCAGCAGGTCGAGAACGGCGCGCAGGTGATCGACGTGAACATGGACGAGGCGATGCTCGACTCGGCGCGGGCGATGACGACCCTCCTCAACCTCGCCGCGGGCGAGCCCGACATTGCGCGCGTCCCGACCATGATCGACAGCTCCAAGTGGTCGGTGATCGAGGCCGGACTGAAGTGCGTGCAAGGCAAGCCGATCGTGAATTCGATTTCGCTCAAGGAGGGCGAAGACGAGTTCGTCAAGCACGCGCGGCTCGCTCGCCGCTATGGGGCGGCGGCAATCGTCATGGCGTTCGACGAGCAGGGGCAGGCGGATTCGCTCGAACGCCGGATCGAGGTCTGCCAGCGCAGCTACGACATCCTGGTGAACCGGATCGGCTTCCCGGCGCAGGACATCATCTTCGACCCCAACATCTTCGCCGTCGCCACCGGCCTCGAGGAGCACAACGCGTACGGCCTCGCCTACCTCGAGGCGACGCGCTGGATCAGGCGGAACTTGCCGCACGCCAAGGTCTCGGGCGGCGTGTCGAACCTGTCGTTTTCGTTCCGCGGCAACGAGCCGGTGCGCGAGGCGATGCACACCGCATTCTTGTACCACGCGATCCAGGCCGGCATGACGATGGGCATCGTCAACGCCGGACAGCTCGGCGTGTACGCGGAGATCCCAGCGCTCCTCCTCGAGCACGTCGAGGATGTGATCTTGAACCGGCGCCCCGACGCGACCGAGCGGCTGGTCAAGTTCGCCCAGACCGTGAAGGGCGGCGGCAAGCGCCAGGAGGAGGATTTCGCCTGGCGTCAAGGCGCGGTCGAGCAGCGCCTCGCCCATGCGCTCGTGCACGGCATCTCGAACTGGGTGGTCGAGGACACCGAAGAGGCGCGCCGCAACTGCGAGCGGCCGATCCAGGTGATCGAAGGGCCGCTGATGGAGGGCATGAACATCGTCGGCGATCTGTTCGGCGCCGGCAAGATGTTCCTGCCCCAGGTGGTGAAGTCGGCGCGCGTGATGAAACAGGCGGTCGCCCACCTGGTGCCATTCATCGAGGCCGAAAAAGCGCGCGTCGGCGACGCCCGGCCGAAGGGCAAGATCGTCATCGCGACCGTCAAGGGCGACGTGCACGACATCGGCAAGAACATCGTCGCGGTGGTGCTCCAGTGCAACAACTTCGAGGTTGTCAATCTCGGCGTGATGGTGCCGGCGCAGAAGATCCTGCAGGTCGCGCGCGACGAGAACGCCGACGTGATCGGCCTCTCCGGCCTCATCACGCCGTCGCTCGAGGAGATGGCGCACGTCGCGCACGAGATGGAGCGCGAGCGCCTCCGGGTGCCGCTCCTGATCGGCGGCGCGACGACCTCGCGCGTGCACACGGCGGTGAAGATCGCGCCGAACTACTCCGGCCCGGTGATCTACGTGCCGGATGCGTCGCGCTCGGTGGGCGTGTGCACGAATCTGATTTCGGCCGAACTGCGCGAGCGCTACCTCGCCGAGCTGCAGGTCGACTACGAGCGCATCCGCCAGCAGCACGCGGCGAAGAAGGGGCAGGCGCTCATTCCGATCGAGGCGGCGCGCGCGAACGCGCTGCCGATCGACTGGGCGAGCTACCTGCCGCCGCGGCCGCGGCTACTCGGCCGCCAGGCGTTCCAGCGCTGCGACCTCGGCGAGATTGCGCGCTACATCGACTGGTCGCCGTTCTTCCAGACCTGGGATCTCACCGGCTCCTACCCGAAGATCCTCGACGACCCGGTCGTCGGCGAGGCGGCGCGCGGCGTCTTCCGCGACGCGCAGGCGATGCTCGAGCGCGTCATCGCCGAGCAGTGGCTCACCGCGAACGCCGTGCTGGGGCTCTACCCGGCGAATTCGGTCGGTGACGACATCGAGCTCTACACCGACGAGTCGCGGCGCGAGGTGGCAATGGTGTTCCATTGCCTGCGTCAGCAAACCAAGAAGCCGGCCGACCGCCACAACCTTTGCCTCGCCGATTTCGTCGCGCCCAAGGCATCCGGCGTGGCGGACTATCTGGGCGCCTTCGCCGTCACCGCCGGGATCGGCTGCGAGGCGCACGTCTTGCGCTTCGAGGCCGCGCATGACGACTACAACGCGATCATGGTCAAGGCGCTCGCCGACCGCCTCGCCGAAGCGCTCGCCGAGCTGATGCACGAGCGCGTGCGCCAGGCGTTCTGGGGTTACGCCGCCGACGAACGGCTCGCGCCGGCGGAGCTCGTCGCCGAGCGCTACCGCGGCATCCGCCCGGCGCCCGGGTATCCGGCCTGCCCCGACCATACCGAGAAGGGCCCGCTCTTCGCGCTGCTCGACGCGCCGCAGGTGGGGATCACGCTCACCGAAAACTACGCGATGTGGCCGGCGGCGGCGGTGAGCGGTTTCTACTTTTCACACCCGCAATCACAATACTTCGCGGTCGGCAAGATCAACCGCGACCAAGCCGAGGACTACGCGCGCCGCAAGCACGATGACCTCGCGCAGACCGAGCGTTGGCTCGCGCCGGCGCTTGCCTACGACACCTGATCGCCTATTGGGAGGATACGCAATGAGCATCATCCGCCACGAGCCCGGCAAAGTTCTCTCCGGCGCCGTCGAAGCGGCCGGCCTCGTCTTCGTCGCCGGGCAGGTCGCCGACGATCTCGCGCAGGGCATCAAGGGCCAAACCGAACAGGTGCTCGCAAAAATCGACGCGCTGCTCGCCAAGGCCGGCAGCAACAAGTCCAAGATCGTTTCGGCCAACGTGTGGGTCACCGACATCCGCAACCGCGAGGCGATGAACGCGGCCTGGATCGCATGGCTCGACCCGCAGCACCCGCCGGCGCGCGCCACGGTTGAAGCGAAGCTCGCCGATCCGCGGATGCTGGTCGAGATCGCCTGTGTCGCAGCGAAGTAGCTGGAGCGCGGGCGACCACGCGCTGCGCACGCTGCTCGACCGCTTGCCGCGGCCGGGGCGCGTAGCCTGGATCGGGCTGCGCGCGCGCTACCGCGCCGCGGTGCTCGCCGTGGACGCGGTCAAGGCCATCCCCGGCCGCGGTCTCGCGGGCGATCACGCATCGGGCGGGGCGCGCGAAGTGACGCTGGTTCAAGCCGAGCACCTGGCGGTGGTTGCCGCCCTGCTTGGCCGCGAGCGCGTGGCGCCAGAGCTCCTGCGCCGCAACGTCGTGGTTTCCGGCATCAATCTCCTCGCCCTGAAGGGACGCCGGTTCCGGATCGGCGCCGCGCTGCTCGAGGGAACCGGCCCCTGCGCGCCTTGCTCGAGAATGGAGGAAGCGCTGGGCGCGGGCGGCTACAACGCACTGCGCGGCCACGGCGGCATCGCGGCGCGGGTCCTCCAAAGCGGCCGCATCCGATTGGGCGACCCCGTCGCGCCGCCGGCTGACGGCGACTAGCGCGCCGGCGACACCATGCGCCGCGGGCTCGCGCTCCTTGCGGCTGCGCTGCTGAGCGGTTGCTACCCCGAGCTCGACTGGCGCGAGTTCAGCTCGCCCGCGGGCCGGTTCGCCGTCCTGCTGCCCGGCAAGCCGACGCACGCGTCGCGCGAAGTGCTGCTCGCCGGCACGACGACGCAGCTGGAGATGTTCTCGGTCAACGTACCGGGCCTCGCGTTCGGCGTCGGCTACGCGGACTTGCCGCCCGGCGCGGCGGCCGCGGGCGCGGTCGCGGCGGGCCGCGCCGCGCTGCTGCGCAACATCGACGGGCGGATCACGGCCGAGCGCGCGCTCGAACTACCGGGTACCCGCGGCGTCGAGTTCGAGGCGGTGGGGACGGCGCAGGATAAGCCGATGCGGCTCGCCGCGCGCGTGCTCGTCGCCGGCGAGCGCTACTACCAGGTGGTCGTCGTCGGCCGCGAAGACCGCGTCGGCGCGGCCGACGCCGCCCTCTTCCTCGGTTCCTTCAAGCCGCTGCCGCCTTAAGGCGCGGGCCTACTTGCGCCAGAACCCGGGGGTCAGGACGACGAGCAACGTGAAGAGCTCGAGCCGCCCGAGCAGCATCGTCGCGGTGCACACCCAGGTCTGGAAGTCGGTCAGCACCGCGTAGTTCGCCGCCGGCCCGACCTGATTCAGGCCGGGACCCATGTTGTTGATGCAGGCGACGGCGGCGGAAAACGCGCTGATGAAGTCGAGGCCGGTTGCGGCGAGCAGCAGGCTCACGCCGACCAGGGTCAGCCCGTAGACGAGCATGAACGCGAGCACCGCGAAGATGACCTGGTTGTCCACCGTCTGCGCGCCCACCTTGAGAGGTATCTCCGCGCGCGGATGGAGGATGCGCGTGAATTCCCGCACCGACTGCTTGAGCAGGATCAACGCCCGAATCATCTTGATGCCGCCGCCGGTGGAGCCGGAGGAGGCCGCGAAGCAGCACAGATAGAGCATCAGGAGCGGCGCGAAGGCCGGCCACTGAGCGAAATCGGTATTGGCGAACCCGGTCGTGCTCGCGACCGACACGACGTTGAACGTCGCATAGCGGAGCGCGCGCCAAAAATCCGGGTAGTAGCCGAGGTACCAGAGGTAGAGGGCGACCAAGAGCGCGCTCCCGAGGATCGTGAGGATCACCATCCCCGCCTCCGGGTCGCGCGCATAGGCGCGCAGGCTCCGGCCGCGCCACGCGAGGAAATGGGTGGCGAAATTCAGACTCGCGAGCAGCATGAACACGATCGCGACAAACTCGATCCGCGGCGAGTTCCAAAACCCGAAGCTCGCATCGTGGGACGATGAGCCGCCAAGGCCGATGGTCGAGAAAGCGTGGATCACCGCGTCGATCCAGGTCATGCCGGCGAGCTTGTAGCTCGCGAGGCACGCGAGCGTGATCAAGCAGTACACGCCCCACAGGCCCTTGGCCGTCTCGGTGATGCGCGGGGTGAGCCGCGTGTCCTTCATCGGGCCCGGGGTCTCGGCCCGGAATGCCTGGGCGCCGCCCACGCCGAGCAGCGGCAGGATCGCCACGGCGAACACCACCACGCCCATGCCGCCCAACCAGACGAGCTGGGCGCGCCAGATGTTGATCGACGGCGGCAGGCGGTCGAGCCCCGAGAGCGTCGTCGCCCCGGAGGTGGTCAGGCCGGAGACGGTCTCGAAGTACGCGTCGGTGAACGACAGGCCCGGCAGGTACACCCGGAGCGGCACGGTCGCAAACGCCGGCAGCAGCGTCCAGGTGAGCGCAACCAGCAGGAACCCGTCGCGGGTCTGGAGTTCGGCCGGGCCGCCGCGCGACAAGAGCCACAGCGCCGCGCCGCAGCCGAAGGTGAGCAACAGCGCCTCGTCGTGCGCGCGCTGCGCGCCGTCGCCCAGCAGGTGCGAAACGGCGAGCGGAAACAGGATCGACAACCCGAATACCATCAGGATCACGCCGAGCGTCTGTGCCAGCGCGGCGTAGCGCGCACGATCGACTCGATCAGGCATGCATCAGCGCGCGGCTAGACGAAACCGAAGCTCACTTGAAACAGTTTCTCGATCTTCGGGATCATTCGCTTGTTCGAGACGAACATGATCACGTGATCGTCCGGGAAAATGACCGTGTCGTGGTGCGCCATGATCACGGTCGCAGCGCGCTCGGTCTCCGCCAAGCCGTCGGCGGGCTCGGTTCGCGCGCGCCGCCGCACCAGCGCGCCGATCGCCGCGCCGCGCGGCAGCTGGATCTCTTCGATCCGCTTGCCGATCACCTTGCAGGTCCGCTCGTCGCCGTGGGCGACCAGCTCCAGCGCCTCGGCCGCGCCGCGCCGCAGGCTGTGCACCGCCACCACGTCGCCGCGACGAATGTGCTGCAGCAGCTTGCCGATCGTGGCCTGGGCCGGAGAGATGGCGATGTCGATCTGGCCGCCTTGCATCAGATCGGCGTACGAGCGGCGGTTGATCAGCGCCACCACGCGCTTCGCGCCGAGACGCTTGGCGAGCAGTGCGCTCATGATGTTGTTCTCGTCGTCGTTGGTGAGCGACAGGAAAAGATCCATCTCGCCGATGTTCTCGGTCTCCAGCAACTCCTCGTCGGTGGCGTCACCCTGCAGCACCAGCGCCGAGTTGAGCTGGCTCGCGATGAACTCGGCGCGCGGCTTGCTGAACTCGATCACCTTCACCTGGTAGGCCGATTCCAGCGCGCGCGCGAGCCGCAGCCCGATGTTGCCGCCGCCGGCGATCATCAGCCGCTTCACCGGCTTGTCCATCTTGCGCAGCTCGCGCATCACCTGCCGGATGTGCTCGGTGTCGGCGAGGCAGAACACTTCGTCGCCGGCGCGCACCACCGTGTCGCCGTCGGGAAAGATCGCCTGGTCGCCGCGGAAGATCGCCGTCACCCGAGCGTCGACGGAGGGCGCGTGCTGCCGCAGGTCCTTCAGCGGATGTCCCACCAGCGATCCCGCTTCCACGGCGCGCACCGCCACCATGGTCACGCGACCGTCGGCGAAGTCGAGCACCTGCAGCGCTTCGGGAAACTCGATCAAGCGCGTGATGTAGTCGGTGACGATGTCTTCGGGGCAGATCGCGTAGTCGACGGCGAAGCCCTCGTCGGCCAGGAGCTCGGGCTTGCCGAGAATCGAGCGCGAGCGCACGCGCGCGATCTTGGTCGGCGTGTTGAACAGATTGGCGGCGACCTTGCAGGCGACCAGGTTGGTCTCGTCCGACTGCGTCACCGCGATCAGCATGTCGGCGTCCTCGATCCCGGCATCGATCAGCGTGCTCGGATGCGCGGCGCTGCCCACGACCGCGCGCAGGTCGAGCTTGTCCTGCAGGTCCTTGAGGCGCGCCGGCTGCTGGTCGACGATCGTGATGTCGTTCTGCTCGGAGACCAGGCTTTCGGCGAGCGTCGATCCGACCTGCCCTGCACCGAGGATGACGATTTTCAACCAGCGGCTCCGTAAAACCAAGGCGCCGGATTGTATGCTGTTTCGCTCGCGCTCGCGCCTAGTCGTCCTTCTTTGCCGGGCCGATGCCGAGCTGCTTCAGCTTGCGGTAGAGGTGGGTGCGCTCGAGCCCGCTCGTTTCAGCCAGCCGGCTGATCGACCCGTCGCGCGCGAGATGATGCTCGAAGTAGGCGCGCTCGAACGCTTCGCGCGCCTCACGCAGCGGCAGGTCGAGCGACAGGCCGGTGAGCGCGGCGCGCCGGTCCGGGGCGATCAACACCCGCTCGACGTCCTCGGCGCTCACCTTCTCGTCGAGTGCCGTGAGCGCGGCGCTGCGAATGACCTGATGCAGCTCCTCGAGGTTGCGCGGCCAATGGAAGTTGCGCAGCGTGTTGAGCGCGCCAGTCGAGAACTCGCGCGGCGGGCAGAAGCGCGCCTCGACCAGCTGGACGAGGAGCATCGAGGCGATCTCGGGGATGTCCTCGGCGTACTGTCGCAGCGCCGGCACCACCAGCACGAGCTGCGAGAGCTGCGCCAGGAGCTGCGCCTCGAAGCCCCGTTCCTCGACCAACTCGCGCGGGTCCTCCGCAGTGAATGAGACGAGCCGCACTTTCTGGCGCTCGGCGCGCGCCGCGACGAATGCCAGGTTCTTCTGCTGCAGACGGCTTAGGCCGGCGAGCTCGTCGACGAACAGGATTCCGCCGGCGGCCTTGCCGAGCAGCTCCTGCGGCGCCTCCGTAGGATCCGGCCCGGCGTTCACCCACGGCATGCCGGGCTGCTGCAGCGCGCGCGCGTAGAGCTCGGGCATCACCCCGTGCTCGCCACGCAGGAGCACCGGTGCGCCGACCTGCGCGAGCTGCCCCAGGCGCTTGCACAGGTCCGAGATCACGCTCGAGCGGCCGAGGTTCGCGAGCGTGAGCCGCGCGAGCGGCGGCGTGACGCCGGCGCGCAGCGCGCGCTTGACCGTCGCCAGCAGCTTTTGCATGGCGATCGGCTTCTCGAGGAAATCCATCGCGCCGATGCGCGTCGCCTCGACGGCGGTGTCGATCGTGGCATGGCCCGACATCATCACCACCGGCATCGTCAGGTGCCCGCCCACGGCCCATTCCTTGAGGAGCGAGATGCCGTCGGTGTCGGGCATCCAGATGTCGAGCAGCACCAGGTCCGGCCGTTCGCGGGCGCGGTGCTCGCGGGCGCGGTTCGCGTGCTCGGCGAGCCGTACGGTGTGGCCCTCGTCGCTCAGGATCTCCGACAAGAGCTCGCGGATCCCGATTTCGTCGTCGACTACGAGGATGGTGGACATGGCGTTCGGTGCTGTTCAGGCGGCAAGCGGCAGCGCGATGGTGACGGCGGCCCCGCCCTTGCCGGGCGCGGCGCCCCGATTCTCGATGCTCACGGTGCCGTGATGCTCGTCGATGATCTTCTTCACGATGGCGAGCCCGAGTCCAGTCCCTCTCGGCTTGGTGGTCACGTACGGCTCGAATGCACGTCGCATGATCGACTCGGCAAAGCCGCCGCCGTTATCGGTGATACACAGCCGAATCCGATCGCCGGAGCGCTCGGTGAGGACCTCGATGCGGGGGTCCGCTCGCTCGGCGAGCGCGTCCTCGGCGTTCTGCAGCAGATTGTGTATCACCTGCCGCAGCTGCATCGCGTCCCCGCGCACCGGCGGCAGGGTCGGATCGAGCCGCGCCGCGATCCGGGCCGGCGAATGTTCGTACAGCCCCAGCACCTCGCCCACCAGCCGATTCAGGTCGAGCGCGGCGAGGCTCGGCGCCGGCAAGCGCGCATAGTCGCGGAAATCGTCCACCATTGCCTTCATCGCTGCCACCTGGTTGATGATGGTCTCGGTCGCGCGCTGCAGCGCCTCGGCTTCGGTCGGCTCGAGCTTCTCGGCGAGCTTCGCCCGCAGGCGCTCGGCCGAGAGCTGAATCGGCGTGAGGGGATTCTTGATTTCGTGGGCGAGGCGCCGCGCCACCTCGCCCCACGCGGTGGCGCGCTGCGCGGCCACGAGCTGCGTGACGTCGTCGAACACTACCACGTACCCGACGCCCCCGGGCAGCCGCGAACCGCGCACGAGCAGCGTGCGCCCGCGGTCCTGCAGCTCGAGCTCGCGCTGCCACGATCCGGTGGCCCCGCCGTCCTCGGCGAACCCCTCTTGGATCGCGCGCGCGAGGGCCGTGAGCGAGCGCGACCCGGTCAATGGGCCGCCGGCGCAGCGGCCGGGATCCTCGTCGAGAATCGCGGCGGCGCCGGCGTTCGCCACCTGCACCCGAAACGCGTCGTCGAACGTGAGCACGCCGGTCGAAAGGTTGGCCAGGATGTTTTCCAGGTAGGCTTTCGCGTTCTCGACCTGCGTGCGGTTCGCGTCCGCCGCGGCGCGCGCCTCGTCGAGCTGCGCGGTCATGCTGTTGAACGACTTGGTGAGCACACCGAGCTCATCGCGGCTTGTCACCTTTGGGCGGCGGCTGAAGTCACCGCGCGCGACCGCGTGCGTCGCCTCGGCGAGCTCGGCGAGTGGCTCCGACAGCCGCCGGCTCAGGATGAACGCGAGCGCGAGCGCCGAGAAGAGCGCGAGCAGCAGCGTAAGCGTCAGGGTGAGGAGATAGATGCGCTTCAGGCCGACGCGCAACAGCGAGAGTTGCCGGTAGTCGCGGTAGACTGACTGCACTGTCTCGACGCTCTCCGCCAGATTCGGCGGCACGGTCTGGGTCAGCACCAGCAATCGCGTCTCGTCGGCGATCGCGGCGCCGGCGAGCGTCACGATGACGCGCAGGCGCAAGCCTTTCTCGCCGACGGTTTCGATCGCGGCGAACTCGCGCGCCTGGCGCACCTGGCGCAGCACCGCCGGTGACGGCGTGTCGGGCAGCAAGCGCGAGGGCTCGCGGCTCGCGCCGGCGATCAGGGACCCGTTCGCCGTCACGAGCATCGCCTCGTCCGCCCGCGCCTGCTCGCGCATCCGCTCGAGCCCGAACCCCTGCTGCGACGGCGGCAGGTCGGAGAGCTCGAGCGCAAGCCCGCGCGCCCTGCCGCGAAGGTCGGCGAGCATGCTGTCGAGCGCGTTGCGGCCGAGATTGAGGCCGCTCTCGAGCGCCGCGTCCACGCGCACGTCGAACCAGGACTCGATGCTCTTGGCGAGGAACTGCACCGACACGGTGTAGACCAACGCCCCCGGCAACACCGCCATGACGGCGAACAGGGCGAGGAACCGCAACGTGAGCCGCGAGCCGAACAGCTGGGCCTTGACCGCACGGCGCAGCGCGAGCAGCTGATAGCCGACCAGACCGAGAAGCGCCGCGGCGATCACGGCGTTGACGATCAGGAGCAGCGGGTAGTGCTCGGCAAAGAGCGAGGTGTTCGCCGCGGCGGCGGCGAGCAGAAACAGGAAAATGCCGCCCAGCGCCGCGCTCGCGACCAGGAGGTAGGTCATTGCGTCGCCTCGCTCACCGGAATCGACCCGTTCACTTCCCATTTCTTCCACTGCGAGGCGAGCGTCCATTCGCGATTGGCGAGCGCGCTCACTTGGAACGGCTTGGGCAACTGCGCCGTGTCGAGGCGCATCCGCACGTACGCGTTGTAGCTCGCATCGGGCCTGAGCGCCCCCCGCGGCAAGACTTGCCACGCGCGCACGCGCGAGAGCGCCCGCAGCGCCTCGCCAAGCGTCGAGTAGCTCTGATGCAGCGTGCCGGTGCTAAGCCGGAAGGTGCGCGTCAAGGCGTGGAACGACAGCCGCATCGTGAGCTCGGCCGCGCCGATCTTCTGGTCGAACCAATACCAGCGCGGCTGGTAGCATTCAAACTCCACCACGAAGTACAGCGGTACCCCCTTCTCGAGCGCGTCCTCGAGTCGCGGCGTGAGGTCGAGCTCGAAGTCGGCGCTCAGCACGATGCCTTCGTCGCTCGCGCTCAAGCTCGCCGCCCCGACCTCGACCTCCTCGGCGGCAGCGGCCGCAGCGGCGAGCGCGAATGCCGCCACGAGGGCCCTCAGCGTGCGCCGCATCAGTCAACTCTTCTCGATCAAGGCATAAAAGAAGCCGTCGTGCTCGGCGTCGGGCAGGAGCTGCCCCAGGTCGAGCGCCGGTACCGTCAGCCGGCACGCGTCGGCATGTCGCGCGGCGAAGGCTTCGATCACCGCGGCGTTCTCCTCGGCAAACACCGAACACGTGGCGTAGAGCAATTTACCATCGGGGGCGAGCACTCGCCACATCACCTCGAGCAGCCGCGCCTGCTCGCGTGCGAAGCCGGCGAGATCGCTCGCGCGCCGCAGCCATTTGAGGTCCGGATGCCGGCGCACCACGCCCGACGCACTGCACGGCGGGTCGAGCAGGATGCGATCGAATCGCCGACCGTCCCACCACTCGCCCGGGTCGCCGGCGTCGGCCACGCGCAGGCGCGCGCGCAAGCCGAGCCGTTCGAGGTTCGCGGCGATGCGCTCCGAGCGGCCCGCGTCGCAGTCGATGGCGAGGAGATCGACCGCGGCGAGCTCGAGGATATGGCCGGTCTTCCCGCCCGGCGCCGCGCACGCGTCGAGCACTCGCATCCCATCGCGCAGATCCATGAGCGGCGCGGCGAGCTGGGCGCCGGCGTCCTGCACCGAGACCTCACCGAGCGCGAAACCGGGCAGCGCATCGACGCGGCGCGGCGTGTCCAGTCGCAGCGTCCAGTCGCCGCGCCGCGCCGCCGCGATGCCGGCCGCGTCCAGCTTGGCGAAATAGGCATCGATCCCGATCTTGCGGCGATTCACGCGCAGCGTGAGCGGCGGGTGCAGGTTGCCGGCGGCGAGCACCGCCTGCCACGCACGCGGATAGGCGCGCTGCACGCGCGTGATCCACCACTGCGGATAGCCGTAGCGGCCGGCATCGGTGCGCCGCCCGTCCGCTTCGAGCGCCTCGCGGCGGCGCAGGTAGTTGCGCAGCAGCGCATTCACCAGTCCGCGCGCCGCGGCGCGGCCGAGCTCGCCGCACGCCGTGACCGCCTCGTCGACCACCACATGCGGCGCGCGCCGCTCGTGCCGCAGCTCGTAGAGCGCGCACAGCAGCAGCGCGCGCACCCCGCGGTCGGGAATGGGTTTGCGGGCGAGCGCCTCGAGGATCAGGTCGGCGGCACCGTAATCCCGGAGCGTGCCGTAGCAGAGGTCCTGAACGGCCGGCCGCAGCGCGGGCGGCGCCTCATCGTCCGGAGCGAGCGCCGCGGTGAGACTAGCGCCCGCGAGCACGCGGGCGAGCACGCGGCTCGCTGCGGCGAGAGTGTGGGCAAGGCGGGGCGACTGCGGCACGGGCGGGACGAAGCGCGCCGATTATATCGGCCGCCCGCAGTATCGACCCGCGGGCGCGCCGGCGCGCGCCGCGCGGCGGCCGAACCCTCACGCCATCGCACGCAGGCGCGCGATCCGTTCCTCGGTCGGCGGGTGGGTGCTGAACAGCCCCTGCAGCCCGCCGCCCGACAGCGGGTTGATGATCATCATCTGCGCCGTGGCCGGATGCGCCTCTGCGGTCGGCAGCGGGATCCCGCGCGCGTAGGCATCGATCTTCGCCAGCGCGTCCGCGAGCGCGTGCGGGTCGCCCGAGACCTCGGCCCCGCCGCGATCGGCGCCGAACTCGCGCGTGCGCGAGATCGCGAGCTGGATCAGCATCGCCGCGATCGGCGCCATGATCAGCACCAGGATCGCGAGGATCGGGTTGCCGCCTTCGCGCTCGTCGTTCGAGCGCCCGAAGAACATGCCGAAGTTCGCGAGCGTCGAGATCGCGCCGGCGATCGTCGCCGAAACGGTCGAGATCAGAATGTCGCGGTGTTGGACGTGCGCGAGTTCATGCGCGAGGACGCCGCGCAGCTCGCGCGGCGTGAGTAGGCGCAAGATGCCGGTGGTCGCCGCGACGGCGGCATGGTGCGGGTTGCGACCGGTCGCAAACGCGTTCGGCTGATCCTCGTCGATCAGGTACACGCGCGGCATCGGCAAGCCGGCGCGAGCGGCGAGCTCCTGCACGATGCGGTAGAGCTGCGGGGCGGAGGTCTCGTCCACCGCCTGCGCGTTGTACAGGCGCAGGACCATCGCGTCGGAGAACCAGTAGGCGAAGAAATTCATCGCCCCGCCGATCATCAGCGCGATCAACATGCCCCGCTCGCCGCCGATGACCGCGCCGATCGCCCCGAACAGCGCCACGATCCCGGCCATCAGCAGCGCGGTCTTGAACCAGTTTCCGAACATCCTCAATCCTTTGCTTAAGAGCGCGGTTGTCCAACCGCTTAGATGGGGCTTTCCCGCAAAGATTCAATCGCTTCCAATTGTCCCGGGGAGCTCGAAACGAGCCCCGGGCGCGACCCGGAATCCGCGCAAGAACTCCTCTGCATCCAAGCGCTTACCCCCGGCGCGCTGCACCACCGCCACCCGCAGCGCGCCGCGCCCGCACGCGACCGTGATCCCAGCGGGGCCGGCGGCGAGCACCAGGCCGGGGTCGGCGCGGGCCCCTTCCACCGTGCTCGCGCGCCAGATCTTGATCTCCGTGCCGCGCAGCCGCGCCGTCGCGCCCGGGGCGGGGTTGAAGGCCCGCACCTGGCGTTCGATCGCCGTCGCCTCGCTCGTCCAGTCGATGCGGGCGGCCGATTTCCTGATCTTGGGCGCGTACGTCACGCCCGCGCTCGGCTGTGGGGTCTCGCGGAGCGTGCCCCGCGCGAGCCGGTCGAGCGCGTCGACGATCAGCCTCGCGCCGAGCCCGGCAAGCTTGTCGTGCAGGGTGCCGGCGGTCTCGCTCGCGAGTATGGGCACCGCGGCGCGCAGCGCCACCGGGCCGGTGTCGAGCCCGGCGTCCATCCGCATGATGCAGACCCCGGTCTCGCGATCGCCGGCGAGCAACGCCCGCTCGATCGGCGCCGCCCCGCGCCAGCGCGGCAGCAACGACGCATGAATATTCAGCGCGCCGTGACGCGGGATGTCGAGTACCGTCTGCGGCAGGATGAGCCCGTAGGCCGCAACCACCATGACCTCGCAGTGCAGCGCGCGCAGCTGCGCCTGGACCGCGAGATCCTGGAGCGTCGCGGGTTGGAGCACCGCGAACCCATGCCGCGCGGCGCATTGCTTCACCGGGCTTGCGGTCGGCGCGAGGCCGCGACCGGCCGGCCGGTCCGGCTGCGTCAACACGCTCGCGAGTTCGTGTCCGGCCGCGACGAGCGCCTCGAGCGCCGGCACGGCGAATACTGGCGTTCCGGCGAAGAGGACTCGCATACACGCGGAGGCGAGGGGGTCCGACGCGAGCGCTCCCGCGGAGCGTGGGTCGCTCAGGCCGTCTGGCGAATCTGCTTCTGCATTTTGGCGCGGATGCGCGCCTGCTTCAGGCGCGACAGGTACTCGACGAAGACCTTCCCGCGCAAGTGGTCCATCTCATGTTGGATACAGACGCCGAGCAGCCCCTCGGCATGCGTTTCAAACGGCTCGCCTTCAAGGTTGAGGGCACGCACCCTGACCTGCTCCGCGCGCCGGACCGTCTCATAGACCCCCGGGACCGAGAGGCAGCCCTCTTCGTAGTCGCGCTGCGCTTCACTGCGCCAGAGGATCTCGGGATTGATCAACACCAGCAACTGGTTCCGCATGTCCGAGGCGTCGATGACGATGATCTGTTTGTGAACATCGACTTGCGTCGCCGCGAGCCCGATACCCGGCGCGGCGTACATGGTGTCGGCGAGGTCGCGGACCAGCTGGCGGACCGCGTCGTCGACGCGGTCGACCGGCTTCGCGACCTGGTGCAGCCGTGGGTCCGGATAGCGGAGAACCTCGAGGATTGCCATAAATTACTTGCTGCGTGAAATAATTAGGCGCAGAAATTCAAGAACGTCCTTAGACTGACGCGGCAACGCTTAGAAATCAAAACATTTCAAGCATTTCAAACACTTGGCAGATGATTCCGACACCTGGCTCGCGTCATCGATCGGACCGAGGTAGCTATGCTCAAGAAGTCTAGCACGACCCTAATCCTCACCCTGTCCCTGCTCCTGCCCGCCGCCTCGGCGCCGCAACAGCCGGATCCGGCGGCCCAAACCGGCAATGTCATCGAGCTGCGGCCCGATGCCCCCGACAGCTATGTCGTGCAGCAAGGCGACACGCTGTGGGATATCTCGGTGAAGTTCCTGAAGGAACCCTGGCGCTGGCCCGGTATTTGGCGCCTCAACAAGGAGCAGATCAGGAATCCCCACCTGATCTATCCGGGGAACGTCGTCCGCCTCGACCGCAACGGCCCGACCCCGCGCCTCGCGCTGGTGGATCGGCCCTCCTCCTCCGATCGGCTCCAGCCGCGGATTCGCCAAGAAGGGGGCGCCGCCGAGGCCATCCCGACGATTCCGTACAAGGTGATCGAGCCCTTCCTCGCCCAGCCGCTCGTGATCGAACGCCACGGCCTCGACGCCGCGCCGCAGATCGTGGCGACGGAAGAGGGCAAATACAATATCGGCGCCGGCTCGCGGGCCTATGTGAGCGGCATGGGCGACACCAAGGATACGGCGTGGCAGATCTACCGCCCGGGCGGCGCGCTCATCGACCCCGAGACGCAGCAGACCCTCGGCTACGAGGCGATCTTCCTCGGCGATGCGCGGCTGCTGCGCACCGGCGACCCGGCCACGATCCGGGTCGTGTCGTCGACGCGCGAAATCGGCGCCGGCGACCGCCTGGTGATCGCACCGCAGCCGCAAGTCTTCAACTTCGTCCCGCGCCCGCCCGCCAAGCCCATCAGCGGTCGCATCGTGTCGGTCTATAGCGACGGGCGCACCGACGCCCGCCTCGACTACTTCCGGGCTGGCTCCGCGAGCGTTTACATGCGTCTTGCGGAAACCGGCGCGCTCTCCGTGGTCAGCATCAACCGCGGCGCCAAGGACGGCCTCGAGCCCGGCAACGTGCTCGCGCTTGCCACCAGCTACACGATCGACCGCGACCGCAGCACCGGCCCGTTCTACATGGGCGACCGGCGCCCGGCGCCGATTGCGTTGCCCGAAGAGCGCTACGGCCTGATGATGGTGTTCCGCGTGTTCGAGAACATTTCGTTCGCGCTCACGCTGCAGGTCGAGCGCCCGGTCATCGTCGGCGACGTCTTCACCCAGCCCTAACCGCCGTGTCGTGCTGCGAGCGCGCCCGCTCGCAGCACGAAACCGGTTCGCGCCGGAACGGCTGCGGAAACGCGCCCCGAAGTTCCGCGATCCGCAGCAGCCGCGCAACACTCCTCCAAACCTCACTCGCGGCACCTCCCGAGCGCGACCGAACGCCCGCGAAGCGCACTCGCCTTCGAGCCCCATAGCGCACGCGGGGCGACGCGCGCAGACCGCGCTGAACGAGCGCCGTGTCGGCGCATCGACGAGCGCGCCCGCGCCGGGAAAAGAGCACGAATTTGCTGTGTTACCGGGGTGACGACCCGTGCAATCTTGACCCTCCGTGTCCGAGGAGCGGCTTGACGCCCGAAATCGTATGGGCGATGCTGTCGAAGCTGAAACTCTAAGGACGGCGGCGCCTTTGCTGGGGGATACCAGCGCATTGCACCAGAGACCGGTCACGCGTCGATGTTAGAGATCCTCGTCTATCTGTTCGAAAACTACTACCAGGACGACGCTCGCCCGGACCACGACACGCTCGCGCGGAAGCTCACTGCCGCGGGGTTCGAGAACGAGGACATCCACGACGCGCTCGACTGGCTGAGCGACTTGACGAGCCCGCAGGAGTGTTCGTTCCCCGAGGCGTTCGAGCTCTGTAGCGCGGTGCGCAGCTATACCCACGAGGAGCTATTCAAGCTCTCGACCGAGAGTCGCGGGTTTCTCGCATTCCTCGAAAGCGCGCGCGTGCTGACCCCGCCGCTGCGCGAGCTGATCATCGATCGCGCGATGGCGCTCGACGACGACCACGTCGAGCTCGGCCAGCTCAAGGTCATCGTGCTGATGGTGCTTTGGACCCGTCGCGGCGATGTCGACACGCTGATCCTCGAAGAGCTCCTACCGGAAGGCGGGCCGCGGCACATCCACTGAAAACCGCTCGACCGGTCCGCGGGCGCCTTGCCTCGTGCCGGAGTAGTCCTTAAACTTCGCCGCTCTCCACGCCGGACCCGCGCTCGGGCCTAGCCCAGCAATCGAAGCAACATGACCAAGAAATTAATCATCGCCGAGAAGCCGTCGGTCGCGAACGACGTCGCCCGTGCGCTGGGCGGCTTCACCCGCCATGGCGACTACTACGAGAACGACCAGCACGTGCTGTCGTCGGCCATCGGCCACCTGCTCGAGCTCACGGCGCCCGAAGGCTACGAGGTGAAGCGCGGCAAATGGTCATTCACGCACCTGCCCGTGATTCCGCCGCACTTCGACCTGAAGCCGATCGAGCGGACCGAGGACCGGCTCAAGCTGCTGCTCAAGCTGATGCGGCGCAAGGACGTGAGCGGCCTGATCAACGCCTGCGACGCCGGACGCGAAGGTGAACTCATCTTCCGCTACATCACGCAGCACGCGGGCGCGAAAAAGCCGGTGCAGCGACTCTGGCTGCAGTCGATGACGCCGGCCGCGATCCGCGACGCGTTCGACACCCTGCGCTCGGACCGCGAGATGCGCCCGCTCGCGGACGCCGCGGTGTGCCGATCGGAATCGGACTGGCTGGTCGGCATCAACGGCACGCGCGCGATGACCGCGTTCAACTCGAAAGACGGCGGGTTCTACAAGACCACCGTCGGCCGGGTGCAGACGCCGACCCTCGCGATTCTGGTCGAGCGCGAGACGCGCATCAAACGCTTCGTCGCGCGCGACTACTGGGAAGTGCATGGCACCTTCGCCGGCAAAAGCGGCGAGTACGCCGGGCGCTGGTTCGACGAGCAGTTCGAGCGCACGGAGGAAGATCCCGATGCGCGCGCCGAGCGGATCTGGAGCGAGGCGCGCGCCGAGGCGATCCGCGCGAAATGCCTCGGGCAGCCGGCGGTCGTGACCGAAGAGTCGAAGCCGACCACCCAGGCGCCGCCGCTCCTGTACGACCTCACCAGTCTGCAGCGCGAAGCAAACGGGCGGTTCGGCTTCTCGGCGCGGGCCACCCTGTCGCTCGCCCAGGCGCTGTACGAGAAGCACAAGGTGCTCACCTATCCGCGGACCGATGCGCGCGCGCTGCCCGAGGACTACATCGGCACGGTCAAGAAAACGCTCGACATGCTGCGCGGGAAAAACCCGGCGACGCGCGCCTACGCTCCGTTTGCCGACAAAGTGCTCGCCGAGGGCTGGGCGCGGCCGAACAAGCGCATCTTCAACAACGAAAAGATCTCCGATCACTTCGCCATCATCCCGACGCTGCAGGCGCCGAAGCACCTGTCGGAGCCGGAAGCGAAGCTCTACGACCTGGTCACCAAGCGCTTCGTCGCGGTGTTCTTCCCGGCCGCCGAGTTCCTGGTGACGACCCGCATCAGCCGCGTCGAGAGCGAGCCGTTCAAGAGCGAGGGCCGGGTCATGGTCAACGCCGGCTGGCTGGCCGTGTACGGCAAGGAGGCGCAGAGCGAGGACACGCCGACGCTCGCGCCGGTGCCCGACGGCAAGGCGCAGACGGTCGCGGTCGCGGTCCAAGCGCACCGGACCAAGCCCCCGGCGCGCTACACCGAAGCGACCCTCCTCACCGCCATGGAGGGCGCCGGCAAGCTGATGGAGGACGAGGAGCTGCGCGAGGCGATGGGCGAAAAGGGTCTCGGCACGCCAGCCACCCGCGCGCAGGTGATCGAAGGCCTGATCTACGAAGACTATGTCCATCGCGTCGGGCGCGAGCTGCACCCGACCGCGAAGGCGTTTGATCTGCTGTACGCGCTCGAGAAGTTCGGCATCGACGAGTTGCGCTCCCCCGAGCTCACCGGCACCTGGGAGTCCAAGTTGAAGCAGATGGAGCAGGGCAAGCTCCAGCGCGAAGAGTTCATGAGTCATATCGTCGAGACCACGCGCGACCTGGTGGCGCGCATCAAGCGCGGCACGCGCCTCGATGAGCCGATCTCGACGCTCACGGTGAAGTGCCCCAAGTGCGGCGGCACCGTGAATGAGAACTATAAAAAGTTCCAGTGCACGCAATGCGACTTCGCGATCTGGAAGGTGATCGCCGGCCGCCGGATCGAAGCCGAAGAGATCGAGCAGCTCATCGGCGCGCGCGCGATCGGTCCGCTGCAGGGGTTCCGCAGCCGGATCGGGCGGCCGTTCGCCGCGATGCTGCGACTGCGCGACGATTTCACGACCGAGCTCGACTACGGGCAGTCGAACCAGGACGAGCAGGCGGCGCCGGTGGATTTCTCGGACAAGCAGCCGCTCGGCCCGTGCCCGAAGTGCGGTGCGCGCGTGTTCGATCACGACATCGCGTACGTCTGCGAGCGTGCCGTCGGACCGGCGCGCGCCTGCGACTTCCGCTCCGGCAAAATCATTCTGCAGCGCCCGATCGAGACCGAGCAGATGGTGAAGCTGCTCGCGACCGGGAAGACCGATCTACTGCACCGGTTCATCTCGCGCAAGGGCCGCCCGTTCTCGGCGTTTCTCGTCCGTCAACCGGACGGGAAAGTCGGGTTCGAGTTCGCGCCCCGCGCGCGCGCGAAGCCCGCGCCCGCCCCGAAACCGGACCGCGCGCCGCCCGCCGCGCGACCCGCGGTCGCCGCCCGCACCGATCGCGAACCCCCGGCGCGCGGCGGCGCGAAACCGTCGGTGCTGGCGCCGAAGCCGGCGCGGCCGCGCTCGACCGTCGCCGCCAAGCGAACACCGCTCATCAGGAAGACGGCGCGCAAGCGCGTGACGGCGAAAAAGCGCGCCGCCTGAGCGCTCGCGCGCGCTCGCTAGACGTCGAGTCGCGCCACGAGCGCGTTCTGTTCGATGAAGTCGCGCCGCGGCTCGACCTCATCGCCCATCAGCTTGGTGAAGATCTCATCGGCCGCGATCGCGTCCTCGATTTGCACCTTGAGCAGCCGCCGCAACGCCGGGTCCATCGTCGTCTCCCACAGCTGCCCCGGATTCATTTCTCCCAGGCCCTTGTAGCGCTGCACGGTGGCGTTGCGCTCGACCTCGGCGCGCAGCCAGTGCACCGCCTGCCCGAAGTCGGTGACCGCCTGCTGATGCTCGCCGCGGCGCACCTCGGCGCCGGGACCGACCAACGCCGCCACGAGCTGCGCGGCGGCGACGAGCTGGCGGTAGTCCCCGGACACGACGAAGTCCTCGTCGATCACGCTGCTGCGCACATTGCCGTGGCGATTGCGCTCAATCACGATCTGGTGGCGCTCCAGCTTCTCGTCGTAGCGCTGCAAGACCTTGACCCCGTCGGGCTGGAGCATCGCGCCCAGCGCGGCCGCGCTCGCGCGCGCCGCGTCCCCGTCGCGCAGGTCGATTTTGGCCCCGCGCAGCACCGCATCCAGCGCCTCGGGGTCGATCAGCCGCGCGATGCGGTGAATCACCGCCTCGGCGAGCAGGTACGTCTGGGCGAGCTGGGCGAGCGCATCGCCCTCGATCGGCACCGCGCCCTGATGCGGGTAGAGCGCCGCCCCGACCAGCGCCTGCCGCAGCATGAACTGGTCGCGCTCGTGGTCGTCCTTCAGGTACCGCTCCTCCTTGCCGACCTTCACCTTGTAGAGCGGGGGCTGGGCGATGTAGACGTGGCCGCGCTCGATCAGGTCCGGCAGCTGGCGGTAAAAGAACGTGAGCAGCAGGGTCCGGATATGCGCGCCGTCGACGTCGGCGTCGGTCATGATGATGATGCGGTGGTAGCGCAGCTTGTCGACGTTGTAGTCGTCCTTGATGCCGGTGCCGAGCGCGGTGATGAGCGTGGCAATCTCCGCGAACGAGATCAGCTTGTCGAAGCGCGCCTTCTCGACGTTCAGAATCTTGCCCTTGAGCGGCAGGATCGCCTGGAACTTGCGGTCCCGCCCCTGCTTGGCGGAGCCGCCCGCGGAGTCCCCCTCGACCAGGTAGAGCTCGCACAAGGTCGGATCCTTCTCCTGGCAGTCGGCAAGTTTGCCCGGCAGGCCAAAGCCGTCGAGCACGCCCTTCCGCCGCGTCATCTCGCGCGCCTTGCGCGCCGCCTCGCGCGCGCGCGCGGCATCGACGATCTTGCCGGTGATGATGCGCGCATCCTGCGGCCGTTCGAGCAGGAACGCCATCAGCTTCTCGGCCACGATCTCCTCGACCACCGGGCGTACTTCGGAGGACACGAGCTTGTCCTTGGTCTGGGACGAGAACTTCGGCTCCGGCACCTTGATCGAGAGCACGCAGGTGAGGCCCTCCCGCATGTCATCGCCGGTGCATTCCACCTTGGCCCGCTTCGCGATCTCGTGCTCGTCGATGTACTTGCCGAGCGTGCGCGTCATCGCGGCGCGCAGCCCGGTGAGATGCGTGCCGCCATCGCGCTGCGGAATATTGTTGGTGAAGCACAGGACCTGCTCCTGATACGAGTCGTTCCACTGCATCGCCACTTCGACGAACATCCCCTCGCGCTGGCCGCTCGCGTGAAAGATGTTCGAATGCAGCACCGTCTTGTTGCGGTTCATGTATTCGACGAACCCGCGCACCCCGCCGGCGAACGAGAACACCTCCTCCTTGCCGGCGCGCTGATCGGTCAGCACGATCTTGACGCCGTTGTTCAGGAACGAGAGCTCGCGCAGCCGCCGCGCGAGGATGTCGTAGTGGTACTCGACGTTGCCGAACGTCTCGCCGGCGGCGAGGAAGTGCACCTCGGTGCCGTGGCGCTCGGTCTTGCCCATCACCTTGAGCGGCGCGGTCGCCTCGCCGCGCCGAAACTCCATGAAATTCACCAGCCCGTCGCGCCGGATGGTGAGACGCAGCCAGTCGGAGAGTCCGTTCACCACCGACACGCCGACCCCGTGCAGGCCGCCCGCAACCTTGTACGAATTGGAGTCGAACTTCCCGCCGGCGTGCAGCTCGGTCATGACGATTTCAGCCGCCGAGCGCCCCAGCTCGTCGTCTTGGTGAATCCCGGTCGGGATGCCGCGCCCGTTGTCCGAGACGCTGATCGAGTTGTCGGTGTGGATGATGACGATGATTTCGTCGCAGTAGCCGGCCAGCGCTTCGTCGACGGCGTTGTCGACCACTTCGAACACCATGTGATGTAGACCGGTACCGTCGGAGGTGTCGCCGATGTACATGCCGGGCCGCTTGCGCACGGCGTCCAGCCCCTTGAGCATCTTGATGCTCGAGGAGTCGTAGTCGCGCGTCGGCGGTTCGGTCTGCGGGCGGCTCTCGCCGCCGGGATCCGGCTGGGTCTCGTTGGCCATCGACGGTGCGCTTGCCGCTAGATGCGCATCGGCATCACGACGTACTTGAAATCGGTGCGGCCGGGTACAGTCACGAGCGCGCTCGAATTGGCGTCCCCGAGCGCGACCTCGACCTCCGGCGCGTCCAGATTGCTCAGCACATCGAGCAGATATTGGACGTTGAAGCCGATATCCACCGCCTCGCCCTTGTAGTCGACGTCGAGCTCTTCCTGCGCTTCCTCCTGCTCGGTGTTGGTGCACGTGATGCGAAGGTTGCTCTCGCCCATCACCCAGCGCACGCCGCGGAACTTGTCGCTGGTCAAGATCGCCGCGCGCTGCAGCGCGTCGGCGAGCGTCTGCCGGCTCACGCGCAGGAGCTTCGAGTGCGCGCTCGGAATCACCCGCTGATAGTCGGGGAACTTGCCGTCCACCAGCTTGGACGCGAGCAGGACGCCGTCGAACCGGAAGCGCGCCTGGCTCGCGTACAACTCGATCGCCACCGGCGCGTCGGTGTCGCCGAGCAGCTTCGACAGTTCGATGATCGTCTTGCGCGGCAGGATCACCTCTTGCCGGCCGACATCCTTCGCCCGCACCGTCTTGGTCGCGATCGCCAGCCGGTGGCCGTCGGTCGCCACCAGCCGCAGCTCGCCGGCTTCGACCAACATCAGCAGGCCGTTCAAGTAGTAGCGGATGTCCTGCTGCGCCATCGCGTACTGCACCAGCGCGAGCGCGGCCTTCAGCGCCTGTTGCGGCAGCTCGAACGCGACTGCCGTTCCTTCCGGCGCCGCGAGCCGCGGAAAGTCCTCCGCCGGCAGCGTCTGGAGCTGGAATCGGCTCTTGCCGCTGCGGGCCTGCAAGCGCTTGTCGGCGAGCGTAAGCGTCACCTCGCTCGCCTCCGGCAGCGCACGCAATATGTCGAGCAGCTTGCGGGCGCCGACCGTGACCGCCTTCTTCTCGCCCTGCGCGTCGGCGCTCGCATCGGCGCTGATTTCGATCTCGATATCGGTGGCGATGAATGCGAGGCGCCCGGCGTCGCGCTGGATCAACACGTTCGACAGAATCGGCAGCGTGTGGCGGCGCTCGATGGTGCCGGCAACCGCCTGCAGCGGTCGCAACAGGGTTTCGCGGCTAGTCTTAACTAGATTCATATCTTTCCTTATTCTAGTAATGATGTGCCACGGCGCGGGGGATAACTCGACAACCTTGCGCCAGATCAGCAGCTTGAGCAGCGGGAAGGCTGTGTGCGTGCGGTGGGCGCGCGGCACACGCTGTGGATGAATCGCAACGACCCGCCGCGTACCGCACAGTTACGCACAGTCTGCGTCGATTTATACAGCGTTTCGTTGCCAGCACGGCGCTAGTCCTTCAGCGTCTGTTCGAGGACGTGAAAGTCGCGGTTGAGGTCGGTGTTCTTGGTGCGCAGCGCGGCGATCGTGCGGCACGCGTGCAGCACCGTCGTGTGGTCGCGGTTGCCGAACGCGTCGCCGATTTCGGGCAGGCTCATCTCGGTCAGTTCCTTGGCGAGTGCCATGGCCATCTGCCGCGGGCGGGCGATGTTGCGACTGCGCTTTTTCGAGTGCAGGTCGGAGACCTTGATCTTGTAGAACTCGGCGACGGTCTTCTGGATGTTGTCGATCGAGATCTGGCGATTGTGCGCCGAGAGCAGATCCTTGAGCGCATCCTTCGCCACCTCGACCGTCGGCTCCTTGCCGCTGAAGGTGGCAAAGGCGAGCACGTTCTTGAGCGCGCCCTCGAGCTCGCGCACGTTGGAGCGCACGTGCTTCGCGATGAAAAAGGCGACATCCTCGCCGAGCTTCACGTCCACCGCTTCGGCCTTCTTGAGGACAATGGCGACCCGCATCTCCTGCTCCGGCGGCTCGATTGCGACCGTGAGGCCCCAGCTGAAGCGGGTTTTCAGGCGATCGTCGATCCCGGCCACGTCGCGCGGGTAGGTGTCGCAAGTGATGACGATCTGCTTGTGGCCCTCGACCAGGGCGTTGAAGGCGTAGAAAAACTCCTCCTGCGTTCGGTCCTTGCCGGTGAAGAACTGAATGTCGTCGATCAGCAGGAGATCAAGCGAGTGGTAGTAGCGCTTGAACGCGTCGAATGATTTCTGCTGGTAGGCCCGGACCACGTCGGTGATGTACTGGTTGGCGTGCAGATAGCGCATCCGCGGCGCCGGCTGGTGAGCGAGGACATGGTTGCCGATGGCGTGCAGCAGGTGGGTCTTGCCGAGGCCCGACCCGCCGTACACGAAGAGCGGGTTGTAGGAGGCCCCGGGGTTGGTGGCGACCTGTACCGCGGCGGCGCGCGCGAGCTGGTTCGCCTTGCCGGGAACGAAGTTCTCGAACGTGAAATCCAAGGTGAGACTGGAGCGTTCGGCGGGTTTCCGGTCGGCGGTGGGCTTGGCGGCCGGCGCCGCGGTCCCCGGTTGCGGGGCGTGGGCTCGGGCCGGCTCGAGCAGCGCTGCAGTCTCGGCCAACGCGAGCACCACGCGCAGCGGCTGCCCGGACTGCTCGGCAAGCATCGACTCGATGCGCCGCAGGAACCGGTCCTTTACCCACTGCAGGACGAACCGATTGGGCGCGACGAGCTGCAGCTCGCCGGTCGCCTCGGCACCCGGGTTCAAGGGCCGGATCCAGGTATTAAATTGTTGAGCTGGAAGCTCTTTCTCAAGCTGCTTGAGACAGGATTGCCAAAGGCTTTGCATCACCGCCGCCGGGGGGTTCTTAGGACATGTGCGCGGGCGCGAGGACGAACGCGGGAAAGCGAACGATGATACCGTGAACGCCGCGAGTTATCCACAGCTCGCGGGATGCGTTGACAGGGTTCGTAGCGCATTGGTCTAATAACGGGTTTTTCTCCTACCAACCAGGATTTACGCCGATGAAACGAACGTTCCAACCTTCCGTCGTCAAGCGCAAGCGGACGCACGGCTTTCTGGTGCGGATGCGGACCCGAGGCGGGCGCGCCGTTATTCGCGCGCGGCGCGCCAAGGGCCGCGTCCGGCTCGGCGTATAGCGGCGCTTGACTGCTCAGTTGCGCTTGGCCCGCGCCCAGCGGCTGGGCGCGGCCGAAGTCGCGGCAGCGCTGAAAGCCGGACGGCTCACGCGCGGTGCCCGGCTCAGCTTGTACCGGCTGCCTAACGCGCTCGCCTACTCGCGGCTCGCGCTCGTGGTGCCGAAGCGCCTCGCGCCAAAGGCGGTGACCCGCAACCGCGTACGCCGGCTCGCGCGCGAGGCGTTCCGTTTGCAGCAGCGCCGGATCGTGGCTAGCGATTGTGTCGTGCGACTCTTCAGTGCTCCCGGCGATCCGCCCATCACGCGCGCCGAGATCGAGGCGCTATTCCTCCAAGGCGGGCCCGCGAATGGCTAGGCTGCTCGCGGCGCTGGTCGCCGCCTATCGCTACGGCGTCAGTCCGCTCCTCGGCCGCAACTGTCGCTTCCATCCTTCGTGCGCCGAGTATGCCGAGGCGGCGCTACGGCGCCACGGGGCCTGGCGCGGCTCATGGCTCGCGCTCCGGCGCGTGGCGCGCTGTCATCCCTGGCATCCCGGCGGTTTCGACCCGGTGCCCTGATATCGATATGGACACCCAACGACTCATTCTGTTCGTCATCTTCTCGTTCTCGCTGCTGATGCTGTACGACGCGTGGCAGCGCGAGAATCGGCCAGCGGCGCCTGCCTTGCCGCCGGCAGCAACGAGTGCGGTGCCCACGCCGTCGGCGCCGCCCGCGAGCCCCCCCGGCCGGCCCGCCACGCCGGCAGAGGGCGTCCCAGCGACGGGCGCCGCGGCACCGGCGCACGAGCCGATCCGCGTCGAGACCGACTTCGTCCGGGCTGAGATCGACCCGGTTGGCGGCGACATCGTGCGGCTCGACCTACTCCACTACCAGGACACCCACGATCCGACCAAGGTACACACGCTGCTCGGCCCGGAGCACCGGTACGCCGCGCAGAGCGGGCTGATCGGACCGGGCCTGCCGAATCACAAGACCCTCTACACACCGAAAGCGACGTCCTACAAGCTCGCCGACGGCGCGGACTCGGTCGAAGTGCGGCTCGAGGCGGCGACGCCGGAGGGGGTGCGCGTCGTGAAGGCGCTCACGTTCCGGCGGTCAAGCTACGTGATCGACATCGCGCACGACATCACGAACGGTGGCGGCGAGCCGATCGCGCCGCACGCGTACTTCCAGCTCACCCGGGACGGCAAGCCGCCTGGCGACGACCGGGCGATGGTGAAAACCTACACCGGCCCGGCGGTGTACACCGAGCAGGACAAGTTCATGAAGGTGCCGTTCGGCGACATCGACAAAGGCAAGACGTCTTATCCCCGGACCGCCGACAACGGTTGGATCGCGCTCGTCCAACACTACTTCATCTCGGCGCTGCTCCCGGCGGAGACGGCGACCCGCGAGTACTACATCCGCGAGATCGGGGAGAACTTCTATAGCGCCGGCGTCATCGAGCCGGTGGCGGCGATTGCGCCGGGGGCGTCCGCGAAGGTTGCGGTGCGGCTGTACACCGGGCCGGAGGAGCAGGACAAGCTGAAGGCGGTGGCGCCGGGCCTGGAGCTCGTCGTCGACTACGGTTACCTCACCGTCATCGCGGCGCCGCTGTTCTGGGTACTGGAGCTGTTCCACAAGTGGCTCGGCAACTGGGGGCTCGCGATCATCGCGCTCACGGTGATGATCAAGCTCATCTTCTTCCCGCTCTCGGCCGCGAGCTACAAGTCGATGGCGCGAATGAAGCAAGTCACGCCGCGGATGATGAAGCTCCGCGAGCAATACGGCGACGATCGCACGAAGTTGAATCAGGCGATGATGGAGCTGTACAAGCAGGAGAAAATCAATCCGCTCGGCGGCTGCCTGCCGATCGTGGTGCAGATCCCGGTGTTCATCTCGCTCTACTGGGTGCTCCTCGCCTCGGTGGAGCTGCGCCAGGCGCCGTTCTACGGCTGGGTGAGGGATCTCGCGGCGGCGGATCCGTTCTACATCCTGCCGGCCCTGATGATGGCCTCGATGATCGTGCAGACGAAAATGAGTCCGACGCCGCCGGACCCGGTGCAGGCGAAGGTGATGATGATCATGCCGTTCGCGTTCGGCGTGATGTTCTTCTTCTTCCCGGCCGGCCTCGTACTGTACTGGTTGGTCAACAACATCCTTTCGATCGCCCAGCAGTGGCAGATCACGCGCATGATCGATGGCGGGAAGACCGCCCCCGCGAAGCGCTGAGCGCGGTTCCCGCCGCGGCGGTCGGCACCGACCCGATCGCCGCCATCGCCACCGCGCACGGTCGGGCGGGGATCGGCGTGGTCCGTATCTCCGGCCGGTCGCTGGGTGCGATCGCCGAGCGACTCCTCGGCGCCGTGCCTGAGCCGCGGCGCGCCACGCGCGCGGTTTTCCGCGACGCGCGCGGGGCCGCGATCGATGACGGCCTCGCGCTGTACTTCCCGGCCCCGCATTCGTACACCGGCGAGGACCTGCTGGAGCTCCAAGGCCACGGCGGCCCGGTGGTCCTGCAACTGCTGTTGCGACGCTGCTTCGAACTCGGCGCGCGGCTCGCCGAGCCCGGTGAGTTCACGCGCCGCGCGTTTCTGAACGACAAACTCGATCTTGCGCAAGCCGAGGCGGTCGCCGACGTGATCGAAGCGGCGACAGAGACGGCGGCGCGCTGCGCCGTGCGCAGCCTGCACGGCGAGTTCTCGGCGGCCATCGGTCGGCTGGTCGATCAACTGATTGAGCTGCGCATGCTCGCCGAGGCCACGCTCGACTTTCCCGAGGAGGAGCTCGATCCGCTTGACCGTACCGATGCCCGCGCGCGCCTCGAGCGGCTGCAGGTCGGGCTCGCCGACACACTCGCGCGCGCGCAGCAGGGGAGCCTGCTCCGGGCGGGGCTCAACGTGGTCCTCGCCGGGCAGCCGAACGTCGGCAAGTCGAGTCTGCTAAACCGGCTGGCCGGCGAAGAACTGGCGATTGTGACACCGATTCCAGGTACGACCCGCGACGCGGTGCGACAGGCAATCCAGGTCAAAGGGGTGCCGCTAAACGTGATCGACACCGCCGGCTTGCGGGAGGCAGCCGATGAGGTCGAGGGGCTAGGCATCCAGCGCGCCTGGAACGAGATTCGGCACGCCGATCTCGCGCTGCTGATGGTCGACGCGCGGCGCGGCGTGATGGCGGCCGACGCGGCGATCGCGAGCGAACTGCCGTCCCGCGTGCGCCGGATCGTCGTGCAGAACAAGATCGATCTGACGGGTGAGCCGGCGCGCATCGAAGAGGGTACCGAGGGCGCTGCGGTGTTCCTCTCGGCGAAGACGGGCGAAGGCGTCGAGCTGCTGCGCCAGCTGCTGCTTCGCTATGCCGGGTGGGAGGCGGCCGAGGAGTCGGTGTTCATCGCGCGCGAGCGCCATGTCGTCGCGCTGCACCGCGCCGGGGAGCGGCTCCAGGCGGCGGCCGGGCAGTCGACCGCGCCGGAGCTCCTGGCCGAGGAGCTGCGCCTCGCACAGAACGAGCTGTCGACGATCACGGGTGAATTCACCGCTGACGACCTGCTGGGCGAGATCTTCTCGCGCTTCTGCATCGGAAAATAAGCGGCAGTCCTGGGCCGTCCAACATCGTCTGATGTGAATGCTCGCTAACCTTCAATGCGCTGATCCATGTAGGATCTCGCGTCCTGTACCGACTTGGCAGATCCCAGGATAGCCGTCTATGCTGGTGTCCAAGGGGCGGCAGTGTTGGACACAGAATGAGCCGAAACCGGCAAAATCTTGGACACACCAAGCCCGCGTTGGACACAGGTGGCGCGATGGCACTGACGGACACTGCGATTCGGGCGCTAAGGGCCCGCGAGAAGCCCTACGAGGCAGCCGACGGCGGCGGGCTGGTACTGGAGGTCAGGCCGACCGGCGCGAAGCTCTGGCGCTTCAGGTACCGCGAGGCGGGCAAGCCGCAGAAGGTCACGATCGGCCCCTATCCGGCTACCACCCTCGCCAAGGCCCGACTCCGGCGCGAAGAGTTCCGGGTGGCACTTGCCGAAGGGCACTCGCCCGCCCAGGAAAAGCGCGTCGCGAAAGAGGCAAGCCGCGCCGCTGCTGCCGGCGAGGACACGGTCGAGGGGTTTACCCGGTTCTGGCTCGTTGAGGTCGCGGAGAAGGTGAACAGGAACCCGCGCAACGTCCGCCGGTTCGTTGAGCGCGAAATCATCCCGGCACTCGGGCATCGGCCGCTCGGCGAAGTCACCCCTGCGGACGTGCTCGTGCTTTGCGACCGAATCAAGAAACGCGGCGCGGATCAATCGGCGCTCGCAGTGCGGAACATCCTTAAGCGGATCTACGCTTATGCCATCGCGCGGCAGCGCGTGAGTTTCAATCCAGCCGCGGCGATCGAGGCGCGCTATATCGCCACCGCCAAGGCCCGCGACCGGGCACTCTCGCGCGAGGAGGTCGGGAAGCTCCTACGCGGCGTCTACGCATCATCCATGCGCCGGGCCAACAAGCTCGCGCTCCATTTGATGCTACTCACCATGTGCCGCAAGGGCGAGTTGGTCAATGCGCAATGGGAGCATATCGACCTGGACGCGGGCGAGTGGAACGTACCCGAGACGAAGAGCGGCAAACCGCATACGGTCTACCTATCGCGCCAGGCGCGCGAACTCTTCGCCGAGCTGAAGGAATTAGCGGCTGAGTCACCCTGGGTGCTACCAAGCCGGTCGAACGCGCAGAAACCGGTCGCCGAGAGCACGCTGAACGTTGCGATCCGCGCACTCGGGCTCGACATCGCGCAGTTCGTGCTGCATGACTTCCGTCGCACCGCGAGCACGCATCTGCACGAAGCGGGCTTCCCGCCGGATGTGGTCGAGAAGGCGCTCGGCCACACCATCGGCGGCGTGCGCGGGGTCTACAACCGCGCCGAGTACGCCGACAGTCGCAGAGCCATGCTCCAGCAGTGGGCCGACATGGTCGACGGCT